>ENA-OQHL01000585-OQHL01000585.1-human-gut-metagenome-genome-assembly--contig:-NODE-585-length-23965-cov-2.705764_pt1 | contig 23965 bp, 27 predicted proteins | sample MGYA00242565_ERZ504723 | MGnify/ENA primary metagenome ERZ504723 (study PRJEB26092, sample SAMD00036211) | human gut metagenome | host: Homo sapiens | study: EMG produced TPA metagenomics assembly of... | reverse complement strand
AATAAAGAAGGGAAAAAATTGAGATCACAGAAAAGAAAGGGCGTGCGCATCTGGATGCATCTGCTTCTGGCATGGATCTCCTGGCGGGCTGCTTTTGGTTTTATATTGTCGTATACCGCAGCGTCAATGAGCCGGTTACATGGCTGGAACGTACAAATACTTCACCGGCTGTTCACACTGTCTCGGAGATCCGGCAGATACTTACCGGATATAAGGAGATTTTTTTCAGAGGACATGGTGAAGCATCTTTCGGCGGAGCGAAGCTTTGGCACATATGTCATTCCGGGGCTGAAAGCCGCAAAAACCGTAGATAGTAAGACAGGAATCACAGATATCTGCACATCGATGACACCGCAAGGGATGGATGTAACGGAGGACTCGATTTTTGTAAGCGCATACTGCCATACGAAGCGGCATAATTCTGTACTTTTTGAGATTGATAAGAAAACCGGACGCTTCGTGAAAGAGATTATTATGCCAAATCAGACACATGCAGGAGGAATTGCATACGATAATCTGAAACAGATGCTATGGGTATCGGACTATGTAGACGGACAGGCAGCAGTCAGCCTGTACACAATGGAAGCGCTGGAAAACTATCAGTATGATAAAACGAAAAAGCCGCTCCCGTTTTTGGAAACACATATTCTGGAAGGACTCGCCAGAAATTCCTTTATGGCGTTCAGGGGAGGAAATCTTTATGCAGGATATTTTTCGCTTTCCGGGGACAGTATTATTAACCGGTATTCGGTAGATTTTGAGCTGAACGAGCAGAATAAAGAAGCATATGAAGAGATGGATGAGGACAGAGAGTTTTTTGGAAATGTCGCAATCGATCAGGAGTGGGCAGATATTCTTTCCCAAGTGCAGGGACTGGAAGTGTTTGGAAATTATCTGTTTTTATCTCAGTCTTACGGATATGCGGATTCCAAGCTTAGGATTTATAACCGGTCTGTTGTAGAGACAGAAAAGTACAGTCTGAAAAAGAAAGAAGAGATTAAAAGTTTTACGCTTCCGAACCGAATGGAACAGATCTGTATTCAGGGAGGAAAGCTTTATCTGCTCTTTGAATCAGGAGCCTATGCCTACCGTGGGATTCCTGTCAACTGTGTGGACCGGATCATTTCCGTCGATCTTTCGGATGTATTAAGTCAACTTGACGAGGATTAGAGATGGGAAAGAATGGAGAACGGGAGGAGAAACCATGAATTTTGGGATTGTAAGCGACAGTTCCTGCGATCTGCCGGAAAGCTATGTCCAGACAGAGCAGGTGGAGATTGTTTCATTTTATCTTTCATTTGACGGAGAAGAGTATTACAGGGAGGGAAAGGAGATTTCCATACCGGAGTTCTATCAGCGGATGGCAGAGAACCCGGATTGTTTCCCTAAGACTTCCATGCCGTCGATTCAGGACTATGTGGGCGCCTTTCTATCTTTTGTGAAGAAAGGATTACCGGTACTTTGTATCTGTCTTTCCAGAAAGCTGAGTGGGTCTTTGCAGGCGGCGGTCAACGCAAAACAGGTGGTGGAAGAGCAGTTTCAGGGGGCAAGGATCGAAGTCGTGGATTCCTGTCTTGCGACAGCTCTTCAGGGAATGCTTGTAAAAAACGCGGTAGAAATGAGAAATGCGGGTAAGACGCTGGACGAGGCGGCAGAAGCATTGAGGTCGCTCCGACAGAGTGGACATATTTTCTTTACTACAGACGATTTGAAATATCTGGAGCATGGAGGAAGAATCGGAAAGGTGGCTTCTGTGGCTGGAAGTGTCCTCAAAATCAAGCCTTTGATTCAATTCTATGATGGCGAACTTGGATCAGCGGAGCTGTGTCGGGCCGCAAAAAATCATTACAGAAAATCATAGATAAGATGGAGTCTTATATACAGGACCTGAAGATCGAGCCGGAGGATTATTTTCTTGTGACGGGAGTCGGGCTCTGGGTTCCGGAATACGATGAATTCAAGATGCGCCTGAGGGAGCGTCTGGGGACTTCGGGTTTCCGTGTGAGGGAATGGGAGGATATTCAGATTGGTGCCACAATAGGGGTTCATACCGGGCCTTATCCACTTGGAGCGGGGCTTCTGAGACAGTGGAAAAAGGAAATGTAGGTTTTTGTCTTTTTTAGGTAACAATCTGTCGATATCTGTAGTTTTTCCTGTTATTTCCATATAAATTCGTTATGATATTAACGGAGGTTGGAAGGAGGAACATATGCAGCTGATTTACGAAACATTAAGAGGTCTGGGACTGACTTCTAAATATCAAGGATATCAGCAGCTTGCGGAGGCGACAAAAATTGTACTGGAGCATGAAGATTTTATGCTGAATGTGACAAAAAACATTTACCCGGAGGTGGCTTTGCGGGTCAGAACGACACCGCAGAGTGTGGAACGAAATATACGGACGGCGATCGAAGTATGCTGGAGACAGACCGGGCCGGAGGGCTTCAGCAGGATATCCGGCTGTAAGATGACAAAAATTCCAACAAACGCAGAGTTCATAGATATGTTCGCCTTTTACATTGAAACTCATAGCTGATAGGAAGCTGGCACTAAAAGTACAGCGATAAGGGCGTGTTCGGATGAATCAGGACACGTCCTTAAAATATGCGCAGAGACTTTACAAATGAAAAAAAGATGATTATAATAAGGGAAGTCAGGAGGCGCTTTTTGTGGAAAGAGAAACTGTATTTGATGTACCTGTACATTATACCATGGCGATATTCGGTGGATTTATAGGAGCGTATGCGATTCTTGCCAGAATGCAGGTGTTTGGCTCCGCCCAGACGGCCAATATGATCGAGCTTGTATGCGGGATTCTGGGAAGAGATCCGGAAGAAGTTCTGATCCGGATTGGCGCTCTTGTGATCTTTATCGGGGCGATCGCCCTTTCAGCAGTGCTTGCAAAAAATGTACGCTGGAATGTGAAATATCTCGCTGTGCTCTTTGATTTTGCGGCGATCTGTGTGGTCGGATTTCTACCTGCGAAGATGGATCCGGTGAAGGCGCTTTATCCGATTTTCTTTGTTACAGCTTTTCAGTGGTGCGTGTTCAAAGGAGCGAACGGTTATGTGAGTTCAACGATATTTTCCACCAACAATCTAAAGCAGACAGTTCTATCTGCGGCAGAGTATCTGCTCTATAAGGATGAGGAAGAGATCAGGAAAGAAAAGGGCAGGAAAGCAGCTTTCTTTGGAGGGACTCTTTTGAGTTTCCACCTGGGAGTGGGATTCGGTTATCTTATCTGGCTGCAGTACGGACTTCACAGCGTCTGGTTTGGAAGTGTTCCGTTGCTTGCAGGAGCGGCACTTCTCGTGATTCAGGATGTCAGAGTGAAAGAATATGAACAGGAGCAGGATTCGGTTTCCTGCTAGAGCTAAAGGGTATCGCAAAAAGATCTGATCACGTGGCGATATCCTCATTTTATAGAAAAATCAGGAGGATATCCGCATGTCTGAGGATGTTCTCCTGATTTTTGTAACGTCTATTTACTCATATGTAAATTAGCTATTTTAGTCATGCTGATTCATCCATTTGATGAGCTCTACACAGTAGTCATCGTGTCTGTCTACAAAACAGGTATGTCTTGCACGCTCCCAGAGAATCCATTTGGAATTCGGGATTCTATCTGCCATTGCTCTAGCTACAAGTGGAGAGCAAAGATCAGAAATACCGCTGCAGATCAGAGAAGGTATCTTGATTTCTCCAAGTCTGTCAATGTATTCAAAGTCTTTCAGTGTTCCTGTAGGTGCAAACTCATTTGGTCCCCATCCTTCTACATAAGACTCAGAGCCGGATTTTTTCGGTCTTGTGCAACATTCCGGCGCGTCTTCTCCGAGCCAGTAGTTACAATATCTGTCCATATATTCAGCAACTGCGGCGTCGTAAGCCTCGCCTGTGAAATCTCCGGTTTCAAGCGCATGGTTGATCGCGTCCTGCATATCCTGCGGCATCATTTTAATACGGCGAAGACCTTCCCTTTCCCAGAGTGAACTACTTGGATGGCCACTGGAAATAATGAAACTCTTTACGCCTTTTGGATCATAATCAACCGCGTAAGCGATCTGCATCATTCCACCCCAGGACTGTCCGATGATATGACAAACGTCTAATCCAAGGTGGTCTCTCAGAGCTTCAAGCTCATCCAACCATACTTTCTGGTTCCAAAGCTCCGGATGTCCGTCGAGATAAGAATTCCCGCAACCGATCTGGTCATACATGACGATCATCCGGTCATCTTCATCTGCAACATTATCCAGTACCTCGAAATAGTTATGGGTAGAACCCGGTCCACCGTGAAGACAGATCAAAGGTGCCTTCCCGTTATCTTTTCTTTCCCCAACAATTCTGTAATAAGTCTGATAGCCTAATATGGCATGTAGCCTTCTGTAATTTTTGCCATAATAATCCCCTTTCTGACAAGTTTTTAACTATCCTTTAATGTAATACATTTTGTCAAAAAAATGAACCCTTTTGTGTGAAATATTTTAGATTTGTCAATATTACCTAAAATAGTACCTATAGAATATACAAAACCACGGAATATGAGACAAAAAAATAACAATTCTTGAAAAACAGAACTCCTATTTATGACAAAACAGAACTTATATGGTAGAATAACAGATATAAAAAGCAGGTGTATTTCATCTATGCAAAAGCAAGATGAAGCCCCATACCGGCTTCTATGTACAGAATATCCGTGTGCGAAATAATGAGGGTAGTTTATGAAGTATCAGTTACAGAATGAAAAGATTATAGTAACAGTGGCGTCGAAAGGTGCTGAAATGCAATCGATGATAAAGGATGGTCAGGAGTATCTCTGGAATGGCGATGAGACATATTGGGCAGACCGGTCTCCGCTGCTGTTCCCTTATGTGGGAAGATTTACCGATGGGAAATATAAAATTGGAGAGAAAGAGTACGAGATGGGGATCCATGGATTTGCCAAAAACAGTGAGTTCTCCCTTATAAAACAGACGAAAGATCAGTTGATGTTGGAATTGTGTAATACAGAATGTACATATCGGCTTTATCCGTTTCAGTTTTGTTTGCGGGTACTGTACACTCTTGTGGATCAGGAGATTCGGATCGAATACAAGGTTTATAATTTGTCGGATTCCTGGATGTATTTCGGAATGGGCGGGCATCCTGGTTTTCGGCTGCCGATGGAAGAGGGCGTGAAATTTGAAGATTATTATCTCGAATTTGGAGAAGAGTGTTATCCGGATCGTATAGGACATACAGAGGCATGTTTTTTTGAGCGGAGAGAATAAGCGCTATCCGTTGGAAGAAAACCGCAGATTACGGCTGCGCCACGAATTGTTCGATGAAGATGCAATCGTATTACAATCTATGGCGGATCGTGTCACGTTAAAAACGGATCAAGGAAGCCGTAAAGTCACCTTGTATTATCCTCAGCTTCCGTATTTGGGCATTTGGCATGTACCGAAAACAACGGCTCCCTATGTATGTGTGGAGCCATGGACTTCTTTGCCGTCGCGGCAGGGGATTATCGAAGATATCCGGTTTAAACCGGATCTGATCCGTCTGAAAGAACAGGAGGAGTACTGTAACTGTTGGAGCATAAAAATAGAATAAAAAACATATAAACGATATAAATGAGAGGGGGATATTTAGAGAGAGCCTCCTCTCATTTTTGCCGTTTATATTTCATAAGTCAGTCCGTCTGATGGACTCTGCTAAATTCCCATTTTCTGATAGGCTTCCTGCTGATTTAACGTAAAAGTTCCGTCTTCAAACTGAAAGAGCGGAATTCCGATCGTATGTCCTTCGCGAACCCCGGCAAACAAATTCATCGTGTCACGAAGCTTTAAAAAGCGCTTCAAATTTCCGGTTGATTTTGTAATATCGAAGTAGTTGTACTGGATGGATTCATCCGCATGTTCTTTTAAATATGCTTTTGTTTCAAGACAGTCACCGCAGATGTCAGAGCCGTAAATAATCACTTTCATACTGAATTTCTCCTTTTTTTGTTTTACTATAGCACAGACGGGAGAAAAGTACAATGAAGGAAAGAGAAGAGAAATTACAGGAGGAAATACAAAAGAAATGCGGGAAAAGTCAGGAAAAAATATTTTACATTTCGGCCGTATCGTGTAGAATAGAAAGAGAATCTATGAAAACTGATGCAAGGATGCCATTAGAGCGGAAAAGCTTTGTCTGTGCAAGGACGGCTGCGTCCCGTTCCGGAAGAAAAAATGGCGGCAGGAAAGAGAGAGGGGTCAGATGGAAACAGCTCAGATGAAAAATCAGATCACGGAAGGTGTGATCTGGAAACAGCTTTTGATGTTCTTTTTTCCGATTATGATCGGAACTTTTTTTCAACAGCTTTATAATACGATCGATACCGTTGTAGTGGGGCAGTTTGTGGGGACGAAAGCCCTTGCCAGCGTCGGTGGATCGTCTTCCCAGATGATTAATCTGGTGGTTGGATTCTTTACAGGACTCTCATCCGGTGCGTCCGTCATCATTGCCCAGTACTACGGAGCGAAAAGATGAGGAGTTTGTGCGAAAGGGGATTCACAATGCCTACGCTATCGCCGCGGCAGGCGGCATCTTTTTAAGTATCGTAGGAATTGCGCTGGCTCCGGCCATGCTCCGTATGATGAATACACCGTCAGAAATCGTGGCAGACTCTACCTTGTATCTCAGAGTGTATTTTTCCGGACTTCTGTTTACTTTTGTATACAACATTGGATCCAGTATTCTACGTGCCATCGGGGATTCCCGGACGCCGCTTTATATTTTGATTGCCTGTTGTATTGTGAATATTGTGCTGGATCTTATTTTTGTGGTGGTATTCCATGAGGGAGTTTTTGGGGTGGCGCTTGCGACTTTATTGGCCCAGGCGTTCAGTGCTGTGCTTGTAACATGGAAGCTGATGAAGTCCAAAGGAATGTTACAGCTCAAGATTTCCAAAATCCGCTTTTATAAAAGTGCGCTCATCAGTCAGATTAAGCTTGGAATTCCGACAGGTATTGAGTCCATCCTGTTTGCGATCACAAATATCGCGATCCAGGCGTCTTTAAATTCTTTCGGGACGGATACGACAGCGGCATGGTCGGCTTATGGAAAGCTGGACGCAATTTTCTGGATGATCAATTCGGCTTTTGGCATTTCCATTACTACTTTTGTCGGGCAGAATTTTGGCGCGGGTAAGACAGACAGGATCAGGAAAAGCGTCAAGGTGTGTCTGGGGATGGAGTTGGTGGCGGCTACCGTAATGGTCGTATTTTTGATTGCTACAAGAGGTTTTTTGTTCCGGATGTTTACGTCGGATGCCAACGTTATTCAGATCGGAAGCGATATGCTCGTTTTGATTGCTCCTTGGTATATCGTTTACGTGTTTATTGAGATTCTGGCGGGGGCACTGCGGGGAATCGGGGATGTGATTGTCCCGGTCATCATTACACTTGGCGGTATCTGTGTACTGAGGATTGTCTGGCTTTCCATAGCGCTGAAAATCAGTCCGACAATCTCGGTGATTATTTTCAGTTATCCGGTGACATGGATTTTGACGGCGCTGATTTTTATTGGCTATTATTACTACAAACATAAGAAGACCGGAATTATTTAACAGGAGGGATCAGTATGAACACTTATATACATAAAGTACATTATTATGAGACGGATCGGATGGGGATTACCCATCATTCTAACTATATTCGTTGGATGGAAGAAGCGAGAGTGAATTTTCTGGATCAGGCCGGATGGGGATTTGACCGGATGGAGGCCGACGGTATTGTTTCTCCAATCACCCATGTGGACTGTGATTTTAAAAAGACGACGACGTTCCAGGATGTAGTGGAGATTCAGGTGCGGATTGAAGAATATAATGGAGTAAGAATGACAATCGGTTATGAGATGTATTGCCGGGGAGAACTGGCAGCAGTAGGACATTCCGGACATTGTTTTCTGGATCGGTCCGGAATTCCGATCCGTATGAAAAAGCAGTTTCCCCAGTTGGATCAGTTGTTCCGGGAAATGACAGAAGGGAGGAAGAATACATGCGGGAAATAAAAGTAGAATGGTTTGGTCATTCTTGTTTTCGGATCAGAAAAGATGGATATGCCATTGTCTTTGATCCTTATGAAGATGATAATGTGCCAGGATTGAAATTGGAAATATTGACAGCAAACGAGGTGTTTACAAGTCATGAGCACGGGGATCACAATGCCAGAGAAAAAGTGAAGCTTGTAAAAGCGTACGGAGAAACTCCATTTCAAGTAACGCATCTGGAGTCGTTCCATGATGACTGTCAAGGAAAGAAGCGTGGTACGAATTGTATTACGATTCTGGAGTCCGAGGGACTGCGGATCGCCCATCTCGGTGATATAGGATGTATGCCTACAGAAGAACAGAAGAGGGCTCTTTCCCATCTGGATGCAGTATTCGCCCCGGCAGGGGGATTCTATACGATGGAGCCGGACCAGATACGGGTTCTTCTGGAAGAGCTGAGTCCCAAAATGATCATTCCGATGCATTATCGGAGTGAACGTTTTGGTTATGATGTGATTGGTACACTGGATGCTTTTTTGCATAAGGAAGATCCGGTAGTGACATATGAGTCCAATGAGCTGATGATCCGTCCGGATATGGTACGCCAGATTGCAGTTCTGACCTGCCCGGTGAAGACAGCATGACGCGAAGAAAACGGACGTTGTTTCCTCTGTTTGTTCTTGTATTTAGTCTGTTCTTTACTTCCTGCGGTCAGATTTCAGGAGACAGCAGGTATTCCGATTTCGGGAGAAATTCCGAAACCCAGGAGCTTCGTAAGGAGGCGGAAGAAGCCGAGTCGATCGTGGCAGTACTGCCGGAGTACAGTGGCGAGCCTTATACGATTGTGGATAACAACGAGCCGGATTTTTCAGATGAAGAGCTTCAGAACGATTCCTACGAAATATATAGCCCTCTCGATCATCTAGGAAGATGCCGGACTGCGAAAGCTAATATCGGGGAGGATCTGATGCCCACTGAAGATCGGGAGAGTATTTCTGAAGTGAAGCCGTCCGGGTGGATGAATAAGGAATATGATGAGGTGGACGGAGGCTATCTTTATAATCGCTGTCATCTGATCGGCTTTCAACTGACGGCGGAAAATGCCAATGAGAGAAACCTTATCACCGGAACCCGTTATATGAACACCGAGGGGATGCTCCCATTTGAAAATATGGTGGCGGATTATATTCGGGAGACGGACAACCATGTACTTTATGAGGTGACTCCGGTATTTGAGGACGACAATCTGGTGGCATCGGGCGTGCTGATGGAAGCGCAGTCTGTAGAGGACGGCGGAGAAGGAATCTCCTTCTATGTGTATGTGTACAACGTGCAGCCGGGAATTGAAATTGACTATGAGACCGGAAAAAGCCGGGAGAGTGAAGGAGCCGGGAAAGAGGACGGATCTGGGAAGGACAGTCCAATGGAGCAGACGTATGTGCTCAACACCAACACAAAGAAATTCCATAAGCCGGACTGTGCAAGTGTGGGGGATATCAGGAGTTCCAACCTAAGTGAGTACAGCGGAATCAGAGAAGATATCATCAGAAGGGGGTATGAGCCCTGTGGGAGATGTAAACCGTAAATACTTGAAGGAAGGGCAAAGTATGGAAGAGGAGGCCAGCCGGTTACGGCTGGTCCTTTTTACGAAGTTCGTGATATTTTGCTGCCTCTTGTACCCAGTAGGTCCGGTCTGCGTCCGTGATTGCCCGGATCACACGGCAAGGGGAGCCGGCGGCTACTACATTGTCAGGGATGTTTTTGGTTACAACGGAGCCGGATCCAATCACGACATTGTTTCCGATGGTGACACCGGGGTTGATGACTGTGTTGCCGCCGATCCAGACATTGTCCCCAATGTGAACTTCCTTTCCATATTCTAACTTACTGTTACGGATCACCGGATCAATGGGATGGCCGGCGGTGAAGATGCAGACCCGTGGACCAAACATGACATTGTTTCCGATATGAATCTCCGCTACGTCGATGAAGATACAGTCATAGTTGGCGTAGAAATCTTCCCCGATGTAGGTATGGCATCCGTAATCCGTCCGGAAAGGCGGTTCCACCCAGAAGCGTTCACCTACATGGCCGAATAACTGGCGGTAGAGCGCCCTCTGTTCTTTGGCATCTTCTTCCGTGAGAGTATTGATCAGGCGGGTCAGGCGCCTTGCGTTCTGATGATCTCTGGCAAGCTCTTCATCGTCTGCGATATATAAATGTTCTGACAGCATCAGTTCTTTTTCCGTCATAGTGCGACCTCCTTTGTTTTATGATTTCTATATTATAGTACTGGTCAGACCTCATCTGTCAAGCAGTATTTCAGCAGATTGTATCCGGGTACGTTTTGTGGTAAACTAAAGAAAATGGACGACGAGATAGGAGTGCAGACAATGCCAGTTTTTGATTTTAATCACACACCGGAAGCAGAAAAAGATCCGGAGTGTACGTATACCGTATTTTATTCCAATAAGCACGAAGCTTCTTTGGAAGATCCGATACTTCTTCTTGATAATCGTAAGGGATTATTACAACACCATTCCAGTGGGAGTTTTACCAATCCGGTTCGTGGTACCGCCTTTGAGTGGAAGGAAGAAGAAGGAACAAAAAGCGTTGATATATTGCAGATTGACGCCCGGTTTATAAGTCTCTTAAAATGGATGGGTGAAAACCATATCAATGTCCGCCTCTCCGGCGCAGACACAGAAAACGGCTATGCGGTTTATAAAATCCGGGAGATTGCTTTTGGGGGAGGCTCCAAACTTTCTGCTGAGGATGGATTTTTACAGTTTATGATCGAGCGGCTGTTGACAAGCGATGCGCCGTCCGGGGAAGTCCCGGATGAAGAGGAAGAGGAGACCGGGGACAGTATGAAACTTACCAGTATCCAGAGTATTACGGATTTTATGACTTGCGCAGGAAGGACACTGCCGGATAATATCCGTCTCTGGGCCAGAAGAAATTTGGCTGTAGCAAAGTCTCATGAAGTGTCCGCGGAGGAGCGGCGGCACGCACAGAGAGCGCTCTCCATAATGATGAATATTCAATGGAAAGGAAATTATTTTGCAGGCGATTGATCCAAAGGAGGCCAGAAAAATTCTTGATGAAGAGCTCTACGGGATGGAGCAGGTCAAGCAGAGAATTATCGAGACGATCATCCAGATCAATCGGACTCATACCCTCCCGGCTTATGGGCTTCTGTTGGTGGGTCCTGCGGGAACCGGAAAATCACAGATTGCCTATGCGGTGGCACGGATTTTGAAACTGCCGTGGACAACACTGGACATGAGTTCCATCAATGATCCGGAACAGCTTACAGGAAGTTCCAGAATCTATGCCAATGCGAAGCCGGGTATTATCATGGATGCTTTTTCCATGGCAGGAGAATCAAATCTGGTGTTTATTATCAATGAGCTTGACAAGGCAGCATCTGGAAAGGGGAATGGGAATCCGGCAGATGTCCTCTTGACTTTATTAGATAATCTTGGATTCACGGATAATTACATAGAATGTATGATCCCGACGGTTGGAGTTTATCCGATTGCGACAGCGAACGACAAGGCTCAGATTAGTGCCCCGCTGATGTCCCGTTTTGCGGTGATTGAGCTTCCGGATTATGCGCCGGAGGAGAAAAAGGTGATTTTCTCCCAGTATGCCCTTCCGAAAGTATTGAAGCGCATTGGAATGGAAAAAGAAGAATGTACTCTGACAGACGATGGGCTGGAGGCTGTTATCGATCTGCACCGTAATACAAGTGGAATCCGGGATCTGGAGCAGGCGGCAGAGCACCTTGCAGCGAACGCTTTATACCGGATCGAGGTAGAACATGTAAAATCTGTCGTATTTGACGCAGGTATGGTACGGACTTTGTTGGGATAGAGAGGGGGAGGCAGTTTTGAGGAACGGATCTACCGGATGGGAAACGAAGAAAGATAGGAATATGGAGGGCCAAGATGATGAAATATAGGAAATTAGGGACTACCGGGCTTGAGGTCAGCGAGATCGGCCTGGGCGCGGAGTGGCTAGAGCGTCATAACGAGAAAGAAGTCAAAGAGATAATCGACTGTTGTGAAAGTTATGGGATCAATATTTTGGACTGCTGGATGTCCGAGCCAAACGTGCGTACGAATATTGGAAAAGCCATTCGAGGCAAAAGAGAGCGCTGGATCATCCAGGGGCATATCGGCTCTACCTGGCAGAATGGTCAGTATGTCCGCACGCGGGATCTTGCGAAGGTGGAGGAGGCTTTCTCGGATCTGCTGACACGCCTCGGAACGGACTATATAGATCTTGGCATGATCCACTTTGTGGATGAGGAGACGGAATTCCACAAAATTATGGAGGGAGAATTCCTTGCTTACGTGAAAGAGAAAAAGAAGCAGGGGATCATTCACCATATCGGAATGAGCACACACAATCCGAAAGTGGCAAAGCTTGCGGCTTTAAGCGGCGTTGTGGAGATAATTCTTTTCAGCATCAATCCGGCCTTTGATTTGCTTCCTGCAAGTGAAGACCTGAACACCTATTTTGCCGATTCTTACGCGGAAGATCTAAACGGAATTGATCCGGAGCGGGCAGAACTCTACCAGGTCTGCGAGCAGCGTGGGATTGGGATTACAGTTATGAAAGGTTATGCAGGAGGACGTCTGTTCTCACCGCAGACCTCCCCGTTTGGTGTCGCCCTGACCCCGGTTCAGTGCATCCATTATGCACTCACAAGACCTGGAGTGGCAAGCATATTGGCAGGATATGACAGTACGGAGCATGTGACGCAGGCGGTGGCTTACGAGACAGCTACGTCGAAAGAAAAGGACTATGCAAGCGTGCTGGCACATGCACCGCATCATGCTTATACAGGTCAGTGTACTTACTGTGGGCACTGTGCGCCATGTCCGGCTGGGATCGATGTCGCGATGGTCAACAAGCTGTATGATTTGGCTACGATGCAGGAAGAGGTGCCATCCACAATCAAGGCGCATTACGAAAGTCTTTCGGCCGGCGCAAAAGACTGTATCGCTTGTGGAGGATGCGAAGTCAGATGTCCGTTTGATGTTCCTGTAGTGGAGCGGATGAAACGGGCAACTGTGTTGTTTCAGTAGGGGTTCAGAAAAGGAGCGGTCAATATGCATGATATTCATCTGCATTATATCGAGAAGGGAAGCGGGAAGCCGTTGATTCTTTTGCATGGAAACGGGGAGGACAGCCGGTATTTCAAGCATCAGATCCGCTTTTTTTCCCGTAGCCGCAGAGTACTGGCGGTGGATACCAGAGGACACGGAAAAACGAAAAGAGGGACAAAGCCTTTTACGATCCGGCAGTTTGCGGAGGATCTTGCCGTTTTCCTGAAAGAAAAAGGGATCCATAAGGCAGATATCATAGGTTTCAGTGATGGCGGCAACATTGCAATCATTTTTGCGATACGGTTTCCTGAGAAAGTTGAAAATTTGATCCTGAATGGAGCCAATCTGTATCCTGCCGGGATGAAGCTTTGGGCGGTCTTTCCGGTCTGGATGGAATACGGCCTCCTGTCTCTTGTTACGAGGTTTTGTGGAAGAGGAAAGCGGCGGCAGGAGCTCTTGCGTCTGATGATAAAAGATCCCTATATCCGGCCGTCAGATCTTCGGAAGATCCGATCAAGGACGCTGGTAATAGTTGGAACTCACGATATGATCCGGGACCGTCATTCCCGTTTTATGGCGGATCAGATTCCCGGAGCCACATTTGTTTGTCTGAAAGGAGATCATTTTCTTGCCGCAAAACGACCACAAATCTTTAACTGGGTCGTGAAGCGGTTTCTGGAGGAAGAAACGTTCTTTTCCGTAGAAAAGAGATAGAAATATAAAAATGATACAATATGAAAAACGTAGTGGTTTTAATGCAATAGTATTAAAACTGCTGCGTTTTTTATTGTCTATTGGAAATAAAGAAGATAACTTTAATAAAACGATTTACTAAATATAAAAAGTAACAAAAAAACAAAAGGATATTATGCAAAATGACGATAAAATAAAAAAGAATTAGAGAATATGATGAAAATTATTTTAGAATTTAGTAAAAATGTGACGATTGAAATAAATGTTAGTGGGGTATATAATCAAATTAACAAAATTGGAAAAACGTTTTACCAATGAATCTTACAGGACAAAAAGAGGAGGAACAATTTATGAGAAAAAAAGGCAGGGACACTTACGGCAGTTTTGCTTACAGCAGCGATGACGTTCGGGCTTCTGGCAGGGTGCCAAACAGGAGGAACGGATTCGGGAGAAAATAAAGGCGGAGAAAAGACAGAATCCGGAAAAAGACAGCGGAAAAAACCAAAATCGCCTTTATCCCTCAGCTAGTCGGGATCCCGTATTTCTCTGCAATGGAAAAAGGTGGAGAAAGAGCGGCGGCGGATTTGGGCGTAGACTACTTATATACCGGCGCAACACAGGCGAACGCGGCGGAACAGGTAAAAATTATGGACAGCCTGATTAAACAGGGCGTGGATGCGATTTCCCTGTCCGTTCTTGACAGTTCATCTACAAATCCGTACATTGAGAAGGCGCAGGAAGCAGGAATCCACGTGTATACTTCCGACTCTGATGCTCCAGACAGTACAAGAGAATTTTTATGTCGCGCAAGCCTCTGACGAAGATTTAGGAAGAACGCTGATGGACAGACTGGCAGAACAGATAGGAGAGAAAGGAAAAATCGGCATTGTATCAGGAGAATCCACAGCAACAAATCTGAATTCATGGATTTCCTGGATAGAAAACAGCAGGAAAGAAAAAGTATCCGGAATATTGAAATTGTGGATAATCCGGTATACGCAGGGCGGAAGCAGCGAGCAGGCTCTGAAACAGGCGCAGGAACTCATGACAAGATATTCGGATTTGAAGGGACTGGTTGCGGTTGCGTCTTCCACGATTCCGGGAGTGGCACAGGCGGTAGAACAGGAAGAAAAGCGGGGGAGGTAGCTGTGATCGGATACGGTTCTCCGGAAACGGTAAAACCATTTATCGATTCAGGCGTGATGGAAGAATCGATCATGTGGGATGCGGAAGCGCTTGGATATCTTGACGTGTGGGCAGGAGTTCAGGTTGTAGAAGGAAAAGAATTTGAAGAAGTGAATGAAATCGAAGGCATTGATAATCCAGTGACCTGGGATGAAGAGACAAAAACACTCCTTTTAGGAGAACCATTGATTATTAATAAGGATAATGTAAATGATTACGATTTCTAAGGTTTCAATATAAGTGGGATGAAGGGGAAGTATATTCGGCTGTTTGAACCGGGAATATACTTCCATTTTCTGATTTCTGAAAGGGGATGAAAGGCGTGGAAAAAGAAATCATATTAAAAGCCGAGTCCATAAGCAAATCCTTTGGAGGGGTAAAAGCACTTCAGAATGTCAGTTTTGAGCTGCAAAAAGGGAGAAGTGCTGTCTGTAATCGGAGAAAACGGGGCTGGTAAGTCAACCCTGATGAAAATTGTAGCCGGAGCACTGAAAACGATGAAGGAAAATTTATTTCCAGGGAGAAGAGCTTTCCCTTACATTCGCCTCTGGATGCGGTAAAGACAGGGATTTCCATTGTGTATCAGGAGCCGAATATTTTTGCTGATATGTCGGTTCTGGAAAACATTTTTATGGGAAATGAAACGGTAAGTAGAGGAGGAACGATTCAGTGGACGAAAATGTATGACGAGGCGGTAGAAGCGCTTCGGCTCGTCGGACTTGACGGAAAGATTCTGCATCTTACCATGAGTGAACTTTCCATCGGGAACCAACAGCTTGTACTGATTGCACGTGGAATCTATAAAAAAACTGTAAGGTATTGATTCTGGACGAACCGACTTCGATTCTAAGCCATAATGAATCGGAAAAGCTGTTTGAGATTATTGCGGACTTAAAGAATAAGGGCGTCAGCATCATGTATATCAGTCATAGAATACCGGAGATCCTCCGGATTTCAGATAATATTATTGTTTTGCGGGATGGTTGTCTTACCGGCACGCTTTCACCGAAAGAGATTTCTGAGGAAACGATTATTACGGCAATGTCGGGACGAAAAATCAACATGAGTGTTTATAAGGAGAGAAAACAGAGTGAAAAGCCGATTCTGGAGGTGAAACATCTTTCCCTGAAACCGGTATATAAAGACGTGAGTTTTGATGTAAGACCGGGGCAGATACTTGGAATGTACGGTCTGGTAGGAGCAGGACGCTCAGAGATAGCAAGAGCCATTTTCGGAGAAACCAATGCGGAAAGTGGACAGATATTTTTTGAAGGAGAGGATATAAGCAGGATCAATATTAATCAGGCAGTAGAAAGACGGATTTTTTATGTACCGGAAGACAGAGGCGCACAGGGGCTTTTTGATATTCATTCGGTCAGGGATAATATGAGCGTCGCCTTTCTGGACAGCCTTTCCGGAAAAAGCGGTATGATCCACAAAAAGAAAGAAAAACAGGTAGTACAGGAGAATATAGAAAAATACAGCATCAAGACGCCGAACCAGGAAATTAGTGTCAACAGCTTAAGCGGAGGAGGACAGCAGAAAGTGCTGTTTTGCAGATGGCTTCTTCAAAAGCCGAAAGTTTTGATACTGGATGAGCCGACAAGAGGAATCGATGTTATGACAAAAACGGAAATACACCGGTATATTATGGAATTGGCAAAGGACGGTGTTGCAGTTATCGTGATTTCATCCGACCTTCCGGAAGTAATGGAATTAAGCGACAATATTATTACGCTTTACAAGGGAAAGATAACGGCCCGGTTTGACAGGAAGACGGTAACGGAAGAAGCGATTTTAAAGAATGCGCTGAACTTAAATGAAAACCGGTAAGAAGAGGAGGATATCTATGACGGCAAAAGAAAAGATTTACAAATGGATTGAGGAAAACAGGGAGGAAGTCACAGGACTTTTGCAGAAACTGATACAGGCGCCAAGCGTCAATCCGTATTTTGATGAAGAGACCATATATATGAAAGAAGGAGATGCACAGAGAGTTCTGGAGGCTTATCTAAAGGATATGGGAATGACGACAGAGTATACATATCCGGATGCGAAGAAGCTTGCTTCCTATGAGGGAAAGCCAGGGTACTATGCTGACCATACATTTGAGGACAGACCGAATCTGTATGCGGAATTAAAAGGAACAGGCGGAGGACGTTCCATAATGCTTTCAGGGCATATTGACGTGGTACAGCGGGGCAGTAAGTGGACACAAGATCCATTTGGCGGAAAAATCATAGGGAACCGGCTTTACGGAAGAGGTGCGGTAGATATGAAAGGCGGTATTGCCGCCATGACCTGTGCAGTAAAAGCGATTCAGGAAAGTGGAATGAAATTAAAGGGGGATATAAGAATCGGAACCGTTGTGGATGAAGAAGCGGGAGGAATGGGAACACTTGCCCTGGTAGCGGAAGGATACCGTGCGGACGGCTGTCTGATTACGGAACCGACACATCTGAAAATAGCGCCGCTTTGCAGAGGGATTCTATGGGGAAAACTGACGATTGAAGGAAGAGCGGGACATATTGAACTGAAGCAGGGAGATTTCAGGACAGGCGGAGCGGTTGATGCCATCGATAAAGCGTCGCTTTATTTGGAACAGTTTAGAAGGCTGAATAAAGAATGGAGCGTGGCAAAAGAGCATAAGTATCTGCCCATACCATGTCAGATCCATATTGCACAGTTTCAGGCAGGAGAATATCCGACGACATTTGCGAACCGGGCAGAGCTTACATTCAACGCGCAGTATCTTCCGTCGGAGAAGGATGAAAACGGACTTGGCTCAAAGGTAAAAAAGGAAATCGAAGAGTTTGTGAAGCAGGTGGCCCTTACAGACGCATGGCTTACAGATAATCAGCCAAAAGTGGAATGGCTGATTGACGCAGACTGTGGAGAAACACTGGATGACCAGCCGTTTTTCAAGACAGTAAGGGACAGCGCAAGAAAGGTCAATCCGGATTCTATCGTAGAAGGAATCTGCTGTCATACAGATATGGGGTGGTTCTGTAATGTCGGTATACCTACGCTGAATATCGGGCCGGGAGACCCGAGACTTGCGCATCAGGCGGATGAGTTTATTGAAATAGAAGAACTTCTCACATGTACGAAAATGATTGCCTCGATCGTAATGGACTGGTGCGGGGCGGAGGAAAATTCATAAACGGAGGGAATGACATATGATGAAGAAATATGTTCCAAAGCCGGGGCGCAGAGAGTATGTGACATTTCTGCTCCTGTTTGCGGAAATTATCCTGTTTGGTATTCTGGCACCGAATTTTTTGACGGTCGATAACCTGATAAGAGTCATACAGAATAATGCAGAGATTGCCATGGTCAGTATCGGCATGACCATAGTAATGCTCCTGGGTGGGATTGATTTGTCGGTAGGATCTGTGATGGGTGTCATCGCCATTGTGATTGGATATATGCTTCAGGCAGAGATGAATATTTTTCTGATTGTCGCGGCAGCTATCGGAATTGGTGTTGCTGTCGGATTTTTGAACGGATTTCTGGTAGCCAAATTTAATATTCCGGATATGATTGTAACGATTGCGACAATGAATATATGGAAAGCGGTAATCTTCGCTTTGCTTGGCGGGAAATGGCTGACGGGTTTAAATCCTGGATATGGGGTTATCACAAGGGCGAAGATATTTGGAATACCGGTGCTTCTTTTATTTATCATTGCCATCTATGCGTTGTTTTACTATTTTCTGATGTACAGGAAATTCGGGAGGTACATCTACGCAACGGGCTGTAATCCACAGTCTGCCAATTTAAGCGGAATCAATGTGAAAAAGATCAAGCTTATTTCCTATTGTATATCCGGAGGAATTGCGGCATTTGCAGCCATGCTCTATATCGCGAGAATGGGAAGCGTGGAAATGACGATCGGATCAGATTTACCGATTGCCTGCATTGCGGCGGTAACAATCGGAGGCACAGGAGCAAAGGGAAACGGGAAACGGGGGAGCGTTATCGGCACGCTGGCAGGAGTGTTATTTATCGCGTTTTTGAAAAACGGGATCGTAATCCTGGGAATCCCGTCTCTGCTTGAAAATTGCTTTATCGGCTCATTGATTGTTCTTTCTGTCCTTTTTGACGCTGTGACAGGAAATCAGAAGTCTGGTAAGAAAGCAAAGGAGGTAACAGTATGAAAAAACTTGCCTTTTCCATAGCGAAAAGCAGGACCAAATTTCTGCTTTTGCTGTTAGTGATAGAGATGATTATTTTATCTTGTATCAGTCCGTATTTCTTTAACATGAATAACCTTTTGCAAGTCACACAGTTTGGAGCGACACTGACTCTTTTGTCATTAGGCGAAGCCCTTGTTATGATAAGCGGACGGGATGGAATTGATATTTCAATCGGTTCTACGATGAGTCTTTCAGGAGTCATATTCGGGCTTGCGGTAATGAACGGAGCAAATATTCCGATTGCGGCGTTCATTACTCTTCTGGGCGGCGTGGTATTTGGTGCGGTAAATGGGGTTTTAGTTGCGGTGGCAAAAGTGCCGGCGTTGATCGCGACGCTTGGGACACAGTATATATACAGTTCGCTGGCTTTGTATCTGACAGGAGGTATTCCTATCAGTGGATTTCCGGATAGCTTTGCCTTACTGTCACTGAAAAGTACATTTGGCATACCAAACCAGATTTTGTTTGTCGTAATACCGGTATCGGTTCTGATTTTTATTCTCGTTTACAAGATGAAATTCGGCCGCAGAGTTTACCTTATGGGGACCAATCCGGAAGCGGCAAAATATGCGGGAATACGCGAGATGAAAGTAAGAGCGATGGTTTATGTTTTGGCGGGAGTATTAGCCTCGGTGAGTGCGATCATCAATAACTCCTGGCTGATGACGGCAAGGGCGGATGCGGGAAGCGGTACGGAGATGCAGGCGATTACAGTAGCCGTACTCGGCGGAATCGGCGTAGCAGGAGGCACAGGCCATCTGGGAGGAGTTCTGATTGGCGTCGTCATTATCACGATGCTGAATTCCGGTCTGCAGATTGCCAATGTAAATTCCGTATGGCAGCTTGCGGCGCTTGGACTGATCTTGATCGCAGCAATTATATTGAACCAGCTTATGAGCAGATTTGTTAAAAATGTAGAAAAAAGTAAAGAATAATCAGGAGGAAAACGATATGAAAAAAGTGTTGTTGGCAGGAGAATCATGGATGAGCTATACGACCCATGTAAAAGGATTTGACAGTTTTTATACATCTGTATATGAAACCGGAGAAAAATGGCTGAAAAAGGCTCTGGAGGAAAATGGATACGATGTAGAGTTTCTCCCAAATCATCTTGCGGCAGAGAAATTTCCATATACAATGGAAGAACTCAAAACTTATAGCTGTGTAATTTTATCAGATATCGGGGCTAATACACTGATGCTTCCGTCACAGACATTTACAAAGAGTATCAAGATGCCGGACAGGACAAAAGTAATCCGGGATTATGTCATGGACGGAGGAGCACTTTTGATGATAGGCGGTTACCTGACATTTTCAGGAGTGGACGCAAAGGGAAAATGGCATGACACGGCAGTGCAGGAGGTGCTTCCGGTAGAAGTACTCACGGTTGACGACAGAATGGAGCATTGTGATGGAATTTCTCCGATCGTAGTAAAGGATCATGTTTCCTTAAAAGGAATACCGGAGAAATGGCCAGATGTGCTGGGATATAACAAAACGATTCCGAAGCCGGAGGCTGAGGTGGCAGTCATGATCGGAGATGACCCGCTTGTCGCATTTTCGGAATATGGCAAGGGAAAAAGTGCCGTATTTACGTCGGACTGCGCGCCGCACTGGGCGCCGCCGGAGTTTTGCGAATGGGAAGGATACGCAAAAATCTGGAAGGGTATCATGGACTGGCTGACAAGGTAACGGGTGCAAACGGAGGCTCAGAAGATGAAGCATTACAGTGAAGAAGAGTTTTTAAAACAACTGTTGTCCATTCCAAGTGTGAATGGAGTCGATGATGAACGGGAAATCGCGAACTTTATAGCGGAGTATCTGAAAGACTGCAAAGTCAACGTTTCCGTTCGGGAGATTGACCAAAGACATGCGAATGTCGTTGCGGTACTGGGAGGAAAAAGCAAAGAAAAGGTAGTATGGAACGGGCATTTGGATACGGTACCGTATGGAAAACTTTCACAATGGAATACCGATCCGGCCGTTCCAGCCAAGAAAAACGGATGTATTTATGCAAGAGGGGCAAGCGATATGAAAAGCGGTCTTGCGGCAATGGTCTATGCACTCGGCAACATGAAACAGAGAGGATATATCCCGGAAAAGACCATCTATTTTCTTGGCACCTGTGATGAGGAAAAAGGCGGTCTTGGGGCAAAAGAAGCAGTAAAAGAAGGAATCATGGACGATGCGGTACTGCTTCTTGTCGGAGAGCCTACGGGAATGAAGATAGGAAGTGCCCAAAAGGGCTGTGTTTGGCTGAAAATGAAGATAAAAGGGAAAACGAGCCACGGCGCTTATCCGCAAGAAGGGATAAACGCCGTGGAATATGGATTTGAAATTTTTCGAAAACTAAAAGAAAAACTATCGGAATTTGTCCATCCGCTTTTGGGAAAGCCAACAGTACAGATTACAGGGATTAAGGGAGGAATCGTGCCGAATATGACTCCGGATGACGCGGAATTTATGCTGGATATCCGGACAGTTCCACAGGTTTCGACAGGAGAAATACTTCGGTATGCGCTCTGCCTGTCCCAGACATATGAACGGAATACCGATGGTATGTTGAAAACAGAATTCACCGTAGAAAATGAAAGAATGGCAATCGAAACCGCTCCTGATGACTTATGGCTCAGAAAAACAGAATGGGTGGAAAGATGCATGTACCTGTCAGCAAGTCAGACGGGCATTAATTATTTTACAGATGCTTCTATACTGGCGGAAGGGAAGAAAGATCTGCCGGTCATTTTGCTTGGCCCTGGAGAGCCTTTTTTGGCGCATAAACCGGATGAATACGTGGAGCTGAAAAAATATTTGCAATTTATTGAGTTTTTAAATAAATTATTTTAACCAAAATATGGAAGAAATGAGGTATAGTATACATAGAGACTTTACTCATAACAAAAGACAGGAATCAGATTATGGGAATAGTATACAATGGGGTTGAAAAATTTTGAGAACTACGATTAAGGATATTGCTAATTATACCGGATTTTCGGTTACCACGATTTCGCTTGTTTTGAATAATAAGGCGAACAAAATACCAAAGAGCACAAAAGATACCATTTTAGAAGCAGTAGAGAAGCTCAATTATCATCCAAACCGGCTTGCGGTGGGGCTGGTAAAAAAGCGAACGGACACCATCGGACTGATTATATCTGACGTCAGCAATGTGTTCTTTTCAAATCTTGCAAAGGGCGTGGAGGATGAATGTAGAAAAAAAGGATGGAATTTATTTCTGTGTAATACAAACGATAAACATACAAGGGATCTGTCCTATATTCAGGCGCTTGCCGATAAAGGAGTAGATGGTATTTTATTCTGTATGTCATTAGACAGCGATAAAAAGAAAGCAATGGAAAGTATCAAGCTTTTCGAAAAACTAAAAATGCCGTTTGTTATGATTGACCGTTTTTTGGAAGAAGCGACATGTAGTTCCGTTGTTGTCGATCATGTGCAGGGAGGATATGCGGCCACAAAATATTTGTTGGATCACGGTCACAAAAAAATCGGATGTATAACAGGACCGCGGGAACTTGAAGATTCCTGTGACAGGTTTGCAGGATATAAAAAAGCTCTTGATGAATATGAAGTGGCTTTCCGGAAAGAACTGGTTTATGAGGGAAAATATGACTGTGAAAGCGGGGCAACGGGAGCGGATTATCTTTTGAAGCAGGATGTTACAGCCATTTTTGCCTTTAATGATATGTCGGCATACGGGGCATATAACCGTATGAATCAAAAAGGAATAAAGATTCCAGAAGAGATTTCTCTGATTGGTTATGATGATATCTTTTTTTCGGAGCTTTTGGATGTTCCGCTTACCACGGTGCATCAGCCGGTTTACGATATGGGGGTAGAAGCAGTCAGGCAGCTTGCGGCTGAAGTGGAAAGCGAAAGAGGTTCCCGAAAATGTATTACATTTCAACCGGTGCTTATAGAAAGGGCAAGTGTTGCGGATAAGAAAAGGAGCAAAATAAAATGAAGATACTGAATTTTGGCTCAATGAATATTGATTATACATATAAAGTGGAGCATATTGTGACACCTGGGGAGACAATTTCCTCCAATGGGATTGAAGTGTTTCCGGGTGGGAAAGGATTGAATCAGTCCGTTGCGCTTGCGAAGGCGAAAGCAGAAGTCTATCATGCAGGTATGATAGGAAAAGATGGACTGTTTTTAAAGGAGGTCTGTGAAAAGTCAGGCGTACATACAAACTATATTAAATGCATTGAAGAGAGAACCGGCAATGCCATGATACAGGTCAGTGAAGAAGGGCAAAACAGCATTATCCTATTTGCGGGTGCAAACCGGAAAAATACAAAAGAATATATAAAAGAAGTCCTGAAACATTTTGAAAAGGGGGATTTTCTGCATTTTGCAAAATGAGATAAATCTTATATCGGAGTTGATTGACGAAGGAAAAGAAAGGGGAATGACGATTGTCCTGAATCCCTCTCCGTTTGACAGGGAACTCCTTTATGCCAAGATGGAAAAGGTTGATTATTTTCTGATTAATGAAGTGGAAGGAAAGCAGATCACAGGAGAATTGCAGAGCGATCATATTTTAAAAGAAATGCAAAAACGGTATCCGAAAGCCGGAGTTGTTCTGACGCTTGGGGAAAAAGGAGCGATATATCAGGATCAGACGCAGACAGTCATTCAGAATGCGGTTAAGACAAATGTGGTAGATACTACCGCCGCCGGAGATACCTTTACCGGCTATTTCCTTGCGGCGGTTATGGAAAAGCGCAT
>ENA-OQHL01000572-OQHL01000572.1-human-gut-metagenome-genome-assembly--contig:-NODE-572-length-24290-cov-4.213467_pt1 | contig 24290 bp, 18 predicted proteins | sample MGYA00242565_ERZ504723 | MGnify/ENA primary metagenome ERZ504723 (study PRJEB26092, sample SAMD00036211) | human gut metagenome | host: Homo sapiens | study: EMG produced TPA metagenomics assembly of... | reverse complement strand
TTAGTTACACTCCTTAAATATAGGACATTCGTAACAATTAAACGAAGTATGAAGCAGAGTTTGAGGGTTGGCCTCGGTTTTTATTGTGCCGGTGTAGAAAAACTCGATTTTTCTATATAATTTTGTAGTATGAACAATGTATTATCAAGATTAGGCAATATACCTGTGACGACTCCCATGCTGGAATCACTTTATCCGCATCTTAAAGGAGGAAATCAGAAAGTCAGGTTACTTGAGAGGGACGGAGAAATCATCCGTCTCAAGAGAGGCTTATATGTATGCAACCCAGAAATAACAGGAAAGCCATTGTCTACGGAATTGATAGCCAATCATCTTTATGCTCCCTCATACGTTTCCCTGTCGTCGGCTCTACGCTATTACGGGCTGATACCTGAAGCAGTATATACCACGCAATCAATGACCCTGAAACATTCCAGAGATTTTGATACTCCGATAGGAAGATTCGAATATATTTATATGCCAAGAGAAACCTTTTCTATTGGTCTGTCAAGTATCAAACAGGATGGATATGCTTTTGTTATAGCTACTCCCGAAAAGGCGTTATGTGATTTGATAGCTAATTCCCCTAATGTGAATCTTCGCTATCTGAAGGACGCGGAAGTTTATTTGGCAGAAGATATCCGGATGGAAATAGAAGATTTCAAGCAGATGAACACAAGCATATTTGAAAAGTATATTGAGATTGGCAAAAAAGCCGAATCGATAAAAACACTACTTAGATTAATGAAAAAATGAAAAATGAGATTTATGATAATATGCTTTCTGCATACGACTTGTCTACTGAGCAAAAGAAGCGTAATGCTATTTTTGAAGTAAACCAACAAGTGATACTTGCCGGTCTTTATAATGGTGGTTTCTTTAGTGTAGCCACCTTCTATGGTGGTACTTGCCTTCGGATTTTCCATGGCCTTCAGCGTTTCAGTGAGGACATGGATTTTTCTCTTTTGATTCCTGATGATAAATTTGATTTCACAAAATATTTTCGACCCATTATAGATGAGTTTGCAATCGTTGGCAGACTGGTGGATATTAAGAAGAAAGATAAGGCAAGCTTTGGAAAGGTGGAATCTGCCTTTTTAAAAGACAATACCGATGTTTATGATGTCTCTTTTCAGACAGATAAATCCATAAAAATCAAGATAGAGGTTGACACCCACCCTCCTTTAAAGTTTCGGACAGAGCAGAAATTGCTTTTACAACCACATTCCTTTATGACCCGTTGTTTTGTTCTTCCGGATTTATTTGCCGGAAAAATGCACGCACTGGTATATCGTACTTGGAAAAACAGGGTAAAAGGTCGGGACTGGTACGACTTTGAATGGTATATCCGCCACAATGTTCCTCTTGACTTCGTTCATCTAGCCGAACGTGTCCGCCAATTCAACAATAAAGAAATTGATAAAGATTCATTTGTGGCCCAATTGAAAGACAGATTATCCTCGGCAAACATCAATCAGGTAAAAAGTGACGTGCTGCCTTTTGTCAAAAACCCCAAAGAATTGGATATTTGGTCAAATGATTACTTCGTTCAGTTAGCTGATATGATAAAGTTTGAGTAAGATTGCAATAGTTCTCATGTCCGTAAGCTGGAATATACTTGCGGGCTGTGTACGTATGAGAATTGTTTTCGCAGAAAATAGTTTCACCACAGAGAACGAGAGGACACAGAGTCTTTTATTTATTAGATAATAATCTCATGTGTCCTCTGCGTTCTCTGTGGTGAATAAAAATTAGTGGCCATTGAAGAAGATGTAAAGCCCAATCATGGTCACAATAAGTAATCCCCATAGGATAAGAACAATTCGTGCAGGTTTGTCCTCTATCTTTTCCATATTCAAGATGCCCAATTGCGGAGACTTATCCCACAGGCTGACTACTATCATGCCTATTCCGATGATAACGAATAAGTAGAAGGAAAGCAGCATAAAATGGGGCCATACATCATATTGTTCTGCCGGAAACACCCATAAATACAAGATTCCCACTCCGATGCTGAACACTGTTCCCAATGTCAGAGCCATATTAGCTGCCAGAGTAGTGGTGCGTTTCCAGAACACGCCAAAGAGGAATACGGCTGCCATCGGAGGAGCTATAAATCCCAGTACAGACTGGAAAACATTAAATAGATTCAGTCCCTTGATGCTGTCGATCGCTATGGTTATTATCACAGAGATCAGTGCACCGACTACCGTAACCACTTGTCCCACTCTGATAATCTCTCTCTGCTTGGCCTGCGGTCGGATTTTCTTCACATAGATATCCATCGTGAATACCGTGCTTAATGCATTCAAAGCAGAGCCGACAGTACTTACCAATGCTGCTGTCAATACAGCCAATACCAAGCCGACCATTCCTGTCGGGAACAGATGAGTCACCATTGTCATGTAAGCCTCATCGGGATTCTCCAATTGTGGGAATAAAGCGAGGCAGATAATGCCGGGAAGAATGTAAAGAGGTACATCTAATATTTTCAACCATCCGGTAAAGTTGGTTCCCATCTGTCCTTCTTTGAGATTCCTGGCAGCAAGAACCGGTTGCACCATCGACTGATCCGTACACCAAAACCAAACTCCCATAATAGGATAACCCAGGATAATAGGTAGCCAGGGAAAAGCCGGGTCATCATTTGGATGGAAAAGATTCCAGTAATCCGCCGGAACGGCGTCCACCAGTGCTCCTACACCGCCCACTTTATAGATTCCCATGATAGCCAGTGTGGCTGATACTACAATCAACAGTATCATTTGATATACATTCGTGTAGGCCACAGCTTTCAGTCCGCCGAGCATCGTGAAGAAAGCGGAGATGACAAGTAACAGCAATGCCGATTGCCACATAGGAATATCGAAGACCTGACGGATCAGAACTCCACCGGCAAATAAAGTCAATGCAAGCCATGAAATAAGAATGGTAATAATGGTATACCAGGCAAGGATGTTACGGGTAGATTGTCCGAAACGTTTTCCCATAAATTCGGGCAATGTCGTGATGCGACTACCCAAATATCGGGGAGCAAAGACAAAAGCAAGCAGACATATAAAGACAAATGCATACCAGGCATAATTCCCCGAAACAATACCAGTAGTAAATCCGGCACTTGCGGAAGCTATCAACATGGAAGGTCCGACATTCGTCCCCCACATGGAGAAGCCGATATGATACCATCTCAACGAATTCTCCGCAAGGAAAAGACTACTCCCCTTTTTTCGTTTAGAACTTGCCCATATACCAATAGCTATCAAAATAAGGAAGTAGGCAATCAGAATACTCCAATCTAATGTCTCTAAGAATTTCACATGCATAATTCAAGTATTAAATAAGTAACGTAAGTTTAAATCTAATTTTCTTTAGGCAAAGATTACATGGATTTCACGGTTTTAATAGGCTATGTAATTAAAAGCCGTGTTTATCCGTGTAATCCGTGCCTTTTTATTCTATTTTTTATTTCCAATCAGTTCTTTGGCAACTGCTACGGCTGTATTCGCATTATCACTATATCCGTCCGCACCGATTTCGTCAGCAAACCCCTGACTGACGGGTGCTCCGCCAATCATCACTTTCACTTGATTACGAATACCGGCCTCTTCCAATGCCTGGATAACCTCTTTCATATACGTCATGGTAGTAGTCAGCAATGCGCTCATGCACAAGATGTCAGCATGGTTTTCCTTCACAGCTTCCACAAACTTGTCACAAGTCACATCAATACCAATATTAATGACTGCAAAGCCGCAACCCTCCAGCATGGAAGCCACCAGGTTTTTACCAATATCATGGAGATCTCCTTTCACTGTACCGATGACAATCTTACCTATTGTAGTGGAAGCACTTCCTGCCAATAAAGGTTTCAGTAGCTCCAAAGCCCCTTTCATGGCACGTCCTGCCATCAACAGTTGAGGAACAAAAGCTTTTCCATCCTGGAAACGTTGTCCCACTTCGCCCATTGCTTTAATCATATAATTATTGATAATCATTTGAGGAGCTACTCCTTCCGCAATGGCTTGCCGGGTGATTTCAACCGCAGGTTCCAGTTTCCCGGCAACAATGGCTTCATACAGAGGTTTCAGTTTATCCTCTTCCCGATGTTGTTCTTCCCGTATACAAATACGTTCCTGTCCGGTAGCTGCCAAGTCGGCATCCTGTTGATGCTTATTGGTATTTACAGCGGTAGAAGAACCGGTATATTCTTCGACAATCCGCATGGCCTGTTCCACTTCCTTTTCGTTATGGAAATCCATTTCCAAATGTACACCGTCCGCGCCGATATGATCCAATAGAGGTTTTAGTTCGTCTAATGTCACCCAGCAAGCCATTACGCTCTTTCCGCCTGCCAGAATCTTCTTATACAGATCGTACCATTTGGGAGATCCTCCTTGTGGTTCGCCCACTCCGGGAGTCCATTGAATCGCATTCAATTCTTCAATTTCAAGCAAGGCAGGCAGGTGATGCATAGCTCCCACTCCATCCAGATGATAAAGGGTATAATCAATCTTCTGACATTGTTCACGAATAAAAGGTTGCACAAACCGGCGATAATCATCCTGACTAATCATGGTCGAAATATCACTTTGCAGTTTACTCATCTTTCCGGGAGCCCAGGACGAGAAATAACAGAATGCCATCTCGTCGCCTTCACGGATGATGTCGTATAGTTCATCAAATACTTTGAAGTAGATGTCGTTGATTTGCTGCATCTGTTGTTCCAAGATTTCGGGCTGCATCACTGTGTCCAGTAATACCCTATCCGTTCCTTTCAGTGCGGCCAGAACATCCAGTCCTTCCATCAGGTCGGGCATACCGACAAAGTAGTGTCCGTTGGCTTTCGCTTTGCAGGCTTTCAGGAGTTCTTTATGAAGAATCCAGTTCGGGTGTTCGGGGTTAAAGACTATTTCATCGGTGAAATCCGGGTTGGGATGAATCCAAATGGTGTCTTCCCCGCCTTCAAACACTCCGCCTAAAATGGCAGCTAGAGAACCGGGACCCAGTTGGGTATTCGCAACCGGAAGAATATCCGCTTTCAGACTGCTGTGCGCTACGTACCAGTCCAGATATTCAGCCCTCCATTGAGGGTCGAACCATTTTTGCGACAAATCTTTTGCCGGTGCGGGAGGCATTATCTCTGCATGTGGTTGCACTCCTTCCTGGAAGTGCTCCCACATATTGAGAATGATTCCTTTATGGTTCCACCAATTTATATAACGTTGTTTTGTTTCTTCTAAATTACTCTTCCATGTTTTCATACTCTGCCATTTTTTATTTATTCTACTCAAGTTTCGGAAGTAATTTATTAGGTTGAAAGCCTCTTGGTATATAGCGTAAGGTATCACTCTGCGCTATATTATGTAAGCCTTTCAGGCTACTTACAAAACTTGAGTTATTTCTATTTATCTATTCCAAAATCCTTTATAATCATTATCTATACGTAGAGCTATGCTTTTGCTTAAATCCATTTCATCCGTACAGTCCACGTCTTCCGGATAGATGGGGATCACGGCATTTTCACGCACATATACGGGCATTTCTTCCAATGGAACGTATACGTCTTTCAGCCAGCATGCTCCTTCCAGACGTTCTCCCGTAAAGAAGTTCACCCATTTTCCTTCGGGAAGATAGATATCCCGACAGTTCTCGCTGTTCATCACCGGAGCTACCAGGAAATCATTGCCGAAATAGTATTCATCATCTATATGCCAACAAAGTTTATCTTCCGGATGATGCAGAATGAGTGCCTGCAAGAGCGGATAGCCGCTTTCTATGGCTAGTTTACTTTGTTCTACGATGTATGGAATGAGCGAATAACGCAATTTCCACCACTTTTTCACCAACGGAGCTATGGCCGGATAGTGCCAGGGTTCACGCTTATTGGTTCCGTGATAACGGATATGCGATGTGAATACGCCGAATTGAGTCCAGCGCATGTACACATCATCTGCTACTACCGAGTTCATAAAATTGGGCAATGTATGGAAGCCGGGAACATCATGGCTCCAAAAAGCAAATCCCGACAGACCGAAATGCAGACCGCCTTTCAGAGAACCTGCCATTCCATCCCAAGAGCTACAGGAATCGCCTCCCCAATGCAAAGGATAACGCTGGCATCCCGCCCATGCGGAACGTGCCCAGACAATACCGTCACCTGTCACTTCTTTCGTAATTTCGTAAGCGGCCTTTTGATAAAGCAGGGCATACAGGTTGTTCAACAATTCCGGCTTCATACCTTTATAGAGGGCGTCCATGTGAATGTTTTCACCGAAATCGGTTTTGATACAGGTTACTCCCATATCCAGGAGTTGTTTCAATAGTCCTTTGTACCATTCGGTTGCTTTCGGATAAGTAAAGTCGATTGTTCCGGCATAATCCAGGGCGGAGAAGTTGGAACCATCGGTCGCTTGTTGTTTGGTCAATGGGGCTATATAATCATTGGCTCTGGCTTCATCAATCTGCTCTGCATTTTCCGCAACGTATGGAAGTTGCCATAAAGAGACACGATAGCCGTTCTTTTTCAACCGCCCGATGAATCCTTTCGGATCGGGGAACCGTTCTTCATTGAATTTCCATTCGCAGAGCCAATCGGTACGGAACCAGCCCGTATCCAGATGAATTACATCACAGGGATAGTGTTCGGCACGCATGCGGTCGCATATTTCGTCTACTTCATCGGCACTGAAATAAGTCATACGGCTCATCCAAACGCCAAAACTCCAAAAAGGAGGCATAGACGGATAGCCGGTCAGGTCACGATAACCGCGAAGAATATCTTCCATCGTATCACCGCCTATTACAAATACATCCAGCAATGCCTGGTCGCTTAGAAACTGTACGGAACGGGTGGAATGTCCGGCCAGCGAGAGCTTGCTATGAGCACATGTATGGTAGAATGTTCCATACATGCGGCTGGATAGATAGAAGGGGATATTCTTATAAGTACGCCGGTTATTGACTCCTTGCCCGTCCTGGTTTTTCAGGAAGAAAGTCTGTCCGCTTAAGTCCATTTTAAAGAAACGTTCTCCGGTTCCGGCAAAACATTCATCAGGCTTACATTCAAAAGAAAGCGTTGCACGTTCTTTCCGACCGTCGCGTTTGCAAAAAGCAACAGGTAACGCATCGTAGCGGGGAGGCGAAAAATGGTCGTAGGCTGACAAGCGGATTTCACGCTTTCCGTCAGGGTATAAAGTGATATCAAGCGTTTCTTGAGGGTCGGGAAGCAATTCGCTCCATCGGTCTAATAGAGGCTCTTCCACATTGATAACGGCACGCTTCGTTCCGTCTTCCGTCGAAAGAATCCATTTTCCTTTTTGTTCTTTTATAAACAGGGGCACTTTCTGAATCCGGTCACTGAATTGCAGCATTTCCGACTCATCTGTCAGTACATAATCGCCGAAGCCAAGAAACAGACGGGTGATGCCGATGTTATACTGACGGATGATTAACGTATATTCCTCCTGGGGAACATCGGTATCCGCCATCATATCGTTAGCCAGCTTTTGCTTCTGAAAGGGAACTGTTACGTAAATATCTCCTTCCTTTTCATAAACAGCCGTTGGCTTGTATGCTTTCCAAAGTGACTCATTCCTTGATAACTCGGTATCGAAATCAAGGAAATCAAATAAATGGTAGTTCGTTGGTTTCATCTATTTTATTGATTAAATATCGTTTATTGATTACTATAATTATCATATTAGTTGGAATAATTATCATACTAGTCTAGTTCTAATGATTATTACACTAGTTTATTGATTGCTATACTAGTACATTGATGACTATGTTAATCCATTGATTTGTTTCAATCTTGCTTTATTCTTCCAGCTTTGTATTTAATACTGTCCGCCACTTGAGGCCCGTTATTCTTCCACACGTTCTTTTTCCCGGGGCGGTTCGAATCAAAACGTTCAGTGGGACACCAGTTGTTTTCCATTGTATATCCGTCCGTAGCTTCATCCAGATAGATATAAAAAGCCCGGTCATTCGTAGCGTAGGGGGCTTCGATTAAATGTTCGATCCGGTTATTTCGCATGACGGAACCCGGCTGGTTGGAAAGAGTATACAGACCGCCTGCATCGTATAGCCGACGGGCAAAGTGATGTACATAGTTTGCTTCTATCCGGTTGTTACACATTCCGCTCTCCAGCGATGTCCATCCCCAGCCTACACAAATCCCTGAATAGTTCAGATGGCAGACTTCATTATGAGAAACATCCATGTTTCTGACATATCCGGCGCCGATACCTACACATCCCCAGTCTTCATTAGTCACATTACTTATGAAATTGTTTCTGATAGTAATATGGGAACATAATTCCCGTACGTCAGCAGGAATAAAAGGGATGTGCGTCTCAAATCCTCCGTCCGGAAATGCGCCGACCAGTAAAGCCGTTCCTCCAATATCCGTAAATTGACAATCTTCGACGCTCGATGCTGTGACTGCCCATTCATAATCCAGTCCGGTGGACGATAAATGACGGAACGTGCAATGCTTGAAATCAATATGCTCGGCACCTCTTACACATATCGCTGTTTCGGGACGGGTGATCCAGGCTTGGTTCTCCAGTTCCGCTTTTTCCGGAAGCCCCGGTTCTTGTAGTTTATAGGCATCCAATAAAGGAAATCCCCCTTGCAGAGTGACGTGTCCCTGATAAGAAGGACGCATCCAGGAGGTATGCTCAAAAGTAATTCCGTTAAATTGTATATGTTTTACCGGACGAGACAATGTACCGTCTATGGTCACTAAAGTTTCCAAGGCAGGGATAATCACTTCAGCTGTTTCCATATTTTCGCCCGCCTGCGGATAATAGTAAATCGTGCCGGAAGGATATTCCTGGAACCATTCACCGGGTTGGTCCAGCAATTCCAGTGCATTGGTCAAGCAGAAAGAAGAATTTCCTTTCTCTCCTCCGATGATGGGTTGCGGCCAGGGATGAGCAAACTCCAGGTGATTTTCAGGTTCATGGAAGCGAACTACAGCTTGTCCGTCTTTCACGTCTATACTTTTCACGCGCAAAATAGCAATCGCCCAGCGTTGATGGACAATCATTTCCAGTTGGCCGGCATTTTGTAGTCTTTTCGGATTTACACTTTGAGAAACGGGGATCGTTATTGTCTGCTTTTCCGGATTGAAGTCAATCATTCGTTCCAATCCTCCGCCAGGAAATTGCGCAGCTCTTTGAACTTTATGACCGTTCACCCACATTTGCCGGGTTTCTACCCTTCTATTTCCTATTAGGGGAGCCTCTGCCGACCATATCTTCTGCTTTAGCTTTTCAGGAATTGCCGGATGATTACATCCACGCTTCCACCCCGTAACAGCAACTCCACCACTAATCACAGGATGAGCACCATCTACTGCACAAATCACTGTTGGAGAATCGGGTGTCCCACTATCTTCTGGACGAAGAAATAGAGAATTGCGCTGGGCATAAACACCCTCTTCCAAACGAATATAAATTCCTCCGGCTATTTCCGGCCGATTCAGTCTACGCCATTCACGAGCCTGCTTGATTGCCCGGTTTAATGTATAAAAACGGAGCTTCCTTTGTCCCGGAATTCTTATCATTCCCCTGCAGGGATACATAAATTTCTCCCGCAAAAAGCGAGGGAAACCACCCCAAGAAAATGATAAAAGAAAGATAAATAAAAGTCTTTTTCATGGTACTACCTCAATGTGCTACTTCAATAAAGACGAACACACATCGATTTAGTACTCTATGTAAAGGCAATAGATAGGTTATTCTTACGAATGTTTTACAACATCAAATAGGTTACCGAATAAGACCTATGATAAATTGATAGCAAAAATAACCACAGACAACGAACTTCAGTAAAGTTCCGAATATAAATCCGAGTAAAGAGCCCACACCTGATTTAAGTGCCTGCGAGAACTCTTTATTTCCTAATAGTTCACCAATCACCGCCCCTAGAAACGGACCGAGAATAATGCCCCAAGGCAAGAAAAAAAGACCGACAAGAGTTCCTATGATACATCCCCAATTACCCCATTTACTACCGCCACTATATTTACTTCCCAGCATCGGAGTGAAATAATCCAATACCTGCAAAACAGCTACAATCAATAGCCATACAATTAATTGTGTCGTAGAATATTGTACCTTATCCGTGAAGTGCAGAATGACCAACCCCACATAAGCAATAGGCGGACCGGGAAGAAACGGCAGAATACAACCTGCTAACCCGGCTATCATACAAAGGGCACTAATTACGATCAAAATAATGTCCAACATAATCTGTTTTTTTAATTCTGCACAAAAATACAGTATCTTTCATTAAATACAAGCTAACCCCGAGAATTATTTCCGCCCCTTCACTACTGTTTCAAAAGAGTTTTGCCAAGGCTGCAATTCTTAGTGTGAATGAGTTTTTCCAATACTTTTTTGAGGATGCCTCGTACCCAACAAGAACTTTTACTATCTTTGTGTCGTTAACGCTAAAGAAGCAAGTTGTTAAATAAGAAATCAGCAGGAGGACAGAAGATGGATCCAATGGAATATATAGTACCCAACAGAAAGCGTTTGCCTTACGGTATGATGAACTTCGCAGTCATCCGCCGCGAAGACTATTATTATGTAGACAAAACCCGCTTCATTCCTATGATAGAGCAGGCAGACCGGTTCTTTTTCTTCATCCGTCCCCGCCGCTTCGGCAAAAGCCTCACGCTGAACGTACTGCAACACTACTACGATGTGCGTACCCGCGATAAGTTCAACGACTTATTCGGCGACCTCTACATCGGGAAGCATCCCACAGCAAACCGCAACAGCTATCTGGTGCTTTACCTCAACTTTTCAGGTATCACCGGCGAACTGAACGATTATCGAAAGGGACTGGATGCACATTGCCAAATCCGCTTCGACTTCTTCTGTGAAGTCTATTCCGACCTCCTGCCACAAGGTATCAGAGAACGATTGGACGAAAAGGACGGGGCTGTCAACCAACTGGACTATTTGGTTTCGGAGTGCGAACGTGCCGGACAGAAAATGTATCTCTTCATCGACGAATACGACCACTTCACCAACGCCATCCTTTCTGATGCCAAAAGCTTGCACCGCTACACTGATGAAACGCATGGCGAAGGTTATCTGCGTGCTTTCTTCAATAAGGTGAAGGCAGGAACTTATTCCAGCATAGAGCGTTGTTTCATCACCGGTGTAAGCCCCGTAACGATGGATGACCTGACGAGTGGCTTCAACATCGGCACGAACTACTCACTTACCCCCCAATTTAACCAAATGATGGGGTTCACCGAAGAAGAAGTGCGCGAAATGCTGACTTATTATTCAACGAACAGTCCTTTCCGCCATACTGTTGACGAACTGATGGAAATAATGAAACCATGGTACGACAATTATTGCTTCGCACAGGATTGTTACGGTGAAACTACCATGTACAACTCCAACATGGTGCTCTACTTCGTGAAGAATTACATAGATAACGGCAAAGCGCCACGAGAAATGATAGAAGATAATATACGTATCGACTATGAAAAGCTGCGTATGCTCATTCGAAAGGATAAGGAGTTTGCACACGATGCTTCCGTCATTCAAACTTTAGTGAGTCAAGGTTATATCACTGGCGAACTGAAGAAAGGTTTCCCTGCTGTCAACATCACCAATCCTGACAATTTTATAAGCCTGCTATACTATTTCGGAATGTTGACCATTAGCGGAATAGATAAAGGCAAGACCAAACTGACCATTCCGAACCTGGTGGTTCAAGAGCAGCTCTACACTTATTTGCTGAATACCTATAACGACGCAGACTTGAATTTCAGCAGCTACGAAAAGAGCGAACTTTCAAGTCAACTCGCCTATGATGGCAATTGGCAAGCCTATTTCGGTTACATTGCCGACTGCCTGAAACGTTATGCATCCCAGCGTGACAAGCAAAAGGGCGAATTCTTCGTTCACGGCTTCACCTTGGCCATGACTGCGCAAAACCGCTTCTACCGTCCTATCTCCGAGCAAGATACACAAGCGGGTTACGTCGATATTTTCCTCTGTCCCATGTTGGACATATATTCTGACATGAAGCACAGCTACATCGTTGAGTTGAAGTACGCCAAATATCGCGATTCTGAAAACCGTGTGGAGGAATTACGTCAGGAAGCCATCGCCCAGGCCAACCGCTATGCCGACACGGACACGGTGAAACAAGCTATTGGCTCCACGCAACTACACAAGATTGTAGTGGTATATAAAGGTATGGAAATGCGGGTATGCGAAGAGTTATAATGAACAATCTCTTCACCCTTCACTTTTCCTTGTATTATCCTATCTATAAGCAGTTTATAGGTGAAGGGTGTTCCCTTCACCCATCCTTTCACGTTTTTTCTTTTTCAAATTGTACCTTTCCACAATAAAAGCACTACCTTTGTCAATCATGTATGTAATATACAATATAAAATGAACGACAATAAATTAAAAAACAAAACAGTCCCTTTCAACTACGCCCGCTGCTACAACGAGCAATGTCCGAAAGCTTGTAACTGCCTGCGTCGGGTGGCTGCACTTCTCACTACCGCTGACACGTCCTATATCAGCATCGTAAACCCAATGTGTATTCCGGCCACCGGAATTGACTGTCCCCACTTCCAAAACGCAGAAAAGATACATGTGGCATGAGGTATCAGCCACCTGCTGGACAACGTACCTTATAAGGACGGAACAAACATCAAGCAACAACTGATCGGGCATTTCGGAAAAACGCTTTACTATCGCTTTTATCGCGAAGAACGCTTCCTAAGCCCCGCAGAGCAAAACTATATCCGCCAGCTTTTTCGCCGGAAAGGTATCACCGAAGAACCGGTCTTTGACAGTTACACGGATGAGTATAATTGGTAAAGCTGCGTTCTAACTAGTTTCTAGCCTGCTGAAACTTTTTGTTTCAAGCGCTAGAAACTAAAAGTTTCAAAGGGTGAAACGATTCGTTTCACACCGAGAAACAAACTGTTTCACTACGGGAAACCATTCGTTTCAAGGTATGAAACAAAAAATGGAACTAGTTGAAACATCTTTTGTTTTCTTCGCCCATAAAATTCTTTATCTTGCATCCATAAACATTTCCCCAGTAGGTCTGTTTCAAAAAAGACCGCGGGATGCGGAAATCAAAATTTAAATTTATGGATAAAGAAGAAAAGAATGTTGAGATGGTGCATCTGTCACCATACATGAAGTCGGTGATTGAAAGGTTGACGGCAGACAAGAAACGCCCGGCAGTACATACTTATAATGCCACGCTAAACTCTTTCACGAAGTTTTCCGGCGGACAGGGCACAGAAGAAATGCTGGTAACGGACGTTTTTACGGCAGGCAAGCTGAAAGAGTACGAAGCATGGCTGCGAAGCAGAAATGCAAGCTGGAACACGGTTTCCACCTATATGCGAGTGCTCAAAGCGGTTTACAACAGGCTCGTGGAAGCAAAGCACCTGACTTATGATGCCAGACTGTTTGATAGTGTATATACAAAGGTGGAAGCACAGTCCAAACGGTCGCTTACAGAAGAGCAAATGAATACATTACTGCGCACAGATTTTGAAAAACTGCCCGAAGACGTACAAAATGTACTCGCTTATTTTCTGTTGATGTTTCTTTTCCGTGGAATGCCATTCATTGATATGGCCTACCTGCGCAAACAAGACCTAAAGGAACACTGTATCACCTACTGCCGTCACAAAACCGGAAAGAAAATGGTAGTACGCATTCCGCATGAAGCAACTGCTCTGTTTGAGAAATGCCGGAACAAGAAAACTGATTCCGGTTATCTCTTTCCTATTCTTGACGAAACAACAGAAAACGAAAAGAAACTATACGAGAATTATCGTCAGGCTTTACGCACATTCAACCGCAAGCTAGCCAAAATGGCCGCATTGCTGCTCCCCGGCACTAATATCAGTTCGTACACCGCACGACACACCTGGGCAACACTAGCCTTTTACTCAGGCATTCCCATCGGTATTATAAGCAAAGCCCTGGGACACTCGTCCATCAAGGTAACAGAAACTTATCTGAAACCTTTCGAAAATGAAAAGGTAGATGCCGCAAATGATGAACTGATAATGTCGGTTGTAAAACGTTCTAAAGAAAAGATAGTAGCGTAAACGACCAAATAACAACAGATTAAAAGAGAAACTATTACTTACCAAGTAACGGAAATACCCGTCTGAATTACTTACCAAGTAACGGACGTTTTACGATGCAAAGTAGTGAATATTTCTTCATATATCCAAATATATATTGTAAAATCTTCTTTTATTTTCAATATTAAAGAACTATATACTGACACAAAACCTGACAAAACAACATATTATCACGACTATGCTTCTTAAGGGCATACGCCCCCAGTTCATTTCTGTACTCCAAAAATGAAACATTCTTTCATGCACTTTTCCCGCCAGAAAAGTCTTTCTATTATAAATCAAGCCTACGAAAAAACGCTTTTCACCGCTGCTTAATTATGAACAACAGCCGTTACTTGGTAAGTAACAGATAAATTAAAACGCAAAGTATGTTAACACAAGCCACACAAGCAGCAATAGCGATCCTGCATGATATTTCTACAGGTATCTACTTCCGTTCAGCCAACTTCCGGTTTACAGAGGAAGAATGGGAAAATCTGTTCCATAAATTAGAGGAAGGACATATTATACGATTGTTACCGAACTGTGAAGCAAACATAATATCATCCTACGTATTGTGCCGCTCCTTGAACGACCTTTCCTTATTAGATATACTTGAAGCATTGGGCGAACCTATTTATTGTATCCGCCCTACTCCCGAATCCCTCTATTTGCAGAATATGCAAGTCGCTCAAAAGACAGGCGTGCTCAACCAGGTTACGCGGATGCTTCTGACAGGAATCAAAATATCCGACTGGTAACCGTATAGTACACATAAAAATGACACACATCAACTTATGAAAAATAAACCTACATATTTAAAACGCCTCGCTTTTCTTTTCGGTTTACTATTATCCCTTTCTGCTGATATCTTTGCACAGGAGGGGCATACCGAAGAAATTTCTGTCAAGCCTGCCTTGCTTCATTTCCGCTTTGACAAAGCTTTGGTAGACAGTGGCTATATGGACAATGGACGCACATTACGCCGTTTAGATGAACTTTTCTCGGACAGTATTCCGACCGTACGGATAGATTCAATATACATACTGTCTTTCGCTTCGCCCGAAGGTGTTCCGTCCTACAACAACCGCCTGGCAATGCGGCGTTCTCATGCGGTGAGGAATTACCTGATATGGAAATATCCCCACCTCGACAAGTGCCGTATCCTTCCGTGTCCGCAAGGTGAAAACTGGCAGGAATTACGCCGTATGATAACAGAAGACGCGAACCTGCCCAAACAAAAAGAAGTGTTGCAAATCATTGATTGCACACCGGAAACGGAAAAGCGCAAGGCGCAGTTGAAAAAACTGGATAATGGTATTCCCTACCATTACATCCGCCAAAAGATATTACGCTATTTGCGCAATGCTTCCATCTGTACGGTCAAATTATATGCCGACACCCTGCCGGCTCTACCCGAGCCTGTCTGTGTAAAGCCGGAATACCAACGGCAAGAACCGTATGCGCATAATCTGCCGAATCCCTTGACAGAAGAAACAAGGCGAACTATGGAGCAAGTCCGACAGCAGGAACAGCTTGCAAAAAATAAACGCCCGCTATTTGCCTTGAAAACGAATCTTCTGTTCGACGTCGCCATGATGCCGAATATAGAAATAGAAGTCCCCATCGGCAAACGTTGGTCCATAAATGGTGAATATATGTTCCCGTGGTGGCTGTTCGACGGCGACAAGTACTCCATGCAAATCCTTATGGGCGGTCTGGAAGGCCGCTACTGGTTGGGAAGCCATCAGAAGCGCGAGAATAGCGAAGTGCTGACCGGGCATTTCTTCGGGTTATATGCCGGAGGAGGTAAATACGACCTTCAGTGGAAAGAGAACGGTTATCAAGGAGAATTTTTTATTGCTGCAGGCATCAGTTACGGCTGGGCAACACGGATTGCACGCAATCTGCACTTGGAATTCAATATAGGTATTGGTATGCTACGTACCGATTACCGGCATTACCATGCACGGGACAACTACCAGACCTTGCTCTGGCAGGAGAATGGCAAATACACCTGGTTCGGCCCTACAAAAGCCAAGCTCTCTCTCGTCTGGCTGTTGAACCGTAAAGTGAGGAAAGGAGGTATAAAATGAGTGATAAGTGGTTAATAACAAGCAACGGACAGCTACTGTTCTTCTGTCTCTTATGTGTTTCCATCCTGCTTGTCTCCTGCGAGCGTCGTGACCTGACCTACTATGAAGTATCGGAGATTACCCTAACTGCCGACTGGAATGATTCGGGATTGGACGACAAAGAGCAAAAATACGGTGCCACAGCCGTGTTCTATCCGCGGAATGGCGGCGAACCGAAAATCTTCATGATGGGTGACCGTTCGGGCGACGCAGTACGCCTGCCGATGGGAGTGTATGACATCATTGTCTTCAACCGTTCGTTCAACGATTTCAGCAACATTGCTTTCCGTGGCAACAGTTATGAGACACTGGAAGCATACGCCCGCAAAGTAGAGACGCGTGTGGACAAAAAGACACGTGTGGAAACACGCACAATCATTTCCTCACCCGATGAATTGGCGGCAGCCACGCTGGAAGGTTTCACTGTTACGGAAGATATGCTGGGAAATTATAGCCAGACCACCTACGGGCGGACGGCTCCTTCACGTTCGTCGGAAGAGACGCCGGACGGACTTTACCACCTTCATTTCGTTCCGAAAAAGCTGACCCGCGAAGTGTCCGCCGTGCTTCATATAGAAGGACTGAACAACATACGTTCAGCAACCTGCCGCTTGGGCGGAGTGGCAGAATCTATTTTCCTTGCAACAGGAAAAACATCCGCCAACACGGTGACGCAGGAGTTCACACCGTCAAATCCGGAATTCTCGCCCGGTTCTCCTTTCAACGGTACGTTGAGTTGTGAGTTTGAAATATTCGGTCTCAACGTTATTGATAACAACAACCTGCATCTGGATGCATTACTGGTGGATGGAAAAACTGAATTTGAAGGGGATTGTACCAACGTAAAAATAACGGAAAACGACGACGGAACAGGGAGCGTCACGCTTATTCTGGAAGCCAGTACTGAAAAAGTGCCGGACGTAAAACCAGAAGGAGGAGCCGGTTCCGGCTTTGATGTGGACGTAGACGGATGGGGGAACGAAATCAATACGGATATTCCCATCAATTGACTCTATAAAGATGAATGTGCAATAAATTTATTAATATATAAACAATGAAAAACTAAAGCTAAGAAACAATGAAAACGATTAACGCTATGATGTTATCGCTTGCGGCACTGACGATAGCAGGCTGCTCGCAGAATGAAGTGACAGAAATCAGTCCGGACGCTCACCCGCAGGTGGGATTCGGTGTGTACACGGGAGTACCAACCAGAGGTGTGGACATGACTACGGAAAGTATGAAGGATGATCCGACAGATGCCAATAAATATGGTGGATTCGGCATCATGGCCTACTTTACGGGACAAGATAACTTTGAAACTGTAAAGACCACGGTAACCCCCAGCTTCATGCACAACCAGATGGTAAAGTTTGACGGAACCAACAATGTCTGGACGTACTCTCCGGTGAAATACTGGCCGAACAGACAGAATGACAAAATTTCTTTCTTCGCTTATGCACCTTATGAGAGCGACTGGCAGAACGGCAGCAAATCAGGAGTAATCACCTCGGCAGCCACTGCTCCGGGTATCCCCTACATCAAGTTTAAGCTCAAAACAACGGACAAACTCGACAAGATGGTGGATCTTGTGGTTGCCGACCAGCGTGACAAAACGTATACGGCCGAAAATGGAGGCAAGATCAGCTTTACCTTCGAGCATACGCTCTCGCGTATCTCCTTCCGCGCACAGTTGGGAGCCGGTGACTTCGATGGTATGGACGGTACGAACAGTTTCGTTTATATCACCCACATGTGGATTGTAGGTACGGACCACAGTGCTGACGGCAGTAATCTTTCGCTGATAGACCCGGCATCGCCCGTTAATGCGAATTCCAAATTCTACACCAGTGCCAAATGGTCTGAACTTCACTGGAACTATGAGGCGGATGCCACTATTGCCCAGGCAGACTTCAGTCTCGACAAGATGCTGAACCTGGAAAGTCCGGGTATCGATATATCCACCCCCGCCGCAGGACATGACGCACGTACACAAGGTATCCGAATCACAAAAGCGTCACAAGGGACAGCAGAGAAGGCCGTTCCGCTTTTCAAGGATAAAGAGTACCTTTATCTCATTCCGGTAGGAGAAAAGAGCGGCACAGATCTAACCCAAAACAAGGGTTGTGCCAAAGGAGACATCAAGATAGGTTTCCATTACGATATCGTGTCCAAAGATGCGACTAATGCCGGCAAATTCATTGCCAGCCATGGGGAAGCTTTCATCGAGCTACCGGCAGGACACATGAAACGTAAGGAGTCTTATTTGTATACTCTGAAAATCAATCTGCATAAGATTGAGATTAGTGATGCTACGGTCACTCCATGGGAGGATATCAAAACGGAAGCAACAGTAGAATAATCAAACGCTGATTCCGGCAACCAAAGCCGGCACATCAGACCGGGCAGGGTTGAATGTCCCTTCCCGGTCACCAAAGAAAATGAAAAAAGAAGAAATATGAAGAATCGAACGATAAAAGCCGGACGGCTATTCATTCACAAAAACGGGATACGCGCCGGAGTCACCGTCTTTCTCCTGACGCTGCTCGCCGCATGCGGTGCGGACGACAACACGCCGGACATGCCGCAGGGAGACATTCCTCTGGACTTCGGTGTGTCCGTAGACCAGGCCGTCAGCCGTGCGGCAGAGACTACTGCTTCCAGCCTTTCCTCCATGGGGGTGTATGCCTATTATACAGGCAACAGCAATCTGAGCACTTCGGACAAGCCCAACTTCATGTGCAACCAAAAGGTGGAGCGAACCAACAGTGCATCTCCCTGGACGTACTCACCCGTGAAGTACTGGCCCAATAATCCGGCAGATAAAGTGAGCTTTTATGCTTACGGACCTTACGCCCCAAAAGGGCTGAATGTGTCCGGCACCACACAAAGCGGTCCTCCCACCATGGAGTACACAATACAAGGTGCGGAAGCCGACCAGGCAGATTTGGTCATTGCCGGCGCGCTGCCGAACCAAACGTATGCGAGCAACAACGGAAAGGTGAGCTTTAAGATGTTCCATGCCCTGACGCGGGTGGATATTAATGTGACAAACGTGGATAAGGCGACGGGGATGACAATTACAGTTTTTACAATGGGCAGTTTATTGGATGGAAAAAGACCCCTTCCTTATGATAACGAGGAGTGGAACCTTTTGACAGGTGGTAGTGGGATTCTCACTAAGGTAACCTGTATTCCCACACGCCTCCCATACAGTCCTGCCACAGACGGAACGAAAACAAACCTCGCCACTTTCTTTGTCATGCCCATCCGTAAAGGATTAGCTTACAAGCCTTCCTTTAAGATTGCTTACACGACCCCCGGCAATGTACCCTCCGGCGAGGCTCCGGTGCAGACAATAGAATGGAACGATAAAATTCCTTCGCCCGAAACATGGACTATGGGGGCGCATATCAGCTATAATTTCAAGCTTGAGAAGAAAAAACTCACCATCACCACTTCTACCCATCCCACATGGGATGATGCCGGGACGGGCACCGTCACCGGAAGCGTAGTCATCACCTACGCTGTCAATCCTTCCGACCCCAATTGGGGGACGGGCGGCTCGGGCTCGGTGAACGGCAAGCCCGTGGTAACCCACAGCACCGTGCAGAACGACGTGCAATGGGAGGACGGGGGAACGGAAATCGTGGAAAAGAGTTGATTCCAAGTCGTAAATCCTACTAAAACAAGATAACAATGAGATACATCAAGCACTTATTCGTCCGTTCTTTCTACCAGTGCGCAGCCCCCGCCCGCCTTGCCTTGCTCTGCGCCGGTTTCGCAGCACTGGGCGGTTGTACCAACGAAACAGACAGTGTCGGCGGATCATCCACGGCAGACGGTCACATTCCCCTTGCCTTGGAGATAATGGCAAGCGGCTTCACCGGACAGCCGGACGCCTCGCCTGACACCCGCGCTTCTGAACAGGATAATTATGACACTTGGTTTGAGGAAACCGACGCCATCGGCCTCTTTGCCGTAAGGGGCATCGGTACGCCGGTCGCCGCCATCGTGGACGGCATCAACAATTCCAAGCTGACATACGCCCCCGCCGACGACGCTTCACATAAGCCAACGTGGCAACCGGCAGATGCCGCCACCACCTTATATTATTATGCGGACGTGACCTATATCGCCTACTACCCCTACAAAGACGGCATCGCGATAGACCCCACACAAAGCGCGGCCACTATCCTTGCCTCCTTTTCCGGGAAGACGGAACTGCAACCCGCTGCCGACCAGTCCACCCCCGAAGCATACGCCGCCAGCGACCTGATGACCGCCAGCGGCACGGCCACCGATACCGCCGACCCCAGCCGGAAGTTGCTGTCGCTTACCTTTACCCACAGCTACTCGCTGCTGGTAGTGAAAACCAACATTATGGCGCCTAAGTATGATGCGCCCGACGGAAGCTTCAAATATCATTCCAGATTGCGCGTAGCTGTTGCCGACGCCATTGCCGCCAATGCGGTGCTAAACGACGTAAAGGCATGGAAGAAAACGGATGGAGAGTTTCGCTCCATCGTGAAACCTACGGGAAACAATGCCCTGAGCGGAAGCTACGAGAGAGGTGGCATTATCGTGGAATACAGCGGCACAGCAGGCACGGCAACACAGAACCGGCAAGCTGGCAAATACTATGAACTGACGGTGAACGCCACCATGCCCAACACTCCGGCCACGGCAACGCGCGCCCTTAAGGCAGGCGACTTCTACTATGCCGACGGCACCGTATGGCCTGGAGGCGTGGCGCCCGAGGTAGAAGACGCGCCGATGAAGGAAAGCTGCATAGGCGTGGTCTTCTGGGTGGGTGACCCCGGCACAGGCGATGCACAAGGGCAGGGAGATGCCTTGCTTGCTTCGGAGCATTCCGGATGTACGCACGGACTGGTGGTGAGCCTCACTAATGTCAACACGAGCACCGAGCATTGGAGCGAAACTGCCGAAGCTGTAAACGATTGGACAAATGGGTCCTCAGGACCCGGCATAGATATTCGGGCGACGGATAAATACCAAGGATATTCCAATACAAAAGCACTGACGGCCTACAACAATAACATCCGCACTTCAACCCCTGCATCGCTTATCCTTCCCATCGAAAGCATTCTTGCCTACAGGCAAGCCACTCCGGCACCGGTAACAAGCAGCGACTGGTACCTACCTTCGGTAATGGAACTAAAATATATGTTATGGGGGCAGGGACAGGCTCAGCCACAAACAGGGGCAGGGAGGAAGCTTATGAAAGAGCAATTACTAAAGATTGACCAGTCTTATTATTTAAGCGGACAGCCCTATTGGACCAGTACGGAAATTGATGCCTCCTTAGCTTATGGTATTCCGGGTAATGAAATCTTAACTACATTGAGTAAAAACGCTCAGTACAATACGTTCAACTCACTTGCCATTCTAGCATTTTAACATACATAGCGATATGAAGAAAGATATTTACCTTATCGTCCTCGCCTCCCTTTGCATCCTCCTTGTAACACTGGATAGCTGCACAAGTGAAACAGACATCCTAAGCGGAGGCACCGCCGACGGCACGCCCCTCACCGTCCGCGCCACAGCAAGCGGCTTCCAAGCCCCGGCACAGCCCGGAGGCAGCCCCACCACCCGCACCCCGGTGATGGAGGGCACGAGCACCAAGTTCCAAACGGGCGACGCCATCGGGCTCTTCTGCGTGCGCAAAAACGCATCTGGCACTGAATACATATCGACGGACATCTACAACCTCAAGATGACCTATACCGCAGCGGCGGACGGAACCGGCACCTGGGAAGCTCCTACAGCGGCCTCCTCCCCACTGCTCTATACCGATGCGGTGGCCTACTTTGCCTACTATCCTTATACGGACGCACTGACCACTGCCTCCGTGAACAACGAGCAGGACATCCGCAACTGGCTCAAGACCAATAAACCCTTGGCAACCGATATGCTTACGAAGGAGGTATTCACAGCCAACGACCTGATGACCGCCGCCACCCTGCCTTCGCTGACCGATGCCGACCGCGGAGCACTGGTGCTGAACTTCAAGCACGAATATGCATTATTAGTGATAAAGCCCATGTTAATGAGCCCATGTATTCCTCCCACAGGGGTGACGGCTTACGGCTATCATGCCGAAGCCCGGAAATGGGGAATAGACAGGAATGTAGTACAAGGTGGCGGAGATGACTTCAAGATGAAGATAAACAACAGGAAAGCCAGCGAAATGAGCGACGGAACCTACCGCATACTGACGCAAGCCACAAACACCAGTTCTTCCATTGGATGCGAGTACACTACGTATGACGATGACTTAGGGCTGTGTCCGGTCACCGCCACCGGTTCCGCCATTTCCGGCGGCTTTCAGGCCAATACGTGCTACACATTGGAAGTGCACTGCACAAGTCGTACAGGAAGTACTGCTGTAGAACGCGCGCTACAACCGGGTGACTTTGTATATCAGCATAACGGCAAAATCGAGATTTATCCTGTCGACGGAGCGGTGGATGCCGGTGGAAAAATACCGGACTATGCCAACGCCGTAGGGATAGTGATGACGTGCGATCCCACAAGGATGACGGATGCGGGATGCAACGCAAAGGGTTGGAATCATGCGTACGTAATGGGATTGGCTAACATTTCCTCCGGGCAGAAGACCTTGTGGATGAAAAACGGTCACTCATTATCGACTCCTTACCCTTATCCACCGGTTGCGGATATGAATACAGCGGAAACTTACATGAACGGATATGCTGAAACAGAAACGATGTTGGGAAAAACGCCTCTCAGTGACTACCCTATATTTGCGGCATTACAACAATACCGGAATGATAACGCCGTGCCTGCCGGCATAAATCGCAGCCCGTGGTTCATCCCGAGTATAGGTCAATGGTTTGATGTAATGATAACCCTTTGCGGGAAATCACCGTATGATTTTGTTTCAGTTGGAGAATGGGGTATCTGGCAGTCGGACAACAGCCAAAGAATTGAAATGCTGGGTAAAGCAAATAATTACATGGCTAAAATTGGCATCACATTTCTTATGCCATCTTCTCCTGAAGAACATGAGATCGGTTTTTGGCTAACTTCCCATTTCGCTAATCAAGGTATATGGGCGTTCTATGGTACCGATAGAAGCGGTGTGTTTGCGATAGAATCTACGTATGGAAATTTAGAAAACTATGACGTGCCTATTGCCGTCGCCCGTCCCTTCTTCGCCTTTTAACCGGAGACCGGGAGCGTAGTACATCAAAATATCCTTTGCAACTTTCGTCCGCTTATGCAGACCTGTTGCTTGAAATATCGCTCTTTGACATGCTGGAAACGGAAATTATGATTATCTTTGCAAGCATAGCAAAGTAAAAATTATAGAGTTATGAAATCAACTGCTGAAATATTAGAACTTCTCCGCATATATAACACACAGTTTGCGAGTAAATACGGTTTCAAGCGTCTCGGTGTATTCGGTTCCGTAGCGCGAGGAGAGCAAAACGGAGCAAAGCGACGTTGATGTTTGTTATGAAGGCGAGCCGCCATCACTTCTCACCTTGGAACATATACAGAGCGAGCTTGAAGAGCTACTGGGTTCCCCGGTAGATTTAATAAGAATACGTGAGCGAATGAACGCGCGCTTGAAACAAAGAATCTTAAAAGAAAGTATTTATGTATAATAAAGAATTGGCGCTCAACAGTTGATGATTACCCAACGGGCAGCTGTAGCTGCCACCCCGGATAATTTTTTTATTATCGCCGGATGGTATGTTGCGTTTGGATGCTATTTGTATGAACCTAATCGCATTGGGCGAAGCTGTGAAAGGTTTGGATAAAATAACAAGAGGTGAATTGCTCCCCGGATATCCTGAGATATATTGGAGTGGAGTAATGAAAATGCGTGATAAGATAGCTCATCATTATTTTGAAATGGATGCTGAAGTTGTATTCAAGACCTTAAAAGAAGACATTCCGATGATGCTCCCCATTGTGCACCGCATGATAAAAGAAGTTAGTAGCAGTTTATAAAC
>ENA-OQHL01000569-OQHL01000569.1-human-gut-metagenome-genome-assembly--contig:-NODE-569-length-24388-cov-3.321462_pt1 | contig 24388 bp, 24 predicted proteins | sample MGYA00242565_ERZ504723 | MGnify/ENA primary metagenome ERZ504723 (study PRJEB26092, sample SAMD00036211) | human gut metagenome | host: Homo sapiens | study: EMG produced TPA metagenomics assembly of... | reverse complement strand
TCTTGCGTCAATTACCTCAAAATCCTCTGCACAGTCCAAATTTTCTCCAACCTTCTGGATCTTCCCGTTCTCCAATGAGCAAGTCCCCCTTCTACAATGTCAGATGAATCGATTCATGGTATGTATTCATCCATTTTAATGCAAGATTGTTTTTCTCATATTTCCGCCCCCATAAGTTCCCAAGAAATACTATTCTCCACACTTTGGGCAAGTTCTTTGATTACAGCTTCTTGAAACGGCGATGGAAGTCCTGCTGACTCAATGGTTTCTTTAAATCCCTTTTGTCCGCTGTATTCCAAAATCTTCTTGTAACAATTCCATGCTGTTTCATGGTTTTCCTGATCCATAAAATGCAGTTCCAGCGCACACACCTGTGCCAGTACGTAATCAATATAATAAAATGGCCACCGATAAACATGTGTCTGTCTCTGCCATGCCCGTCCCTTTGAAAGGAACAGATCTGTGTCATACTTTTTCCATGGCATATATTGTTTTTCCAACTGTTTCCACAAATCCTTCCTATCTTCAACAGAAAGATTTGGATGATCGTAAATCGTTTCCTGGAATTCGTCAATCGCACATCCGTATGGGATAAACGACAATGCATTTTTCAGATGAATATAGCAGTAAGAAGCAATCTCTTCTTCCGGTAATACATATTTCAGATATGGCCATACTAAAAATTCCATTCCCATTGAGTGGATCTCGGCCAGATCTGAACTACATGCCCCCGAAAAACTAAACGGTTCCCCCCGTTTGGTATAAGAATGAAACCCATGTCCGGTTTCATGTGCAAATGTTTTTAATGCTCCTGTTGTCGCATGATAGGTTTCAAAAATGAACGGCATATGATACTGTGCCACATAATTTGAATAGGCCCCCATGATTTTACCCGGACGCATGGATAGATCAAAGAATTCACATTTTAATAGTTCTTCATAATAGACCCTTGTTTCAGGAGAAAGTTCCTGGTATACCTTTTGAAAGTCTTCCAAAATATTCTGTGTCGGCTGTGGTTTTTTTCCGCCCGCAAAAATGTCCTCATCATAATGATAAAGCACTTCCACCCCTAACGCCTGTCTTTGTTTTTCAAACAGCCTCTGTGCCACAGGGACAAGATTTTTCTTCACTTCCTCCCGAAAAGAAACAATGTCCTTCCGTGTATAACTTGTTCTGCCCATACGACAATATCCGACTTCCGTAAATGATTTCTTTCCCAGTTTTTTCGCAATGCGGTCCCGGACCTTCACAAGCCGGTCATAAAGGTCGTCTAATTCTTCTCCTGCTGATGCAAATGATTTCTCCCAAATAGCCGCATATTTCGCCCGTTCGTTCCTGTCTTCACTTCCCATATGCGTCCCTATCTTGGACAGTGGTACAACTCCTTCTTCTGTTTCCGCCTTTAAATTCGCAATCATTTCTGAATACTTGGAGGAAAGTTCATTTTCCTGCTTCAGTTCTTCCATGATTTCCGGGTGAAAACTTTCTTTGTGTAGCGCCGCCATCCGAAATGGTTCTGTACCGATATGTATTTCAAACTCTTTCTGATAAGGACTTTCCAGAAGAGCCTCATTCATCTCATTTTCTAATGCTTCATAACGTGGCTTTACACGATCAAAAAATTCTGTTTCCTCTTTATAAAACACATCGTTTACATCCATTGTATTGCGAGCCTCGCAAATGACCGCCAGCGTAGAAAATTCATCTCTGATCCGGTCCAGACCAAGTAACGCATAATAAGCAGCTCCAAAACTTTTTGCATGTTTGAATTCCTCTAGCTGACTACGGAACTTTTGTTCAAAACGATCCATATTCAGTCTCATATAAGGAACGTCCTGAAATTTAATCATTCTTTTTTACCCCCTCCGTATTTATAATTTTTCGCCTTTGATATACACGTCCTTTGAATCCACCACACATGCGATATGTTCCAAGGGATTTTCTTTTAAACAAAGGAACGTTGCCAGTTTCCCTTCTTCCAAAGAGCCATAATCATCTGCAATTCCAAGTAGTTCCGCGCTTCCGGACGTAGCCGCGTCAAGCGCCTGCCTTGGACTTAAACCTGCCATTGTCATCAGAACCATTTCATATGGCACTTTATCATACGGGTTATATGGAGAACCAGCATCGGTCCCAAACGCGATTTTTACCCCTTTATCCGCACACTGTTTCAACATATCGCGGTGTATTTGAATTATTTCTTTACTTTTTGCATGATCTGGATTATCCGGATCTGCTTTCAAACCTTCTGTCACTGCATAGTATGGCGCACACAAGGTTGGTACCAGATAGGTCCCTTGTTTCACCATCTTATCCATAATATCTTCTGTCAAAAATACGCCATGTTCTATCGAATCTACCCCCGCTTCCACACAATAACGAACGGCTGTGTTTCCGTGGGTATGTACCGCTACCTTTCTCCCCAACGCATGGGCTGTTTCTATCCCTGCACGTATTTCTTCTTCTGTAAACTCACATGGACCTGGTTCCGGCCCCGGAGAATTCACGCCTCCGGAAACCATCATTTTTACTACGTCCGCACCTTCTTTTATGACTCTCCTTACCTGTCTCCTTACCTCATCTGCTCCATCACATTCGTAACTGATTTGATAACCATGACCTCCGGTTGCACAAAGAGCATGTCCACACGCAATTATTTTCGGTCCATTGATTTCTCCCTTTTCAATACTGTCCCTCACGCCAAGCGTATATCCCTCATATGCCCCAAGATCACGGCAGGCTACAACTCCTGCTTTCAATAATTCCTGTGCATTTTTTACTCCCTGGCAAACATGATGCGCAGCACTTCTTCCCGGACATTCCTCATAGGCTGATTCCCCACAGAATAAATGAACATGAGCGTCAATAAATCCCGGTACAACATAGGCATCTCCTAAATCGATCGCTTCTGCATCTTCTATCTCTGCATCCTCTGCCGGCTTTACCCAAAGGATACGCGCATTTTCCGTCATCATAACGAAGTTTTCCAGGATTGGCTTTTCCCTGTTTCCCGTAAAGATCCATTTCCCATGATATGCTTTTTTCCTCATAGTCTCTCTGCCTGCCTTTCTTCCATCCCATGATTCAGCTTGTCTGTTCCCGGAAGGATGAATTTTCCATCTTTCAAGATGAAAATCTTTTCTCCATATTCTGTATATCCATAAAGAGCAGATATTTCATCATACGGAATCGTAATATCGATATGTTTTTGTACATATTTTTCTTTCTCTGATTTTCCATCCCGTGTCTTTTCATTATATTTTGCCGTAATTTCTTTCCCATCCAGCAAATTATAAACAGGTTCCTCCTCGGCCCCTTTGTAACACGGATCTCCAATCGCAAGATGTGGTCCCATCTTCTCATAAATCAAAATAGGAAGTTGATCTTCCAGTTGATATTTCTTACAGATACGAAACGCCCGTGTATTCGTTCCAATCGCAAATTCCCCGACCGGAAGAGTTTCATACGGATAGAATAAAGATTCTAAAATCGGGCCTTTCGTTTCTCTCCCATCCTCTTCACAGGAAAAGTCCACGATTTCTCCATCTTCAAACCATAATTTTAAATTGTGGTATTTTCTGTCCTGTAAAAAAATATCCTGAATATGTAAAAGCCCGTTTGTTCCCTTTAGCTGAGGTGTCGTAAATACTTCCCCATAAGGGATATTCAAATCACCCCCACAATTCATAAAATTTGTCTGCTGTTCCCTATTCTCAATTCTCTGCATCTGTACGTCCAAATACGTCTGATTTGGCTTTTTCCCTATGATTCGCACCCACAGACACTGGTCCAGCCCATCAATCAAGATCTGCTGTATCTTTTCAAATTCTTCTGACTGTTCCAGATTCATCTCAAAGATTTCATCAAAAATGTGCTGGAACTGTTTCCCGATCTCAAGTGATGGAAAAACAACTTTACAAAACGACAGTTCTGAAGGCCGAACATACTGTTCTTCCACCTTTCTTCGGGCAATTTCTATCTGTTTTTGTAAATTTCCTTTTCTCTTTTTCTCTTTTTCTCCAAATTCCCCAATACCGATCATGCCGCAGACATCGGCTGTTTCTTTCTGATATCGGTAGAAGACCTGTTCATAAAGATCTATCAGAGCTTCTTTTGCGACTGAATCTGTATCAAATTGTTCTTTTTCTATTCTTCGTTCTAAGACCGGATCTATCACAACCGGCAGTAATCCTTTTTCTTCGATGCAGTGTGCAACTTGTACTGCGAGGGCTTCCTGACCGATCCGATAAAACAGACGAACCCTTTTCCTTTCTCCGCGCTCTCTGTTTTGGCTGATAAAACCATGAAAAAAGGCATCCGTAATATGTTCTGCCATTCGACAGATTTTTTCTTTTGGATACGAAAAATAGAATACTGCCGTTTCTTTTTCACTCTCCGTTACTTCTTTTCCATATTCATTCATCCATTCCAGATCGTGTGGATTTGCTTTTTTCAAAATCCGCAGATACTTGTTCTGCTCTGTTTCTACAGATTCTTGAATCTCAGCTTCTATATATTGCCTGATTTTTTCTATCTGTCCTTTCATATTCTGCCTCTTCTTGTCTTTTCATAAATACTGTAAATTTTTTACTGTGTATGTAGAACCTTACAATGATACAGGATCCGATCCATCCTGCCGGTATCGCAAGGCATATTCCCATATATCCCGCGATTTCTTTTAGCACATATGCTGCCGGAAGTCTTGCCGCCCAGTAGCCGAAAACGGAACTGAACATAGGAAGAACCGTATTCCCCGTTCCTCTGATATAACCGTTAAGAATCACAAAATAGCTTGCAAGGAAGTAGGCAATGCTTAAAATTCGGATATACTCATATGTCATATTTACAATATCCCGGTCATCCGTAAAAATATGAATGATCATTCTTCCTGCTGACCATAGAACCAGCAGCAGACCCGCACTGAATATCCATGCCCAATTCAGACAAAGTTTTTTCCCTTTTTTTGCCCTTTGGATTTCTCCGGCTCCCAGATTCTGGCTTGTAAAAATGCAAAGCGCCTGTCCCATTCCGGTGATCGGTATGCTGGCAAAAGAATCGATTTTGGAACCTATCGTATAGGCCGTCATCTCGTTTACACCAAGGGAATTTACTGCCGCCTGGAGAAAAATCATTCCGATGCTGACCATCCCCTGCTCTACCGAGTATGGGATTCCACACTTTATTCCTTCTTTTACGACTTTAAAGTCAAAGTCTCCGCAAAATGGATGATATTTCAGCATCCCCTTTTTGATATTGATATAAATCAGGCAAAGAAGAAATGAAAGTGTCTGGGCAATTACAGTAGCAATTCCCCGCCCCCATAACTCCCATCTGGATCTTCGCTACAAATAGCAGATCCAAAACAATATTGACAACGGAAGTCACCACAAGAAGCAGTAACGGTACTTTTAGAATTTTCCAGTGCTTCTGATCATCCCACTCAAAGTACTGTAACCTGCCACTCCAATCAATCCCACGAAATAGATCCTCAGATATCTAACCGCTTCTGTCAAAACTGTTTCCGGCGTATCAATCCATATGAGCAGATGACGGGAAACAAAGATTCCTATGCCGGACAGTACCAGTGACACTACTAATACAGAGGTCAGTAATGTATCCCAACGTACGTTTTTGCAAGTTTCCACTCTCTTTGGCCAATCCTCATGGAAATCAGGATTTCCGAGCCTGCTCCAAGCCCCATTAAAACCGCAACCATCAAAAACTGAATAGAATTACTTGCGCCAATGGCCGCTAATCCATTTTTTCCTACCACTTGTCCTACAATCACGCCATCCACAAAGGAATAACATTGCTGTAAAAAATTCCCGGCTAAAAGGGGAAGCATAAAACGAAACAACCTGCTTTTCGTATTGCCTTCCACCAGATCTGCACTTTTTTCTTCCCCTTTCCATTTCATTTTTTCAATATTCTATTCATACATGACTACATTTTTAAAATCATATTCTGAACCAAATGGCCAGATATTTAATCCCTCTACCTTTTCAGAAATTACATAATTATTTTCCACAAAATTCTGAGGAATATATACATACTGATCCAACACATATGTTTCTACTTCTTTTAATGTCTGAATCCTTTCATCTCCGATCTGGGAGAGTGATGTTTCCCACATCTCAGTAAATTGTGGATCGTCCATCTTCCCTTCATCATAAATAAAACTTAAAAACTCACTTGCATCCGGATAACTTGCTGTATTGGCTCCTCCAATAACACAGTGGAAAGTACCTTCTGTCAACATCGGAATCAGCATTTTTGTCTGCATCGGCGTTACTGTTAATTCCAGATCCAGGTTGTCCTTCCACATAGCCTGTACTGCCTGCGCCTGCAATTTGCTCCCCTCACTGTCTACACATAGAATTTCCAGGAAGTCTTCCATTTCTTTTTTGCTCTTACCAATCTCTTTTAACCCTTCATCCAGAAGTGCTTTTGCACGGTCAATCGCTTTTGGATCTGTTGCCGCATCTTTTACAAGATCTCCCTGCTGCTCGCGGAAATCTCCATTTTCTGTTCCCCTGATACCATATGGTACCATTCCGTACGCTGCCAGCTTTTCATTCTTTACAACATTTGCGGCATATGCTTTTCTATCAAATGCGATGGAAAGTGCCTCTCTGATTTTGATATTATTTAAAAATTCTACTTTTGGGTTGAATTCAATAAAGCTGACGCTCAATCGCCCCTCTTCCCGAAGTTCCGGCGAGTCTTTGTACTGCTCCAACAGTTCTGTTCCGATTCTCTGCATGTCCAGATCCCCTGCCTCATACATCCCCTGAATCGCATTTTTATCCGATGTAAGAGAAATCTGTATTTCTTCCAGGGTTACATTTTTTGCATCCCAGTAATTATCATTCTTTTTTTAACGTAATGGAATTATCATGTACCCATTCCGACACTACAAATGGTCCGGAAAAGACCATATTCTCTGGCTCTGCACCATACAGATCCTGATACTTTTCACCCGCCTCTTTTTGAATTGGCGCCCATCCAGGAGTTTTCAGACAATCCACAAAGAAGTCAACTGGTTTTTCAAGAACAAACTCCACCGTATAGTCATCCAATGCCTTTACTCCCAATTCCTGTTTGTCCTTCTCTCCTTTGATGATGGCCTCTGCATTTTTTAAATAGAAGTAGTCATTCGCCTTTGGCGACGCAAAACTTGGATCCACCACTCTCTGAAAACTATAGACCACATCTTCGGCCGTAATCGGGGTACCATCAGACCATTTTGCATCTTCACGTAATGTTACGGTGTAAACTGTGGCGTCCTCATTTTCTTCAAACTCTGTCGCCAGTCCCGGCTCCAGTCTTTCCTATCCTCTCCCGCAATACGGAATAGCGGCTCTGTCACTGCATAACTGACATTAAACGCATTATCATCCTGAATCTGATACGGATCCAATATCGTAGGCTCTTCTCCTAACGCAATGCTCAGAACCTGATCTTCTGACTTTGTTTTTTCTCCGGAACTTCCGGCGTTTCCTTCATTTCCGTTTCCACATGCCGCCAAGCTCAACAGCATCGTGCCTGCCAACACTGCACTTAACACTTTTTTTACGTTTTTGCCTTTCATAGTTTTCCTCCTTTTTTTAAAATAAATGGCATGCCACTTTATGACCATTTCCAATCTCTTTCATCTCCGGCGGTTGTTTTTTACAAATATCTTTTGCGTATGCACACCGCGTACAGAACTTACATCCTTCCGGAGCATGAATCGGACTTGGGAGTTCCCCTTTTAAAGCAATCTGTGATCTATTCTTTTCCACTTTCGGATTTGGCACCGGAATTGCTGAAAACAATGCTTTCGTATAGGGATGTTTGGGATTTCGATACAGTTCCTTATTTGATGCATACTCCACTACAGTTCCCAGATACATAACCGCGACATAATCCGATATATATCGTACCATGGACAAATCATGTGCAATAAAGATATAAGAAAGATCGAGTGTCTTCTGTAATTTTACAAGCAGATTCATAACCTGCGCCTGAATAGAAACATCCAAGGCGCTGATAGGTTCATCACAAATGATAATGTCAGGCTCCATACTTAGCGCTCTTGCGATTCCGATTCTCTGCCTTTGTCCCCCTGAAAATTCATGCGGAAAACGGTTAGCATGTTCTTCATTGAGTCCAACCAGATTGAGAAGTTCAATGATTTTTCTCTTTCTCTCCTCCTTAGTATAAAGCTTTCTCATATCCCATCCTTCTGCAATAATATCGCTTACCGTCATACGAGGATTCAGGCAGGCGTATGGATCTTGAAAAATCATTTGAACTTTTTTTGCAAGATCTCTTTCTTGTCTTTTTTGTACTTTTTCCGCTGATATTCCTGCCCATTCAGGAAAATTTTACCCTCCGTCGGATCATAAATACGGATAATTGTTCTTCCCAGTGTACTCTTTCCGCATCCTGATTCTCCTACCAGTCCCAGAGATTCTCCCTTACTCAGAGTGAGAGAAATTCCATCTACCGCTTTTAATGTATGTCCACCTTTTACTCTGAAAATATTTTTTTAAGTTTTCTGTCCTTAAAATCTCTTGCTTTTCCATCACTACACCTCTTTTCCGGTGATCGGATTGACCGTTTTTTGCATCTGTTTTGCACGTTCATCATACAGCCAGCACCAAACTTTATGGCCATCTCCCTCCACTTCAAACCCCGGGGCATCTATGCACCGACAAACTTTCATAGCATACGGACATCTTGCCGCAAACGCACATCCTTTCGGAGGATGCAATAAATCCGGTGGCGTTCCAAGAATCGGCTTGAGCGGTTCTTTATTACTGATATCTTCCGGCGGAATAGACTGCATAATCCCCCATGTATATGGATGGGACGCATATTCAAAAATATCTTCTGCATTCCCATACTCTACGACCTTTCCGGCATACATCACAGCAATTTTGTCTGCGATATTAGATACGACCCCAAGATCATGTGTAATCATAATAATTGCTGTATCATACTGTTTTTGGATCTTTTTAATCAAATTCAGGATCTGAGCCTGTGTCGTTACATCCAAAGCCGTCGTTGGTTCATCCGCAATCAATAGTTTCGGATTTACCGCCATTGCAAGCGCAATCATAGCTCTTTGTCTCATACCACCTGAAAATTCATGTGGAAACTGATCATACCGTTCTTCCGGGCTTGGAATCCCTGCCATTGTAAGCGCTTCGATTGCTATTTTTTTTGCCTCTTCCTTGGATGAGACACCACTTTTGATAATCCCTTCCGCAATCTGTTTCCCGATCGTCATCGTAGGATTCAGGCTTGTCATTGGATCCTGAAAAATCATACGGATCTCTTTTGCCCGGATCTTTTGCATTTCTTTTTCTGTCAGTTCTGTAATATTTTTCCCGTCAAAAAGGATTCTGCCGTTTTTTATTTCCCCGGAAGGCTTATCCGGATTTAAACGTACAATCGATTTCGCCGTGACCGATTTCCCGCATCCAGATTCTCCGACAATGCCAAGCGTCTGTCCCTTTTCAAGCTGAAAGCTGACTCCACGTACTGCCTGCACCTCTCCCGCATAGGTGTGAAATGAAAATATAAGACTTTCTACTGTTAATAATGTACTTTCATTTTTCATCTACTGTTCCTCCTACTGCCTCATTCTTGGGTCTAACGCATCCCGAAGTCCATCTCCTAAAAGGTTAAAGCATAACATTGTAATGCAGATCAGAAGTGCCGGGAACAATAACTGATATGGATAACTTAATAGTTTGTTTGCCCCGTCTGATGCTAAAACGCCCCAACTTGCCGTTGGAAGTGGAAGCCCCAAGCCAATATAACTCAGGAAAGATTCTGCAAAAATCGCTGATGGAATTGCAAACGCCATATTAGTGATAATCGGGCTTAACGCATTTGGAAATAGATGTTTGACAATAATCCAGATGCTGCCCGCCCCCATTGTCCGGCTCGCCATTACAAACTCCATTTCCTTAATCTGAAAAACCTGTCCACGAAAAAGCCTTGCCATTCCAATCCATCCTGTCGCTGCTATTGCAATAATGACTGGCCCCACGCCCGGTTTTAATATCAGGATCAAAAGAATTACCCACAACATCTGCGGAATAGAGGCAATCAACTCACAAAAGCGCATCATAATGTTATCTGCCAGACCTCCAAAATACCCGGCAATGCCACCATATAAAATCCCAATCGTTCCATTTAAGATCGATACAACAAGAGCAATAAAAAGGCTGACTCTTGCACCTTCCCAGCATCTTACAAAAATATCTCTACCAAGGTCATCTGTACCAAATAAATGCTCTCCCGATGGGCCCTGGTTGACAGCCATTAAATCTGTCTTATCGTATGTATAACTGCTTACCATCGGTACTACGATGGCTAAAACCGCAATTAAGATCAGTACAATGGCTGATACCATCGCCACTTTATTTCTCCGAAAACGTCTCCACGCATCACTCCAGTATGTGACCGACGGTCTTGAAATCTTATCCGCATCTTCATGCGCCTGCTCATCCTTTTCAAATAACTCCAGTGGAAGAGCCCGGATATCATCTGTCACCTGTTTTTTTTCTTCTTTCATAATATCCTCCTAACCTGCAATTCTGATTCTCGGATCAACAACCCCATAAAGAATATCTACGACAAAGTACATGATTGCGGAAATAAATGAAAAGATTACTGTCAATCCCATAATCATGGTATAATCACTACCCTGAATCGCAGTAATCATCGCCTGCCCGATTCCAGGAATATTGAAAATCTTCTCTACCACAAAATTTCCGGTAAGAACACCTGCACACATTGGTCCGAAAGAAGTAACCAAAGGAAGAAGAGAATTCCGTATCATATGTCTTTTTACGATTTCTGTCTTATTCAGCCCTTTACTTTTCGCTGTGTAAATGTAGTCCTGCTTCATGACATCCAGCATACTGGTTCTGAGCATACGGGCATAAAATGCAATATTAGTAAATGCTGCGGTAAACATAGGAAGGATGATATAACTCAATCCCTTCCATCCTTGAATAGGGAACAGTTTCAAATCCACTCCGAAAATCTTCTGTATCAAAGAGCCAAATACAAAACTTGGTATTGATACTCCCAAAATCGCAAGAATAATAACAAGGTAGTCTACCTTTCCCTTATTATTCAATGCCGCAACGCAGCCTAATACGAGACCAATAATGGAACCAATGATGACTCCTCCAAATCCGACCAAAGCGGACGGCGGCATCCCCGATGCAAGTTTTCCCACCACTGTCTGCCCTTTATATTTCATAGAAGAGCCAAAGTCTCCATGTAACAGATTCTTCATGTAGATGGTGTACTGCTCAAATAAAGGCTTATCCAGTCCATACTTTTCTTCCAGATTCTCACGAACGACCTCCGGCGTATCTCTCGGCAACGAAAAGGGGTCTCCCGGTATCAAATGCATCAGAAAAAAAGTCACTGTTGCAATCAAGAACAAGGTGATCAGCATCGAGCCAAATCTTTTTAACACATATTTTCCCATACCACGCTCTCCTTTGTTTTCATTTTGACGGCTTTCTGCGTACATTGGCGACTCATATTTTGTTTATTTTATATATTTTTTGCCAATGCACCGCTTCGTTGTTGTTGTTTATCACAATATTAGCTCGCGAAAGCATTTGTGTCAATATTTTTTTATCACAAAAATATTTTTTTATTATATTGACTCATTTTTTCTTTTATGCTATTTTTTTATTATCAAAACTTGCTCTAAAGGGGGTTCTTACTACCATGTCAAATCCAAAAGAATATAAAACTATCGCTAAATTTCTGTCCCTATTTCTTGGAAATAATTGCGAAGTTCTACTATGTGACACAGAAGAATTTCTTTATATTATGAATCCTTTGGATGATACACACCATGTCGGCGATCCACTGGATGACTTACATCAAAACTTTATAGATGATGCTGCTTTTCATTCTCTGCCATATACAATTACTTACCGCACCTCTGCTTCGTCAGGCGAAAAATTGCGTTCAGCCACTTTTTTCATCCGGGATGACAATACATTAACTGGTTTTCTTACACTGAATTGGAAAATCACAGATTTTGTCCAAATGAAAGAGATATTAGAAATGCTGACCAATGGATCTGTATTTCCAGATACGGAAGAATCTACTGAAACGGGATCCGGATCGATTGAAACATTAAGTTCTTCTGTTTCCGAACTGATCAATTCTGTAATGAATGAAGCACGTATTCGCTTTCAGACAACACCGGATCGTTTTACGACAGAAGAAAAATTAAGTATTATAAGAGAAATGAACAAAAGAGGGGTATTCCTTGTAAAGGGCTCCGTCTCAGAAGTTGCCAAAGAAGTTCGCAGCTCCGAGCCAACGATCTATCGCTATTTACACCAAATCAATAATACACAGGAGGAAAAATCATGACTGTCATAACTGCATCTTATGCTCAGAAGGCTTTGATTGAAGCTGGATACCCGGTAAAAGAGCTGCATACGATCGAGGAGGGGTCAAACCACTTTGTGTTTATTGTCGTTTTACACGATACATCCCGACTGATCTGCAAATTTGCCAAGGTACGAAAAACCGAGCAGAATATCGGTTCTGCCAACCGTGATACTCTCTTCGGCGGACTTCTTTCCCTCGAAAGAGAAGCCTATCTTTTTTCAATGATTAGAGACAAAGCAGAAGTTCCGACGCCAAAAGTTTATGGTATCCATCGTTCTGAGTACGGTACTTTTATTGTTCTGGAATACATGACGGGAATCTCTCAGAAAGAATATATGAAGCAAAGCGGTTACTCAAAACAGGCATTTTTGAATAGTATGGAATACCTTGGGAGGGACTTTGCAAAAATTCAACAAGTTACCTTTCCTTCTTTTGGAAATATTATGGAAAATTCTATAATTGATCCATCTGGACTGACAAATTTCAGCGATCGTTTCCGTTTTGTTATTCAGATGAGGCTCGACCGCTGTATCCAAAAACATATGTTTTCAGAAAAAGAAATTTCCATCGTTTCCAGATTTTTTAAAGAGAAACTAGATCAGTTTCGTCCTCATTTTGAGGCTTCCATTTCTATACCTGTTTTGAACTTCACAGACATGCATGCCGAAAACTTTTATGTGGATCATTTCGGAAAGCCATCCGGTTATTTTGATCTTGAATCCGCGCAGGCTGCTCCTGCCGCATTAGAATTTTATGGTTTTCGCTTCTTCCTCTTCAATTTCTATGATGAAGAATGTTTTAAAGCTGCTGAGGGCGCTTTTTTCCGTGGCTATCAGGCTGCCGGAGGGCTTTATACTCCAACTACAGAAGAGGACGGCAAAGCTATTGATTTTCTTGCGGGCTGCCGGTTGTTAGAACTTGCACAATCCTATTGGGGATACAAGGACGGTGTTCGTGATTTATGGGGGGAAAAAATGAAAAACCTATTATTTGCTTATATAGAAACAGAAAAAATCGACTATATGTCCATCGGTGATATCTGGAGAGAACGCGATCATCAGCCGCCGTATCCTCTGACAGAATAATAAAACTATTAGAAAAACTTCCCATCTCTCTTTTTTGAAAAGGACTCGTATCTGGCTGTTGAAACCGAATACGAGTCCTTTTTTACATTTTCATAATGAATTCAGAACAAATTTTTCAATCGCATACGCTACACCCTCCTGTTCATTGGAGCATGTAATGTAATCCGCAATTTCTTTCACTTCATCTCTCCCATTTTCCATCGCCACTGCAAAACCTGCTTCTTTTAACATATCCATATCATTCAGGCCATCCCCAAAGGCCATAATTTCCGCCCTACTAATCCCCAGAATTTTCCCAAGATTCAGAAGTCCCTTTCCTTTATTTACATCTTTTGCAGTCACTTCAATATTATTGGAAAGAGCACAGGAAATGGTCAAATCAAATTTCGCTTTTAAAACCTCCATAATCCGATCTCTTTCTCCTGTTGTCCGCACAACGGCTTGAATCTTATCGATATCTTTCTCTGCTGTTATCACTGCTTCATGTAAGTCCGGTACAAATGTTCTTGATTCCAAAATATATTTTTGCATATTTTCAGGATAAAATTCTGACACTCTTTCCTTGCTCTTCAAACATCCTAATGCTTTTTCTTCAAAATAGAGATCTGCAAGAGAATCAAATTGCTCTAGCGTATACAATATTCTTTGAGTTTCCTCTTTTGTGATCATCTTCTCATAGACTGTTCTATTTTCTTTCTGATCTAAAATTCTTGCCCCATTCGATGTAATGATATATCTCATTCCAGGAAAACTACGCAAACGTTCCGGAACGCCAAAAACGGGCCGTCCCGTCGCAATCAGAACAACCACGCCCTGATCTATCGCTGTTTTCAACACTTTTTCCGTGTAACTGCCGACCTCTTTTTTATCATTCAAAAGAGTTCCATCCAAATCTAAACCAATCATTTTAACTTTTTCTCTTCGCGACTTCATCCTTTGATTCATCTTACACAGATCTCCTTTCCGCCTCTGATCAGTCAAATCATTTCCTTCTTATCACCTGTCTCGTTGATTGCAAAAAGAACCCTGCATCTGCAGAGTTCTTTTTATCTACTTCAATTCAATTAAGCTAATTTTGCCGGGTTGATCTTTACGCCAGGTCCCATTGTAGATGTGATTGTCACGCTCTTGAGGAACTGACCTTTGACAGCCGCCGGTCTTGCTTTGTTGATTGCGTCAATAAGCGTCTGGAAGTTGTCCGCTAACTGTTCTTCTGTGAAGGAAGCTTTTCCAACCGGTACATGGATAATGTTTGTCTTGTCCAATCTGTATTCAATCTTACCGGCTTTGATATCCTGGATCGCTTTTGTCACGTCCATTGTTACAGTACCAGCCTTCGGGTTCGGCATTAAGCCCTTCGGTCCAAGTACACGACCAAGACGTCCTACAACACCCATCATGTCCGGTGTAGCTACAACTACGTCGTAGTCAAACCAGTTTTCATTCTGGATTCTCGGAATCAGATCCTCTGCTCCTACATAATCCGCTCCGGCTGCCTTTGCCTCTTCTGCCTTAGCATCCTTAGCGAATACAAGGATACGAACCTTTTTACCTGTTCCGTGCGGAAGTACGACCGCACCACGGATCTGCTGATCTGCGTGACGTCCATCACAGCCTGTTCTGATGTGAACTTCGATTGTCTCGTCAAATTTCGCTGTTGCAGATTTCTTAACTAATGCGATTGCTTCTTCTTTATCGTAAAGATTTCCTCTTTCAATCAGTTTAGAAGCTTCGATATATTTCTTTCCTCTTTTCATCTTATAACCTCCTAGTGGTAATATCGGGAGCGAGCCCTCCCACATTTCTCATGTTTACAATTAGTCAACTACTGTAACACCCATGCTTCGGCATGTACCAGCGATCATGCTCATAGCGGCTTCCACGCTTGCAGCGTTTAAGTCCGGCATTTTCAGTTCAGCAATTTCCTGAACCTGAGCCTTTGTGATCGTAGCTACTTTCGTCTTGTTCGGAACACCGGATCCGGATTTAATATTGCAGGCCTTTTTGATAAGAACTGCTGCCGGCGGTGTCTTTGTGATGAAGCTAAAGCTTCTGTCATTGTAAACTGTGATGACTACAGGGATGATAAGATCTCCCTGATCTGCTGTTCTTGCATTGAACTGCTTTGTAAATTCTACGATGTTGACTCCGTGCTGTCCAAGAGCCGGTCCAACCGGAGGAGCCGGTGTTGCCTTTCCAGCAGGAATCTGTAATTTGATATAACCTTCTACTTTTTTAGCCATTATATTGTACCTCCTTGTGGTATTTGCGGGGATTTCCCTCCCACTTCATTTACGTTACATTTTCTTGACATCTGAAAAACCGATCTCAACCGGTGTTTCACGGCCAAATAACTCAACATTGATTGTGACGCTCTGTTTCGGTGTGTTGATCGCCTGGATCACCCCGACGGTGTCGGCCCATGCGCCGGATACAACGCTGACGGTGTCGCCTACCTCAAAGTCCACAACAATATCTTCTTTCTTGATTCCAAGCGGAGCCATCTCCTCTTCCGTGAGCGGTACCGGCTTGGATCCCGGTCCTACGAACCCGGTCACTCCACGCGTGTTTCTCACAACGTACCAAGTGTCGTCATTCATAATCATATGAATCAGTACATAGCCAGGAAACAGCTTTCTCTGGGCAGCTTTCTGAACTCCGTTTTTGAGCTCCACTACGTCCTGCATCGGAACCCTGACTTCCAGAATCTGGTCTTCCAGGTGTCTGTTTTCGATTGTCTTATCAATGTTGGCTTTAACCTTATTTTCATACCCGGAATAAGTATGAACTACATACCATTTTGCCGTTGACATAATAAATCACCTTTCTACTGTCAGGTCATCATTTTCTTATCGAACTAAGAAATCGATTCCGAATGTTAGAAGCGCGTCTACTACCGAGATAATCGCTCCCAAGATTACAGTAACAGAGACGACTGCCACCGTTTGCTTTCCAAGAGTCTTTTTGTCTGGCCAGATAATTTTCTTAAACTCTGCTTTTAAGCCTTTTATTTTGCTCGGCTTCTTTGCTTTCGTTTTAGAATCGCCCATAACATCCGCTCCTTCTCAAACGACTATTTCGTTTCTTTGTGTACTGTGTGAGTTCTGCAGAATTTGCAGTATTTCTTTGTTTCCATGCGCTCCGGATGTGTTTTCTTATCCTTCGTCATGTTGTAATTACGCTGCTTACATTCTGTACATTCTAATGTAATTCTTGTACGCACAACTTCCACCTCGCTTTTTTTTACTTCTTTTTACTTGGTACGCGGCAGTTTGCGAAGCTGCCTGATTTTATGGCATAAAAAAATGACCTATACTTCCATTCGCCATATCAGAATACCATACCATCCGGCGTAAAGTCAAGTCTTTTCCCGAAAAACGTTGTCCTTAATAACGTAACTTTGTTTGCATAGGTATTCCATACCAAATACAAGCATTCCGTTTAGATATCCAGCCTCATCTTAAAATAATCAGGAGAAACTTCTTAAGGAAATAAGCTTCTCCTGATACTTCATTATTCAATGCAGAATTGCCATCTGTGTATCTCTATCAAATACGTGCATTTTATCAAGATCCAACACAAGTGTAATATCATCACCTCGTCTTGCTTTTGTATCTGATCGGAGACTTGCTGTAAGTGTTTCACCATTTTTCTCACAGTACAGACAACACTTATCACCGAGCATTTCGTATACCTCTACTTTGGTCTTCACTTGAGCGCCCGGGTATTTCTTAACCATTTCTTCCTCATCATAAATATCTTCCGGACGAATCCCGACGACCACTTTCTTTCCTGTGTATCCTTCTTTTAAAAGGACATCGCCTTTTTCCTTCTCCAGCGCAAGAGTTCCCAGTTTTGTAATCAGCTCTATCTTCCCATCACGAATCCCACAGTCAGCTTCCAGAAAATTCATCTGCGGCGTTCCGATAAATCCTGCCACGAACATATTCACCGGATAATGATAGAGTTGCCCCGGTGTATCTACCTGTTGAATCACCCCGTCTTTCATCACGACAATTTTTGTTCCCAATGTCATTGCTTCCACCTGATCATGGGTAACATATATAAACGTCGTATTGAGCCTTTTATAAAGGCTGCGGATCTCCGTCCTCATCTGATTTCTCAGCTTGGCGTCCAAATTCGAGAGGGGCTCGTCCATCAGAAATGCCTTGGGTCTTCTTACGATCGCCCGTCCCATGGCTACCCGCTGCTTCTGTCCCCCGGAAAGCTCGTTTGGCTTACGTTCCAGAAGATCCTCGATTCCGAGGATCTTCGCCGTCTCCAACACTTTCTGTCTGCGTTCTCCTTTTGGTACTTTTTTCAGCTTCATGCTGTAGGCAATATTATCAAATACTGTCATATGCGGATAAAGGGCATAATTTTGGAAAACCATCGCCATATCCCGGTCACAGGACTCCACATCATTCATGTACTCTCCATCCACATAGAGCTCTCCTTCTGTAATTTCTTCAAGCCCCGCAATCATTCTAAGTGTCGTGGATTTTCCACATCCGGATGGTCCCACGAAGATCACAAACTCCCGCTCATGGATTTCCAGATTAAAATCTCGGACCGCGGCAGATCCGCCTTCATAAATCTTTGTCACATGCTTTAATTGTATTTCTGCCATCTTATTTTGCTCCTTCCAGAGAATCAAGAAGTGCCGGAATCTGCTCCACCGACGGAACTATATAATCAGCGTAAGAGGCAAGATCTCGTTCCTTACTCACACCACTTAGAACGCCTACTGACGTCGCCTTGGCCTGTTCTGCGAACACCATATCGTTTCTTGTATCTCCCGCTACCATCACCTGCTGCGGCAGAATCCCGCTTTTCTCCGCAAAATCATATAACATATCCGGATATGGTTTCGGCCGCTTTTTCCCGTCATCCCCTCCGATGTAATCCAGATATTCCAAAACACCAAGCTGTTTCATACACTTCTTGGCCGACGAGACTGTATCGGCCGTTGCGATCCCCAAATACAGATTCTTTTTTTTCAGAAACTGGAACAACTCCGGAAGATCCCCCAGTGGAATCATTTTAGCCTCTTCCCCATGTGTTGCCTGGTCAAAGAGCTCCCGGATCTGTGTCTCAATCTGATCCGTTTCTATTCGAATCCCCAGTCTCTCTAGCGCCCGCTCCATGTCCTGTGCAATCTCCCTGTAGGATTTATAAGCCAGGGCACCGTTTGGATCAATTTGATCCGAAAAGATTCCTATAGATTCATAGAGCACATTTTCCAGCTCTGTCGTATTCTGTTTTTCTTCAAGATTGTTTCCCCGGATAAATTCCGGGATCACCCGTCTTGCTGCATACAGCCATAAACTGAAAAAATCAATCAATGTTCCATCCTTATCGAATAAGATTCCTTTAATTCGCATGAAATGCCTCCAGTGCTTCCCGATAGGTTCTAAACCTGTTTCTTTTTGCCCCCTGCCAGACCGGATTACTATAAAGAAGAAATTCTCCATCTGCTGTACGTGCTTCCAACCTGGCCCAATTCCACTTCCCTTTTAAGAAATGAACTTCTCCGACGGCCCGGTACCCCTTTTTTGTCTTCTCTGTCGTGAGCTTTATACGCTTTTCATTCTGAACTATCCAGATAACCGGCGTAATCCCCTCTTCCAATTCATTTCCAAATATCTCTATTTCCATCATAATCTTCCGTTCGACATCCTCCATTCTGTCTCCCGGAAAGAAGGACTTACTTTGTGAGGTAATTCGGACATCTGCCGTACAGAATCTGCTGACATAGATATTACCCTGCTTTACATGTTTCAAAAGAAGTTCCGGCGTCAAAGACGGACAAAAAACATACGTCCCCGGATCGCCTGCAATGGAAGGTTTGTCCGAGCCTTTGTAGCGTTCCTCGATGAGATTATGGGAATCACTTCCTCCGATCCCCCAAATTCGGTGGCCATCCTCCCAGAGGAAATCCAGATAACGGATTGCTTGGTCATTGGACTCTCTGGCATCCGTATAAGTCGGATCGTTTATAATTTCAAGACAAGTAATATCGTCCAGTCCCACTTCGCCATATTTCCATTTCCAGATCGTAAGAAACGGATGATTAATACTGATGATCCATTCCCGTTTTTTCGCCTCTCGCAGTATCTCATAGAGATACTCCTCCACCTCCGGGGTGTCGGCGTACTCCATGATTTCCGGCAGTCTCTCCGGCATCTTATCAATGCCGATCAGATTACAATGTCCGATCTTTGTCGTGATCTCCACACCCGGCAGGATGAGCATGTAGTCATCTTCCCACCCGGTAGGGATGATATTATGTTCTGTTGGCACATAGAAATCCAAATCCATCATCCGAGCCTTTCTCATAGCGCTGCTGACCGACTCCTTCCCATCTGACAGATGCGTATGGGTGTGAAAATCTCCCTTGTACCATCGTCCCCGGCTGCTGTAAAAACTACTCTTGTTATAGTAGCCAAGCCAGAGCTGTTCCCGGTAGTGTCTGTCCACCCAGAGACACTTGCCGATTGTCTCCTGAATCTCCGTTTTCCGGTCAGAGATCTGAATTCGGAATGGCAAAGATACACCTTCCAATGTTTGTTCAATATACTCCGCAAACAAATAGATAACGATTTTCCATGTGCCGGCTCCAATAGGTCCTGGAACACCGCCGATGGTCGTATTTTTTGCATGTCTGGCAATTACGATCGTCCGCTCCCCGTATCCAAGCATCTTCTGAATCCGTATTCGGTTTTTTTCATCTCTAACAACGAGGTAGCCCATAAGAGTGTGCTCCTCTTTCTCCACATCTACCGATATCGTCAGCCGTTTCAGAGGCTTACAGATCACAAGTTCCTCTTCCAGCTTAGCGGGTGTAGTACGATTAATATAAAAAGTAACTGTTTTTTCCATAATTCCTACTGTACGTTATCAAGCGCCTCCTGTGCAGTCTTCTGTGCCTCATCCAAAGCTTCCTTGGCGGAAATACCTTCGATTTCTACTTTATCCGCAGCAATAGAAAGAGCATCCGCAATTTTTCCTCCTGTCGGATCTTCCGGTATGATAGATCCATGCATCGCCTGCTGAAGGGGAACGAGTGCATGTGGATTCTCATCTGTATAAGCCTTGAAATCCGGATCGTCTTCAGTGGATTTTCTCACGGCTACATATCCGGTATTCATGGACCATTTTGCCTGATTTTCTGGAGTAGTGAAGAATTTCATAAACTCATAGACCCCTTCCTTCTCTTCATCTGTAGAACCATTCAGCATCACAAGTTGGAGAGGGCCTGCTGTCGGAGCTGAAGGATTGTCACCCCACCCCGGCTGTTCGATAGCTCCTACTTTGGTAAAATCAAGGTCTGCCTGATCACCTGAGGATCCGGTATATCCTCCCGCCTTATCCTGCAGCACATCGTCAATAGTTTTATACCAGTATTCCCATCCCTGTCCGCCGGAATGAATGGTCATAATCTTGTCCTCATGGATCCACTCACGGAAGCTTTCCCATACTTCCACCCATTCGTCAGAATTGATCGTTACTGTCTTACCGTCCTCACTGAAGATGCTTGCTCCGTTACTGAACGCAGCGTCCATCAGATTTGCATAACCCCACATCGGCTCCCATCCATAGAACGCTTCCCCTTTCGACATCTTTTTGGCTGCCTCTTCCAGATCCTGCCATGTTTTGATGGATGCCGGATCAATACCTGCCTCTTCAAACGCAGCCTTATTATAGTAGAGAACCTGCGTCGTACCATATGCCGGAATCGCAAAAAGCTCTTTTCCATCCGCATCTAATCCCTGATCAAAAAATACTTCGATGTAATCATCCCTGTCAAAATCTTTGTCTTCCTCAAGAAACGGCATCAGATCTGCCACTTGATCCTTACGATACAGATTTCTGGATTTATCCACGTCAAGAAGCGCCAGATCCGGTGCGTTTTTCCCCGCAATGCCTGCTTGAAGTTTTTCGTATGTCTCGGTATAGTCAGCCTGAGTTGTCCCTTTAATCTCATACTTATCTTGGGACTTATTGAACTCTTCCACCAGATCGCTTAAGACATTCACTGCCGTTTTCCCTCCGGAATACCAGAAGTCAATCTGGATTTTTCCATCATCTGTCTTCTGTGTTTCTCCACTTTTTGACTTACTTCCACATCCTGCAAGCGCCAAAGATGCTGTCATCATTCCCACAAGCATAATAGACCATAATTTTTTTCTTTTCATTTTTCTTTCCTCTCTTTTACTTTTTTAAGCTATTCTACCCTTTCATACCCGTATCGCCGCCAATTCCATTGATAAACCACTTCTGTGTAAGGCAACAGAATCAACAGCGGAAGGACGATCACCGCACTGCCCGCCATCACAAGGGACCAGTTGGTACCGTAGGCTCCTCCTTCTATGAAAAACTGCCGCAGTCCCTGGGATACCAGGCTCAAGTTTGTATCATCCGTAATAAGGGACGGCCACATATAATTGTTGTAACACGTAATAAAGCTCATCAGTCCAAATGTGATAAAGGAGGATTTCGTCATTGGCATAATAATTTTCCAGAGTGTCTTCCAATGTCCCGCTCCATCCATCTTCGCCGCTTCTATCAGCCCTGCCGGGACTTGCATAAACGCCTGTCTGAGCAGAAAAATCCCAAAAATACTGACAGCGCTTGAAATAATCAGCCCGGTGTATGTATTTAAAAGGTTCAGATCCGCCAGAATGATATAGGACGGAATGTAAGTCGCCGCTGTCGGCAGCATGTAAGTGCCCATAATAATGGCAAATAAAGCCTTTCTTCCCCGAAAGCGCATAAATACAAGTGCATACGTCAGCATTGCCCCTGTCACAAGCTGGATTGCCACGGTTACAACCGATACATAAAGGCTATTCCCTATGTAGCGCACAATCGGAGAATGGAAAATGACTTCCGTAAGATTCTGCCACTGCGGATCTGCCGGAAAAAATACGTTCACATCCATGACCTCTTCTTTTGTTTTAAGGGAGCTGACAGCCATCCACAAAAAGGGAAAAACAGTAAAACAGCACGCGGCCGCCAACAGCATATGGACAACGCCCAAACGGATCATACGAAAGGTGCGGGGGACAAAAATCATATGTAAACCTCCTTTTTCTTCCATTGTATCTGGAACAGGGACAGGCCCAGTCCTATGGCCATAAGAATGACCACGGCCGCAGACGCCCTTCCCATGTCAAATTGTTCAAAGCCCAGCTGATAATACAGATAGAGAAGGGTCCTGGTGCTGCCTGCGGGGCCGCCCTGGGTCAGAATCTGAATCTGGTCATATGCCTGAAGAGAATTGACCATCGTAATGATCATGAGGAAAAACGTAGTTGGGGAAATGCACGGAATTGTAATATCACGAAACCTCTGCCATTTCTTTGCCCCATCCAGTCCACACGCCTCATACAGATCTTTTGGCACTTTCTCCAGAGCTGATAAATAAAAGATCATTGCATAACCAAGACTCTTCCAAACTGTTACCAGTATTACGGACAGCATCGCTGTATCTGAGCTTTGAATCCACTGCAAGCCCGGTAAATGGAAAAATTTTAAGACTGTATTTGCCATTCCTACTTGAGGTTCAAAAATCCATGTCCACACAATGGAAACTGCTACGGTCGGTGTTACCCACGGAGAGAATAGAATAAATTTATAAATTCCGCTCCCTCTAAAATTTTTCTGAAGCAGCAAGGCAAGCAGCAAGCCCCCGACAATTGTCGGAATGATCGTCCCCACGCTAAATAGAATTGTATTTCCCAGTGCTTCATAGAACCGTTCATCGGTGAACAAAGATTTAAAGTTGTCAAAAAACACAAAATTGTATGTGGGACTCATATAATCCCAATCGGTAAAGCTGATAAATAAAGACCTGAATATTGGATAAATCCAGAAAACGATCAGCGGGATCAGGGCTGGTATGACAAACAACCAAACTCCTCCCATCTGTTTCAGCCTTTGCATAATGCTCTTTCGGTTCATAACTTTCTCCTTTCCGAAACGCATTATACAAGGCATTTATAAAATCTACTTTCCTGTTTTTGTAAAGAATACATTAAATATTAAGAGCATTATGAGCTGTGTCCCCGGAAGTGATAACCAGATACCATTGATTTTGAAAACATATGGTAATAGAAAAATCAAAAATGGTGCCACGACAATTGTCTCACCATAAATAAGCTGCATTGCTTTTTTCACCTGAAGTGTCGCATTCAAATAAGAAATATGGAACTTTGCCAGTCCGGTGAACAAAAATGAAACCGCACTGACTGCCATCCCGGTTCCAAAATAAGCCTGGGAGTCCATCTGCATTCCAAAAACATCCGGAATATATTTTGATACTAAAATCACGATGACAAAGAAAACAGCACCCATTCCTACAACTGCAATCGATGCGATTTTTTTCACGAAACGAAGTTCTTCCATTTTTTTCGCTCCACTGTAAAAACTCATCAATGGTTGTGTGCCATCTCCAATTCCCATGAGCATAGACTGCACTGGGAAGACAATGTAGGAAATTACCGCATAGCACGCAATTGCTGCATCTCCTCCATATTTCAGACACTGTAAATTTGTGAAAAGCAGCACGATCGACGGGGCAAGCGACAATCCAAATGCGGAAATTCCTATTTTTAGAATTTCCCCGATCATCTTATGTTGCCACACTACCTTGAGATGTACTTTCTGCCTGCCATAAATAAGATAGGAACTGATCACCAACACAACAAACTGTGCAGCAATTGTCCCAACTGCCGCTCCCCGGATTCCTATTTTTACAACAAACAATAACAGATAATTCAATACCCCATTGACTCCCATCCCGGCAGCCATGCTGACCATCGCCTGAAACGCAAGATTCCGATTCCGGAGCATTGGAATAAATCCGG
>ENA-OQHL01000568-OQHL01000568.1-human-gut-metagenome-genome-assembly--contig:-NODE-568-length-24405-cov-7.394349_pt1 | contig 24405 bp, 40 predicted proteins | sample MGYA00242565_ERZ504723 | MGnify/ENA primary metagenome ERZ504723 (study PRJEB26092, sample SAMD00036211) | human gut metagenome | host: Homo sapiens | study: EMG produced TPA metagenomics assembly of... | reverse complement strand
TTTTTTATCATGTGCGACCTTTCGCAGATTTGTCGAGGCCACCCACCGGTCTCCGACCGGCCGCCAAAAATCGCAATTTTTCGACCGGGGGTATCAGTCCCAGCGTTCCTCTGTCAGTGGTTCCTGCTTCTGTGGTTTTCTGTAACCATGCACTGCTTCATGGCACTCATGGCAAAGGCTTATAAGGTTTCTTTTCTTCACTCCATGCCACTCGTACCATATGTCCAGAGCCATCTCTGGATGTCTTTTCACGTAGTTTACATGGTGTACTGTCGTGGCTGCTGTGTATCTGTGATGCTCTCTGCATCTCTGGCATTCATTGTGATCCATCTTCAACACCTGCTGCCTGACCTGCTTCCACCTGGTCCACACATAGAACCTGTGTATATCGTTCGCTACGCACCAGCGCACGAACTCTGTTTCCTGTTGCGTCATATTCCTCCTAACTCAAAAGAGGGCCTGCATATAGCAAGCCCTCTCTCGCGGGGAACGATTATTCGTGGCTTTCCTGAATACCACGTTATCAATATATCACTTATTTTGTCCTTCGAGTACCGTATTACAGATACTCCTTTATCTTGTCTTTGTTATTGTTTCTCAGCTGTGCCTGGTACTTCTGTATTGCTTTCTGGAAGTTCTCCATACTCTTTCTGTACGTTTCTACTTCCGCAATGTTCTTTTTACCGAACATACATCTGTACCTTGCCTGCATGTTCCTGATCCGTATCAGCATTCCTTTCGTCTTGTTATCCTTTAACAGTACAATATACTTTTTTCCGCACTGTTTGCACTGAATGTATTGGATGTCCAGTTCTGTCTCTGGTATATGTTCTTCCTTTACGGTCTGCTCCATCTGGGCTTTGCATTTATCGCATTCTATCATTTAATCCTCCTTGCTATGATACTGTAAAACCTCCTACGCATTTCATAGAAGTATGATCTCTCGCATGGAATGCCTCTGGCTTTCATGGTCTGAAATGTGCAGTATTCTGTTGTCACGTAATACAGCAGATATGGATATAGCTCTTTTTCTTTTCCGACTGCTTCCATGGCTGCGTCTTCAATCTTCTTTATCTTGTGTGTGATCTCGGCCGCTTCCATGGCTGCGTCAGCAGTTGAGTCAGAACAGTTATGTGATCCCGGCTGTCCAGTCAGATTCTGTCCGGCTCTTGTGTCTCTCTTTACGGCCAGCTCCTCTTTCCACTCTGTATACTGCAAGCAATAGTTGTATGCGGTCTGAAAAGCTCTTTTTGATATATTATATTTCTTTCTGTTCAGCGGTCTCACGTTTGGCATTTCTACTCTCCTTTATTTCTCTGCTTTTATATCTGGTCTTCCCATCCCAGTCTCTGTCCGCACTGATCGCAGTAGTTATGTCCATGCTGGTCTGTTGCTCCGCATACCGGACACTCCCAGAGGCCGTCCTCTCTCTCTGTAAAACTCTGCAAGGGGTTTCTTTTCCTTTCGCAATCAGAAGTTCCTCATAATGTGCTTTTGTTGTGATTATGTATTCGTTCTGTGTCTCAATTTTAGTGTCGCTGCAAAGGAATGGCTTCTGTGCTACGTTATCAATAACTTTCTTTACGTCTCCTATGTCCATCATGGCTTTAATCCTCCATTATAAAATTTTTTCCGAAGATCTTCATAAACTCTGTTCTGCTTCCCCAGTTTTCCTCAAAAGCTCTCTGTCCATCTTCATGCAGCATGGCCATGATCTTCTTATTTGCGTGTACAGCTTCCGGTCCTGTTCCTGCAAGATGATGTATATTGCAGAGATACACCTTTTAACCCGTAATGTCCTGAATGTGTCCGATTCGGACACCTCCAAATATGTGATGTTCCTGGAGTGCCTGGTATCGTCTGTAATTGTTATGCAGTTTCATACAAGATAGCAAGTGCCGCTTTCTTTGCTGTGCATGATACTCGGTCTTTCCGGCTCTTTCTTTTACTCCTTTTTTCTTTTTCTGTTTCGAAAACGACTGCATTCTTTCTCTCCTCCAGCTTTTTCCTGTAACTTTCGTGATAATCTTTCAACTAGCGTGTCTGTCTTCTCTGATTAACGATCACTTTTACTTCAATAGCGTCCATTATTGCTCCTTTCTCAGCTAAACGGCAGTTCTTCCTCTATTCCATCCGGAATGTTCATAAATCCATCTGCGCCATCCGCAGGAGCTGGCGGTGGTGTCTGTTTTGGCGGATAGTAAGCCGCTCCGTTGTCTCCAGATGATTTACTTTCAGCAAATTCCTGTTCCTCTACTACAATCTCTGTCGTATATACCTTCTGTCCTTCTCTGTTCGTGTAACTTCCTGTCTGTATACGCCCAGATATTGTAATCTTTAATCCCTGTCTGAAATATTTCTCTGCAAACTCTGCTGCACGTCCAAAAACAACACATGAAATAAAATCTGCTGTTGCTTCTCCGTCTTTGCGAAATCTTCTGTCTACTGCAAGCGTGTATCTGGCTATTGCCAGCGGATTCTCTCCGGTTGTATATCTTACGTCGGGATCTCTGGTTAATCGTCCCATTAAAATTACTTTATTCATCACATTCTCCTCTTGAATCTATTTCTTGGAGGTCTTGCCCCCCCCGTTTCGTTTTTGTTACATACGCTGTGCGGCGTGAGTTCATTTCCATGTCAATCAATTTTCCACACTGTAAGCATTCCTGCGTCAGTTCTGCAGTGTTTCTGTTTGTCATGTACTTCCATGAACTTCCGCATGCTTTGCACTCTGCATACATTGGTTTTAAAGCTCTAAGCTGTGTTACGTGTCCGCATTTCTTACATTTGTGCTGTGTCTCTGGCTCTTTTGCGTTGTACGAGATTGTCTCTCCACATTCTTCACAACGAATATGTAAAAATCCTTTGTATTCTTCTGCAGCTTCGCTAATCGTTGTCTCCGGTACCTGATCTGTTTCCTTTTCCGGATCTTCAATCTCAAAATCATCATTTTCGAAATCATACTTTTGTGCCAGTTCTGTCACATCCTTGAGGAAATCATATTCTTTCGAGTCTGAGATCCGTACATGCAGCGTAAAATTACCGGTTTCATTTTGAATTATCATTTCCATTTGTCTTTTTCTCCTTTACCATTACTATTTTTGTGTCTTTGATACGATATGCTCTTGAGTCCGTCATGTCGGAATCTGTCTCAAGGATGTGATCCTCTATCATCATTTTCATATGCCGGTGGACTGTCTGTTTTGACAGTCCGGTTTCTTTTGCGATTTCATAGATCGCAGGCGGATAACAGTGTGCTTTTATATACCCTACAATATATTTCAAGATTTTCTCCCTGTTTTCCTGTGCTTCTGCTGCCGAACGGTTCATTTCCATCTGCTCCTTCCTGCCTTTCTTCGTTGCGCCAGCTTTTCCGCTGTGTGAACTATATTCTCTGTATTTTTTGCATAGCTTCCTGGTTCCGAAATCTCCGGCAGACTTATTCCAATTTTCGCAAATAGCGTTTTTAATCTCTCTACTGTTTCCTTTACGGTAAACGCCTTTGCTGCTTTTGCAACTGCTCTTTTTACTTCTTCGCTTTCCCAGGAATAATTTTCTAAAGGTTTCTCGCCGCCCCATGGTTTTCTAATGGCTTTGTGATATTCCTTTCCGGAATAGTGCAACTGCTTAGGCGGATTCTTCCCTGTTTTTTTCTTGTAGAGCTTCTTTTTCTGTCTTTTATTCATTTTCGCCCTCCTTAATGTCCAGCAAGAAATGTATTCATCATTCTTGATTTCCATTCCGGCGGATTTTTGTTTTTCCACTTTTCGCATTTATCGTCGTCCTCCACCAGACGGCCGGTACGGTCGCAGAGACCGCAATCATTCTCTCTGCAACTTTTACATGTCTTTTCCATGCTTATCCCTCCTTCACTAATTCTGGATTGTCAAAAATATTTCCTTTGACTTCAACGCAGTTTCTTTCATTGACATAAAATCCAAGATTACAATAGCTACTTCCAAATTCCTTACCAAACACATAACTATAATCTAAAGTCCAATCTCCATCGCTCATTTTTACAATTTCTGGATATGGTTCTTTTCGATCACAAATATCATTCTCCCAGATTCTATTTCCATTCTTGTCTGTCAATCCCGTATACTGGCAGATGGTGTCTGGGTCAACTTCATCAAAATCAATTCCTTCAATGTTCCACTTGTCACATGCAGTACCTTCGTACGGTACTATTACCAGTTTTCCTATGAACATTCGCTTTTCTCCAAGCATTCCATCATCAAACAGGTATCCCTCTGTCCATTCACCGTTATCTACCTTTTTTCCCTTAAATATAATTTCTCTAGTCATGTCTCTCCATTTCAATTCCATTGTCAATAAGTTCCTGCATTTCTGCGTCCAGAATGCGGACGTAAGTTCCTCTTACCATCCGCATTACTTCCGGGCTTAATTCTTTTGTGTTCTTTTCTGATACCAAGCTTTTAGCCAGGGCGAATACATACGCAATGCTTTCATCCTCTGTAACTGTGTCTTGAAATTCGATCACAAGAATTTTTCTTCCCTCATGACTTATGATCCATGCGTTCTTTACAATTTCTTTGTGCAATTCAACATGAACATAAAACGGTTTTTCCTGCAATTGTTAGCCCTCCCATTATTTCTGCATTTCTTTCAGGAACTCAACCAATTCAGTCTCTGAATTAGGGAATTTATTATATCGTGTATGATACGTCCATTTCGGCACGCCACCAGCCCGATCTGGTTCAGGTCCTCCTACTAAGTGCATGTAATATGATTCTTTTATGCTGGATACCCACCAGCTTTTATTATTTTCTAAATCTGGGGTGTATTCTTCTACTATCAAGCGCGCTCCGTTATCAAAATCGTATTTGTAGTATTTGACTTCTATGTTTTTATCCTCATACCAAAGTCCCCAACTTTTGTAGTTTCTTAACCATTCTTTTCTCTGATCGTTATTTCTCATTACTGGAAGATCTGAATTTGCATTGTCTTTTAGCATTTCGGTGGTTTCGCCGGTATGGTCTTTCTGCTGCTTTTTATCCGGCGCGTCTGCTTCCGTTTGGCAGCGTTTTTCTATCCATCCGCAACGAATATTGCATTCTTCTGGACAATTTACGCAACAGGCATATGGAGCACTGCAATAATACGCTGAGCCACATATTCCGGATTTTGATTTTCCTGCGATACATCTTACGCCTTGGTCTTTTTCCTGTGTCTCTGTCTGTTCTTTTGGACTGTTCTGTGGTTTCTCCGGAGCGTCTACGGATACTATGCGGACCGGCTTCTGTTTCTTTCCGTATCTTTTCACCAGTTCCTCAGACAATTCATTCCATGTCAGGCTGCTCTGCATTATACTGTCAGGATTGAATGTTATCCCCTCTTTGCTGGCCTGATAATTGAAATGTCCGTTTCTGATCCTGACATCCCGGTACCGGATGCTGATTAAATATGCAGCCATTCTTGTGTCGCATTTGAGGACTCTTTCTCTTTCGCCTTTGTTTAAGGCTTCAAATAATCTTTCTATCTGCAGCTCTGGTATTACTGGTGTGTCGTTCTCTGGCGGTCTCTGCTGCCCTGTTGCCTGTTCAATCGTGAATTGTCCAGGAATATCTCTGTTATTCTCCTGCAGTTTCTTAAATGCTTTGATCTCTGCTCCTGTAATCCCGTCGTGGTCCTCATAGTGTTCCATTGCTTTCTTCTGGTATGTTTCATCCAGATCTGCAAGTTCGCGGGCTACGGTGATGTTGATTTTTGCGGATTGAAACTCTTTCATCCATTCTGGGCTGAGTTTTTTCTGGACTGCATGGTATCTTTCCATCTGTGTTCCAGACACTCCGATCGTCTCCCGCACCATGTCTCTTGTTTTGCCTTTCAGCTCTGTAAGCTCTCGCAAGCCTTTTATAATTTCTTCTGTCTCAAGAGCTTCTTTCATCTTCTCCCAGTCCGTTTTTTCTCTGAACCGGTTTGCCTGGATAACTGCCAGCTTTTCCAAGAGCTGCGTTGTCTCATGGTCTTCTTCGCCATCCTCCAGAAACATTTTTCTAGTATCGTCCTTAACTGTCGTGTATTTGCAGTTAATTTTTCTAAATTCCTCATGTCCTTCCTCTACAAGCATTCTGCAGCACATTGTCCTGCAGTGTCCGGAAATTATGCGATCTTCTCCGTTTACGTCCTCGATCAGGACATCCTGCATTACTCCAAACAGCTGAATTGAATTTTTCAGCCCCTGGAGCCGGTCCGGGCCTGTCCCGTAGAAATTTTCTTTCGACGGGACAAGTTCGAACACATCTCTGTATACGGTATCGCTTGTATTTTCCTGCTGCACCTGCTTCGGACGTTTGTTTACCATATCGGCAAGGTTAAAAGCCATCAGTCCTCCTCTCCTTCCTTTGCGTTTTTCACTGCAGTTATGTATTCGCTTACAAGATCCTCGTAGTCTTTCGCCGCCAGAGAGCGTGGAGAGTACAGTGGAATCGGTATCCTTGCATACGTGCTTTCAGATACCTTTCTGGAGTATCTTATTTTTGTCTTGAGCATTGGATAGCCTGCTGCCTGGATCATTTCCAGTCCCTGTCTCTGGGCTTCGTTTCTTCTGTCGTATTTCGTGATAAAGATCCAGAAATTTTCCAGATCTTTGTTCAGGTCTTCTTTTGTGTATCCGATCTGACTCACCAGCTCCGGCAAGCCTTCGGTTGTGTTGTCGTCGATTTCAACCGGAATCAGTACATCATCACACGCTGTCAGAGCGTTGATTGTTGATACATTAATATCCGGAGCGTTGTCAATGATACAGAAATCGTACTGATCTTTCACGTATTCAAGAGAGTCCCTGATACGGAATTGCTGTGGACGCGTCTGATCTAACATAACCGCCTGGTTTGCGCTGAGCAGGCGCATATTTGCCGGAAGTACATCCAGATTCTCAAAATCTGTGTGCTTAATGAGCTTATCCATCCAGTCTTCCGGATGTCTGGCTGTCATAATGCGATCAATTCCTTCCCCGTCCTGGGTGCGGCGGTTTAATCCACGTGACGCGTCCCCCTGCTTGTCATTGTCCACCAGGAGAACTCTGTTCCCCTGGCTTGCAAGAATATATGCAACACTGTTTGATGTAATTGTCTTTGCAACTCCACCTTTTAAATTTATTACTGCGATTGTTCTCATAATCGTTTCCCCTTTTTTGTCATTCTCTTTCTTTTCCTCTGCTGCAGCCTTCGAACGCTTCTAACCTTCCTCCTAATCCACGAGCTGTTCTGCAGTAGCACATCGTTTTATCATCACATGCTCTATATTCGCACTCTCTGCAAAGTACAATTCTTCTGTACTTTTTCAACAACTTCCAGGCCTCACTCTGGCTGAAAGAATTGATTCTGTCATATTCTGCCTTTATTTTGCTTATGTGCTTACTCATTTCGCACGAACTGCAGAAATAATACTCAAGTGCTTCCTGGCTTGTTGTCTTCTCTCTATACTGACAAATATTGTCGCAGATGTAAGTCTCCAGAGCTTCAATGTCTGTGTCTATTCCTTCGCTTTCGGTCTTCGTCGGCGCGGCGCATCCATTCAGGTTTTCCTCCTTCTGGTTCGCTTTCAAAGTAAATCCCTCCTTTCCGGTCTTTGTAGTATGTGAATCTGTATCCGGATTTAATGATCTCACCCAGATACTCCATATCTACCGGGTTCTGTTCCGGTCTCAGACTCCATCCCTTCCCCCATATTTCCTCCGGCTTCACGTTTTTTCATTTCCTCCTGTAACCATGCTGAGTATGTATGTTTCCCAGCCTGTGAGGATATTGTGATCTTGCACTCCTGGGCGTTCTTTATCAGTTTTCCTTTTGTGTCCTTGAATCCTGCTGCCATCATGTCGTCAGTTCTCAGGATCCGCGTTGCAACAAACGTATCTCTTGTGTATACGCATACTTCACATTCTTTGTGAAAATGTCCCAGGGCTTTTATAAGGGCTTGCAGGTTCGTCTTGTGATATGTTCCCTCAATGTTTCCGAATCCCTCTCTGGTTATCGGTGTGCCTTTGAATATCGTTTCAATCACATACCCGTATTTGCGCTGCATACATTCCTGGGACTGCTTATCTGTCTCCAGATATATGTTTACCTTCATGCCCTTTCCCTCTTTTTCTTTGCTTTCTTCTTTTCCTGCTTTGGCAGTCGAACTGTTCTAATCAGGGTATAAGATCGGTACTGGTAGCCTGTCAGATCATTCACGCCTTCATGTAGAGAGTCTTTTTCCACTTCCCAGCCCTTTGGCACTCTGACTTTTCCCCATGTTTTCCAGTGTTTATACACTTTTTTCTCTGGCTCCGGAACTGGAAGGTTGCGTGATGCGGAATAGTTTGCCTCTCTCAGTCTCTTGTCCGTCTCCGGTGTCTTCGTTATGTAGTTAGCCAGTTTCTCAAACTCACCTTTTTGATACAAAAGCTGGTTCTGTATCTGTCCATGTTTCCATGCCTTCGCAAGAATAACGTCTGTATCAGGGATTCTGTTCACAATGATGTGAATGTGCCAGGCTCCCCTTGTGCCGACTTCTATATTCCGCATCCATTTCAGTTCTGCTCCTCTTTTTTTGTATTCCCTTCTGAGTATCTGCAGGAATGCTTTCCAGTCTTCCTTTGCTTCTTCCATGGATTCCGGTCTTTTGTCCTTCTCGTATGATAATCTTGTAAAATAATCATCTACGTCGAAGTTGTTCCGGAGCTTCCACCTTGCCAGTCTCTCCCTGTTGTATCGATTCCTCTTTGCCATCTGTTCCGGAGTGGCTTTCTTTTTCTCCTGCCTCTCCTGTCCTGGTGCTCCATACTTTGCTGTGTGATATTCATACACCTCTATGGCATTCCGGAACCTCATTCTTTTACACATGTAGCTCATTATCGTATCCCCTGTTTTGAATCCATCTTTAATACTCTTAGCAAGTAAGCAACAGGGGCTTTCGTTCCCCTGCTTTTTCGACTTACTTTCATTTATTTTTCAAGGATCCGGTGTTGCCTTTTTGGTTTACATAATACCTTTGTTATTCTTAACTGATTCGCGCCATGCTTTTGCAGCCGCTTCGCTCATGTTCTTGTTGATTGTACTCGCCTGCACTTCCCAGTCAGTTCCGTTAATAATTTTTCTCGCGCAATCTTTCGCTTCCGGATTCGTTTTTTTAATTGTCTGCGCCAATATCTCCAACGCATTGATTAAGAACGGAAGATCTCCCGCCGGAGTTGGAAAAATAAAATCGGAAATTTCGTTCAGCCACATCTGCTGTCGTATTCCGCATAGTGTTCTTGTTTCTTCTTCTCCTGCTGTTTTGATTTTTTTCCATAAATTCTCCGAATCCTTTATAGTCTGTTTTTAACATCTTCAATCCTCCTTGACATTTCCCCGTATTTTCTTTATACTATTTGAAAAGGTTGTTTTTTCTTTTTGCTCTCACGTTGGCGGACGTGAGGGCTTTTTTCATGTCCTGCATCCTCTCCTCAATCCAGATCAGGCCGGAGAGGACGCAGAAAGATACTGCGAATATCAGGATGATTTCCTGCATTCTGCTGTCGATCATCCAGATCGGCAGCATAGAAACCAGGTACCCGGATACCAATGAAATTATTATTTTTCGTTCCATTTCTTATCTCCTTATGTAGTTGTCATAGTTCAAGCTGTTTCCTCTTTTTCTTTTGGCTTTTCCTTCACCTTTACGGTGATCTCAACGCCATGCTTCTTTGAGAGGATCGCGGCAAGAGTTTCATAGAACCTTACCGCGTTAAATGTTCCTTGTGTCTCCACTTTCATTCCCTCCCTCATGCGGACTGTTTTTCAGTCGCCATGCACATTCCCACCTTAACGCCTTTCAAAAATGTATTCATCAGTGTCTGCTTACTGATGTTTAAGGACTGCAGGAACGCTGTAAAGTCTTCCGCTTCTGCTTTATCTTCCTGTCTCAGCATGTTTTCCATGTTCTTCTGTGACATATCTTTCATCTCCTCTTCTTTATAAATTTTTAATCAGATTGTCGAACGAATCTGATTGATTATTTTGACTTCCACCCCTATTCTGTAAATACAGGATGTTTTTACATCCGAGTACATAGAAAGGAGCAAACAGATGTTACTTACAAAACAGGACAAACAGATTTTATACAAACTGTATTCTGAATATCTGAACCGCAGAAAAACCGGTTTATCAATTTCAGAATCCAGCAACTTTGTTTCCGGAAGATCTATCCATGAAAATTTCTTCCCTGAAATGCCTTATGAGGATATAGATCATTCTTTAAGACAGCTCGGCAAGAACAATTATTTGAAAAACACGTACGCAGACAACGAAGTCTATCATTGTGTTCTTTCAAATGATGCAATTGCTTACATGGAAGATCTTCCCAAAGAAACTTTTTTATCTGTAGCTGACTTTGTTTCCAAGTTTATTCCTTGGTAACTAATTCCCAATCGTCAGCCAGCAGATCATTGGCCGTTGGGTTCCAGCATCTTGCAGGCTGCTGTTTTTCATTTACGATGTAACAGCAGTCGCTGGAATCTGTTGGAAAAACCTTGAAGCCGAAATCACGTAAACTAGCTCTTGTAATTGGGCTTTTTTCTTTCAGTGCTTTTTCTACTGCTTCATGGATTCTCATTATTTTCGCCTCCTCTCTTTAACCTGCCATCATCAGAGCCGGGTGGTTAATCTCCGGCTGACGGTTATTACTGACCGTTTCGGCTTGTGCTTTTCTTTCTTCTCTCCTATACTTTAGCTATCAGTCTGGACCAGAGACTGAAAACTAAAGAAAGGAGACCACTACATGAGCGAAAAAGAAATTGCAATTCATAATATTGCTCTGCTTTACAGTATTCATAAGGAACTGCACCCTGATGATACTGAAATGACTCTTGAAATGATCGCTGCTAACTACAGCAGAACTGTTTCAGAAGTCAAGGAGATTCTTCTGTAATCTCACAAATAGCGAATGGTTTCAGCTTTCTGATCCGTTCGCTATTTTGTTTTATCGCAGATTCTAAATACTTCGGAAGTAACTCAGCTTCTCCCTGAGTCCATCCGCACTCCTGCATTTCTTTTAAAATCTGCCTTGCTGTTCGTTGGATCATAAATTCGTCTATTCCTCCAACTCTTCTCCTGGGTCTCTCCAACATTCCGCATCCCCTTTCTTTTGTTCGTTCTAAAAACATGATAGTTGTTTTAAAGAATTTTGTCAAGTCATTTTTGTTCGTTTAAAAAACTTTTTTCCGTTGACATTCCGTTTTTTCAGTGCTATGCTATTTTTATAATAAAAAGGAGGTGAACACATGACTCGCGGTGAACGTGTTAGAATGGCACGTAAAACTCTCGGTCTCACACTTGAAAAATTCGGCGCCAAAATTGGTCTGAAAAAGAGTTCTCTCAGTCAAGTTGAAACCGGCGTTAATGATCTTACAGAATCAAATATAAAAGCTATTTGTCGTGAATTTAATATTGATGAAAAATGGCTCAGAGATGGCGTTGGCTCCATGTTTATAGAGTCAGAGACATTCAGTCTTGATGAATTTGCTGCGCAGCATAATGCGACAGATCTTGAAAAGGAAATCATTAAGACTTATTTTGAAATCGATCCAGCGATCCGGAGACAGATCCTGAATCACTTTAAAGAGAATCTTATGGGTGCTGGTGGTGCTCCAGACAGCCCAGAAGAATTAGAAATTATGCACCCACCTGTTACAGGTGATGAAAAAACAAATGCTGGATAATAAAACACCCAGCTGCAACTAACTATTTATTTAAGTATTATGATTTGAGTTCCCCCATTAAAGTCAAGATTAATATATATAGTATTGTTGCTGTGATAATACAAAGCGTATATTTTGCAGTTGCCGTAATGTATGTATTTTCTTTTCACCATTGTTTCCACACCTTCCCGTTAGTAAGTAACAGCTGGGTGCAGGAAACATTATAAGAGGGAAACTCATCATAATACTACCGGTAAGTTTTTCCAATCAAGGAGGTATAAATGATGGGTCTTTTTAATAATAGTGGTGAAACCAAAGAAGAAAAGAAAGCCCGTAAGCAGGCAGAAGCCGAGGCAAAACAGGCAGAAAAGGATCTTGCAGCTCTCCGTAAATTCGGAATGGAAAATTTAAAAGATCCTAATGATATTGAATCTGTCAAAAGTATTCTTAATGAACTAAGTGGTACCGGTCTTACAGAGCTTGGAATCTCTTTGGGTGCCGGAAGTGATCGTGATATTCAGAAAAATATTATGAACTATCAGCGTGCAGTCCTTGAACAGAATTTTATTATCATTCGTCAGCTTGACAGAATCGCTAAATTACTGTCCGACAAATAATTATCTAGGGGTGGAACGAACATGAACAAGAAAAAGAAATTATTGTCTTTGATTCTTTCTATGGTTATGATATTGTCTCTCTTTACAGTTCCCGTTCAGGCAGCAACCAAAAAGGTCGCAAATCAAACCAAATCTATTACTATGGTTGTGAACCAAAAGAAAGCCATTAAAGCTCCGGTTAAAATGACTTACAAAAGTAGCAATCCCAAAATTGCTACCGTAAGCTCCAAAGGAGTTATCACTGCCAAGTCAAAAGGTTCTGTTGTTGTTACAGGCAAATATAAATCTGTAAAATGGACTTACAAAATCAAAGTAATTGCAAAGAAGGCTCCTCTAGGAACCTATGTATGGATCTGCGATACAGGAAAAAAATATCATCTCAGTAAAGACTGCAGTAAAATGAATAATCCGTACAGAGTGACGATCAGTGAAGCCAAAGCGCGCGGATATGATGCGTGCAAGAAATGTTATAGATAAATAAAAATCGCCCCAGTGTTGGCGCACCAGGACGACTTTGTGAAAACTCTGCAGCTATCAGTTGATGCTACAATTCTTTTCCAGACAATTAGAATTATAGCACGAACTGATACGCCTGCATAGGTGTATTTTTTATACCCATTTTTTAAGGAGTGATACTATGAGTATAACAAATGTTGCTATATATGTACGTGTCTCCACAGACCGGCAGGCAAAAAAGGGAGACAGTATTGATGAACAGCTCTCCACCTGCAAAGCCTATATTGCATCTAAAGAGAACATGGTTCTGGCCGGAACCTACATTGACGATGGAATCTCCGGCAGGAAAATCAAACGTGGAGATTTTGAGCAGTTGCTTGATGATGTCCGGCTCGGACGCGTGAATCTGATTATTTTCACTAAACTCGACCGCTGGTTCCGCAGCCTGCGACACTATCTGAATACGCAGGCGGTTCTCGAAGCGAACCATTGTGACTGGCTCGCTGTCGATCAGCCGTACTTTGATACGACCACACCGCATGGCCGGGCTTTCGTCGCACAGTCTATGACCTTTGCAGAGCTGGAAGCAGAGAACGATTCTGTCCGGATCCGGGATGTGTTTGACTATAAATACCGGCAGGGTGAAGTTCTGGCCGGAAAAGCACCTCTCGGATTTTCCATTGAAAACAAACATCTTGTACCTAATCAGGACGCTGAAAAGGTGCTGCATATCTTCCAGTTTTATGCTGCTTGTAATTCCCTGAATCAGACAATCACGCATCTGGAATCTGATATGGGTATCGTTATGACTCAAAGCAATCTTAAAACTGCAATCTTAAAAAAGTAAAAAAACTATATTGGTGTGTTCCGTGATAACGATCATTATTGTCCTGCCATCATTCCATTGGATCTGTTTGAGCGTGTACAGGAGCTGCTTGCTATTAATGTCAAAATCAGTCAGAAATATAACTATATATTTAGTGGTTTACTCCGCTGCGCTCACTGCGGTCATTCATTTTCTGGTGCTACACGAAAAATAAAGAAAAAGGCTGGTGGCTTTTACAAATATCCTCTCTACAAATGTCATGGCGCCTATCCAAGCAAGCGTTGCAGCAATCGCAAAGTTATATTCGAATCATGTATAGAAAGGTACCTGATTGCAAATATCAAGCCTCTCCTGCAGGAGCATATTGCAGAATATGAAATTACAAGTGCTAAAGTGATTGATTATGATTCCCGGAGAGCAGCACTCCTGAGAAAAATTGATAAGTTGAAAGATCTGTACGTAAATGACATAATTACTATGGATGAACTAAAAAGAGATAAAGAGAAATATATAAAAGAATTGGAGAATCTCCCACGTAACCAGGAGCAGAAAGATCTGGCTCCGATCCAGAAGCTCTTAAAGATGGATCTGGATTCTATATATCAGACATTGGAACCAGCAGAACGCCGTCAGCTCTGGAGATCAGTCATTAAAGAAATCCAGATTGACGATCACAAGAATTTAAAGGTCATTTTTTTATGACCTTTTTGTAGTAGTAACCGATAGTAACCTGTTCTTTATTTGGATAGATCCTTATTTTTACTGCCCGGTTTATCTTTCTCACCCTGACTCTCTATATACTGATGGATTGTTTCAACAGGTGCTATATTTCAAAGATTTCTTTTATTCTCTCTGACATCTTATCGTCCAGCATCTTTCTGCTATATTTCATAACCAGAATCAAACAAAAACACTGAATGAGAATTATTATCTAAACTCATTATGTACACTCACTTATTGCTTATTTCGACCGTCTAAATTCCAAGAGCATATTGTTCTTTTTTCTATTATAATATATTTATTGTATCAGAACAAGTGTTTTTGCGATTTTTTATGAATTTGAGCAGACATGCTCGAATGTGCAATTCATCCCATCACCTATAGGACGCCACTGAAAAAGTGGTAAGTTTAGTATCACAGGGTGTCAAATATGTGCAAAAATGTTCCTTGATAATAAAATAGTGTTTTGAGGGATGCAAAATCTACCCTTTTGAGAGATGAATTTTCCTATTTTTCCTCATTTGGGCAGACTTATCCCTTTAGTTTTAAAATTCGTTTTAAATTGACTGCAAATATTGATACTGCTCCTTGAAGTTGCATGTTTGATAGTCCAGCAGCATCACAACGACTATATCCGTGTATATTTTTTAATTCACTATTTTTTGCCTCTATCATATAGCGGGTTTTGAAACGTTCCTTGAAATATTGTGTTTTTTGAAACGCTTCTTGATTTTTATGATAATCCGATTTAATAGTGATACTATACGTTTTGGTTTTTGCATTTTCTTTATAGCAGCCATTACGATAAGGACAGACATGGCATTTATTAATATCGAAAAAATATTTGATACGTGTATTCTTTTTCTGATTACTACGTTTGTCAATTCGATATTTTATAGCCAAATGCCCCGCTGGGCACTGCATGGTATCCGCATCTTTATTAAAGATAAAGCCGTCCTCTGAACGAGTCCCTTTTATGATGCTCGGGTTAAGCTTTGAAATTAATTTATAGTCATTGCTTTGTGCATCTTTTAAATTTTCCAGTGTGGAATATGCGGTATCTGCTATTACTTCATTAACGGTTGCACCTGCTGCTTTACTTTTTTGAACCAGTACTGGAAGTTCCTGACCATCAAATGCTTCGCCGGATGTGATTGTTGCTACTGTGATAATCCGTTCATCTGTCATGGCCAAATGAGTTTTGTATCCGTAAAAAGAAGAATTGACCGCTTTATGGCCAATCCGGGCATCCAGGTCAATGGATTGATCATAACAATCAATCTGATTATCCAAAATTTCGGATAACATAGAAGATTCTTCTTTAATCGTTGGCAGTTCTGAATACGGACTTTCCTGAACTGTGTTTAATAATTCATGACAGTATTCATTATACTCATCTAAAGAAGCTCGTTTTTCAGGTTCATCTGGCAGATAAATGTCTTTATCAGAATCTTTTAAAGCTGCTTTTAAAGAAGTAGAGGCTTTTTTCAATATTTCTCTCTGAGTAGTTTTATGATAACGGGCTTCTGTATGAGTTGAGTCAACAATTATAGTATTGCTTTTTAAAACACCTTGATTTATGGCAAGTTCTACACTTTTATTTATGAGCAGATCAAGTATATTTTCATCTTTTAAACGCTGCTTTCTGAATTTGGTTAAAAGACTAGGATGGATAACCTCTTCTTCTGGCGTTAATTCCAGAAAATATTTAAAAGACATATCATATCGTGATCTTTCAACAACACCATTATCAGAAAGGTTATAAAGATATTTTAAAAGCAGATATTTAAATAGCAATATAGGATTTTTTTGCATTACGTCCATTATCAAGGCAATATTTATTTTTTAATTCATCATATATAAAAGAAAAATCGACCAATTCCCTGATTTTTCTTAGAATATGATCTTTTGGAACAATCATGTCATATAAATCTGAATAATAACTAAGGCTAAGTTTAAGTTGGGATGATAACATTTCAACCTCCGACAATTATGATACCTTAATTATATCAGATATATGATTTTACGACCACTTTTTCAGTGGCGTCCCTATAGAGGTGAGGGAATTCTTGCTACGGTTGTTAAAATCCATAAAAATTAAATTGATACCAGGGAATAATGAGTAATCATATAAAGTTCCAGTCCCATTGCATTTATATTTTATTTGAACATAATCATTATATTTGTCAGAAATTATAGCACATTCCCCGTACCATTCTGGTTTGTGGAGTTCACTCATGCTCATTTCCACCTCCCTATCAGTTGATATAAACTAATTATATAATAGTTTTTTAAGTAGTTTAGTTACCAATTAGAAAGAATCACTCTGTGCTTAATTTTTATTTGAGTAATACATCATCGCTCTAATTTATTGGAAAACAAATCATTGTAGAGTTGATTGTGGTAACATTTATTACATGTTATAACAAGATTTAACCTCTTTTCTTTTCCACGCAAAAGCATCTATAGTTTCAACTGTATCATCTTCACCATGCAGAACCGATCAGAAACCGCCATACTGACCTTCGTGGACATCTTTAAGCCGTTTTTAGGGATGTAACGATAGTATGGTTCCTCCGCAATCACCTTCACATTACCCCCGATCTTTGCTGCCAGTTCTTCCGCTGAATTCACATAAAAGAACATTTGTGCATCGGCATGGCCGACCTGTTTCATATATTTTTTCTTCATCATGGTCATTCCTCTTTTGTTCACCGTATCAAAAACAACTTCCATATTTCCAAATTGCCCAATCATACGTAAAAGGGCAATGACCTTATGTTCCTCAAAATAATGAAATAACCCGCCTGCAGTAACGAGAATAGGAGCATCAAATACATCATTGCGAACTTTTTTGATCCAATCCTTTGCAAAGGCATCCCCGGAAATATATAATTCCCTCTCTGGTTCGGGAAGAAGTCCCCGCCGGTATTCGATTACATGAGGCAGATCCACGGCATACCAGTGTGTCTTTCCGTTATCACATCGGTGATAGGTTGTCTCCAGACCACAGCCCAACTGGACAATCACACCGTCCGGTCTGCGTTCCAGAAAAGTCCGAATAATCCGATCCATATTAGCAGACCGGGAAGCAGAGGCCAAAAGGGTATACTGGCTCTGCATATTCTGTTTAATCAAGTCTGAAGGCAGCTTCTTTTTCAATTCCAATGCTTTTTTATCATATAAAATTTGCGGGTAATGCTCACTAGCATAAATTCTTCCCAGCATAGGGACGAACAGTGTATCCTCCACGACTCCTAACTTGGACATAGCCAAACCTCCTGTTTTGATACATTACTTTCTACCGACAAGCAACCGGGAAGAACCTAGCATCATCATGGCAGCCCGACGGTGGGCGCCAAAAGCTTCCTGTGCGGTATCAACAAGTCGTACTTCCTCATACCCCATATCCCGCAGTTTCTGCGCAAAACCTTCCATGTCACCGTACATCTTTTGTTTCATATCATCGTTAAGTGCAAAGACGCCGCCTTTTTTCAATACCCGCAGGCTTTCCAGCAGCAGTTTCTGCATATCTGCACCCATGACATTGTGATAGACATAGTTGCTGATGACCACATCAAAGCTCTCATCAGGAAAATCCAGCTGCTTCGCATCACCGTGCTGAAATACACAGCGGGAAGCCACGCCCTCACTTGCAGCATTTTTCTCGCAGAGTGCCTTGCTGTAATTGTACACAGCGCCCCAATAATCAATACCGATTACTTTTGCTTTCGGCCATGTCAGAGCCGCACGGATTGTCAGCGCTCCGGAGCCGCAACCTACTTCCAGAATCTTGCCCTCACCGTCATAGTCTAGGTGCGAGAGGACAACCCGGTGAACCTGTTCCATGATTCTGCCACCGCCAAAGGCATACTGCCGCCTGATCCATGTGATCCAGATCAGCAAAACCACAAGTGCGATTGTGATGATGGCAAACAGCACACCGAGAACAGCGACATGAAATACATAAAAAGAGAGGACAGCCAGCACAGCGGCCAAAACTCCGATTCCGCCAATGATGTAAAAGACAGGGTTGGACATCCAGCTTCCATAGTCTTCTCCGTGGGTGCCAAGTCGGATATTTTCCTGCTTACAATGGTTCTTGTTCATTACATTTCCTCCTTCTTTACGCAAGTTTCCAATTCTGGCTTTCTGTCTGCAGTTTTACCATATGGGCATATACACCATTCTTTTCTTCCAGATCCTTTGGTGATCCTTCTTCTGCCACGGTGCCATCAGAAAGGACAACAATTTTATCTGCTCCTGCTACGGTACGCATCCTGTGAGCGATGACCAGAACCGTTTTATCTGCGATCAGACGGGAAAGGGCTGTCTGTATCAGAGTTTCATTCTCCACATCCAGGGAAGCAGTAGCTTCATCTAAAAGAATGATCGGCGCATTTTTCAGAAATGCACGGGCAATAGAGATACGCTGGCGCTCTCCACCGGAAAGTTCACAGCCATTTTCCCCGATATTGGTATGCCATCCATCCGGCAGTTTTTCCGCAAATTCATCCACATTGGCAAGTTTCGCAGCAGCAATGACCTGTTCATCTGTGGCGTCTTTGTTTCCGATTCGGATATTTTCCAGAATCGTATTGTCAAACAGTGTAACATCCTGGAATACGATGGAATACAGGGAAAGCAGTGTTTCCGGGTCAATTCGGGATACATCCATGCCTCCCACGGTAATCTTTCCTCTGTTAATATCCCAGAACCTTGCTGCCAGCCGGGATACGGTTGTTTTTCCGCCGCCAGATGGGCCGACCAAAGCCGTAACCTCTCCCTGTTTTGCCGTAAAGGAAACATCTTTCAATACGGTTTCTCCGGTATTGTAGGCAAACCCAACATGGTCAAAGACAATATCATACCCCTGATTGGAAAGCCTGTCGCTGCCCTGCTGGATCGGATGATCGAGAATCTCATTCATGCGGGCAATGTTGGTTCGTGTACTGATGACTGCCGCAAGATTCTGGAGTGCGCCCTGCAGAGGGTCATACAAACGGGATACTACCAGAAGGAACATAAAGAATGTAAGCACGGAGAGGCTTCCTTGCATGAGCAGAACAGCTCCCACCAGCGCAACCGTTGCAATACCAAGCTTCAGCACCAGCGATGCGGAAACCACAAAAACAGCAAGGCCGAATTCATTGAGGATGGAACGATGCTCCACGGCACGGATCTTCTTTTCCAGACCTTTTAAATATGCCTGCTCCGCATTGTTCGCTTTCAGGTCACGAACCGTTTCAATGCACTCCTGTATCCCGTCTGCGCAGGCCATCTTTACATCCATGGCTTTCTGATTCAGATTTTCCTGAATCTTTGCGGAAAATCCCACAATCGCAAAGGCAACCGGCAGAACCCATAAGGCAGCCAGTGCCATTCTCCAGTCCGTAAAGAGCAGACCAATGGAAATCAGAACTGTAGAAATGATCGAACCCGCAAGCTCAGGGATAAAATGCGAAAAACTCTGCTCCAGGAAGGTGCAATCCGCCATAATGGTACTGGTAAGATCGGCTAAATCCTTTTTCCCGAAAAGGAAAGGGGGATTTTGCGCAGATGCTCTGCCAGAGTAATACGGCGGATACCGCTTTCTTTGTAAGTGGCAAAATAGGTCGCATTATATTGAAAGAAAGTGGTCAGCAGAATCAGGCCGATACACACCACGCAGCCTGCCACATAAAATGGAATTTTCCCACCGGGAACACCCCCGTTCATCAGATCGCTGACCAGGTAATATAAAAGTCCCACCGGAAACATAAAAGACAGATTCTGAAGGACACAGGCCAGGCAGCCTTTGATCAGGTCTTTTGCTCCCTGTTCAGACAGGGCATATTTTTTCTGCAGTTTTTTGATCATATCACTGCACCTCCTTTGTTACCTTCCATTGCACGGAAGTCTGGTAATTTTTCCACATACGGCTGAAAATGCCGTCTTTTGCAAGCAATTCACGGCTGTTGCCGCACTCGGCAACCTGTCCGTTGCAAATGACAAAAATCTGATCCACATTTGTTACGGTAGAAAGCCTGTGGGCAATCATAATCACTGTCTTTCCCTCGGAAAGTCTTGAGAAAGCAGCCTGTACGCGGCTTTCGTTATCCGGGTCAGCAAAGGCAGTGGCTTCATCCAGAATAATAATCGGAGCATTTTTCAGCATCACACGGGCAATGGCAATTCGTTGCTGCTCTCCACCGGAAAGATAGACCCCCTTTGTACCGATGACCGTATCCACACCCTGTGGGAGTTTTTCCAGAATATCATCGCATTGCGCGTGATGAAGGGCAGTCAGAACTTCCTCACGGGTAGCTTCCGGTTTTCCCATACGCACATTTTCCAGAATGGACGCCTTGATGAGACGGCTGTTCTGAAATACGAAAGACACCGTGTTCATGAGTTCCTCTTTCGGGATGTCTTTCACATTAACACCACCGATTTTTACCATTCCGCTCTGGGGATCAAAGAATCGGGAAATTAGGTTGGCAAGGGTTGTCTTACCACCGCCGGACGGGCCTACAAAAGCTACCGTCTGCCCTGCAGGAATGGTCAGTGAAATATCTTTTAATACTTCTTTTTCTCCATCATAGCTGAAATGAACCGATTTCAGTTCCACGGAAGCGTTTTGAGGATGCTTTGGATGTTTCGTTTCCTCCAGAGGCTTCAAATTCAAAACACTGTCAATTCTCTGTAAAGCGTCGTCTACGATCATGGCGTTTTCACTTTGGAACATAATGCGTGTCAGTGTGACAGAAATAACCGGCGTAATAATGATATAGAAAATGAGATCCAGTAAGAAACCGGAAGTCACACCGTCTTGTGTAAGCAACAGTCCTCCGGCGATCAGTGTGGCAAAAACTCCGTTGATCGCAGCTGTATAGAACATCATCGGTGTCCGAAGCTGCTTGGTATAAGCAATCACCCATACTTTATACCGGTCAATGGAGTCTTTAAACTTCTTAAAGGAAAAGATCGTCTGGCCAAAGGTTTTTACCACCGGAATCCCACGGACATACTCTACCGCTTCATTGGACATATCATCCAGCGCATTCTGGTATTCTTTCATCTTTTCCTGCATCTGCTTTCCGGTCATTGCCATCATAATCAGAAAGCCCAGCACAACCGGAACAAGGCTCAACAGTCCCAGTCTCCAGTCAAACACGAACAACAACACCAAAAGACCGCAGGGGGTTGCAATGGCATTGGCTCTGTCGGGAAGCTGATGAGCGAGATAGGTTTCGGTGGCTGCACTGGATTCGTTGACGATTTTGCGCAGTTTTCCGCTGCCAAAACTCTCGGCAAATCCAAGAGGAAGCTTAACAATATGCTCCATGGTCTGGATACGCAGGTTTGTGGCAATACGAAATGCCCCTAAATGGGAACACATCAGCCCTGCTATGTAGACAAGCACCGCTATAACCGCAAACAATACTGCCATCCAGCCATTACCGGTCAGGTTCTGTGCCTGGCCAAAATTCGGTGCCACCTCCAATACTTCCTTGATCATTTTCCAGATGTAATAGAATGGCACCAGAGCAATCAGGGCACTGATGGCAGAAAGCACCCAGGAAGCATAGGTCAGGTACTTATGGCTGCCTGCAATTTCCAGCAGGCGTGATAAATTGGATTGTTTTTTCAAAAAAATTCCTCCTTTTCTTTGTGTTTATGATAAAGAGAACACGTCTATGTTCTTACAATATCCGAATTTAGGTTAGCAGTAGCTAACTGTCAAACAAAAATTATAAGGCATTACTGCCCCATAATTTTCATCCATCCTGCTGTATAAAAGGCGCGCATTTCTCTAACGTAGTTTTCGGCATCTTTTAGCGGCATTTCATGAATGATCAATTCAAAAAAAGTATGAAACATGCCGGTGATCAGAATATGCTCCAGCGAAGGATCGATATGGGGAGAGGGCCTTCCAAGCTTCCTTAAAACCTCCTGATAGGCATGAGTCCCTTCCACTTCAATCTCCACCATTTCATCAATTAGCCCGGCAAATTTTGTTCCTTCCGAACAGACAAGGATCAGTTTACATTCCTCTAAATGCTCATACGCATAATGAAGAATATTGTACATGCAGATTCCCGAAATATCACTCATGACTTCCGGCTGTCTGGCAGCTGGAAGTTCAGCAAACTCCTGCTGTGCCTTTATAAAACGGTTGCGAATATATTCATAATGCTCACCAACGATGGCTTCAAAAAGTTCTTCTTTACTTTTGTAATATCCGTAAAAGGCTCCGGTAGTCATTCCCACGGATTTCACAATATTCCGCAGGGAAGCGTCTTTATATCCTTTTTCTAAAAATTCCGCTTTCGCTGCCCGGTGGATATTTTCTAAAGTCATTCCATTTCCGTTTATTTTGCACACCTCCTATATAACAGTGCTATATAACACTGTTATAATTTTAATCTTTAAAAAAGATTTTGTCAAGAGCAACAAGAAATAGTTGCATAAAAACAGCAATCCAAACATCATTCTGCACTTTATTACTGATAAAATTTTTAAATACTGGTTTAGAGGCTCTTGTACTTGTATGCAATACAAATCAAACGTTCGTTTATTTTAAAGACACACTATGAAAAAGATGAAGTCTTAACATCAAATCGTCTGTCTGCTTTATACACTAATTATTTTTTGCAAAATAGCAGACAGGCGATTTATTATTACGCAAATAAATATTTAAACAATCTAAGGTTCAAGTTATTCTTTACGCAATTTTAAATATTTTTATCTTGGTTTTCTAAAATACCTAATACATCTTAGCAGTTCCATTAGCAGTTCCTGATACAGTTCTTCATCAAAAACACCTTCCACTAATGCACTTTTTACTAACAGTGGATGATATATCTCTATAAGCATCTTTACTGCCTGTTTGTCCTTCACTTTTGCACGGAATAACAATTCTTCAAATTCCATTATCGTCCACCTCCCATCCATTTCCTGATTTTACGGATAGAGTAGTAATAGATCGCTTTTATCCTTTCTTCGGATACCCCATCCAAAAACTTCCATTTCTCCAAATGTCCTTTCTTCGAAAACATGCTGATAAATAAACCGCCGCTCTTCTTCACTAAGTAATAGGATAGCAGCGATGAGCTTTTTGTCTGACAGTTCATTCCACTTTGGGAATATTCCATCGCACTCTTTTAAAAGCAGTTCTTCTTTATAACGGATTTCTGCCATTTCTTCTGTCAGTATGCTGTGTTCTGGCTGAAGTTTGTCATCCAAAGGAAGTTCCATATAATGGATGTGCTCTTTCTTTTTCAGATAATCCTTCCTTTTCCACCGGATGCATTTCTGCAGATAAGCGGTAAAGTAATTCTTTGTTTTATTTCCTGTATAACCATATTCGTTCATATTCTTTCCTCCAAAAATCTTAAAATTTATTTGTTTCCAAGATTTCAGGAGGGGGAGAACGGCAGCGCGGTCTGAAAACCGTATAACAAAAAATACTGCCAGATCGGCATATTACCAACCTGACAGCATACAAAAAGCAGAAAAACACATGCATTATACGCAATAATAATATTTCATATAATGCATATACATAAGCGCTATACACCCGCCATGCGGTTACGGTTTTTTTTAAACAAACTATTGAATGCATTCTTTCCTTTCCTGCCATATATAAAATTTAATTCCTGGTTTCTTTGCCTGCCGCAATTCAAACACGCAATATAATACATGAAAACAGGCGTCTTAATGCATTTCATATACTGCATATCTCATGTAAAATATAAGAACTAAGTGAGGTGGTACAAATGATGGCTAAGAAATTATTAGGAGACGCGGTAAAAGAAGAACGCTTAAGACGGAACCTGTCCCAAAATGCGCTGGCAGAATTAGTACATGTTTCCCTCCGTACTATTTCCGATATTGAAAATTATAATGGAAATCCCCGTTTTGAAAACTTATGCTTACTAGGCATCTTTCCTGAATCTGCCCATGGAAACGATCATCAGGGGCAAATCAGAGCCTATGGATGCTACCATGAAGCAGATCATAGCAGAACTGGAGCAGTGTTCTGATGAAACGAAAGCAGCTTGCCCTCGGCGCATTACGTTGGACCTAATACTCTGCTGCAGCCAAAAAAGCAGTAACTT
>ENA-OQHL01000565-OQHL01000565.1-human-gut-metagenome-genome-assembly--contig:-NODE-565-length-24422-cov-5.303190_pt1 | contig 24422 bp, 20 predicted proteins | sample MGYA00242565_ERZ504723 | MGnify/ENA primary metagenome ERZ504723 (study PRJEB26092, sample SAMD00036211) | human gut metagenome | host: Homo sapiens | study: EMG produced TPA metagenomics assembly of... | reverse complement strand
ATTTAATAAAAAGTAATCATTTTAAAAGGCAGACTCTATTGTAGCTAGTGGAAAGAATACATAGCATAATGTCAGACCTTTTTGCATTATTATATATTAATTATTGTATATTAAATGAGACTTATCGTACAAAGTGGCTATATTAAATAATTACAATATTAGCACAATCCATATCTTCGCCAAGATTGTATACACGACCGCTTGTTATGCCGACTACAGTAGGGCGCAGTATATAGCTGTTGTTGTTGCTTACAACCTTGGCTTTCTCGCCATTGCTTAATTCCACGATTGAGTCAACAGGGTACAGAATAATACTCTCAAGAAAGCTTTTCATAGCCTTGATGTCAAGCTCCTCTGTCATAGACATAATAAGCTCGATTGCATCTTTCTGGGAAAATGCTTTCTTGTAAGGACGTTCTGTGACAAGTGCATCATATATATCGGCAACTGCAAGTATTCTTGCATAAGGAGTTATTCTTGGAGCGTCAAATCCAAGAGGGTATCCATTGCCGTTAATCTTTTCATGGTGCTGTAGGACAGCCATACATATATCGTTATTAAATTCATTACATTCCTGTAACATATGGTATCCAAATACAGAGTGCTGTTTCATAACAGCGAATTCTTCATCTGTAAGTCTGGCAGGTTTGTTAAGTATTGAAGCTGGTACTTTAGTCTTTCCGATATCGTGTAGAAGTCCGGATACACCAAGCTCATATATCTGCTTATCAGGCAGACACTGTTGTTTGCCGATAATCATAGCCATAGTTGCCACGTCAACACTGTGCTTGAAAGTGTATTCATCACTTGTCTTGAGTGTGCTTATATCAATTGCTATTGCGTTGTTGGCATTAATAGCGTCCATCAGGTTAGAAGCGATGCTGTCAGCAGTGTCTGAGAGTTTTTCAGATTCTGTGTTAGCATATATGTATTGAATTCCTTCAGCGACACGGTTCTTGACACTGTCAGAAAGCTTTACCTTGGCAGGGTCATCTTTGTGGAGTCGTTCAATCTGTTTCTTAGCCTCAGGAGTTATCATCTGCTCGATATTATCGGGTTCAGGTTCACCCTCCTGTATATATACGTTCATAATACCCATTCGTAAAAGAGAGTCAATTACATAATCGTCAAGAATAGAACCTCTCATAACGAGATTTCGTCCTGTACGGTCCAGAATTGTCTGATCAAGCTTCATTCCTGGTTTAAGCTGCCTGGTTCTCATAAAATGTCTAGTAATCATATTACTCCCCAATTCCTAATATAAATACTTAATTAAATGTCAAATCTTAGCTTAGTATGAGTTTATTATACAATAGAATACCTGTGTTTTCTATAGAAGCAGTTCATTAATTTTCCACAAATTTTCCATTATTCAATCACAAATTTTAGTTAACATATGTTCAAACAAAAATATCTAAGTAAAAACAAACAATTTTTACATAGAAACGGAGGATTACAATGAGAAAAAAGATTAGTGCAAAAATACTTGTGCTTGTTGGCGTATTGTTCGCGGCAGGTGCGGCAGGAATAATAATGGGAATGATACTTATTAACAGTATGAATGATAAGAGCCAGAATATATCCAATGAGTGTATGCAGGCAGTAACATTGCAGGAATTAGTGATATTTCAACTACAATAGATGAAAGTACTAAGGGTATTAATGAAGCGGCTGATGGTGTGAGCGGAATTGTCAATTCTATAGATGATATAGAAAAAGAGGCAGAGAATAATATTATTATAGGACAGAAGCTTCAGGGTTATGTCCAGGTATTTAAGAAATTCTAATATATAAATTTAATATATAGCAGCTTCACACTATACTTAATCTTCCAAATGTAATATAATAGTTTAGATTAAGATAATTTAACTATATATTACGTTTGGAGGATTTTTATTTTGAAAAAGTCTAATGCAACAGCATTATTGCCGGTTTTAGTATTTCTGGTGCTATACCTTGGACTTGGCATTATATTTGAATATATATGTAAGATACCAATGGGATTTTATAACATACCTATTATTGTAGCATTTCTTGCGGCAATACTTGTAGCGTGTATACAGAACAGAGATGTATCTTTTGATGAAAAGTTACAGATTATGGCAGGCGGGCTTGCTGATAAGAATATTATAACTATGCTTCTTATATTCCTGACAGCAGGTGTGTTTGTAGGTGTTGTTGGAAGAAGCAGTGCAGAAAGTGTGGCATATTTTATGCTTAATCTTATACCAGCTAAGTTTGCAGTTGCAGTGCTTTTTATTGTTGCATGTTTTGTGTCAACAGCGATGGGTACATCAGTTGGGACGATAACGCTTATAACACCGATTGCGGCTGCGGTATCAGAGGCTTCTGGATTTAATATGGCACTATGTGTTGCATCTGTTATGGGCGGTGCGATGTTTGGTGATAACCTATCATTTATATCAGATACAACAATTGCGGCGTGCAATGGACAGGATTGTGCTATGAGAGACAAGTTCAGGGAGAACTTCTGGATTGCATTTCCGGCAGCGGTTGTCACACTTGTAATTATACTTATACTTTCATTTGGAACAGATATTTCAGGAAGAGTAACACACGAGTATAATCTTGTTCAGGTAATACCATATGTATTCGTGCTTATTGGTGGAATAGCAGGAATAAATGTATTCGTTGTGCTGCTGATAGGAATTGTAACAGGAACATTTATTATGCTTGTGACAGGTCATATTGGTGTATTTGAATTAATAACAAGTATGGGTTCGGGCGTATCTGGAATGTTTGAAACCTGTATGGTTGCCATTCTTGTGTCTGCTATGTGTGCCTTAATAAGGGAATATGGCGGATTTACGGCACTTCTAGGCTGGGTTAAAAGAACCTTTAAAGGAAAGAAAGGCGGACAGCTTGGTATGGGCTTCTGGTCGGGGCTATGGATATTGCAACAGCGAATAATACAGTAGCGATAGTTATGGCTAATCCAATCGCTAAGGAGATGGCAGCAGATTATGGAATATCCAATAGAAAAGCAGCTTCGCTTCTTGATACATTTTCGTGTGTATTTCAGGGGATTATTCCTTATGGAGCACAGATGCTTGTTGCTATATCAGCGGTTAATGAGCTTGGTTATGAGATGTCAGCATTTCAGATACTTCCGGTTCTTTTCTATCCGATGATGCTGCTTATAAGCTCGCTTATATGGATATTTATAATTCCTGCAGACAGATAAACTTAACTGGTAACTTTTAACTTCACACCAATTAATATGGAGGATTTTCTCATGGCTAAAGACACTAAGGATGGTAACAATTTAAACGAAAAAAGCTATGTTAATAAAAAGCTGCTGCAGTGCTACTTGATTATATCAATGGTACTTTTGGCGGCATATATAATGGAATTTGTTAAGGGAAATAGAACGGCAGGATATGTGTTTGTATTTTCGATTATTCTTATTGTGCCGGTTATTATGGCAGCATTCGCATATAAGAAAAATGCTGAGAGTAAAATAGTCAGGTCAATTACGGCAATAGGCTATGGAATATTATATGCCTTTGTATTATGGACATCAGTAAGTATTCTTTCATTTACTTATGCAATTCCTATGATAATTGCAATATCTATGTTTGCAGATAAAAAGTATACCTTAAAGGTTGGTATTGCAAGTGCACTTATTAATATTGTATATATTATTATCCAATATGTTAATGTTGGAATAACAAGCAGTGATATGGTTGATTATGAAATACAGATTGCATTTATGACACTTGTTGTAGCATTTTCTTATATTACAACAGATGTACTTGGACATATATCAGCTTATAAGCTTGAGACAATTGAAGCAGAGAAGGCTAAGACTGATGATATGCTTGATAAGATAATCAAAGCTAATGATAACCTCTGCAAAGAGATTGACAATATCAATGATGAGTCAAAGAATATGCAGGAACAGGCGGAAGGAAGCCAGCTTGCAGTATCACAGATGGTATCAGGTGCTAATGAGCTTGCAGGAACAGTGCAGAACCAGCTTGAGATGACAGAGAGTATTGGGGAGCTTACAGAGAATGCAAGAACGATTATTGAGGATATCAAGAAGCAGTTCGATACAACAACAGATATTACTAAGACAGGCAATATCAATATGGAACAGCTTGAAAATGTATCAAAGAACAGCAGTGATATTGGCAGTGATGTAAGTGGTGCTATGAATGAGCTTACAGCTAAGACAGAAGAAGCTAAAGTGATTCTTGGAATGATTAACGGAATTACAAGACAGACAGCACTCCTTGCACTTAATGCAAGCATAGAAGCTGCGAGAGCAGGTGAGGCAGGAGCAGGTTTTGCAGTAGTTGCACAGCAGATTAAGCAGCTTGCAGAGGAGACACAAAAGTCAACAGAGGAGATAGAGAATATTATCGTAGCACTGGCAGAGCAGGCTGAGAAAGCTGGGTTTAGTGTTAATAATCTTCTTTCGGCCAATGAGAACCAGATGGAATTAGTGAACCAGTCAAAGAAATCATTTGATGCGATAAGAGATGACATAAGGGATATTCAGGCAAAGATAGACGAAGAATACAATTATATGGATAATATCACAACAAGCAACAATGAGATTACACAGCAGATAGAAAGCCTTAGTGCATTCAGTGAAGAGCTTCTTGCCAACACAGAGAATACACGGGAACTCAGTAATAAGACTATTAATGGAAGCAGGAATATTAATAATCTTTTAGATGATGTAATGAAAGAAGTCAGCATTTTGCAGATGATAATAGACAGTAAAGACGAATAGAGAATAGTACTGTAACGCTGAGTTAAGTTGCAGGAAGGAACGAGGAGTAAAATGTCAAAGAACAATATTATACTTATAGGTATGCCGGGAAGCGGTAAAAGCACACTTGGAGTTGTACTTGCCAAGAAGATAGGATATTCATTTATAGACTCTGATATTGTGATTCAGGATACATATAAAAAGACGCTTGAGCAGCTTATAGAAGAAAATGGCGATACTGGCTTTATTAAGATTGAGAATGATGTGAATTGTTTAATATCTCCAGAGCATACAATTATAGCAACAGGTGGAAGTGCTGTATATGGAGATGAGGCTATGGAGCATTTTAAGCAGATAGGAACAGTTATATATTTAAAAGTTTCAGAAAAAGAGCTTGAGAGCAGATTAGGGAGCCTTAAAGAAAGAGGTGTTGTATCCAACGGCAAGTCTACAGTAGAAGAAATCTTTGAGGACAGAAAAAGGCTCTATGAGAAATATGCAGATATAACAATTGTTCAGGAGGGCCGTGATATAAGAATGATTGTTGAGGATATGTATAAGAAGCTTACAAAGCTGATATAAAAGTGAGAAATAATTGCAATAATTATAAAACTATAGAAAAATATCTCCTTTGTGGTACTATTAAAGATAGTAACATACGGAGGAGGTATTTTTTTAATGCAGGATAAATATAAATACACAGATGTGAGTGAAAGAAACAGAAGAATGAATAGGTTCTATATAGTGGCGACTTCTCTACTTGGTTTGATGTTTCTTTTTTATCTGTGGATGAAGCAGTTTAATCACAATATTCCATCAGTAGTTGTGTATTGTAACACAGCACTTATTGCTGTATTTGCAGCTGTTAATGTCATAGTTTACAGAAAGAATACAGCGACAAGATATTTAAAGGTTATGTCAACTATTGAGATTGGAATAGAATATCTGTTAATTGGTGTGCAGACAGATGCAAGCTTTATCAGTTATGCTATTCTTGGAATATTTATACTTCAGATTCCTTATTATGAGAAGAAGTCGTTGAAAAGAACTGCGGCAGGAATGTTGATTTTATACATAATTGTAACTGCTGTGCAGGCTTCAAAGGGAATATATGGACAGGACGTTAATGCAGTATGTTCAATATTTATGATAGTGCTTATAGGTGTTGTTATATTGGAAGTTGGTAAATTAACAATTCTGTTTAATGATGATGCTGTTAATTCGGCTAAAGATGAACATAGCAGAATAAAAGAGATTTTAGATAATATAATTATGGTATCAGGTGTTGTCAGCAATGAAACTAAGAAGAGTGATAAGCTTATCAATGAACTCGTTGATACAACTAATACAGTAACTAACAGTATGAAAGAGATATCTGCGGCAACTAATATGACAGCGACAAGCATAGAAGAGCAGAGCAGTATGACAACAACTATACAGGAGGCTATTGAACATACAGGAAAGGCTTCTGATCAGATGGTTGAGCTGGCTGTTAATTCTAACGACAGTATACAGAAGAATATTGTTGTTATGGACGAATTAAGAAAGCAGTCTGAGCAGATAACAGATACTAATAAGTCTGTTACTGAGTCTATGCAGAGATTACAGGAAAAGACTAAGAACGTGGAAAATATTGCTGGAATGATACTTAATATATCAAGCCAGACTAACCTTTTAGCACTTAATGCTTCAATTGAAAGTGCAAGAGCTGGTGAAGCAGGAAGAGGCTTTGCGGTTGTTGCTGAGCAGATAAGACAGTTAGCAGAACAGACAAAGAATTTTACAGAAGATATTACTAAGATAACTAATGAACTTAATGATAATGCAGATGAAGTTGTTGTATCTGTTAATTCTTCCGTTGAGGCAACTAAAGAGCAGGGCGAGAGAATAATTGAAGCGGCACATACATTTGAACAGCTTAACAAGAATATAGAAACACTTATAGAGCAAATTGATGTTGTTAATAAAGAAATAGCAGGTCTTTCAGACTCTAATAATAAGATTGTAGAGAATATTTCACAGTTATCAGCAGTTACGCAGGAAGTAACAGTCAATGCCGAGCAGGTACATAATATGAGTGAACAGAACCTTGAGTATGCAAAGCAGGTTAAAGAAGCTGTTGGCAATATTAGAATTACATCAGAGAAAATGGAAATAGAAGAATAAAAGTATTTGGATGTACAAAATGATTGTTATAAATTTATCGAAAATTATACGAAAAAACGATTAAATTGTTGAAAAAAATATTAAAATGTTGTAAAATATTGATAACATATAATCAATTATTTGATCGGAGGCGTGTAATATGTTGTTTCAGATTTATGGCGAAGGTGCCATTTACCAGTTATTAGGCTGTGTTCTTGTCTTTGCAGGACTCGTTAATCTGTAACGAACTTTGCAAGACGTTCTAAATTTGGTGGATTGTTATTCTTTATTATAATTCAATCGCACTTACAATCTATTTTGTGGCTATCCAGATAGGAGCTGCACAGGGTGCTTCATGGGCACTTAATAATAGCTACATATAGATATATGAATGGATGGTTCCATTATGCTAAGCTTTATGCCGCTACAGCAGGCTGTATCGGATTTATGATGCTTAAGTATAAGTGGAGCATAGGTAAGACAGAATGGTTTAAAGTATTCCCATTCTTAATCGTTGCCATTAATATTCTTATCGCTGTTTGTAGTGATTTTGAATCAGCAATCAAAGGTGGAATTAATGGCGGCTGGTGGTTCTCTAACGAGGGTGTATGGCTTTACGGTGGCTGGTGGAACTGGCTTAACGGTATCGCAGGCTTAATCAATATCTTCTGTATGACAGGCTGGTGGGGGATTTACTCATCAAAGAAGCAGGATGATATGTTATGGCCAGATATGACAATATGGTTCATTGTTGCATATGATATATGGAACTTCACATATACATATAACAACCTTCCAACACATACTTGGTATTGTGGTGTTGCATTACTTCTTGCTCCTACATTTGCTAATGCGTTATGGAACAAGGGTGGCTGGATTCAGAACCGTGCTAATACACTTGCAATATGGTGTATGTTCGCACAGGTATTTCCATTATTCCAGGTTGACGGAATATTTGCTACACTTCCAGTCCTTTACAAGTACACAGGAGCTAAGTCAGGAATGGAACTTACACATTATACATTAGAGCAGATGAATGCCGCAGGTGCATATCCAGTTGCTCAGGGTGTAATGGCTATTCTTGCAGTAGTAGCTAACGTAATCTGTATCTCAGTTATCATTAAGAGAGCTATTGAACAGAAGAAGAATCCATACAAGAACGAAATCTTTGCAGGAACTAGAGATTTTGAACAGGCTATGGATAGAGCATAATATATGCGGGTTAATATATCAGTATTGTGATAATTATATATAGATATTGATATATATGGATACATTAAGTATCAAAAGATAAAACAACAAAATACAATGATTATATGAAAGATAAGCAATACCTTTCTTGTTGGAAGGGACTAATCCTTAACAACTAGAAAGGTATTTTTGCATTATAATTATTGCCGTAGTTATATAGTAAGTTGCTAAAGAATACTTTGCTGTGCTATACTAATAATATTAATATGCACCTTTGATGGGTGTAGGAATGGAGGCACATTATGATTAAAAAGATTAGGGGAATTAAAATCGAACTTATAATTATATCAATAGCGTTATTTGTGTTAGGTCTTTTCCTTACAATATTTCCTGAGGTATCACAGATTATCATATGCAGGGCAGTAGGAATTGCATTATGCGTATGGGGAGTGTTAAGGCTTATGACATATTTCAGAATGTCAAGGGAAGATGTATTCGTATCATTCGGACTTGTACAGGGTATATCATTACTTGCATTTGGAATATTCTTTGTTATGAGACCAGAAGCTATTGCAGTATTTTTTGGAACAGCTATTGCCATAATAATTATTATTGACGGTATATTAAAGCTTCAGTATGCAATAGAATTCTATCATATGGAAGCACAGCGCTGGTGGATAGAGGCAATTGTTGCAGCATTAATGGTTGTTATGGGTGTTGTTGCATTATTTAACCCATTTGGTTCATCAACTGTACTTATGATGTTTGTTGGAATTGTGCTTATGGTTGAGGGCCTGAGTGACCTTATATCTATTATAAGAATATCTTCGTTTATTAAGAATTTAAGAGGATAGTGTATTGTCGGGAGGCGGAATAGAATTTGTCTCTGGCATAATTAAGATTAATACAATTATTGAAGTGGTAATCGTAACTGCTGTTATTAATGAATTATTATAATGAAATTATATTGCTGTGGCGGCAGCCAGGCCTTATAAATGTAAAAATATGGAGGAAATAATTAAAATGTCGGATAAAGTAATATACGCAGCTATACTTGGAGCAGGAACAGTAGGACTTGGAACATACAAATTATGTGAGGCTATGAGTGATGAGATAAAGCATAAGACAGGAGCAACACTTGTTATTAAGAAGGTTCTTGTAAGAAATTTATCTAAGAAAAGAGAAGGTATTCCAGATGAAATTCTTACAGATAAGTGGGAAGATATAATTAATGACAAGGATATCAGCATTGTTGTTGAGCTTATGGGTGGAATTCATCCAGCTAAGGATTATGTTCTTGAGGCGCTTAAGGCTGGCAGGCAGGTTGTTACAGCTAATAAGGATCTTATTGCTGAGTATGGAGAGGAAGTTGGCAATGCGGCTAATAAAGCAGGAGCAGACCTTCAGTTTGAGGCGGCTGTAGCTGGTGCAATACCAATTATCAGACCATTAAAGCAGAGTATGACTGGTAACCATATCACAGAGATTATGGGTATTGTTAATGGTACGACTAATTATATTCTTACTAAGATGACAGAGAGTGGAATGGACTACAAGGAAGCTTTGGCAAAGGCTACAGAGTTAGGTTATGCAGAAGCAGACCCGACAGCAGATGTGGAAGGATACGATGCAGGAAGAAAGATAGCTATTATGGCTTCTATTGCATTTAACTCAAGAGTAACATTTGCTGATGTATACACAGAAGGTATTACTAAGATTTCCGCAGATGATATTAAGTATGCCAAGGAATTTGGCTATGTAATCAAGCTTTTAGGTGTTGCCAAGAATACAGAGGACGGAATTGAAGTAAAGGTTCACCCAATGCTCATACCTAATAATCATCCTCTTGCAAATGTTAATGATGCTTTTAATGCTGTATTTGTACACGGTAAGGCTATGGATGATGCAATGTTTATGGGACGAGGTGCAGGACAGATGCCGACTGCCAGTGCAGTTGTAGGTGATATAATTGATGTATGCAGAAATATAGTACACGATTCCTGCGGAAGAATTGGCTGTTGCTGTTATAAGAATCTTGAAGTGAAGGATATAACAGATACTAAGAGCAAATTCTTCTTAAGACTTGAAGTTGCAGACAAGCAGGGCGTTCTTGCCAATATTGCAAGCGTTCTTGGTAACAGCGGTGTAAGCATAGCACAGGTAGTTCAGAAGAGCGGCAAAGACGGAGTTGCTGAACTTGTTATTATAACAGCAGAAGTTCTTGAGAAGAACTTTAATGATGCTATGGCTGTATTTAAGGGACTTTCAGCAGTTAAGAATATAGCTGGTGTTATAAGAGTGTATTAAGATTAACAGAAAGGCAGTTGATAATGGCGGCTAAATATTATGCAGTAAGAAAAGGCAGAAATACAGGAATATATAGAACATGGGATGAATGTAAAAGTCAGGTGTTCCAATATGCCGGAGCTGAATATAAAAGCTTTACAACTGAACAGGAAGCTCTTGAATATATTGGCAGGCTTAAGAATAATGATGTCCAGAGTGAGAGCTATGCGTATGTTGATGGTTCTTTTAATATAGTAACGGGTGTCTATGGATATGGCGGATTTCTTGTATATAATAATGAAAAATATATCATTACAGGAAGTGGCAGTGATAGTGAAATGGCTTCAATGCGTAATGTAGCCGGTGAAATTCTTGGAAGTATGGCGGCAGTAGAGAAAGCAATAGAACTTGGCGTTAAAAGTGTAGATATATATTTTGATTATATGGGAATAAGAGCGTGGGCACTTGGAGAGTGGAAGCGTAATAAGAAAGGTACTATAGCTTATTATGATTATATGCAGTCAGTAAAAGATAAGATAGCCATTAATTTTGTTAAAGTTAAGGGACATTCAGGTGTTGAAGGTAATGAGGAAGCCGACAGGCTGGCTAAGAAAGCTGTAGGAATATTATAAATAGATAAAAGATAGACAAAAGATTGTCAGATAATAATTGACATATAACATTAATATATGATATTATTTATTCGTGTGAGTCAGGAAGTATATGATTTCATACAAATATGACCACTTGTATCTTAGGTGTGCAGTAGTTATACAGCATATCAGGATAAAGTTAAGCCTAACGGACAGGCGGGTCGGTTGCCGGTGTGGTAGAACCACATTATTATTATTGATTGAGCATTAAGCTCTGTTTTTTAAGTTGATTACTTTATAATCTGTGCCAAGCACATCATCTTGTGAAACGGTCAATAAAGAGTGACGCATATTTGTATGACATAGACAAGTCGTCTATGAAATATATTCGCTGATTTCGTATATATTATGACATTATATTGTATAGTTACAGATATATTTTAATGTAATGATGTTGATATTATATTATGACTAATAAGGTGGTAAGTGTGTAAGCACTGCCACCTTTTTTGTGTAATTTAGGAAGCTTTGTGTGATTAAGAAAAACTGCACTGTTTATGAAGTTTAATTATAAGATTTTACATAATTATGGAAATTTTCTGGCAGTGCTTAAAGAAATTATTTTTAATGTATGTGAGGTAAGGGAGATGTCTAATGATCAGACAAGAGCACCAGTATATGAAGCACTGGAAAAGCTTAGAAGAAAAAGAGTAGTACCATTTGATGTTCCGGGTCATAAAAGAGGAAGGGGCAATCCTGAATTAGTGGAATTATTAGGAGAAAAATGTGTTGGAATAGATGTTAATTCTATGAAGCCATTAGATAATCTGTGTCATCCGGTATCAGTTATAAGGGATGCAGAAGAATTAGCGGCCAGGGCATTTGGTGCAGAGAACGCATTTCTTATGGTAGGTGGAACGACATCTGCTGTGCAGGCGATGATATTATCGAATTGTAAGAGAGGAGATAAAATAATACTTCCAAGGAATGTGCATAAAAGTGCCATTAATGCTTTAGTGTTATGCGGTGCAATTCCTGTATATGTTAATCCGGAGGTTAATCATCAGCTTGGTATTTCACTTGGTATGAATCTGGAGTCAGTACGAAAAGCTGTAAAAGAAAATCCTGATGCGGTTGCAGTGCTTGTAAATAACCCTACATATTATGGAATATGCTCTGATATATGTTCAATAGTGAAGCTGGCACACGAATACGGAATGAAAGTGTTAGCTGATGAGGCACACGGAACACATTTATATTTCCAGCCGCAATTACCAGTTTCTGCTATGGCAGCAGGGGCTGATATGGCGGCAGTATCTATGCACAAATCGGGTGGTTCTTTAACACAAAGTTCGATACTTCTTACGAATAAAGGTGTTAATGCTGATTATGTCAGACAGATTATCAATCTTACGCAGACGACAAGTGGTTCATATCTTTTGCTTGCCAGTCTTGATATTTCAAGAAGAAATCTTGCCTTAAGGGGTGAAGAGTCATTTGCAAAGGTAATGGATATGGCAGAATATGCACGCAGGGAGATTAATGAAATAGGCGGATACTATGCGTATGGAAAAGAACTTGTTAATGGAACAAGCGTATATGATTATGATGTCACCAAATTGTCAGTTCATACGCTTGGATTGGGACTTGCTGGAATTGAAGTATATGATCTGTTAAGAGATGAATATGATATCCAGATAGAATTCGGAGATGTAAGCAATATCCTTGCTTATATATCTATCGGAGACAGATTACAGGATATAGAAAGACTTGTCGGAGCTCTGGCAGATATAGCCAGAATATATAAAAAAGACAGTACTGGAATGTTAAGCGGAGAATTCATAAGTCCAATAGTAGCCAGATCACCTCAGGAAGCTTTCTATTCTGCCAAGGAGTCCCTGCCAGTTGAGAAGACTGAGGGAAGAATATCAGGAGAATTTGTTATGTGTTATCCTCCGGGAATTCCGATATTAGCACCGGGAGAGATGATTACAGACGAGATTATACAGTATATTCTGTATGTTAAAGAAAAAGGCTGTTCAATGCAGGGAACAGAAGACAAGAGCGTTAATAAATTAAAGGTTCTGGTATAGACAGATAATTGTGGAAGAGCCATATGAAAGTATATACAGGAAATGAGGATTATTTAATATGGAGATGTGGTTTTCAGAGCTTCATACAAGCAATGTGAAGCTTTCAATGAGAATAGAAGAACAATTGTGTTCGGTGGAGAGTGACTGTCAGAGGATTGATGTGCTTGTTTCAGATGAATTTGGTAAATTTCTTGCATTAGACGGAGAGATACTATTTTCTGAAAAAGACGAGTTTATATATGATGAGATGGTAACCCATATTCCAATGGCAGTCCACCCTGATGTAAAGAATGTATTAATAATCGGTGGAGCCGATGGCGGAGTTGCAAGAGAACTTATCAATTATAAATGTATAGAAAGAATAGATGTTGTTGAACCGGATGAAATGCTTGTTGAAGTATGTAGAAAGCATTTTCCTGAGCTTACCTGTGGACTGGATGATGACAGGGTTAATGTGTATATTCAGGATGCATTAAGATTTTTAAGAAATAAGACGGGTGATTATGACCTGATAATTAATGATGCGACAGATCCATTTGGATATACAGAAGGTTTATTCACCAAAGAATTTTATGGAAGCTGTTATAAAGCACTTAAAAGTGATGGCATTATGGTATATCAGCATGGAAGTCCGTTTTATTCAGAAGATAAAGATGAATGTGTGAAAATGCACAGAAAGGCATATCAGGCATTTCCTGTAAGCCGTGTATATCAGGCACATATACCAACTTGTTCATCAGGCTATTGGCTGTTTGGATTTGCTTCCAAGAAATATCATCCGCTTGATGATTTCAGACCGGAGGAATGGAAGAAGTTAGGTATAAAGACAAGATATTATACAACTAATCTTCACAGGGGAGCATTTATGCTTCCGGGTTATGTAGAACAGATGCTTGAAGAAGAAGAAAATGAGAAGAAAACCTGAAAAGAGTAATAGACAGTGTTTAAAAAGAAAGCGTTAAGATAATTAATAAACAGGGCTTAAAGAATGGAGGATAATTATGAGCAGAGTATTAATAATAGGTTGTGGTGGAGTTGCAACAGTGGCAATTAACAAGTGCTGTCAGAACAGTGATGTATTTACAGAGATATGTATAGCAAGCAGGACTAAAAGCAAATGTGATGCTTTAAAGGATAAATTACAGCCTGATACAAAGACAGTAATTACAACAGCAAAGGTTGATGCAGATAATGTAGAAGAACTTGTGAAGCTTATTGAAAGCTATAAACCAGAGGCAGTGCTTAACCTTGCACTTCCATATCAGGATTTAACAATAATGGATGCCTGCCTTAAGACAAAGGTGCATTATATTGATACTGCTAACTATGAAGCAGAAGATACCGAAGATCCTGAGTGGAGAGCTATATATGAAAAAAGATGTAAGGAAGAAGGTTTTTCAGCTTATTTTGATTATTCTTGGCAGTGGAATTATAAGAAGCAATTTGAAGAAGCTGGAATAATGGGACTTTTAGGAACGGGCTTTGATCCTGGTGTAACAAGTGTATTCTCAGCATATGCACTTAAACACTATTTTGATGAAATAGACACAATTGATATTCTTGACTGCAACGGCGGAGATCACGGCTATCCTTTTGCGACTAATTTTAATCCAGAGATTAATTTAAGAGAAGTATCAGCACCTGGCTCATATTGGGAAGATGGACACTGGGTAGAAGTACCAGCTATGTCTATTAAGAGAGAATATAATTTTCCACAGGTTGGAATGAAGGATATGTATCTTTTACATCACGAGGAGATAGAATCGCTTGCTAAAAACATTCCGGGAGTTAAAAGAATAAGATTTTTTATGACATTTGGACAGAGCTACCTTACACATATGAAATGTCTTGAGAATGTTGGAATGTTAAGAACTGACCCTGTAAAAGTCAATGGTGTTGAAGTTGTTCCTATACAGCTCTTAAAAGAACTTCTTCCAGATCCTGCTACGCTGGGAGAAAGAACAGTAGGAAAGACTAACATTGGCTGTATATTCAGGGGAAGAAAGGATGGAAAAGAAAAGACAATATATATTTATAATGTATGTGACCATCAGGAATGTTACAGGGAAGTTGAATCACAGGCAATATCATATACAACAGGAGTTCCTGCAATGATAGGAACAATGATGGTTGTCACAGGAATGTGGAATAAAGCAGGTGTATACAATGTGGAAGAATTTGATCCTGATCCATATATGGAAGCACTTAATAAATGGGGACTTCCTTGGGTAGTTGAGGAAAATCCACAGCTTGTAGAATAGAGGATATAAGAGTTGATGACAATAGATGATATTACAACACCAGCATATATTATAGATGAGAATATTCTGGTTCATAATCTTGAAATTTTAAAATATGTTGAAGACAAAACAGGATGTAAAATATTGCTTGCACAGAAAGCATTTTCAGCATTTTATGAATATCCGTTAATTGGCAGATACATAAGTGGCACAACAGCAAGTGGATTGTATGAGGCAAGGCTTGGCAGGGAAGAGATGAATAAAGAAAATCACGTCTATGCTCCTGCTTACAAAGAAAAGGATATAGATGAACTTGTAAAAATATGTGACCATATAATATTTAATTCCATAGGGCAGCTTATGCGTTATAAGGAAAAATGTATAAGAAGCGGTATCAGCATAGGACTTAGAATTAATCCGGAAATATCTACGCAGGGTGATAATGCAATATATGACCCTTGTGCGTATGGTTCAAGGCTTGGAGTAACTATTGATATGTTAAACAAGGCAGATGAGGAAGTTCTTAATGGAGTTGAGGGACTTCATTTTCATACTCTCTGTGAGCAGAATTCAGATGCACTTGCAATTACACTTAAAGCAGTTGAAGATAAATTCGGGCATATTATGAAGAATATGAAGTGGATTAATATGGGCGGTGGACATCATATAACAAGAAAAGATTATGATATAGATACACTTATTGGCTGCGTTAATCACATAAAGAGTGAATATAATGTACAGGTGTATTTAGAGCCGGGCGAGGCTGTTGCTCTTAATGCCGGTTATCTTGTTACAGAGGTGTTAGATAAGGTTGATAATGGAATCGAAACGCTTATACTTGATGCTTCTGCCGCGTGCCATATGCCAGATGTCCTCGAAATGCCATATACACCACCACTTCGGGGGGCACAGATAATTAAAAATATCAAAGAATATAAAGATGTTACTGCTGGTAAAGATATTCAGGAAAATGAAGATATTATGAAGTATAAAGATAAAAAAGAATACAGAGAAAATGTATACAGGCTGTCTTCATATACCTGTCTTGCAGGAGATATTATAGGTGATTATAAGTTTGACAGTAAGATTAATATAGGGGACAGGCTTGTATTTGAGGATATGGCGATATACTCAATGGTAAAGAATAATACATTTAATGGAATACCACTTCCAGCTATAGCGGTAATGAAAGATAAAGAAGTGCGGGTTATTAAAGAATTTGGTTATGAAGATTTTAAGTGGAGGCTTTCGTGAGAATAACAGATACTACACCTATAGAAGATGGCTATTATATGCCGGCAGAATATGACAGGCACAAGGCTACAATTATGATATGGCCTGTAAGGACAGGCTCGTGGCCTTATAATGCTGTAGCTGCACAGAATGTATTTGTGGATATTGCACATATAATATCCAGACACGAAAAAGTGTATATATTAGCAGATGAGAAGCACTATGCACAGGCAGAAGCAAGATTTATGAAAATAAAAGACGCTGTAACAGGAGAATGTAATAAAGCCAGTGAAGATATTAAAGCTGCCTGGAATATTGAAGTAGTCTGCATCGAAACAGATGATGCGTGGGCAAGAGATGTATGTCCCACGTTTGTAAAAAACGGACATACAGGTGATGTACGTGGGATTAACTGGAAATTCAATGCGTGGGGTGGCGATTATGACGGACTTTACAAGAATTGGGAAAAGGACGATAAAGCAGCTCTGCAATTCTGTAATATGACAGGATATGATTGCTATGATGCCAATCCGTTTGTGCTTGAGGGAGGTTCTATACACAGTGATGGTGAAGGTACGGTTATAGTAACTGACAGCTGTCTTTTAAGTAAGGGAAGAAATCCAGATATGGGCAGGGAACAGATTGAGCATAATCTTAAGAAATATCTGGGGGCAAAGAAAATTATATGGATTCCATATGGAATATATAATGATGAAACTAATGAACACGTTGATAATGTGTGTGCATTTACCTCACCAGCTAATGTAGTTCTTGCGTGGACGGATAATGAGGAAGATCCTCAATATGCAATGTCTTTGGCTGATATGAAGGTGCTTGAAAGAGAAACTGATGCCAGAGGACGTAAGTTTAATGTTCATAAACTGCATATACCGGATGTCCCAGTGTGCATAACTGATAATGATTTAAAGGGTCTTGTGTTTGAAGCAGGAGAAGATATGCGTGAAGCGGGAGAGCGGCTTGCGGCCAGTTATGCTAACTTCTATATAGCCAATGATATTGTGCTTGTTCCACAGTTTGGCGATGTTAAAGATAAGCAGGCAGTAGATCTTATTCAGAATCTTATGCCAGAGTATGAGGTTATTGGTGTGTATGCAAGAGATATAATTGTTGGTGGAGGCAATATACATTGTATTACACAGCAGATACCGCAATAACAGGATATATTAAAGTGGTATATATGTTACAGATTAGTGCTGCTGGCACAATTAAGGTATAAAAAGAAGTCAAAGCGTAATAGGTTATAGATTGGTTTTAGTGTGACAGACACGGAAATGAGGTAATATGAGCAGAAAAGTAAAAGCTGCGGCAATTCAGATGCGGTGCAGTAATAATGTCGGCGATAATATAAAAAAAGCTGATGAAATGACAAGAGAAGCAGTAAAAAAGGGAGCTAATATAATTCTTCTGCCAGAATTATTTGAAAGACAGTATTTCTGTCAGGAGAGAAGATATGAATATTACGCCTATGCCAAAAGCGTACAAGAAAATGATGCTGTCCAGCATTTTACACAGACTGCTAAGGAACTTGGAGTTGTTATAATTGTAAGTTTTTATGAAAAAAACATAAATGTGTTGTATAATACAGTTACGGTTATTGATGCTGATGGAAGCAATCTTGGAATATACAGAAAGACACATATTCCAGATGACCATTACTATCAGGAGAAATTCTATTTTACGCCGGGTAATACAGGATTTAAGGTGTTTAATACAAGGTTTGGCAATATAGGTATAGGAATATGCTGGGATCAGTGGTTCCCTGAAACGGCAAGAGCATTAGCGGTAAAGGGTGCAGAGATATTATTCTATCCTACAGCTATAGGAAGTGAGCCTATACTTGAATGTGACAGTATGCCTCATTGGAGAAGGTGTATGCAGGGACACGCCGGCTGTAATCTTGTTCCTGTGGTGGCAGCTAACAGAATTGGAATAGAAACAGTAGACCCTTGCGAGGCAAATGGTGGACAGAAAAGTTCACTCAAGTTCTATGGTTCATCATTTATAACAGATAATACAGGTGAAGTCATATGTGAAGCAGGAAGAGATACAGAAGAAGTACTTGTTGCACAGTTTGATTTAGATGAATATATGACAGACAGATTATCGTGGGGATTATTCAGAGATAGAAGACCGGAAATATATAACTGAATTGGAGATAAACGTAGTGAAGAAACTTGTTATAGGTATGCTTGCCCACGTTGATGCAGGTAAGACAACATTATCTGAGAGCATATTGTATACATCGGGAGCTATAAGAAAGCTTGGAAGAGTAGATAACAAAGATGCGTTTCTTGATAATAATGATTATGAAAGACAGCGTGGAATAACGATATTTTCCAAGCAGGCAGTATTTACCTACAAAGATTTAGATGTTACATTGCTTGATACACCCGGACACGTTGATTTTTCGGCAGAGATGGAGAGAACGCTCTGGGTGCTTGATTATGCTGTTCTTGTTATTAACGGAATGGATGGGGTTCAGGGACATACAGAGACACTTTGGGGACTTTTAAAGAGATTAAAAGTCCCTGTGTTTATATTTGTCAATAAAATGGACCAGCAGGGAACAGACAGGCATAGAATATTAGAACAATTAAAGAATAAGTTATCATCAGGATGTGTGGATTTTGACAGGCTTGATTATGAAGAGCTTGCTGTGTGCAATGAAGAAGCATTAGAGCAGGTGTTAGATGAAGGCATTGTTGATGATAAGCTTATAGGAAATATGATAAGCCAAAGAGAAGTATTTCCTGTAATATTCGGCTCTGCATTAAGACTTGATGGAGTGGACAGACTTCTTGATATTATGAATAAATATTGTGAGGTATCTGAAAATGGTGATGATAAGCAGTCGGATATGTCAGCAAGAGTATATAAAATATCAAGAGATGACAGGGGTGAAAGGCTTACACACATTAAGGTTACAGGCGGAAGCCTTAAAGCTAAACAGCTTATTAATGGTGAGAAGATTAACCAGATCAGAATATATTCAGGTGAGAAGTATACTTCGGTAAATGAAGCTGTATGTGGAAGTATATGTGCAATAACAGGGCTGGAGGGCACCTATGCAGGACAGGCATTAGGCAGGGAGAATAATGATAATGCACCGGTGTTATCCCCTGTGCTTAATTATAAGATTAATCTTCCAGCAGGAACAGACCCGCTTATGATGCTTCCTAAACTTAAGATGATTGAGGAGGAAGAACCACAGCTTCACATTGAATGGAATGAGAGCTTTAAAGAAATACATGTGCAGGTTATGGGACCTGTTATGATAGAAGTCCTTCAGAATATTATTAAAGAACGTTTCGATTGTGATGTGACATTTTCTGAAGGAAGCATTGTATACAAGGAAACCATAGCTGATAAAGTTGAAGGAATCGGACATTTTGAGCCTTTAAGACATTATGCGGAGGTGCATCTTATATTAGAGCCGGGTGAAGCTGGGAGCGGTATGCAGTATGAGCTTGATTGTAGTGATGATATGCTTGCCAAGAACTGGCAGAGGCTTATATATACACATCTGTGCGAAAAGACACATAAGGGTGTGCTTACAGGTTCAGCACTTACTGATGTTAAGATAACGGTTGTTGCAGGCAGAGCACATAACAAGCATACAGAGGGCGGAGATTTCAGGCAGGCTACATACAGGGCAGTAAGAAATGGACTTATGCAGGCAGAGAGTGTACTGCTTGAGCCATTTTATGAATTCACTCTAATACTTGACAGACAGTATATAGGCAGGGCTATGACTGACTTTGAGAGAATGGGTGCACAGTTTGAGATTAACGATAATGGTGATGAAGCAGTAATAAAGGGTGCTGGTCCTGTTGCCACTGTTGGTAACTATCAGGCAGAGGTTAATGCGTACACTAGGGGAAAGGGAGTATTAAGACTTAAAATGTCTGGCTACAGACCTTGTCATAATACAGATGAGGTTATTGAACAAATCGGATATGAAGCCGAGAGAGATACAAGAAATCCAGCAGATTCAGTATTCTGTGCGCACGGTTCAGGTTTTAATGTGCCTTGGTATGAAGTCAAAGATTATGCACACGTTGACAGCGTGCTTAATCCAGTGGGAACTAATGAAAATGTAGTTCTCACACCAAAAGAAGCAGCAAGAACGGTATCTGATGAATGGATTGGAACAGATGAAGTTGACAGAATACTGGCACAGACGTACTTTGCTAACAGCAGGGGTGATAATGAAAGACGTAAGATGTCTAAAAGAAAAGCCTCTGATGAAATGGGAAGATATGTAACAGCCTCTGGCAGTGGAAGCTATAATAATGGACAGTATAAAGCTTCGCAGTCTAAGAAGCAGACAAATTCAATATCGTATCTTCTTGTAGACGGCTATAATATAATACACGCGTGGAGCGAGCTTGAGGAATTGTCAAGAATTAATATGGACAGTGCAAGGGATAAGCTTCTTGATATAATGTGCAATTATCAGGGTATGAAGAAGTGTGAGCTTATCGTTGTATTTGATGCTTACAGGGTATCAGGACATCATGAAGAATATATGGACTATCATAATATTCACGTTGTATACACGAAAGAGGCAGAAACGGCAGACCATTATATAGAAAAGTTTGCACATGAGAATGGAAAGAAATATAATATAACAGTTGCTACATCAGATGGACTTGAGCAGGTTATTATCCGTGGAGCAGGCTGTCTTTTGTATTCAGCAAGAGAATTTGAGAAAGAGGTAAAAGCTATGGAGGAGCATATCCGCAGCGATTACCTTAACAGGACATATTAATTAATGGAAATCGAGGTTATGGATTATGAGTACATTATGGGTTATAGGAGATTCAACAGTAAGCAGTTTTGAGGATAAATACTACTATCCAAGATATGGTTATGGAACAATGCTTGATAAGTACCTTAATGATAATGTCAAGGTTGTCAACATTGCATTATCTGGCAGAAGCAGTAAGAGTTATCTTTCAGAGCCTGAATATAATACGCTTATTAATGGAATGAAGCAGGGTGATTATCTTTTAATAGGTTTTGGACACAATGATGAAAAGACAGAGAAGGAAAGATATACAAGTCCTGTTGGTGACTATATGACAGAAGGAACATTTGCTAATACTTTATATGTTAATTATATCAGGAAAGCAAGGAATGCAGGCTGTTATCCTATACTTTGTACTCCTATTGTAAGAAGAAGTGCATCTGGCGAATGGAAAGCCACAGAACTTCATATTACACAGGATGTTGCACAGTATAAAGGCGGAGATTATGCACTTGCAGTAAGAGAATTAGGAAAAGCCGTTGGCGTTCCGGTTATAGATATGACACAGCTTACCAGGGATGAATATGAAAAGTTAGGATCTGATAATACAATATATCTTCATGCGTGGCCATCTAATAATAAGCTGAGCGTTGATAATACACATACTAACATATGGGGAGCAAGGGTTAATGCTTATATGATAATGTCAGCAGTGAAAGAACTTAATATAAGTGGTCTGTCGGAAAATGTAGTGAACATTGATAACAACCCATTAGATTATAAAGAAAAGTTTCTTGTATCTAATAAAGATTATGTTCCAGTTGTATTCAGCGATAAGCTTCCAGACAGCAGATTGTTTAAGGATTATGGAGAGTACAAGGCGGCTGTATTTGGTGATGTATTAGGAGAAGTTGATGATAAAGACTTTACTCTTGGAGAAGATTATAATGGTGATATGAATATAGCTGTCAGAAATAACAGAGGCAAGATATCTGCTGTAACAGACGGCATTGCTATGTATTATAAAAAAGTTGATATAACAGAGCATTTTACTCTTACAGCAACAGTTAAGGTCAATAAAATATTTGCTAATGATCAGGTATCTTTCGGGCTTATGGTAAGAGATGACTGCTATATTGATAAGAATATGCCTGACATACTAGGAGATTATGTTGCCGCCGCACCATTATTTATAACAAGAGGTGAGAAGGCGACAGCTACATTTGCAAGACGAAGTGGACAGCTTGTGCTTGGAAAAGATACGAATGAGGTTATAAAAGAAGGTGGGGAGTATGAGCTTATGCTTTCATCTTCTTCTGACGGATATGCGGCTAAGTTTGGAAAGGGTGATGTTATTACAGGCGGATATGATTTTAAGCTTACTGCAATTGACCCGGCTCACGTATATGTAGGAATGTTTGTATCAAGAAATGCAGATGTTATATTTTCTAATATTAAATATACAAAGAATGAATAAAATGTTATAATAAATCTAACAAAATATAGAACATAGAAGAAGGCTGTGTTTCATATATTAAACAGGATTGTGTTAATTGAATATTGGACTGGGGGTATGCTTATGAGAATAACATTTTTAGGAGCAGATCACGAGGTGACAGGAAGCTGCCATTATCTACAGGTGGCAGACAAGAACATTTTAATTGATTGCGGAATGGAGCAGGGCAATGATGTGTATGAGAATCAGGAGCTTCCAATTCCAGCGTGTGATGTTGATTATGTGCTTCTTACCCACGCACATATTGACCATTCAGGACTTATTCCACTTCTTTATGTGAATGGTTTCAGGGGAAAGATATACTGTACAGAGGCGACAGTACAGCTATGTGACATAATGTTAAGAGATAGTGCACATATACAGATGTTTGAAGCTGAGTGGCGTAACAGAAAGGCTAAGCGTTCTAATGGCACTTTAAAGGAATTTATTCCATTATATGATGCAAAAGCAGTATATGAGGTTATGAAGCAGTTCGTTGGTCTTGAATATGAGAAGATTGTAAAGATTGATGATAATGTGAGCATAAGATTAAGAGATGTAGGACATCTGCTTGGTTCTGCCAGTATTGAAGTATGGGCATCAGAAGATACACCAGAGGGCAGGGTTGAAAGAAAGCTTGTATTCTCTGGAGATATAGGCAATGTTCATAAGCCGATAACCAAGGACCCTGCAACAGTTGCAGATGCAGATTATGTTGTTATGGAGTCAACTTATGGCAACAGAAGTCATAATGGAACACCTGATTATGTGGCTGAGCTTGTCAAAGTATTCAAGCGTACATTTGACAGAGGCGGTAATGTTGTTATACCATCATTTGCGGTTGGAAGAACACAGGAGCTTTTATATCATATAAGAAAGATAAAAGCGGATGGACTTATGGACAGGGATTTTGATGTGTATGTCGACAGCCCTCTTGCAATTGAAGCTACAGAGGTGTTTAGTAAGAATGTAGAGCAGTGCTTTGATGAAGATGCGATTGAACTTGTAAGACAGGGGATTAATCCTTTATCTTTTCCGGGGCTTAAATATGCCATATCAAGTGAAGAGTCCAAGATGATTAATTTTGATACTAATCCTAAGGTAATCATATCAGCATCTGGTATGTGTGAGGCCGGACGAATAAGACATCATTTAAAGCACAATCTGTGGAGACCAGAGTGTACGATACTTTTTGTAGGTTATCAGGCCAATGGTACAACAGGACGAATTATTGTTGACGGAATTGACGAGATTAAGTTATTTGGTGAGCCAATTCAGGTAAAAGCAGAGATTGCACAGCTTCCGGGTTCAAGCGGACACGCTGATAAAGACGGTCTGATTCATTGGGTGAATGCATTTACCAATAAGCCAAGAAAGGTATTCGTTGTACACGGTGAGGACAGTGTGTGTGAAGAATTTACACAATGTCTTAAAGAAGAATATGGTTTTGATGCGTATGCTCCATATACCGGCACTTCATTTGACCTGATTACAGGACAGATGCCCAGCCAAACTCCTATGGACCCTTTTTACGACTCAGAAGGCAATTATGCTAATATCAATAATTATAATCCATTAGCATTAATGGATGAGAAGACCGGTGAGTTAAATCAAAGTAATACTCAAATGGT
>ENA-OQHL01000562-OQHL01000562.1-human-gut-metagenome-genome-assembly--contig:-NODE-562-length-24718-cov-3.628238_pt1 | contig 24718 bp, 42 predicted proteins | sample MGYA00242565_ERZ504723 | MGnify/ENA primary metagenome ERZ504723 (study PRJEB26092, sample SAMD00036211) | human gut metagenome | host: Homo sapiens | study: EMG produced TPA metagenomics assembly of... | reverse complement strand
TTTTGATGGCCAAACTGCATTTGGAATGGGGGCCAATATTATCCTGGATCCCATTCTGATTTTTGTGCTTGGACCAATGCCCCGGGACTTGGGGTTGCAGGGGCATGCGGCTGCCACGGTTTCAGCCCAGATTCATTGTGAGCCTGGTGCTTGTGTTATCCATGAAAAAGGACCCGGTGCTGGCAGCCCAGATGCGCATATGGAAACCCACGCCATTGTCCAATATAAAGACCATGATACGGATTGGCTTTCCGTCCGCTGTGCAGAGTATGCTTTATTGCAGCATTTCCATGATACTGACACGGTTTGTCACATCGTGGGGAGACACGGCCGTGGCGGTCCAAAGGGTGGGAGGACAGATTGAGTCCATCTCATGGATGACGGCAGAGGGCTTTGGTTCGGCAATCAATGCATTTGTGGGACAGAATTACGGGGCCGGCAATTTAAAACGTGTGAAAAAAGGTTATATGAAGGCGGCGGGAATCATGTTTATCTGGGGAATGTTTACGACCCTGCTACTGATTTTCGGGGCAGTCCCCATATTCAGCCTGTTCATCCATGAACCGGAGGTCATACCGGCTGGAGCGGATTACCTGCGCATCATTGGTTTTTCGGAAATGTTCATGTGTGTGGAACTGATGACAGTGGGAGCCATGTCAGGTATGGGAAAGACCATGGAGGCTTCTGTAATCACCATCATCCTTACAGCTGCCCGTATCCCGTTGGCCATTCTCCTGGGCGGGACAGCCCTGGGGCTTAACGGTATCTGGTGGGCCCTTACCATATCGAGCATTGTGAAGGGGATTATTTTCTTTATTGTATTCCAGCGTATGATGCGTGGGTGGGGGACCCAAAAATAAAAAATATGCTTGTAAAATGTCGTATTTTGTGAGAGAATAGAACCAAGTATGATGTGATAAATTTAACGAATGGGCACTGTACTTGATCAAATTCATTTTTGAAAGGAGTTTTAACACATGATTTATTCACATGAAGTAGAAGAGATGTGCACAGTTGCACAGGGCGTTCATCATGGCGCTGCTCCGATTCCGGAAGAAGCAAAATGGGTACAGTCCAAACAGGTTTCCGACATTTCCGGTTTGACCCATGGTGTGGGCTGGTGTGCTCCGCAGCAGGGTGCCTGCAAGCTTACTCTGAACGTAAAAGAGGGTATCATCCAGGAGGCCCTGGTTGAGACCATCGGCTGCTCCGGCATGACTCACTCCGCAGCAATGGCAGCAGAGATTCTTCCGGGATTAACCGTTCTGGAGGCTCTGAACACCGACCTGGTATGTGACGCAATCAACACCGCAATGAGAGAACTGTTCTTACAGATCGCATACGGCAGAACCCAGAGCGCATTCTCTGAGGATGGACTGCCGATCGGTGCCGGCCTGGAGGATCTTGGTAAGGGTCTTCGTTCCCAGGTTGGTACTATGTACGGAACCTTAAAGAAAGGTCCTCGTTACCTGGAGATGGCTGAGGGCTATGTAACTGGTATCGCTCTGGACGCAGACGATCAGATCATTGGTTATCAGTTCGTAAGCCTTGGCAAGATGACTGACTTCATCAAGAAGGGTGATGACCCGAACACCGCTTGGGAAAAGGCAAAAGGTCAGTACGGCCGTGTTGCTGATGCAGTTAAGATCATCGACCCGAGACAGGCGTAAAGAAGGAGGACTATAATCATGGCATTATTTGAATCATATGAGAGACGTATCAAACAGATCAATGAAGCATTAAACAGCTATGGCATCGCTTCCATTGAAGAGGCAGAGAAGATCACCAAAGACGCAGGTCTTGATGTATACAAGATGGTTGAGGGTATTCAGCCGATCTGCTTTGAGAACGCTAAATGGGCTTACACCGTAGGCGCAGCAATCGCAATCAAGAAAGGCTGCAGAAAAGCAGCAGAGGCAGCAGCAGCAATCGGTGAGGGCCTGCAGGCATTCTGTATCCCGGGTTCTGTTGCAGATACCCGTAAGGTAGGTCTTGGCCATGGTAACCTTGGCAAGATGCTTCTGGAAGAGGAGACCGAGTGCTTCGCATTCCTGGCTGGCCACGAGTCCTTCGCAGCAGCAGAGGGCGCAATCGGTATCGCTGAGAAAGCAAACAAAGTTCGTCAGAAACCGCTTCGCGTTATCTTAAACGGTCTTGGAAAAGACGCTGCCCAGATCATCGCACGTATCAATGGCTTCACCTACATCGAGACTGAGTATAATCCATACACCAACGAGGTTAAGGAAGTATTCCGCAAATCCTACTCCGAGGGTCTTCGCGCAAAAGTTAACTGCTACGGCGCAAACAGCGTTCCGGAAGGTGTTGCAATCATGTGGAAAGAGAATGTAGACGTTTCCATCACCGGTAACTCTACCAACCCGACCCGTTTCCAGCATCCGGTAGCAGGTACCTACAAGAAGGAGAGACTGGAAGCAGGCAAGAAGTACTTCTCCGTAGCTTCCGGCGGCGGTACCGGACGTACCCTGCATCCGGATAACATGGCAGCAGGCCCGGCTTCCTATGGTATGACCGATACCCTTGGCCGTATGCATTCCGATGCACAGTTCGCAGGTTCTTCTTCCGTTCCGGCTCACGTAGAGATGATGGGTCTGATCGGTGCAGGTAACAACCCGATGGTTGGTATGACTGTAGCTGTAGCTGTAGCTGTTGAGGAAGCAGCAACCGCTGGCAAATTCTAAAGAATGACGGTTTTAAGCCATTTTTCTTAATGGGTATTAACCAGAAAAGACAGGTAAAAAACGGTACACTTGTCGATTAATTGTAGATTACTTGTATACCGTACTTGTATACCGAATGGTATTCAAAAAGGGGTCGATTTCGGCCCCTTTTTTCTATTGCATTTTTTGAAGATCACTTCTTAACCATTCTACGTCCCGGACCGTATAAACGGATTCGGTGATGTCCTGGATTGAGTGCCCGACCATTTCTTTTAGAGCGTATTCATCCACACCAGCTTTTTGCAGCGTGTGATGAATGTTATACGCGGATCGTGAGCGCGGTGCTTCGGGTTCAACTGGAGCTGAGCAATGACCTTAGCAAAGCGATTTGAGTATTTGTCATAGGTGAGTTTCCATGAACCTGCATGGGTCTGGCCTTTATCATTGAGTAGGTATTCACTTCCGATTGAGAGGGCAAAGTCATAATTTTTTTTAAGTAGATCGCGCACTTTGGTATGGATGGGAACTATGCGCTGTTTTCCGGCCGGAGTTTTCATGCCGGCTTGCATGTACCACTGCTCCAGATTGATTTCATCCAGGCGAAGCGTAGCAAGTTCCTGAGGACGCCAGCCCATATAACATTGCATCAGGATCCAGTCAACGAACTGGATCTTTCCAACATTCTCCCACAGCACTTTCATTTCATCTTCAGTGAAGATAATATGCGGAACCTTGGCTTCTTCTTTTTCTTTTACAATATCATCAGATATTTCAAAGGTTCTGGCATAGTTTTTCTCTACGATTTCATATTCCAGAGCATAATCCAACATGAGATTGAACATGGATTTCATCCGTGCCTTGGTTCCGGCCGTGGCAAAGACCTGCTGACCTTTTTGCTTTCCCCGGTCCTCAATTCGGAATCCTTCTTCCATACAGCCCTTAATATGGCGGGCCCGCAGATCTTTTGCACGCATGTTGTAGATGGAAGAGCAGTAGGCCCAGCAGGAAGTAATAGTGCGCTGGTAGGCATCTGAAACGTTTTCAAAATATTCTTCCGTCCATCGGTCATACAGCTGCTGAACTGTAATATCATCGTCCAGATCATAAGGATTGCGGTTATAGTCCACAAGGGCCGTGTAGGCGTCATTGTAGGTGGGAAAATATGATTTTGGCTTTAGAGATTTGAGAATGAAATTGCCAAGCTCATCCCGGCCAACACAAACGCGGGCCAGGAATGGGTTGCGAAGATTTTTGTTTTTTACTTCCGTAATGGACCCGAAGCCGTTCGGCAAGCGCATTCGTTTCTTTGTATTTCTGGTATTTTTCCGTACCGTGGATTTATCCAACGGATATCCGCAGTGCGGGCAGGATATGGCTTTATCACTTACCTGCAGTTCACATTCTGGGCATTTTATCAGTGCCATAGGGCATCCTCCTTAAAAAATGAGTATAAAAATAACACCCTTGCCAGGATGCTCCAGAAATGATATAATTCAGGTGTCTAAGCTGATTAATTAATCCAGAGCAAATCTGGTAAGAGAAAATCTATGTAAAGCCGTTCGGTACGCCAATACCGGGCGGTTTTTCATTTCATGAGATTTTAGTAGTTTTCCAGTAAATCATTTATTTTGATTGTCAGTCCCGGATAGATTCCGACAGGAATATCCTGCGCAAAGGGATAGATTACCGGAGCTGCATCGTCTTCATAATGATAAACGGTAACACGCTCTTTGGCTGGGTCTACAATCCAATATTCACGGACACCAGCATCAGAATAGAGAGTATTTTTCCGGTTATAGTCCATTCTTCGGCTGGATGGAGACACGATTTCAAAGATAAGGTCCGGAGCTCCGGAGCAGCCGCGGTCAGTCAGCTTGTTAGGGTCGCAGATCACGGAAATATCCGGCTCTACCCAGTCTTTGTCATCCGCATCGAGGTTAACGGCAAATGGAGCAGGGTAAACCAGGCATTTTCCATGATTACTTTTAATGTAGTCCCGAACGCTTCCGGATAGTTCCATGACAAGCTGCTGATGGATCCGGCTCGGCGGTGCCATGTCGTATAATTTTCCATCAATCAGCTCAGCACGATCGCCCTCTGGCAGGTTCCAGTAATCTTCTGATGTATAATGATTTTTCAATAATGGCATGTGAACACTTCCTTTCTGCAATAGTGTTGCGCTTATGAAATCCGTTTCATTCTTAATTCAACCAATTCCTTTTCATATCCCAGAATACGTGCAAATTGGTCAATGGTATACCCATTTTCTATAGCTTCCAGAATAGCTTCGTCTGGGATCAGAAACTCCGCGGCAAAAGCATTTGCCTCCTGTTCGATTTTTGTATTTAGAAAGGTTTGGTTTCTTAAAAAATAGCAGTTCTCCTTCGGGTGCAATATGGCATGCCCAAGTTCATGGGCCATGACAAAGAGCCGCTCATTGCCCTCTAAGCATTCGTTTATCCATATACACTTAGATCGTTTCATATACATATAACACCCAAGTCTGGAGCCGATATCGCAGGTCATAACTTCGATACCGAGAAGATCGGCAAGTTTAAATGGGTCAGAGGTATCAAATTTTCTTTTATAATATAGAACTTTCTTTCTGACAAAATCATTCAAACCTACATCACCTACTTTTTGTTCTTATTCGGATTGTACTTCTCTTTGTTCTTAACTTTTACCCGGCGCAGCATTAAATCTACCTGACCGAGGAAAAGGTCAATGTCTTCATCTGGAATTTCCTGACCGTCATATGCCGCCGGACCAAATTCTTTGTTGGCCAGTTTCTCACGGAGAGAATCGAGGTCTTTCTTTATATCCCTTTCGTCTCTAACATTTAATTCCGGAGCTTTTTCTACTTCTGGTGCATTTTCTGTATCTGACAATATATAGCCTACAGTCACACCGAGGTAGTCTGCAATTTTTTTGAGATTGGACGCAGTAGGATTTGATTTATCCATTTTGCTGATATAACCTCTTCCAAATCCCAGTTGTAATTCTAACTCTTTACTGGTAATTCCCTTTTGTTTGCATAACGTTTGGATTCTGTCTTTTATACTCATATGGTTGCCTTTCAAAAAAAGTTGCGATTTAACGCAAAATCACACTTGACAATTGCCATATATCACGTATAATAAAGACATGAGTTGCGATAAAGAGCAATTATGGTGATTTGCGTTTATTAAATATTGTTGTGGTGACTTTATTTTACTATATATCGCAAAATAAATCAATATAAATTTGTTGTTTATCGCAAACTCATAAAATATGAAAGGAGAGCGAGAAATGGTTTACGAGAACTTAAAAGAAATTTGCAAGGAAAAGCATATTACGTTCCAGGAAATCGAAGTTGCTGCTGATTTGGGCGCTGGATGTATCAGCAGATGGAAAGACGGCAAGGTTAGCCCGAATGTTGATACGCTCAAAAAGATTGCTGGTGTAATGGGAATCAAAGTCGAAGATCTTGTAAAGGAGTAAAAGTTGAAAATCACAATTGATTTAAAGGAAGATGTTTCTCCTGCATTACCACCGAATTATGTATATCGTCGCCTGTTCATGGAACATTGGGAAAGGTTACAGAAGAAACATGATAACAAGCTCTGGGGACTTGCTAATGCGTGTGATATATCAGCAAGAGCACTTTATTCACATAAGACCGGACGCAGTCAAAATGTGAAAAATTTGATTCTTACATATACGGATGCGGAAGAATGTTTTGAATTGTTTAAGCAGTTCGCAGATGTATGGGTTAGAAATTGTTCCGGTTGAGTATTTCGCAGAAGAGCGGAAGGACGGGTGAGAAGATGAGAAAAATTAAAAATCTTGTGGTGGAGCACCAGAAATGCTTAAACGATGCTGTAAAGCTCAGTTTGAAGTTGTCCGTGTTTTCTACGGCTTTGTCACTGGTGGCCCTGTGGTTGGCTTTACGTTAGGAAGGATGTGAAGCGCATGGAAAACGAACTTCTTGAGTTTCTTAAAAAAGAGGGCATTACCCTGGAACGGTTAGCGGAAGGATCCGGGGTTTCCTATCCAGCGATTCACGCTTGCCTGGGGCCTCATCCGATAAGACGGTTAAGACCGAAAGAGTTGTTCCTGATTGGCCAGTATATCGGGAAGCGTTCTCGGGGCAGGCTGAACAAGATACTTCGTTTAAAGGGGGTGTGAACTATGGATAACAATGTAGTTGATCTTACCAGATCAAAAGAAATTGCGGAGCATGTGAGCCGGATCCTTATCGGTGCAGGCAGTATGCCGAACTTTCCGGCGGGAAGTGTTCCGGTTGCTACGGCTGCAAAGATCTTTGGAAAGAATCCTGGTTGGGTGCAGGCCGGAATCATTTCTGGATGGTTGCCTATCGGAAAGGCTACACAAGGGGATGAGCTGATGACTGATATGAAGCAGTTGGATCGGAATAAGAAGACAAATTATTACATCAGTCCGCGGCTCCTCTGGGAGTTGACAGGCTATGTATGGGAAGGGAAAGGTGAGAGTGATGATTAGAAGAAAGACGGCTATGTTTGACATGGCAGTTTTCGGAAGTGGCTGTACGCTTTGCGCTTCATTAGCAATGCTGATGCTTGCGAGGTGCTGATGATGGGCTGCCGGGATTGTTATTACTGGTATCGCTGTATGGAGCGGAGCCGGGATTATCCCTGTAGGGATTATAAAAAAAATTCCCAAGTGGGTGGAGCCACAAGGGAATCGAGTTTGAGAATGATGTAAACATGTATGGTACTCAAACAATTGAAAAATAAATTTTCACCTCTAATTATATAGAGGTTCGGGAGGAAATGCAAGATGGCAAAGGAATTAGAATTAAAAAAGCCAGATTCGAGAATTTTAAAAAGCTGAATAACATTGAAATTGAATTTGGCAGCCGGACAGAGATTTCGGCGCAGAACTGGACAGGAAAATCCAGTATCGCAGATGGCATCTTCTGGGTGCTGTTCGGAAAGTCCAGTACCGGGAAGAGTGAGGGCAAAGAGTTCCGTCCGAGACCGTACGATGCCGCAGGCATTGACATCGACCACATTGATGTTGTGGTGGAACTGACGATGGAGAATGACGGAACCGAGGTTGTTCTCCGCAAAGCACAGCGTCAGAACTGGGTGCGGAAGCGTGGCACTGAGACTGAGGTCCATGAAGGAGACCGAAACATCTATTCCTGGAACAACGTAGAAATTTCCGAGACAGAGTTCAAGGCCAGAATCGCTGATATCGTATCAGAGAAAAACTTCATGTTGATTACAGACCCGACCGCATTCTTCCGGCTGACCAAGGCCGAGAAACTGGATCTGATTATGTCTCTGGTGAATGGAATTTCCGAGGAAGAGATTCTGGAAAAGGCCAATACAGATAACAAGTATGGCAAACTTCTGGAGATGATCCGCGGCGGAAAGACGCTGGAAGAGATCCGGGCTACCTCCAAGCGCTCCATTACAGATATGACTAAGGAGCGTGACAAGATTTCGGCATCCATCGCAGAACGTCAGCGAGACATTGTTGAGGTTGATGTGGCTGAACTGGAACTGCAGCGCAACGATATAAAAAGAAATCTGGATGAGATTAATCAGAAGATGGAAAGCACCACCGCGGCGGTTGACGAGTATTCCGAGAAACAGCGTCATATTATGGAGTTAAAAGCGAAGCAGTCCACCATTGAGAATGCGGCCATCGAGACACTTAACAAACAGCGACGGGAAGCGCAGAAGCGCATTGACCTGGCAGAAGATGATTTCCGTACTGCAATGCAGGCACAGAAAGAATGCGAGTTAGAACTTGAGCGGCTGGACCGTGTTATCGCAGAAAGTAAAGCGCAGCGGGATAAGCTTATGGAGGAGTACAGCGAGGTAAAGGGGGCTCAGTTCCATGCATATGAGCCGTTGCCGGAATTAAAGGCAGATGATTTTGTTTGCCCGACATGCGGACAGCTGCTTCCGGCAGAAAAGAAGGAAGAATTGCTTGCAGGTCATGATGAGTCGGAAGCTGTTCACCGTGCCCAGTACGATTCTGGCAGAAAAGAATTTGAAGAATCAAAGAAGAAACGTATTTCAGATATTAATGCTACTGGCAGTGAATGTGCAGCCAAGATCAAGGAATACGAAGCCAACAAAGTTGAGGTTGCAACTAAGTTGGAAGCTGCTAAGAGTCGGAAGATTTCTGCCAATAAGGAAAAGACTGAGGCTATGGAAGCGCTTGAAAAGATTCCGGCGGAACCGGATTTATCTGAGAATCAGCTTTATGAAAAACTGGTTCTGGAGATCAAGACCTGTGAGGATGGCCTGAGATCTATGAATACTGGTGCTGATTACCGTGAGCAGCTGAAGGGCCAGAAAGTCAAATGGGAGCAGGAACTGGAAGAGGTGAACAAGAAATTTGCCGCTTACGATAAAGCTTCTGATGCGAAAGATCGTGTGGCAGATCTGGAAACTCAGTTTAAGGCTAAGGTACAGATGATTGCCAATGAAGAAAATATTCTGATTCAGTGCGAAGAATTCCAGACGCTGAAAGATTCCTACCTGACGGACGAAATCAACAAGCATTTCAAGACGGTCCGCTTTCAAATGTTCCGCAAGCAGAAGAATGGCGGTGTTGAGCGTGTCTGTGATGTTTATACGAAGAACGGCAGCCCATATGGTGAAAACACTACATCAAGCGCAGAGAAGCTGGTTATCGGTTTGGAAATCGTTAATGTGCTTTCCAACATCATTGGCGTTAAGGCTCCGGTGATTATCGACAACGGAGAGCGCGTCTCAGAGGGCAATATGCCAGAATTGGATACCCAGATGATTATCCTGTCCGTATCCGATGACAAGGATTTTAGAATTGAGGTGAGATGATGCTGATTAAATGCAAATTTCTGAAAGAAAATGTACCGGCCGGCCGTGAGTATACATACCGCTCAGATGGCCCGGTAAAAGTGGGAGATCTGGTTCAGATTAATTCCAGCGCGAAAGATGTTGTTACGGCGGTAGATGTTCCGGAGGAAGAAGTAGTTGCCTTTGCTGACAAGATTAAGAGCATTCAGGGCATTATCGAAGCCGATATCATTCTCAAAAACTGGTGTGTGGTCAATGCAGTAAGTCAGCAGATTCAGCCGCCAGAACTGATTCCGAAATATTTCCGTGGTAGCATCTATGGACATCCGACTCTCAAAGATGGATATTTGCGGACAACCAGTCCGACCGTAGAGATTCTGGACTACGGAGATTATAAGGTGATTGTTACGGTTACTGGATCTAGATACCGGATTCATCCAGAGGATGTAGCACTGGAAGCCGAAGTGGCTTATCCGGGATATTACAAGAGATTAAATATGGAGGGGAAATAAGATGATTAAATTTGAAGGCGATAAACTTGAAATGGCGGGAACAGTTGGATAGCTTGCGTGCGAACTGGAAAATGTTTTGCGTGCGTTTTATCAGATGCTTGTAAAGAACACAGATCAGGAAAACGCAACTGATTTTGTTGACAGAATTTGCGCAAATGCAAAGAAAACTCAGAAACAAAGTGTCTCGGATGATCTTGAGGAATTGGAGAAAATGGAGCCAGGATTGGCATCTATTCTTAAAAAACTTTTCGAGGAGGATTAGAGGTATGGCAACAGCATTAAAACATAAACAGAGAAGCAGCAGAAGTTATCAGAAAAATCATAAGACTATGGGAGCAGCGATTCAGTCTATGGCGAATACATCCATTGCCAAGCAGACCCGTGGCAAAATGAGATTCAGCGTGGCCCAGATGATGAAAAATATGTTCCGTAAGAAAGGGGATAAGTAATTATGGCAGAGAAACAGGCAATTGCGACCGCAAGTCAGCAGGGTGCGGCGCTGATCGTAAATAACAAGTTCATTGATGAGCTTTCCAAACAGTTAAGACAGAAAGAAGAGTATGGCCTTTCTTTCCCAGCAGATTATAATCCAACCAATGCTCTTATGGGCGCATACCTGCAGCTGAAGGAGACCAATGATAAGAATGGCAAATGCGTTCTTGAAACCTGTTCTCAGGCCAGTATCGCAAACTGTCTGATGGACATGGTGACCAAGGGCCTGAATATGCAGAAAAAGCAGTGTTATCCAATTGCGTATGGCGGCAAACTTCAGTGCCAGGTCTCCTATCACGGCTGGAAAGCTATGGCTCACCGGTATGGTGTGAAGACCATTGATTCTGAGTGCATCTACGATGGTGATGTATTTCAGTACCATCTGGAGAATGGCCGGAAGATTCTGGACAAGCATGAACAGGATTTCATGAATATTGACACAGACAAGATCAAGGGCGCTTACTGCGTGATTACCCTGAATGATGGCAGCCGGTACATCGAGGTAATGAACATCAATCAGATTAAGACTTCCTGGCGCAAGGGATTTGGATACAAGGAAAATTCCGGTACCCATAAAGATTTCACAGATATGATGGCGAAGAAAACTGTGACCGCAAGGGCTTGCCGGCAGATAGTTCAGCAGTACGGTGATGCTATCGTGGTTGACAGTGTAGAAAAGGATGATGAGTTTGAGAATGTAGATGTTGTGGCTGAGAATGTTGCCTATGATATTCAGCAGAATGCAAACTCCGTGGATTTCGATGAAGCACCGGATCCTAATGAGGGTCATGTTGTTGACTATGAACCTGAGAAAGAAGTAGCAGAAACCGTACAGACTGAGGAAGAGCAGCCTGCCTGGATGCAGTAGGAGGGGCTATGAAAAAGACGGCGAGAGTAATTATTACATATGATTGCCCTAGAGACTGCCAGTGCTGTTGTAATAAGCATATCGGCGATGTTCCACAGGTCAAATTCGAGGATCTTTTGAGCTATGAAGAGATCGTGATTACCGGCGGTGAGCCGATGCTGTTAGCACCAAGGGTGGTGGAGATGCTCCACCGCCTGCGGGCGAATGGCTTTACTGGAAAAATCTGGCTGTATTCTTCCAGCGTGAAGGTCTCCAGATGGGCAGACAAGGCGGTATTGAAAGAGGTGGACGGAGTTACCTATACAGTTCACTTTAAGCCGTCAGTAAATGATCTGAGAGATGCAAGAAAGCTGAGTGATTTCATTTTTGAGAATCTGGATAACCGGACTCATAAACGTTCTGATCGGCTTCTGATTGATTCAAGATGTTATCCAGAAGCGTTGTTTTCCATTATCGGAGTGGGTTTCACAGATCATTGGAGCAAAGTCGAGAGCTTACAGTGGCGTGAGGATGAATGTCCGCTCCCGGAGAATGAAGAACTGGTCTTTTACGATCTGGTAAAGGAGTAGCAGATGAATAAGAAATTTGAGAGTGATGTAAAAATTTAGAAAAGGTAGGATTTGGAAAGATGAATCGAGTGATTTTGATGGGCCGCCTGGTGCGGGATCCAGAGATTCGATACACCAGTGGCGAGCGTTCTATGGCCGTTGCGAGATACACTCTTGCAGTGGACCGTAGAGGGCGTGCCAGAGGAAAGGATAATGAGCCAGCCGCTGATTTTATTAACATCGTAGCATTCGACAAGGCCGGTGAGTTTGTAGAGAAGTATTTCCGTCAGGGCCTGCGTGTGTTGGTGTCTGGACGTATCCAGACTGGCAGTTACACCAATAAGGACGGACAAAAAGTCTACACCACGGATGTTATCGCAGAGGATCAGGAGTTTGCGGACGGCAAGAGTTCTGCAAGCGGAAACAGCGGTGGACAGCAGGGCAGTGGACCATCTGATGCGATTGGGGACGGCTTTATGAATATCCCAGACGGTGTGGAAGATGAAGGACTGCCGTTTAATTAGGAGGATATGCAGCGTGAAGATTTTAGTCGATACCGGCCAGCAAAAGAAAAAACACGACCTCAAACACGAGTGTATGGAGAAACTTGGCGCGGAACTTCAAATAGTTCCGTTGCCAGTCGGTGATTATGTCCTTGTTTCTGGCGATGTTGAAGATGTGCTGAATCGGAAGAAGAACCGTGGAATTGATGTTAAGAAAATGGATTTACTCGGTTCGTACAAAGTATCTGTTGATACCAAAAGAGATATTCAGGAGGCCATTGGAAATATTTGCGGTCCGCAGCATGATCGTTTTCGTGATGAAGTGATTCTTGCGCAGAGGAATCAGATCAAACTCTATATTCTCATTGAAAATACAGATGGAGTTTCTACGCTTGATGATCTTGATACATGGGAAAATCCCCGTAAGAAGATGAAAAAGTGGGTCAGCGTGGCTGATGGAGGCCGCAAACGGGTACCAGTAAGCCAGAATGCAACAAAAGGCGTATCACTTGCAAAGGCCATGAGGACGATGCAAGAAAAAATATGGTGTAACATTCCTTTTTTGCAAGCCGGAAGAGGCAGGTGCAAAAATCTTAGAATTATTAATTGTAAAGAGGTAGAACAATGGCTAGACCCCCAAAGGTAAGCATTGATTATGCAGGGTGGTCAGTAAACCTCTTCGATAACGATCCCAAAATGGATAAGCTGCTAGATGCTCAGGGTTGGTGCGGATTTGGAGTTTACTTCTTCCTGTGCCAACGAGCATACGGCAGTGACGGATACTTCTATAAATGGTGCTATGACGATTGTGCAACGACTGCAAGGAAGATGGGCGGCGGCATTGGTGCCGGTACGGTTAAAGAAGCCGTGGACTACTGCTTGCGAATTGGTCTTTTTGATGAAGGGCTGTTCGTTAGGTGGGGAGTGCTTACCAGTAGGGGTATCCAAAAACGGTATATTGATGCAATCAGAAAACGAGATGTGAAAGAAGTGATTGCTGAGTACTGGCTTTTGCATGAAAGTGAAGAATGCGAAGGTTTATTAAAGTTACCCATAAATACGGATTTATCGGAGGTAAACACTGATTCCAGAACAGGAAACCGCAATTTCCGAACCGGAAACCCTAGTTTCCGCGCTAAAAGTAAAGTAAAGGAAAGTAAAGTAAATAATACTATACCAGTATCTAAAGATACTGTTTGTCGGACTGACGTCCAACGCGTAGTTGATGCTTGGAATGCAATTCCTGGTGTTATTCAGATATCTAGGATAAGCGTTGAAAGCAACCGTTACAAGATGCTTCTTGGGCGCATCAGGGAATATGGGATTGATGATGTATTGAAAGCAGTAGACAGTATTGCTGATAGCAAGTTTCTACTTGGCGGAAACAAGAAAAGCTGGATGATTGATTTTGAATGGTTCGTTAAGCCTAATAATTTCCCAAAGGTACTTGAAGGAAAATATCTTGATCGTCAGCGTGATGTCCCGGAAAAGTATTCCGCAATTGATGAGTTTTTGAAAAAGGCAGGTGATAAGAAGTGACAGAACATGAATTTGCAATGCTGGCAGCAACTTTGAAATCTGTTTATCAGAGAGACAGTTTTATGAGTGATTCAGAGGGAGTCGCAATCTGGTATGAACTGCTGAAGGATATCCCATACGATCAGCTGGCAGCAGCTGTACAGAAATACATTAAGTGCGAGACATTCCCGCCGACCATTGCGGATCTGCGGCGCTATGTTAACATCGCCGCGGGCAATGATTGGTCGGTAGCCTGGAATAAGCTTCAGAGTGGTGCCAAAGCGAAAGAAGTGGATTATGCCGGGCAGTATGCCTTTGTCACCATCGGTCGTCAGGCGTTTGAATCTGGTGATTTTCGGGTTATGACAGAGTTTCAGCGGCTGTACCGGGAATTTAACTTGATGGACAAGACTGTGAAGCAGGAACTGTTCCGCTCCGGGATGCTTGTCTGGCGGGAAGAGGACAAGGCCGCAAGGCTGGAGCAGAAGAATCATGACTGCAAGAGATTATCTGATTCGGCAGAGTAAATGCTGCGCTGATCATGGCAGACGGAATCTGCTGGCAGTCATTGAATTATGCGGAGGTAATGAACAACATGGGAGCATTGACGAGGGCAGAGCGGCGGCGTCAGGAAAAGGCATTAGCCCAGAAGCCGGTCTATTACCAGTATACGGCCAGCCAGATTGAGATGATGAAGCGGCAGGCGGTAAAAGCGGAAGAGGAAAGAATCAGAGCGCGGCTTAAGGATGAGATGGAGCAGCTTGTTAAGGAAAAGTGGGAGCAGCGAGAAAAACAAGATGAAGATGAGCGCATGAAAAAGGCACTTTCGCTTTTGCTGGCGGCACCAACTAGAATCTTGGTTGAAAAATTTCACTGGCAGCCTATCAAAATGAAAATGACCGAAGGTCGAGACTGATGCAGTTTTGTGAGGCTGTTGTGAAAGAGGTTAATCGGATCTGTGACGGCGAAGAGTCTGATTTAAAAAGATATGTGGAAGAAACTTATGGTTTATGCGGCGTGAGATATGTCGTTAAGAATGATGGAGCGAATAAGGACGGTGAGAATGATGATGAGACTGAGAAGTGACATTTCCATTATGCGCGTGCGGCTTAAATTCGCGCTGACCGGCGGCAAGCTGGTTTGCGGAGAAGTGATTGGTAGCTATGACGGAATATGCGGCGTGCTGATGGACAATGGTGAGTACAGAGACATCCCGGCGCGGGATCTGGATGTGATGAGATTGGAGTAGAGAAAGTTGCTAACAATCAATTGGAATCAGTATTGAGGTTACAGAAAGGAGCCGAGTCTCCGGCCGGGGTAACGATATATCAGGCTCCTGAGAATATGACATACAAAGAATTTTTGGAAACCAAAATTGAACTTGCAACAGAGAACGGGACGGTGATAAATCCCGCAGAAGTAAATCCGGTGCTGAAACCGCACCAGAGAGATGCTGTGATGTGGGCGCTGAAGGGCGGCAGACGGGCACTGTTTGAAAGCTTTGGCCTTGGTAAGACGGTGCAGGAACTAGAATTTTGTCATCTGGCCGTGAAACACAATGGCGGCCGTGCGCTGATCGTGCTACCGCTGGGCGTAAAACAGGAGTTCACACGGGACGCGGTTGAGGTCCTGGGATATGAAAAGCCGGTCTACTGTCGGACCATGGAAGAGGTGCAGCAGAGCAGCAGTGAGATTGTCTTAACAAACTATGAGCGTGTCCGGGATGGAGATATTCAGCCGGAGTTTTTCACCGCGACATCTCTGGATGAAGCCAGCGTGCTGAGATCATTTGGAAGCAAGACCTATCAGACGTTCCTGGATAAGTTTAAAAATGTTCCGTATAAACTGGTGGCTACGGCCACACCGTCACCGAATCGGTACAAGGAACTGATTCATTATGCAGGATATCTGGAAGTGATGGATACCGGACAGGCGCTGACACGGTTCTTCCAGCGGGACAGCACCAAGGCCAACAACCTGACCCTGTATCCGAACATGGAAGATGAGTTTTGGATGTGGGTGAGTAGCTGGGCCTTATTTATTACCCGGCCATCAGATCTGAATCCGGATTATTCGGATGACGGCTATGATTTGCCGCCGCTGGATGTAAGATGGCACGAGCTGCCGATTCATTACGGAGATACAGCAGACAAAAACGGTCAGATTCAACTCTTTCAGGAAGCAGCGGAAGGATTGAAAGAGGCGGCAGCAGTCAAGCGGGACAGCATTGAGAAGCGCGTGGAGGAGATGCGGCGGATTGTAGAAGCTTCGCCGGAGGATCATTTCCTTCTGTGGCATGATCTGGAAAATGAGCGGCACGCCATTAAAAAGGCTTTGCCGGATACGGTAGATATCTATGGTTCTATGGATTATGACCTGCGTGAGCAGCGGGTGATTGATTTTTCAGATGGCAAAACGAGGCTGTTCGCGACAAAGAAATCATTATCCGGATCTGGCTGTAACTTCCAGAGATATTGCCACCGGGAGATTTTTCTGGGTATCGATTATGAGTTTAACGATTTTATCCAGGCAGTGCATCGATGTTACCGTTTCCTGCAGCAAGAGCCAGTTGTGATCGACATCATTTACATGGAGAATGAGCGCCAGATCAAAGAGGCGCTGATGGAAAAGTGGAACAATCATAACCATATGGTTCAGAAGATGGTAGAGATTGTAAAAAAATACGGATTGAACGATTCCAATAAGACAGAGAGGTTGAAAAGAAAAATGGGTGTGGATGGAAGCAGGGAAGAACGGACGGTAAAGGGAACTTATTACACCGCGGTATACGGTGACTGTGTGGAAGAGACGCGGGCAATGGAAAGCAACAGCGTGGATCTGATCCATACTTCCATTCCGTTCGGTAATCATTATGAGTACAGCGCCAATTATAACGACTTCGGCCATAACCAGAATACGGACCGGTTCTTTGAGCAGTATGGACTATCTGACACCGGAGCTTCTGAGAGTGTTAAAGCCTGGCCGTATGGCGGCCATCCATGTGAAAGACCGTGTTTGATTGGCAATGCATCAGGACCGATGGCGAGCATCGAACCGTCATCGCGCAATGCATCAGCTACTATATGAAACATGGTTTCCAGTATTTTGGCATGATCACGGTGGTGACAGATGTGGTCAGGGAAAACAACCAGACCTACCGACTGGGATGGACAGAGCAGTGCAAGGACGGTTCCAAGATGGGCGTAGGCTGCCCGGAATACATTCTGCTGTTCCGCAAGCTCCCAACGGACCGCTCCACGGCTTATGCGGATACTCCGGTGACCAAGAGCAAGGAAGATTACACCCGCGCCCAGTGGCAGATTGACGCGCATGGATACTGGAGATCATCAGGGGACCGGCTGGTCAGCAAGGAAGAACTGGAAAATATCTCTGTGGACAACCTTCAGGCAGTTTACCGGGAATATAGCCGGGAACATGTCTATGATTATGAGGAACATGTGGAACTGGCGAAAAAGCTGGATGAGAACGGAAAGCTTCCGGCTACCTTCATGGTGGTGGCTCCGGGCTCCTGGAACACTCTGGATGTGTGGGACGACATCAACCGTATGCGCACCCTCAACACCACACAGAGCCGCCGCCGGGCGCAGATGCACGTCTGTCCGTTGCAGCTGGATATCGTGGAGCGGATCATTAACCGGTACAGTAACAAGGGTGACCTGGTACTGGATCCGTTCGGCGGGCTGATGACTGTACCGATGACCGCGGTGAAGATGGGCCGGAAAGGTTACGGAATTGAACTGAATCCGGACTACTTCCGTGATGGTGTAGGGTATCTGCATGCAGCAGAAAATGAAATTTCGATGCCTACGCTGTTTGATTTTATGTAATTAGATTAGGAGACTAGTTATGGTGATGTTAGAAGCTATTGGCAAGGCAGCTATGTTGGAGCAATTTGCCGAAGAGGCCGCGGAACTTGCTCAGGCTGCCTTAAAGGCTGCCAGAATTGAGCGCGGCGAGAATCCTACTCCAGTAACAAAGGAAGAAGCTGAAAAGCACCTGATTGAGGGGTATACAGACGTTCGGCAGTGTGCAACAGAACTTGGATTGATGGTTGATTATGACCAGATTATGCGGAAAGAAAGACGGTTTTGTGACCGAATTTCGGCGTGGAATAGCTCTAAATTAAAGGAAAATATTTCCAGTGAAAACAAAGACATTTCGGAGGCTCAGAAACCGAAAAAGATTCTGCACAGAAAGCAGCGGTATGGTACGCCCTGGTTATGTCCGGTCTGTGAAGCTGATCAGGTGAAGGTTGAATTTTTTAACACAGACGGATCGCCAGTGAAAGAAAAATTTACTTACTGCTGGAAGTGTGGGCAGAAATTGGATTGGGGAGATATTGTAAATTAGGGTTAATTAATGATGAGGATAAGCACGCAGCAGATGCCGTAATTGCATAAGGCGTGCATTCACAAATTAAGATTTATTAAATGATCGGAGTAATGATGATTAAAAAATATAAGTGCAATGAAACATTTTATATTGAAAAGTATGACGAGGACGGTCGATCAACGGGGAAAATGATGGCTGTAGTGAAAGGTAGCAAATGGCAAGAAGATACTGACGACAAATACAGAATATGCGGAGGAGATGAAACAGTAAGACTGGATCGGTTTGCACCTAAGAAAACGCAGTGGATTGAAGTATTAAGAGAAACTTTTGAGCGGTATTTTGAATTGGTGAATTAAGATTTGATGGAGGAAAAGAAGCTTGGAAAATCCAATAGGAGCATATGCGCTTTATATGTTTTTGAAAAACTTAATAGAAGATGGAAAACTAAAAGAAAATAGTGATGATTCAGAAGTATATTTTGTAGACGAAGATGGAATTGCGAATCCGATAACCGACTATTCTTTTGATGGCGAGCACGACTTGATACTTTGGTAAACTGAAATTTGGAGGAGATTTTTATATGAACGCAGAATTTGATGTAATGGTGAAAAAGGTTAATTTTTCATCGCCCGAGAATATGCAAAAGCCATTTGATAGCGCTTGTTATTCTGACAGGGGAGCGTATATTGATATGGATTTAATTATGCCTGACGGTGTTCTGCATTTGTGTGGCAAGAATGACTGGGGATGCCTTATTGCAGATGCTTTAGTTCCGTTATTGCAGTATGCGCATGGCGTAGAGGAAAGAATAAGGTTGGAATATGATTCGCAACCAGAAAAACCGGATGTCATTTGTCTGGGCAAAAACGAATTCCGGGCTTTTGATATTTTACATAGGCTTCGTGGCATTGGAGAGCCATTGGCGATGTACAGAGGAATTCCGGTTGTGAGAATGACTAAAAATAATGGTATTAGGATGTATGGAAAGAAAACGGAATCCGAGAAGCCATTTAAATAAAAAATGAAAGGAGGCGGAAGCCCCGGCCGGGAAAAGATATCTGGCTTCCTTTCGAATTATGAGCAAGGTGAATGAAAAGATTAACGAGGGAATCCGAGTAATCGAACTGGATGCCATTAAAAGAAAAACTAAAGTAGGCGACAAAATCAAGATTCGTACATGGAAAGCGAATGATGATGATGGTTCTAAATCTTATTTAGGAGTTGTAAAGGTCGCCACGGTCATCGCAAAGTTTCCACGACTTGTATTACTGGAACTGCCAGGTGGAACGAAAGAGACTGTTACATGGCTGGAACTGTTACTTGAAAAGAAAAATTCCAAGAGAGGTGCTAAAGCGTGAATTTACATGCAGAGAGGGCGGTTATAGGTTCTATTCTGATGGATCCGGATTCCATTGCTAAGGTGTCCGAAGATCTGCGAGCTGAAATGTTTGAGAACGAGGTGTACCGTCAGACTTATGCGGAAGCAGTTAAATCTTATGCCATTGGAGATCCAATCAATTTGGTTAGTTTGGCGCCGAAGCTGCATGTTGAGAATTTTGGTGATGATGATGTTTATCAGGAACTGAGAGATTGCTTTGAATCCACGGTTACATCGGTTGAGATTGTGAGCTACGCAAAGGTGCTGATCAATGAGTATAAATCGCGGGAGATGTATCGGCTGTTTAATAAATTCAAGGCGAAGCCGGATGATGTGGACAAGCAACTGGGGGAACTGATGACGGAGCTGGAAGCTTTGCAGCAGACGGGCAAGCATAGCAAGTTGAAGCCATTTGCCGAGGTGGTAGACGAACAGGAAAAGGAACATTTCGTGGACCGGCCTGACATTGGAATTAAATTTGGCATGGAGCTTCTGGATGATGCTCTGGTTCTGCTGGAGCCTGGAGATGTTATGGTTATCGGTGCCCGTCCGGCGGTCGGTAAGTCGGCATTCGTGACACAGATTATCAGTACGTTGTCAGCAGAGGGAAAGACTGGTGCGCTGTACAATCTGGAAATGTCAGAAAAGCAGGTGTATGAGCGTATGCTGTCCAGAACATCTGGTATTGAACTTAAACGTGTCAGAAAGGCCAAGGCTTATCTGAGTGATGAGCGGAAGCGTGTTGAATTGGCAAACAAGGAATTACGTGAGTACAATATGTACCTTCACAGTGGTCCGGTAAAGCCGTCTGAAATCAGAAGCGAGTGCAAATATCTAGGTCTTGATTACATAGTGATTGATTACCTGCAGCTGATGCAGTCCGATCAGTGGTATCAGAACAGGGTTAATGAGGTTGGTGCTATATCCAAGGCGGTAAAGGCTATTGCGATGGATTTGAAGGTTCCGATAATCCTGTTATCGCAGCTTAATCGTACCAGTGAAACGCGAACCACAAAGGAACCGGAATTACAGGATCTGCGAGAGTCTGGCGATATTGAGCAGGATGCTTCCTTCGTCATGTTCCTTTGGAACATGGACGAGGATGATGTTACTAGAAAAGGTTCCAAACTTGCAAAAAATCGCCAAGGCGAGCTTGTTAAGGTGGAACTTAGCTTTGATGGCGCGCGGATGACCTTTTCCGAAGTTGGCGGCGCTGGAAACTTTACGCAACATCATGAAGCAACACCATTTGACTAGGAGGTCTGCTGGACATGGAATGGATGAAGAAGTTCCAACGCGAAAGCGAGATGTGGCTCATGTTTACAGAGTATTGGAAACTTGTGCAGAAATATTGGAATGTGGAGGATGTGGATGAATACTGGGATTGTTTGATAAGGGATTGCGGACAGTTCCTTCACAAGTACCATGCAAGTTTCGCCGCAGGTCTTATCTGGGCATATATTGACGAGCAGGAGCGGAAACGTAAAGGTGCTCCAGGCTATAAAGAAAACAGGGGATGAAATAACATGGTTGAGTGCATAAGCACACTTGAAAAGGTAAGACGTGATATGGATGATAACATCTATAACTTCACCAAAGATGGAGAATGCACAGGCTGCGGCAGCTGCTGCAGCAATCTTCTTCCAATGAATGGCAAGGAGATCAAAGAAATTCGGAGATATATTCGTAAGCATGATATCAAAGAATGCAGACGGATGTTCCCGGCGGTAAAGCAGCCGCTGGATATGACTTGCCCGTTTTTGGATATCAGTAAAGGGAAAGATAAATGCCGGATTTATCCGGTACGGCCGTTTGTGTGTCGTGAATTTATTTGCGATAACGAACAGAGGGCAAAGGTGAAGCGTGAAGAGCTTCGCAAGAACAGAAGAATCGTGGATGTGAGGAGGGAGTTTTTTGAGAGTAATTAGCCAGAATCAGAAGTATGATGTGCCGTATGAGCAGACAGCTTTTATCAGTGAAGGAATAATGATTTATGGGCTTTGGAATGGCGAACAGTGGCTGTTTGCGGAGTATTCAACGCCAGATCGTGTGCTGAAAGCAGTGGAAATGATTAGAAGGTTTGGCGCGTTAGGGAATGTGGCAGGCTTTGTTTTACCGGATGATGAGTCAATTGAGGGGGCATACGATGAAGCTAAAAGTCATTGGGAGTTCAAGTAAGGGCAATGGATACGCTCTGATAGCCGATGATGAGATTTTGCTGATTGAAGCCGGCTGTAAGCTGATTGAGGTCAAGAAAGCCATTGACTGGCAGATTGGCAAGGTGGTCGGCTGCCTGGTATCACATCGGCACGGCGATCACGCTGCTCATATCAAGGAGTATATGAAAAACGGTATCACTGTTTACGGTGGAGAAGATACGGCGGCAGACATCGAGGAATGCGGAGGCGAGCGGATTAAACCGCTCCCGCCGAAGCATAAGACTGGAATTGGTCGGTTTGTTGTTCAGCCGTTCCCGCTGATTCATGATTGCCCGTGTAATGGATTCTTGGTAACGCATCCAGATATGGGACGCTTGGTGTTCGCTACAGATACCGAGTATGTGAAGTATCGGTTCGGCGAGGTGAATCACATTCTGATCGAAGCCAACTACAGTAAGGGATATTTGGATGAATCGGAAGAGAGCGGCGAGAAGCGCCGGCATGTTTTACAGGGTCATATGAGTGTTGAAGCTGCGGAAGATTTTGTCCGGGCGAATACTTCGTACGATCTTCGCAATGTGGTTCTCATCCATCTGAGTGATCATAATGGGGATCCGGCTGGATTTCGAGAGAAGATTGCAGCAGTGATTGACTGCCCGGTAATGGTGGCGGAGCCAGGGCTTGAAGTTGAACTGAAAGCGGAGCCGTTTTAGGAAAGGAGCGTGAGGGTTATGAGGGTTTTGCCGATTCTGTTTAACGGAGACATGGTGCGGGCAATTCTGGACGGAAGAAAGACTTGCACACGGCGAGTAATAAAGCCACAGTGGGAAGAATGCCCACATTGCAAGTATGTGCATAATGAGTACATATACGACAAGATGGCAGAAAATGTATACTGTGCAAGATGTGGTTGTCCGTTGGAGCCGGAAAGAAGATCGCCATATCAGCTGGAAGATATCCTGTATGTTCGGGAAACATGGGGACATCCGATTTCATTAAATTCAGATAAACAGTATGTTTTTAGAGCAGATAAGATAGCTGAAAGTGGCTTTGAAAATGATAGCCATATATGGCACCCATCCATTCACATGCCGAAAGAAGCAGCACGAATTTGGCTAAAGGTTAAGAATGTGAGGGTGGAACGGTTGCAGGATATTGCGCCGAAGGACGCTGAAAACGAAGGCGTCGGAAATCTTTTTTATGATGATATCGGATACAGTGGCAAAGATTATGGAACAGAGGTAGATCCAGAGTACGGAATTGCTAAGGAACAATTTGCTTGGCTTTGGGATTCCACCATTAAGAAAGCGGATCTTGACTGTTATGGTTGGGATGCGAACCCGTGGGTTTGGGTAATTGAGTTTGAGTGCTGCGAGAAGCCGGAGCATGAGGAAAAGGTGGGATGATGATATGAAGAAAAGTAAATTAATTCATGTGTCGTTTGACGAGGTTGAGCAATTCATTCCACGGATTCCAGAACAGATTTGTCCGGGTGAAGATAATACCATTCCCAGAATATGCGCAGCGCCGAGCGTAATCAAGGCGCTGCAGGCCATTCCGCAGGCCGGAGAGGTTATTTATTATATGCAGCGGATTGGGGTGCCAATCATTATCCATGCTTATTACCTGGAAAGCCAATCGGTTCTTACTCCTGATCAGATTGCCGATAAGGTGCCAGATGCGCTTGCCACAGGAGAAACGTGGATAACGGAAATCCCAGTGGTGGTCAGACGATTTGACTACGAGATTGTAAATCCGTTCATCATCAAAAAGAAAGACGGGAATGGAACTGTTGAAAGATTTTTGGTGGGTTATGATTCTCTGAAACGGGTGGATTATCAGGATAATTGGAGGAATTTGGCCCGTAAGATGGGTATGGGAAAACGTGCGGAGGATTATTTTTATGAGCACAAGCCAGATCTGACGTACAGATGCTTCATGTCAAACTTGGATGAGGATTTGATGAAATTATTGGGAGTGAATTTGGAGGATGAAGATGTCAAAGCATAAAGCAATACCAAAACGGATCCGGCAGCAGCTTTACGAGAAGTACAATCACCGCTGCGCATACTGCGGCTGCAACCTAGAATATAAGGATATGCAGGTCGACCATGTTAAACCGGTTTATGTCCATAACGACATCGGGCATGATATGACAGAATCGGAAATGTATGATATTTCCAATTTGCTTCCGGCCTGTAGGCAGTGCAATTTCTATAAGGACACATTTTCCTTGGAAACATTCAGAAGCCGGCTGAGCACGGTTATGATGGAAAACTTACGAAAAGGATTCACGTACCGGTTGTCACTGAAATATGGGCTGATCGAGGAGCATGACAAGAACATACAGTTTTATTTTGAAACATTGGATAATCAATGCTAGGAGGAAGTCATGAATTTTATCAAGAAATTGTTTTGCAAGCATAAAAACAGTGAGATTGTTTGCTGGCACTGTACGCATGGACCAAGTGGCAATGATATTAGATTTTTGGAGATTCAGAGAAAATGTCCAGATTGTGGAAAGTATTTTTTTACGTACATAAAAAACTTGGGATGAATGCTACAAGTTATTGGCCGTTATTCAGATAAAGAATGGTCGGATAGTTGTAAGCCAGTTTATAAATATAAGATTGGAGGATGCTGTTATGAGATTAATTGATGCGGATGCGTTGGATGAGGAAATTAGAGAGTACCAAATGGACAGAGTTGCACTTGCAACGGCACTTAAGGTTATTGCAAATCAGCCGACAGTAGAGATGAGCAGCGCGATGCCAGAGGAGAAGCGGCAGCTGGAAAGCAAAACAGCGATGCAGAAAAATTTACGAACTGGAATTGTACAAGTTGATAATGCAGCCAGATGAAGATGATCCAGATATTTCATGGGTTGA
>ENA-OQHL01000559-OQHL01000559.1-human-gut-metagenome-genome-assembly--contig:-NODE-559-length-24760-cov-3.093939_pt1 | contig 24760 bp, 26 predicted proteins | sample MGYA00242565_ERZ504723 | MGnify/ENA primary metagenome ERZ504723 (study PRJEB26092, sample SAMD00036211) | human gut metagenome | host: Homo sapiens | study: EMG produced TPA metagenomics assembly of... | reverse complement strand
CATGTCCTGGTATACTGTTTACGCCTTCAGGCGGACATTCCGCATCTGGAAATATCCAGATTTTACTTCCATAATTCATAAAGTTCACCTCATAGTTAGTCGTATAAGTTCGGGGCGATTTTATCCTCGTCCATATTTTGAGCATGGTACCAATAGCAAGGGGTTGCAATGTCGGAGACAGTTTCATTGTCTGCGATTTTTGTTAATGTTTCCACGGTAACCCGGCCCATTTCCATAGGAGCCTGTGTTACAGCACCTAGCATAATTCCGTCACGCACAGCAGTTTTGATCGTTGCTCCAGCGTCAAATCCAACCGCCAGGACATTTTGAGTTGGATCGGATCCTAAAACATTTAAATTGACATTGGCTGTTAAAATTCCTTCTGCGGCGACCTGATTAGAGCCATAAATAGCAACTGTGTCTTCTTTATTTAAAATTTTTGAAGCTTCTGTTGCACATAATTCTACGGTTGTCTGTGCAGGGACAGCAACTTCAATTACGATGTCCGCATCTGAGATATTTCCAGGATCCTTACAGTGGTCGGTATAATATTCATGTCCTGTTACGGCTACTTTTTTCCCGTCATTTTTCGCCAGTTCGCTAAATTTATCGATAAATCCCATTCCTCTGGAAATAATGGATTCAGAAGTTGCTTCCTGGTTGATTTCCCCAATTCTAACCGGTGAAGAAGCAGCAGCTAAGGTATCTTTTAAAGCATCGTACAAATTTTCAGCAGCTAATTCCCCTGCCTTATAGTTGTCACTTGCTATTGTGGAGTAGACAGATCCTTCCGGGGCATCTGGTACACCAGAGTCAAAACACACAACAGGGATTTTTTTATTGTAAGCTTTCTGCAAAGAGTCTAAGACAGAATTTTGATCGCAGGCAGCGATTCCAATCCCATCAGGTGAGCTGTTGATCGCGCTGTTGATCATATTTACCTGATCGGCAATGTCTGACTCAGTGTTAGGTCCCGTACAATTTACATCTACATTGAGATCAGCGGCAGCTTCCTGAATTCCAAGCGCAGCAGCCTGCCAATAAGAAGATTGATAGCTTTGCACGATAATCTCAAAATGATATTTGCCTTTGTCTTTATCAGTTGTATTATCTGCCTGCGTATTTTGTTCACCACATCCAAATAGACATGAGATGGATACACAACTAAGTAATATTGCTGTAATTACCTTTTTTTCATGGAATGTACCTCCTTTTGATTTGGAATAAAAAGTGCACTCTTGATTATGCCCTCATTGTAAGAGTTTTGCTCAAGCAGAGTCAACAAAAGAGGGTGAAATTAAAAAGCATTTTATTAAAACGTTTAACTATATTTACAAGATGGAAAGATTTGTGATATTCTAAAAAAAATGAAAGGGAAGTTATTTCATGGTAACAATAAAAGATGTCGCAAAAAAGGCAGATGTTTCGATTGCTACAGTTTCTAATTATTTAAATCGGACAAAACCTGTAAGCAAAGAACTTGGGGCAAGAATTCAAAATGCAGTGGATGAATTGGGCTATTCTCTCAATCTGAATGCAAAGATTTTGAAGACTGCACAATATATGGATATTGGTGTGATCTTACCGAGTTTAAATGATTCTTATTATGTGCAGCTTTTTCAAGGAATTAAGACGTATTTTCAAAATACGAACTATTTTATTAATTTGGTGTTTTCCAATAATATTCCCGAACTGGAAGTTACCATTGCTCAAAATTTGAAACGGAAACAAATATGCGGGTTGATTTTAGTTTCATGTCAGCCGGAAAATTGGAAATTTTATTACGATAATTTTACCTCGAAAAAAATTCCTTTGGTGTTGATCGACAGAAAAATATATGGATTGGAAACCAATTTTGTGTCTTGTAATAATCGAGTCCTGATTCGAAATATGGTGGATGAATTGCTGAAAAGAAAGATGGAAAACATATTTTTGCTGTCAGGGCCAGAGAAATTTTACTGTGAACTGGAATGCATGAAAGGAATGCGGGATGCATTTGAAAACAATGGAAAACAGAACGTTTCTGACTATTTTATTCAAACCAACATGGGGAAAGAAGATGCTTTCCGCAAGACATTACAGTTGTTAAAGAGGAAGAAACCGGATGCAATTGTTACAACATCAGAATCGCTGGCATTGGGGATTATTGAAGGGATTCGTTTGATCGGATATACAACGGTCGATATTCCGATATTTACGTTGGGAGAACAGCACTGGAATCTCCATACGCATTCTTTTGCAACCAATTCTCTGGTGCGTCCGGCTATGAATTTGGGAAAGACAGCTTCGAAATTATTATTAGAACAACTGGAATCACCATTGACAAAAGAATCGGAGAAAATTATATTGGCGGGATGCAGTTCAGACTGGGAGCATGAGAAGAGGTATCTGTCGGTAAAGAAAAAACCGGAATCAGAACAGAAAAAATTACGGGTTTTAATGTTGGATACCCCACAAGTCGAATCTATTTCCGGATTGATTCTTAATTTTGAGAAAAGAACAGGAATAAAAATGGAAATTATTACAATGCCTCATAATGAACTGTACAATACGATCTTAACGACGTATTCAGAAAATCAGGAAAAGTCTTATGATGTGTTTATGTATGATATGCCCTGGCTTTCCTTCCTGGCCGCAGAAGGAATTTTGGAAGACATTTCTGACAAAATGAAAGAGATGGATTTAGAACTCTTTTTCCCGGGAGCTCTGAAGTATTATAGTATGTTCAATGGTCGATATTTTGGAATTCCGTTTATGTATGCACCACAGGTACTTTTTTATCGAAAAGATTTGTTTGAAGATGTTGCGGTCAAAAAAGAGTACGAAAAGCAAAACAATATTTCACTGCGACCACCGGTTACATTGAAAGAATTTAATACAATTTCTGAATTTTTTCCGATAAAACAAATATTATCGAATATGGAACTTCAATTCCAACGGCTTATAACGAATGCTTAACACCAGAAGTTTACATGAGATTGAAAGCATTTGGCGGACACATTTTTGATCAGGAAGGAAATGTAGTGTTTGAATCAGACCAGACACTGCGTGCATATATTAATTTCCTGCGAGCAATAAAATTTGCAAAACCAGACTATAGAATTGCAACAGATATGAGCGCAGCGCAGGATTTTATAGACGGAAAAATAGCAATGTTAATTTCCTATCCGTCATTCTTGAGAAATATTCCGGATTTGAGAAAAAATAGTATGATAGGTTCTATCGGGTATCATTTAATTCCCGGGCGAACCCCTTTATTGGGAGGGTGGAGCCTTGGGATCAATCAGCATTCTTCAAACAAAGAAGAAGCATTTCAGTTTTTAAAATGGACGTGCGAAGAACAAACAGCGAATTATACTACGTTGCTGGGAGGGCTGACAGTTCTGACAAATACTTATGTAAATGATGAATTATCAGATTTGTATCCATGGCTGCCGTTATATTACTCTATTTATCAATATACGAAACCAGTTATTCCGCCAAAGCTGTTGAACAATAAGGTGATTCCACAGTGGGAAATTGATGAAGTAGTGTGTAAATGGTTATATAAATTATTAGATTCTGAAATAGAAGTGCGCGAGACAATCTCAGAAACGCAAAAAGCTTTGCAGATACTGGCAAAGCAATATCAATAAAAAATTGCTGTAAAAGACTTTTTCAGTCATTTTACAGCAATTTTTCTTAGTCACGGAACATCTTCATGCCCATCCATTGCTGCATATGATCCAGCATCTTTTCATCCGGATCGATCAGGATACAGCTCATCGTCTGTTCAGCCGGGATTACAATGGCATAAGTACCTTCGCCTGTACCTGCGGAAAAATCTTTTGTCTTGTCTGCGTGTACAGAATCAAGACGGTGAGAATTTTTTGGCGCAATGATCTCAGCCTGCTGGATATCCAGAGTCATGAGTTTTTTGCGTTTTGATTTACTGTAAATAGCGTCAATTTCCAGATCGTGGTTCAAAAGTGTATACTCATATTCTACATCGAGTTTCGGAAATACAAAGTAGTAAATCAGAACTCCGAGAAGAATCGTAACGAGAACTGCCAGAGAACCGATAAAAAGCATACCTCCGCAAAGCACGACTACGAGAGCGGCAATGCACAAAATACGGATCACGAGGTCCATAGGTCGGGATTTACGAGTAACTAATTGTTCATAAAGTGCGTCATTCATGTGGTATATTCCTTTCAGTATATAAATAATTCATTACCATAGAGGCGATCTTAAATGTCATGGCATCTTCAAACTGGCGAAGATCCAGACCGGTCCGCTTTTCAATCTGCTCCAGACGATAGATTAAAGTATTGCGGTGCATATGCAGCTGCCGGGAGGTCTCTGCGATATTTAAGTTATTCTGTAGAAACTTATTAACGGTTGCAGTGGTTTCTTCATCCAGTGCCTGTGGAATCTCCTCTCCGAAAATTTCATGAAGAAAATTCTCACACAACGAAGTTGGAAGACGGTAGATCAGACGTCCGATTCCAAGTCGGTTATATGGAAATACCGTCTGTTCGGAATAGAACAGCTTACCGACTTTCAGTGCAAGACTTGTCTCACGAAAAGCAGTGGAGAGATCCAGCAGATTATGCAGAGTCTTGCTGTACGAAACACGGACACGTGCCAGAGCTTCCGCGTTTACGGTATCCACGATCATGCGGGCAGTAAGATGTACAGTTTCCTGTGAAGAATCTGCCAGAGATCTGACAGGACAGAGAATGGCACAGGAAGCTTCTGTCAGCGGAATTCGAAATGCTCCTGACTGGGATGGAAAGAGATTCTTTAAAATCTCGGAAATATCTTCGTCCAGGCTGTGAGAAGTCTCCAGAAGATAAAGGATACGCGGCTCTTCCGGAGCAATGTGAAGACGGGCAGCCCGGTCATATACATTATATGTAGGGATGCTGTCTGTCATCAGGCTCTGAAGAAAATGAATCTTGTTATACTTTTCTTTGTATGCGGAGGAAAGGAGCTTTAACTGCTCCAGCGCTTTTGTCACTTCTTCTTCTGTTTCTGCGTGAATCTCCATAGAAATTCCGGTAATATGTCTGAGGTCTGTCAATGCTTTCTCTAATTCTGCTGTATGATTCATAGTGTTTCTCCCGGTAGACAGAGAAGGAGCTGCACAATCGTACAGCCCCCTGTCATTTTTAGTTATAACTATTTTAAAACATTAGTTTGTAATCGTCAACTCTGTTTCTTTGTCGAAGATGTGGATCTTTTCCATATCCAGAGCAAATACTGCGTGATCTCCGTTTCTTAATGTTGTACGAGGATTTACGCGGGCTGTCATCTGTGTACCTTCTAAGTCAAAGTACAGATATACTTCTGCTCCAAGCAGCTCATAAACTTTGATTGTAGATTCGATCACGCTGTCAGGTGAATTGCTGATGAATGCCTGTGAATCATGTACATCTTCCGGACGAATACCAAGAACAACAGTTCTTCCGTTGTATCCACCGTCGATCAGTGCCTGTTTTTTAGATGCAGGAACTTTCAGTGTATGTTTTCCGACAGTTAATGTTACATCATTTCCTTTGATGTCAACAACAGCATCCATGAAGTTCATCTGAGGAGATCCGATGAATCCTGCTACGAACAGGTTGCAAGGTGTGTTGTACAGGTTCTGAGGTGTATCTACCTGCTGAACAACTCCGTCTTTCATAACAACGATTCTGGTACCAAGAGTCATAGCCTCTGTCTGGTCATGTGTTACATAGATGATTGTAGCGCCCAGATTTTCATGCAGTTTGGAAATCTCGATACGCATCTGAACTCTCAGTTTTGCATCCAGGTTGGAAAGAGGTTCGTCCATAAGGAATACTTTAGGATCACGTACGATTGCACGTCCCATAGCAACACGCTGTCTCTGTCCACCGGAAAGAGCTTTCGGTTTACGGTCAAGCAGTTTTTCCAGGTCAAGGATTCTTGCTGCTTCTTTTACTTTTCTATCAATCTCATCTTTCGGAACTTTACGAAGCTTCAGTCCGAATGCCATGTTATCGTATACTGTCATATGTGGATACAGAGCGTAGTTCTGGAATACCATCGCGATATCTCTGTCTTTTGGTTCCACATCGTTCATAACTTTTCCGTCAATCTCCAGTGTACCGCCGGAAATATCTTCCAGACCTGCGATCATACGAAGTGTTGTAGATTTACCACATCCGGAAGGTCCTACAAAGATGATGAACTCTTTGTCTTCAATGTCCAGATTGAAATCTTTTACTGCGTGAAATCCGTTCGGATAAATTTTCTGAATTCCTTTTAATGATAAACTTGCCATTTTAAATAGCCTCCTTAAAATCAGTGTTTCGTTGTTTTCTGTAATTAAGTATACCTTTGGAGGCCAAAACAGACAATGTTACGAGTAACTAAAAAAAAGCAGATAATGGTGTACAAAAGTGACTATAGAAGCTTTTTGATCGCAGGAATGGAAAGTCCGTCCTGCCGAAGAGAACGAATCTGTTCGATTCTTGCGACCGCCGCCTCTCTGGGGAAGCGGCGTGTCAGATTTTCTTCTGCCTGTTCAAATGGCAGCATTCCTTCTTCTGTATAAAATTTTAAAGTACTGTAGCGGCAGCCGGTGATGCGCACCAGCTCGCCGATCGAAACATATTCCGAGGCCAGAATTTTCTCCATAGAACGTTGTCTGGACATAAGAACACTCCTTTTACATAATATATCTTCTAAGCTGAACACCGAAAACAGGAACCCGGTAATATTTGTGCTGTGTCGGGATACATTCATAATAAAGATTGTCAATCTGAAGAAGAGGTACCGTGCCTGCGCGGATCACATGGACTTCATTTCCGTTTTCTTCCAATCTGGCAATGACGCTTTCCAGACGCTTTTCGGCATTACAATATAATTCTTCAGACTCAATGAAAACGGCACTGGAACGTTCCATAAACGGAACCTGAAATAGAACCCCGGTACCGAGCTGGGTGGAAAAAATCGCTTTCTTTTTCGAAAAGAGCCCAAGTGCCGCACTGTCAAGCGCATTGTGGATGGAAACGGAAAGCAGTGTTTTTGCCAGAAGGGAGTTCAGGTATAACTCGTTAATTCTGGAAGTGAGGTATTTTTGTTCCTCCCTGGAAAACAGATCATAAAAGCAGCTGCTTTCACGTAAAAGCCAGAGCATACATACGGTTTCATCGAATACGTTGCCTTCTTCCATCAGTTCTGCACGAAGACTCTCTGTCTGCCGTGAATATTCATCGGAATCCGTGCGGTATTCCAGAATCTTGTTTCCGGCAGAAGAAAACTCCAGATCACAGCTGACCAGGGAGGATGCTTCTGTCATCAGTCCCAGATTATTTAAACGGGTATATACTGTGTGTTCCAGCTCTTTTGCAGCAGAAGAAGATAAATGAGCTGCTTCCTTCAAAGAAACAGATAAAGCATCCAATCTGGAGCGGTATTCGTCAGAGTCTTCGGTGAGCTCTTCTGTTTCCTGTAGAAATCGATCCAGTACACCGGCAGCAGAGATACAGCGAATTGCTGCTTTTTTTGCAGTAGAATTACGTGTGCTGTTTAAAGCGTTTAATGAAATGAGTGAAAAACGGTCCTGTAATGATAAGTTCGTCATAGGAAAACCCTCCTCGTGGATAAGAAAATTTATATTTACTTATTACTTACTACTTACGATTTAAAAATACTGCGATAACAGGAAAAAATCAAGAGATTTTCAGCAAGTTTTCAGAAAATTCCAGAAAAACACAATGCGTTGACGAAATCGTGCAAATCCGCTACAATAACTTCATATACGGCTTCTTCAAAGCCGCAGTTTGATAGAAAAGAGGAGAAAACATATGGCAAATCCAGTTGTTACATTTGAAATGGAAAACGGCGATATCATGAAAGCGGAGTTATATCCGGAGATCGCACCGAACACAGTGAAAAATTTTGTATCGCTTGTAAAGAAAGGATTTTATGACGGACTGACATTCCACCGTGTGATCAGCGGATTTATGATCCAGGGAGGATGTCCGGACGGAACAGGTATGGGTGGTCCGGGATATACAATCAAAGGAGAGTTCCTTCAGAATGGCGTGACGAACAATCTGGCACATGATGAAGGTGTTCTGTCTATGGCACGTGCAATGCATCCGGATTCTGCGGGAAGCCAGTTCTTTATCATGCATAAGAAATCCCCGCATCTGGATGGAGCATACGCTGCATTCGGAAAGATTACAGAGGGAATGGATGTTGTGAATAAAATTGCAGACACAGCTACAGACTACAGTGACAAGCCACTGAAGCCTCAGGTAATGAAAAAAGTGACAGTCGAGACTTTCGGAGAAGAGTACGGCGAGCCGGAGATGGCGTAGTTGATAAATGGTAAAAAGCGATATTCAAAAGGGCAGTTTTTGTACTTTGAAATGCACTTTGGATGTATATACGAGTTGTCATATTGATGAAAATCAATGCGACAACTCTACTTTTTTCTTCTATAAAAATGTGTTATACTAAGAAACTGGTAAAAATGAAAGGATATCACATTGTATATGGAAAAGAAATTACAAAATCCAGGTGTTGTGTTTGCTCTGGCTCTGCTTTGCTGTGCATTGTGGGGAAGTGCCTTTCCATGTGTGAAGATAGGATATGAATGGCTGGCGATCGAAGGCGCGGGCAGCCAGATCCTGTTTGCGGGATACCGGTTCTTCCTGGCGGGAATCTTTACATTTCTGATCGGAAGTTTTCTTGAGAAGCGCTGGCTTATGATCCGAAGAAGTTCTGTATTGCCGGTTTTCGGACAGGGAATGTTGCAGACATTTATACAGTACATCTGTTTTTATATCGGTCTTGCACATACAACCGGGGCAAAAGGTTCGGTGATCAATGCTTCGAACGCATTTTTTGCGTTGATATTTGCACATTTTATGATAAAATCAGAGAAAATGACGTGGAAGAAGAGCATCGGTTGCCTGATCGGGTTTGCCGGTGTGATCGTGATCAACCTGACACCGGGTGGAATGGCCGGTGGATTTCAGTGGATGGGAGAAGGGCTGATCCTGGTCTGTTCCATGGCATATGGAGCAAGTTCTGTGACATTGAAGCTGCTCTCGGGGAAAGAAACGCCCACTGCGATTACAGCTTTTCAGCTTTTATTCGGTGGAGGAATGCTGATTTTGGCAGGTGTTTTGCTTGGCGGCCACGTGCGTGGATTTACGATGCGGTCCGTGTTGCTTTTATTGTATATGGCACTGCTGTCCACGGCTGCATTCAGCATATGGGCGTTGCTTTTGAAGTATAACCCGGTTGGGAAAGTAGCGGTGTTTGGGTTTACGATCCCTGTTTTCGGGGTAGCACTCTCAGCAGTATTTCTTGGAGAGGACATCTGGAAAATACAGAATCTGGCGGCGCTGATTCTGGTCAGTGCAGGGATTATTTTTGTAAACAGAGAAAAGGAGTCTAAAAATGATACAGACCAAAGAGCTGATTTATGAATATGAAAAAAGAGATGAAGAGGGAAATATCATCGGCATGAAGCGTGCGATTGACGGCGTGGATATTGATATCCCGGAGGGGTCTTTTGTGGCAATCCTGGGACACAACGGTTCCGGAAAAATCGACGCTGGCAAAGCATATGAATGCGATCCTGGTGCCGTCCGGCGGAACCATGTGGGTAAACGGAAGAGATACGAAAGATCCGGAGAATCTGTGGGATGTCAGACAATCCGCAGGAATGGTATTTCAGAATCCGGACAATCAGATCATCGGAACGGTGGTAGAAGAAGACGTCGGATTCGGACCGGAGAATCTTGGCGTGCCGGCGGACGAGATCTGGAAGCGGGTGGAAGAAAGCCTGAAAGATGTCGGAATGCTGGAGTATCGCAAGTCTTCCCCAAACAAGCTTTCCGGAGGACAGAAACAGCGAGTTGCCATTGCGGGCGTGATCGCTATGGAACCAAAGTGTATTGTTTTAGATGAGCCGACTGCTATGCTGGATCCGAATGGAAGAAAAGAAGTGATCAAAACTGTCCGCCGTCTGCAGAAGACGAAAAAAGTAACGGTGATCCTGATCACCCACTATATGGAAGAAGTGATCGAGGCCGATCAGGTATTTGTTATGGATAAGGGTCATGTTGTGATGCACGGAACTCCAAAAGAGGTATTCTCTCAGGAGGAAAAATTGAAAAAGTATCGTCTGGATGTACCACAGGTAACGATGCTGGCAGATGAACTGAGAAAAAGAGGTTTGGATATCCCGAAAGGAATCCTGAAGAAAGAGGAACTGGTGGAGGTATTATGTCGATTAAATTAAAACACATTCAGTATGTTTACGGTCAGGGAACTGCATATGAAAAACAGGCGTTAAAAGATGTCAGCCTCGAGATTCCGCAGGGACAGTTTCTCGGGATCATCGGTCATACAGGTTCCGGAAAATCAACACTGATCCAGCATTTTAATGGTCTGATCAAAGCTGCATCCGGAGAGTTGTATTATGAAGGAAAGAACATCTATGAAGACGGATACGATATGAAGTATTTAAGAAGCCAGGTAGGACTTGTGTTTCAGTATCCGGAGCATCAGCTGTTTGAAGTGGATGTTCTGACAGATGTATGCTTTGGTCCGAAAAATCAGGGGCTTTCAAAAGAAGAGTGCGAGAAACGGGCGAAAGAAGCTCTGGAACTGGTTGGTTTTCCGGAAGAATTATATTTACAGTCTCCGTTTGAGCTTTCCGGAGGACAGAAGAGAAGGGCGGCGATCGCGGGAGTTCTTGCCATGCGCCCGAAAGTACTGGTACTGGATGAACCGACTGCCGGACTGGATCCGAGAGGACGGGATGAGATTCTGGATCAGATTGTAGAGCTTCACAAGAAAACGGGAATCACTGTTATTTTGGTATCTCACAGTATGGAAGATATCGCGAAATATGTGGATCGAATTATTGTGATGAACCGCGGGGAAAAGTTTTTAGATGGAACGCCCCGGGAAGTGTTTGCACATTATCAGGAACTGGAAGAGGTTGGCCTTGCTGCGCCGCAGGTAACTTACATTATGCACGATCTGCGGCAGAATGGACTGCAGGTCGGCAATGATGTGACGACAGTAGAAGAGGCGGCAGATGAGATCATGCGCTATTTTAGAGGGAAGCATCCGGAGGAAACAAAATTATGATTCGAGATATTACAATTGGACAATACTATCCGGCAAACAGCGTAATACACCGTCTGGATCCCAGGGTGAAGATCGTGGCGACACTGTTATTTCTGATCTCGTTGTTTGTACAGAAAAGCGTACTCGGCTATCTGGTTGCAACCTTGTTCCTGGCAGGGGTGATCCATTTAAGTAAAGTGCCTTTGAAGTTTATTATGAAGGGCTTAAAACCGATTATGATCCTGCTCTTGATCACAGTAGCATTTAATCTGTTTTTGAATAACGGAGGAGAGGTGCTGGTTCATTTCTGGATTTTTCAAATTACAGAAGATGGACTGGAAATCTCGGTATATATGGCGATCCGTCTCATTTATCTGATCGCGGGATCGTCGATCATGACATTTACAACCACTCCGAATGCACTGACAGATGGGATAGAGAAGCTGCTCCGACCGCTGAACAAAGTGAAAGTTCCGGTACATGAGGTGGCAATGATGATGTCGATCGCGCTGCGCTTCATTCCGATCCTTCTGGAGGAGACAGACAAGATCATGAAAGCACAGATTGCACGTGGGGCAGATCTGGAGAGTGGAAATATCATTCAGAGAGCAAAGGCCATGATTCCGATTCTGGTTCCGTTGTTCGTATCGGCATTTCGCCGTGCCAATGATCTTGCCATGGCAATGGAGGCGCGCTGTTACCGTGGCGGAGAAGGGCGTACCAAGATGAAACCGCTCGTGTATCACAGCCGTGACAGAGTTGCGTATCTTGTGACAGCAGTGTATCTGGCTGTGATCATTGTGCTGGGAAGATTTGTGCCGTTTCATATCTGGATATTCTAGGACGAAGGAATTGAGAAAATTATGAAAAGATTGAAACTGACCGTTGCTTATGACGGAACGAATTATTGTGGATGGCAGATCCAGCCGAATGGAATTACGGTGGAAGAAGTTCTGAACCGTGCGCTCAGAAAACTGACAGGGGAAGAGATTACGGTCATCGGGGCAAGCAGAACAGATTCCGGGGTACATGCCCTTGGGAATGTGGCAGTGTTTGATTCTGAAACCTCCATTCCGCCGGAGCGGATTTCATATGCCCTGAACCAGAGGCTTCCGGATGATATTGTTGTGATCAGATCAGAAGAAGTGTCAGCAGACTGGCATCCGCGATACTGCAATTCAAAAAAAACGTATGAATATCATATTCTGAATGCGAAAATACCGGATCCCACAAGAAGGCTGACCCGGTATTTTGTGTCATTTGATCTGGATATTGAGAAGATGAAAAAGGCTGCACAGTATCTGGTAGGGACTCACGATTTTGTGAGTTTTTGTAATGTGCGTACGGATGTGGAGGATACCGTGCGTACGATTTACAGTCTGGATATTTTGCCGGTGGGAGATGAGATTACCATCCGGATACAGGGAAATGGATTCTTGTATAATATGGTGCGTATCATTGTGGGGACACTGGTGCGCGTGGGGCGGGGATTTTATACCCCGGAGCAGGTACAGGAGATTCTGGAAGCGAAGAACCGCAAAGCCGCAGGGGTGACAGCTCCGCCGCAGGGGCTGTTTCTTGTAGGAATCGAGTATGAAGAATAATATCTAAAAAGGGAAAGCAATTTTTAGATTGTACAAAAGCAGGAAACAAGTATATAATAAATATGATTTATCCGTTTCGGATGAATGATGATCGGCCGCATTTTGGAGTTCGCGGGCTGGTATGGATAGAGGAGGAAATGGAACATGAGGATTATTGAAACAAAAGACTACAATGATATGAGCAAAAAAGCAGCGAATATTTTGTCTGCACAGGTGATCATGAAACCGGATTGTGTACTGGGACTGGCAACAGGTTCCACACCGATCGGTACATATGAGAAGCTGGTAGAATGGTATGAAAAAGGGGATCTGGACTTTTCTCAGGTGACTTCTGTCAATCTGGATGAATACAAAGGACTGGACCGTAAAAATGACCAGAGCTATTACTACTTCATGCATGAGCATCTGTTTAATCATGTAAACATCAAGGAAGAGAATACAAATGTGCCGGATGGTACACAGCCGGATGGAGAAAAGGAGTGTGCGCGCTATGAAGAACTGATCCGTTCTCTTGGCGGTGTGGATCTTCAGCTTCTCGGACTGGGACACAATGGTCATATCGGATTTAATGAACCTGCAGATGCATTTGATAAGACGACACACTGTGTAGATCTGACAGAGAGCACGATCGAAGCAAACAAGCGTTTCTTCGCATCCGCAGATGAGGTTCCGAGACAGGCATATACGATGGGAATCGGAACGATCATGCAGGCAAAGAAGATTCTGATCATTGTCAGCGGAGAAGATAAGGCAGATATTGTAAGAGATGCATTTTTTGGACCGGTTACACCACGGGTTCCGGCTTCAATCCTGCAGATGCACAGCGATGTGACACTGGTGGCAGATGAGGCAGCGCTGTCTAAAATCCCAAGATAAAAAAGCGTTGGTACATTTATACGAAAATATAAAAAAAATATAAACAATATTACCAAAATCTAAATTCGGGGCTGCCGGAAGGTTGACTTGAGGTGTCACCTCTGGTATAGTTTATATAACGAATTGAATCAAATTGGATTGTTACTGTCAGGCAGGCAAAACCAGTTTTACGAGAGAGTAATACCATAGGTTTATTCTCTTGTAAAGGCTGGTTTTTATTATTTTACGGGGAACTCCAGACACAACTGACAGAACAGGAAAAAGATTCGTATAAAAGAGGATTCGGTATAGAATGTTAATTGAAAAAATTATAAATAATAATATCGTGTCGGCTGTAGACAGCAAAGGAAGAGAAGTTGTTGTCATGGGACGCGGGCTTGGGTTTGGTATGAAGCCCGGCAGGCAGATTCAGGAGAACAAGATTGAGAAAGTGTTCCGGATCAAAAGTCAGACACTTGCAGAACAGTTTAAAGATCTTCTTGCAGACATGCCGCTTGAGCATGTAAAGGTATCCAGTGATATCATCACCTATGCGAAAGAAAATCTGAAGTTAAAGCTCAATCAGAGTATATATGTGACACTGACAGATCATATTAATTTCGCGATCACAAGATATCAGCAGGGGATTAAGCCGCAAAATGCATTGTTATGGGAGATTAAGAGGTTTTACTCGAGGGAATATGAATTGGGAATGTATGCGGTCAAGACGATTGAAGAAAAGCTGAGGATCCGGCTTCCGGAGGATGAGGCGGGATTTATCGCACTTCATTTCCTGAACGCAGAATATGGAACAGATATTCGGGATGCAGTGAAGTTTCCGAATCTGGTAAAAAAGATACTGGAAATTGTAGAAGAGAAGCTTCAGATTGAATTGGATGAAACATCTCTCCATTATGAGAGATTTGTAACACATATCAAGTTTTTGCTTCAGCGGGTCTACCGAAAAGAGCTTCTTCCGGATGAGGAGTCTGAACTGGCGGAGCTGATGCAGAAAAAATATCAGAAAGAATATGACTGCAGCAAGATGGTTGCTGCATATATTGAAGAAGAGACAAAATGCAGCCTGTCAGGAGAGGAGATCATGTATCTGGCGATCCACATCCGGAGAGTGACGACTGCGGAAGAATAAAAGGAGGAAGAAAGATGTTTGGACTTTTTAAGAAGAAAAAAGATAAAGCACATGTATTAGGAGCACCGGCAAAAGGGAAGGCAGTTTCTCTCAAAGAAGTCAGCGATCCGACATTCAGTGAGGGGATTCTGGGAGACGGAGTTGCGGTGATTCCATCAGAAGGCAAAATTTATGCGCCGGCAGACGGTACGATCGGAATGGTATTTGATACCCTTCATGCGATCAGTCTGACCACAGATTTTGGGGCAGAGGTTCTGATTCATGTGGGACTGGATACGGTACAGTTAAAAGGAGAGGGATTCGAAGGTCATGTAAAAGCCGGAGATACCGTGAAAAAGGGAGATCTGCTTTTGACAGTAGATCTTGAGAAGGTGAAAGCTGCAGGATATGATATCATCACACCGGTGCTGATCTGCAACACAGCAGATTATGCGGCTGTGACAGCTCAGGCAGACAAAGAGGTCAACGCCGGAGATGATGTTCTGACCGTAGAAGAAAAATAGTTTTATAGATATGGTTTTAAACCGGTGGTACTTGCCGGATTAAAATAAATAAAGGGATTCCAATAAGGAAAAGGATTTTGAGAAGGAGGAAAAGAAATGAAATTTTTACAAAAATTAGGTAAATCCTTAATGCTCCCGGTAGCATGTCTGCCTATCTGTGGTATCCTGATGGGACTTGGATACTGGATGTGTCCGGCTACAATGCAGGGTGGAGAAATTAACGGTATCATTCAGCAGATTGGTTTTTATCTGGTAAAAGCAGGGGGAGCTTTGATCGATAATATGGCAATCCTGTTCGCGATCGGTATTGGTGTTGGTATGGCAGATGATAATGATGGTACAGCTGCTCTTTCTGCGCTGGCTTCCTGGCTGATGATCACAAACCTGCTTTCTACAGCAAACGTTTCTGTTATCAGAACTCTGTCAGAAACTTCTACATTAGCATTCGATAAAATCGCGAATCCATTTATTGGTATCATCGCAGGTCTGATTGGATCTATGTGCTACAACAGATTTAAAAATACACAGCTTCCTGACTGGCTGTCATTCTTCAGCGGTAAACGTTGTGTGGCAATCGTATCAGGTGTTGTATCTATCATTGCATCTGTTGTATTGCTGTTTGTATGGCCGGTTATCTTCGGAGCACTGGTTGCACTTGGAGAAGCAATCGTAAGCCTGGATGCTGTTGGAGCTGGTATTTATGCATTCTTCAACAGACTGCTCATCCCATTCGGTCTGCACCATGCACTGAACAACGTATTCTGGTTCGATACGATCGGCCTTGGAGATCTGACACACTTCTGGGCAGGCGAGACATCAGCAGATGTTACATGGAGCCTTGGTATGTACATGTCAGGATTCTTCCCATGTATGATGTTCGGTATTCCTGGTGCTGCGCTTGCTATGGTACATACAGCAAAACCTGCTAAGAAGAAAGTTGCTATCGGTCTTGTTGCTTCTGCAGCGATCGCAGCATTCGTATGTGGTGTTACAGAGCCATTCGAGTTCGGATTCATGTTCCTTGCTCCAGTTCTGTATGTAATCTACGCTTTACTGTATGGTATTTTCGTAACAATTACAACATTGGTTGGATTCCGCGCAGGATTCAGCTTCTCAGCAGGTGCGACAGACTTGTTATTCTCAGCATCCCTTCCGGCTGCTCAGAAAACATGGATGATCATTCCTCTTGGAATCGCAGCATTCATCGTATTCTACGTGGTGTTCCGCTTCGCAATCGTGAAGTTCAACTTAAAGACTCCGGGACGCGAGGATGATGATGTAGATGAGACAACAGTAAAACTTGCAAACAATAACTTCACAGAAGTTGCTAAAATTATTCTGGAGGGTGTCGGCGGAAAAGAAAACGTAGCATCCATCGACAACTGCATCACAAGACTTCGTCTTGAAATCAAAGATTACACAAAAGTAGATGAGAAGAAGATCAAATCTGCAGGTGTTGCAGGAGTAATCCGTCCTGGAAAAACATCCGTACAGGTTATCATCGGAACAAAAGTTCAGTTCGTAGCTGACGAGTTCAAAAAATTGTGTAAATAAAATCAAAATTTAAATCCCTTTACTCATGAGGCCGCTGTAAGCGGCCTTTTTGAGTGGAGTGGAGGGGATAAGAAGTTTGTTGAAATCAAATGGAAAGTATGATAGACTCTCAAACAGGAAAGACCTGTGACAGGGGGCGCACAGGACAGCATACGAAGTTATTATATTGCGTTGCTTACCTTTCTTGATAAGAGAAATAAGTGAAAATAAAAATGAAAAATTGTAGAGAGGCAGACCAAAATGAATTACATTTTAGAGACATGTGCGGACAGTGTGCAGTCCGCGATCGAAGCGAAAAAAGGCGGAGCGAACAGAATCGAGCTCTGTTCCAATCTGGTGATCGGAGGGACTTCCCCGGGAGAATCCCTATTCCGTCAGGTGAAGGAGCAGACAGGTTTAAATGTGCGTGTACTTCTTCGTCCAAGATTTGGGGATTTCTGTTATGATAACTACGAGTTTCGTATGATTCTGGATGAAGTCAGAATGTTCCGTAAACTGGGGGCGGACGGCATTGTGATCGGAATTTTGAATCCGGACGGAACTTTGAATATGGAGCAGATGAAGGCTCTTGTGGAAGAAGCGGGGGACATGGGAATTACGCTGCACCGTGCCTTTGATGTTTGCCGGGATCCTTATGAGGCAATGGAGCAGTGTATTTCACTGGGGATTGATACGATCCTTACAAGCGGACAGAAAAGCTCTGCCTGGGAGGGACGTGATCTGATCAAGGATCTGGTGAAGAAAAGTGCAGGCAGGATCGAGATTCTGGCGGGGGCAGGTATCAATCCGGAGAGTATCGCAAAACTGGCTCCTTACACAAATGCGAAGGCATACCATATGTCCGGGAAAGTCGTGATTGACAGCCGGATGGAGTTTCGGAGAGAAGGTGTACCGATGGGGATTCCGGGATTCAGTGAATTTGAGATCTGGCAGACTTCGGCAGAGAACGTCCGTAAAGCAGTGCAGGTGCTGCAGGAACTTTAGAAAATCTCAAATCAGCCTTGACAAACAAGGGGGAATGGGATAAGATTTCGATAGTATATGAAACAGGCAAAGAAGAGAACAAGTAGTACAGGAATGGACGAAGACAGAAAGCAGCCGGCTGATGAGAGGCGCAGGAAGACATCTTGTATGAATACATCTCAGAGCTTCACACCGAACTCTTACAGGAAAGTAGGCTGTGACGGATTGGTGCACGTTACTGCACTGAGTGATTGAGTATCGAAAAGGTGCGAGATTGACTCACAGAGGCAGATGGCGCGAGTCGTCTGTGAAAAAAGGTGGTACCACGAGCTTATGAGCCCTCGTCCTTTCGGATGAAGGCTCTTTTTATATTTTAGGAAAGTGAGGATGCAAAAGATGCAGATTTATGACGAATTGAAAGCAAGAGGTCTGATCGCGCAGGTGACAGACGAGGAGAGAATCTCCAAACTGGTAAATGAAGGAAAGGCAACATTTTATATTGGATTTGATCCAACAGCAGATAGTCTTCATGTAGGACACTTTATGGCGCTTTGTCTGATGAAACGTCTGCAGATGGCAGGAAATAGACCGATCGCGCTGATCGGAGGCGGTACAGGATACATCGGAGATCCTTCCGGAAGAACGGATATGCGTTCTATGATGACACCGGAGCAGATTCAGCACAACTGTGACTGATTTTAAAGAACAGATGAGTAAATTTATTGATTTCTCTGAAGGAAAAGCCCTGATGGTAAACAATGCAGACTGGCTGCTGGATCTGAATTATGTAGAATTGCTTCGTGAAGTGGGTGCACATTTCAGTGTAAACCGTATGCTGACAGCAGAGTGTTACAAGCAGAGAATGGAGAAAGGATTAAGTTTCCTGGAATTTAACTACATGATCATGCAGGCGTACGATTTCTATGCACTGTACCAGAAATACGGATGTAACCTGCAGTTTGGCGGGGATGACCAGTGGAGCAACATGCTGGCAGGAACAGAGCTGATCCGTCGGAAACTGGGAGAAGATGCAAGCGCTATGACAATTACATTGCTTTTGAATTCGGAAGGAAAGAAAATGGGAAAAACACAGTCCGGTGCAGTGTGGCTGGATCCAAATAAGACTTCTCCATTTGATTTCTATCAGTACTGGAGAAATGTGGCAGATGCAGATGTTCTGAAATGCATCCGTATGCTGACATTCCTTCCGTTGGAAGAGATTGACAAGATGGATTCCTGGGAAGGGGCACAGCTCAATACAGCCAAAGAAATCCTTGCATTCGAACTGACAAAACTTGTGCATGGAGAGGAAGAAGCACAGAAAGCGCAGGAAAGCGCAAGAGCGCTGTTCAGCCAGGGAAATGCAGCACAGATGCCGACAGCAGAGTTGACAGAAGAAGACTTCGAAAATGGAGAGATTGACATTCTGACGCTGCTCTTAAAGAGCGGACTGGTTCCGTCCAAATCGGAAGCAAGACGTGCAGTACAGCAGGGTGGAGTTGCAGCAGACGGAGAGAAAGTTGCAGACATTCATGAGGTCTTTACAAAAGATGCGCTGTCAGGAGACGGTATCGTTCTGAAAAAAGGTAAGAAGAACTTCCGTAAGGTTGTTGTAAAATAAAAATTATGCAAAAGGGACAGTCGGGGAAGATTGTCCTTTTTAAGTTTATATTGACAAATGTGAATGAGAAGAGGTATTATTTTGTTGAATGAATAAACAAAATGGAGGGGTAGAGAATAATGAAGGAAGGGATGAATCAGGATAAGATTCAAGAATTGAATAAATCATTAGTTTTGAATTTAATTCGAGAGGAAGGGGTGTGTTCCAGAGCACTTCTTTCGAAATTATCCGGTTTAAATAAGGCTACAATCACATATACAGTGAATGAATTTATACTGTCAGAGTGTGTGGAGGAAACGGGACTTTTATCGAATGGAAAAGGAAGGCGTTCTATAGGTATTACTTTGTCAGATAAAAAATATTATGTAATAGGAATCAGGCTTGCACGAACTTATTTTAAAGTAGCTTCTTTTAATCTTAGAGGAGAAATGGAAGATTTAAGACGCATAGAAATTAGTGAAGATAACCCCGCGGAAATAACATTTAAAGAAATCATTAAGGTGATTTTAAGTTTCATAGAACAAAATCAATTTAGAAAACTTCTTTTGGTTGGAATGGCAATACCAGGACCATTTTTTAAGGATAGAGGAAAAATAGGGGTACTTACTGGAGGAAGGAGATTTGAACAAATTGATTTTAAAGAAAAATTAGAAAATCAGTTGAATATAAAAGTAATTGTAGAGCATGATGCAAAAGCGGGAGCATTTGCACAATTATGGTATGATAAGGAAATAGATAAAAAAAATTCTTTAATTTATGTTGCAGCAGGAGAAGGAATTGGAGCAGGAATTATTATTGATCAAAAAATTGTATATGGAGAATTGGGAACAGCTGGAGAAATAGGCCATATGACAATAGATTATAGAGGCGAGCTTTGTGAATGTGGGAACCGAGGGTGTCTCGAAAAATATTGTTCACTTTTATCTGTCCGAAGTAGACTAAAAGAAGCAAAAGGAAAGAAATATAGTTTAAAAGAAATTAAAGAAATGATAAAAGGTGATGATATTGAAGTAATCAATATTTATCGTGAGTCTTGTCGTTATCTAGGTTATGGGATTGTAAATATAGTAAATACTTATAATCCAACAGTAATCATTCTTGGAGATGAACTGACACATGTAGATCAGGAAATCATGTTGAATGAAGTGGATAAGGTATTAAAAGAAAGACTTCTTCCAGAGATATATGAAAAATTAACAGTAAAAATTAGTGGAGCAGTAAAAGATTCAGTATTGCATGGAATAGGAGCAATGTGCACAAAAAAAGTATTCGATAATTATTCAATGTTTTTTTAGAGTAATAGTAATTAATGAAAAGGAGTTTGCATAAAAAGCAGACTCTTTTTTTGTATAACAGTAACAAAAAAATAAAAAGTAATATTCATATGTTGACAATGGATTTATAATTTGCTAAAGTTAATTCAACAAGTAAATAGTTTAATGAATAAACTAATAAAACGATTAAACAAAGGAGAGGAAAAAATGAAAAAGAAAAAAATGATGAGCGTGATTGTAGCAATGATATTGGTTGTAGGGATGCTGGGATGTAGTAAGGAAAGTGGAGAGGGAGATACAAGTAAAGAAAAATCAACAAAAGAAGGATATAAGTTTGGATTTACAGAATGGGCGGCGGGATCATTTTTTGACGCGTGTTATGATGGGGTCATGTCTGTTGTGGAAGAAAAAGGGGGAGAGGTTATCAGAGTTGAAGCGCAGTCAGACAGCAATATTCAGTTGGGGATTATTGAAGATTTTATTGCGCAGGATGTCGATTGTGTATTTTATAATCCAGTAGATGCGGAAGCTTCTGGACCAGCATTAATGTTACTTAAAGAAGCAGGGATTCCAGTCGTAAATTTTGATCTTGCAGTAGCCAATACAGATGATGTTGATGCATTTGTAGCTACGGATCATTATTCAGCAGGGGTAGTGGCAGGAGAGCATATGATAAAAGATTATCCGGAAGGCGGAAAGATTGCAATTCTTGATAGAACAAATGATAATGCAGCTTCACAACGAATTGAGGGATTATTGGATACGGTAGGAGAGAAATTTGAGGTTGTATCAAGATTAGATGGAGGGGGAAAACCAGAGACAGGACTTTCAATTACGGAAGATATTTTGCAGGCAAATCCGGATCTTGTAGCAATTTATTGTATTAATGACGAGTGTGCACAGGGTGCATATTCTGCGATTACAGCATCTGGAAAAAATATTGGAATTTATAGTGCGAATGGTGGTCCAGAAGCGAAAGCGGCAATAAAGAAGGATGGAGCAGAAGGAATCTGGAAATGCACAGCTGCCCAGTCACCATTTACAGTTGGACAAAAAAGTGCAGAAGTTGCATATAAAATTTTGGAAGGAAAAGATTTTGAAAAGGAGACATTAATTTCAACATTTGCAATTGATGCATCAAATGTTTCAGAATATTCAGATTCTGATTGGCAGTAGTCATTCGGCGGAATGGGAGAAAAGATATGAATGCTTTGATGGAGATGAAAAATATTAATAAGAGTTTTGGTAGTAATAGAGTTTTGGAAAATGTAAATGTTTCATTGTATTCAGGGGAAGTTCTTGCATTACTAGGAGAAAATGGAGCAGGAAAATCCACTCTTATCAAAATTTTAGGCGGCATTTATAAGAAGGATTCAGGGCAAATTTATGTGAAAGATCAATTGGCAGAGATTAATAATATTTCAGATGCAAGAACCTATGGTATTAGTATTATTCATCAGGAATTAATGCTATGTAGTCATATTTCAGTGGCGGAAAATATTTTTTGGACTGTCTTCCAAAGAAGGGACGTCATGGTAGGACTGGAAGAGGACATATCAGATGGCAGGAGAGCTGCTGCATGCAATGGCGTAGATGATTGACCCCACTATGAAAAGGTGCTTCAAGGCTCAGTATGTGGCAGTGCCAGGTGGTGGAAATCACCAAGGCCATGAGCTTTAAACCGAAGGTGCTTATGCTGGATGAGCCCACATCGGCTCTGGCCGCCAATGAAACCCAGAAGCTGTTTGAGGCAATACGGATGTTAAAAAACGCAGGATGTAATCATTATCTACATCTCCCACAGATTACAGGAGCTGTGGGAGATTGCAGACAGCGTTACAGTGCTGCGGGATGGAAAATACATAGGAACAGAGCCAATCAGTTCGCTGCAGCACAAGGATATCATTACTATGATGTTCGGTGATGTGGAAATCAAGGAAAGACCCGGAGACCTTAAGGTGCAGGATGGCATCATAATGGATGTAAAACATCTTACCCGCAAGGGGAAGTTCCAGGACGTATCCTTTCAGCTGAGAAAGGGAGAGGTATTAGGAATTGCAGGAATGCTGGGGTCCGGCCGTACAGAGCTGCTGCGCTGTATATTTGGCGCAGACCCTTACGACAGCGGTGAAATCCTGGTGGATCAGAAAACTGCTCCCAAAAATGCCGGTCCCATCGGAATGATGCAGATGGGGCTGGGGCTGACGCCGGAAGAGAGAAAAACACAGGGAGTGATTTTGATTCATTCCATCCGTGATAACCTCTGCTATGCCAGTATGGATAAGATGACACAGCGCCATGTGATAAATGAAAAAACCAGAAAAGAATTTTCAGAGAGACAGATTAGGGATTTACAGATTAAAATTCCGGATTTGATGGCCCCGGTAAGCTCTCTTTCCGGCGGCAACCAGCAAAAGGTAATTATTGGAAACTGGTTGAATACAGCTCCCAAGATTATGATGTATGATGAGCCCTCCAGAGGAATAGATGTAAAAGCAAAACAACAGATTTTCCAGATTATGTGGGAGCAGTCCAGAAAAGGAATATCCAGTATTTTTGTGTCATCAGAGCTGGAGGAACTGGTGGAGGTATGTCACAGGATTCTGATTATGCATATGGGAAAAATCGTTGGGGAAGTGTGTCTGGACGACCATGTGACCATAGATGCATTATACGCGTATTGTATGGGAGGAAAGGTAGAATGAAATCTGTAAAAATCGACTCATTGCATATGGAACTATTTTCCTGCAAAAAACAAAAAATTTAATTCTGGACCACCTGATTGAAATTCTTCTGCTGGTTCTGATTATTGGTGTAAGTATTGCGGCGCCGTCCTTTCTGAAATCGGGAAATATTTTAAACATATTGCGGAATGCGGCTATGAAGGGTGTCATTGCTTACGGAATGTGTCTGGTAATCATTTCAGGTGAAATAGACCTGTCCGTTGGATCCCAGGTAGCCTTAAGCGGAGTGCTGGCAGGATTTATCTCAAAGGGACTTGCTGAGGCAGGAATCATGCCCATTGAGCTTGGCGCGTTAGTGGGAATTGCAGCAGCCACCCTGGTGGCTCTCTTGACAGGATTGTTCCACGCATGGGCCAGACAGAAATTTAATATGCCCAGTTTCATTATCACACTGGCTACCCTGAATGTGATGTATGGTTTTGCGGCTATCGTGTGCGGCGGATTTCCTATCGCCAATGCCTTCCCAATCCTGGTATGCCTTTCTGGGAAGCGGAAGGATTCTGGGAATACCCTTTCCCGCCATTGTCTTTATCTTAATCTTCCTGTTTTTTTGGTTCCTGACAGAGAAAACTGACCTGGGAAGAAGAATTTACGCAGTGGGAGGTAATGCGGAGGCTGCCCGTTTGAATGGAATCAGTGTGTGGAAAACCAGGATTTTTGTCATGTGTATGGTGCAGCTGATGTGTGTATTGTCAGGTATTATGAATTCCGCACAGGTCCGTTCTGCCACATTTACCTTTGGACGCGGCTGGGAGACGCAGATTATATCCTCTGTAGTAATCGGCGGTACCAGTATGTTGGGCGGTATTGGAACCATATGGGGAACTTTGATAGGCGTACTATTTACAGGTGTAATCACCAACGCCATGACATTGCTGAATGTAAACGAGTTCATGCAGTATGTGATTAATGGCGCCCTGATGTTTTTTGCAGTTATGTTTAACACATACATGACGAAAAAAAGAAATAATTAATGAGAGTGGCTTGGAGGAAGGAAATGAAGCTGGGAGTCGGATTATATCGTTACATGCTAAAGGATGAGGAATTTACCTTTGCAAGACAGTGCGGATGCTCGGATGTAATTATCCATCTGGCAAATTACTACGATGGAGAAAATGATATTGTCAAAGCTACGGATGAAAAGGAAAATTACGGAATCGCCAGAGCAGGGGAGTCTGTTTGGAGTCTGGACCACATGATGGTTCTCCAGAAGCAGGCAAAGGAAAAGGGGCTTAATATTTACGGAATTGAGAATTTCAGTCCGGCGGACTGGTATGATATATTGCTGGATGGACCTAAAAAGGAAGAACAGATGGAGCATCTGAAGGAAATTATACGCAATGCAGGAAAAGCAGGTATACGATGTTTCGGATATAATTTCAG
>ENA-OQHL01000556-OQHL01000556.1-human-gut-metagenome-genome-assembly--contig:-NODE-556-length-24866-cov-8.646065_pt1 | contig 24866 bp, 26 predicted proteins | sample MGYA00242565_ERZ504723 | MGnify/ENA primary metagenome ERZ504723 (study PRJEB26092, sample SAMD00036211) | human gut metagenome | host: Homo sapiens | study: EMG produced TPA metagenomics assembly of... | reverse complement strand
ACCGAAAAGCTGTACACGCCGCCGTATCGCTCGACGATGCTGCAAATGCTGTGCACGCCGATGCCGTGTCCGGCGCGGTCGGAGACCGGCACGCCGTGGCTGAACTGCACCGGCTGCGTGCAGTCGTTGACAACCTGCAGGAAGAACTTTCCGGCTTTTTCGTATGTCTGCACCTCGATGTGTCCGGGAATGCCGTCCGCGCGCTCGCTGCATGCGTGAATCGCATTCTCAAGCGCGTTGGAGAGCAGCACGCACAGGTCGCTCTCGGCAAGCGGCAGCTGATTGGGCAGCACGGCATGCACCGCAAGCGGGATGCCCTGCGCCTTGGCGCGGTCGGCAAACGATGAGAGAATCAGGTTTGCGGCCTCGTTTTCGCAGTAAACGGTCACGCGGCTGGCTTCGATTTCCTCGCTGATGGAGTGAATGTACTGCAGTGCCTGCTCGTACTGCTCATTCTCGATGCAGGCGGTGATGTACTGCAGATGATGCCGCAGATCATGCCGGTAGGCGCGGGTTTTCTGCTGAGAGATGCGCAGTGCTTCAATCTCACGGACGGCCTGATGCACCTGCAGGTCAAGATTGCTTTTCAGCTCCTCCAAACGCAGCCGCGCGTGCTGCTCTTTGGAAATGTGAATCAGGAACAGCAGGTACGCCGCACTGCACACGAACGGCATGAACTCCACGACTACGGCCGAACCGGAGAACAGCAGGTCGGTATAAACGCGGGTGGCATAGTCAAACGCATAGTACACCGCGGGCACAATGCCGAACTGACACTGCACCGCCCGCGAATACTGCGACACCGACCGGATGGCAGGTGCGGCCTTGAGCAGCAGAATGAGCATCGGCACGGTGACGATTATTTCCACAGCGTACTGCATGGTGTCTCCGCCGGAGAAGATAGCGACCGCGATCAGCGCCAGCCAGCGCCGCAGCTGACAGCACAGGTACGCCGTCAGCACGGAAATCACCGGCCACAGGCGTTCGTGACTGAGCGAGCACAGCGCAAGCACAAGCGGCAGGTGGGTGTGCAGCGGATACAGATAGCGTCCGAAGCCCGGGTCCACACCGAGGTAGGCGATGCCGGACAGGCAGAAGATCATCAACGTGTACAGCAGCATGCGCTTTTTCGCCTTGGGCGTCCAGTGGATATTGCAGAATGCCGCAGAAAGCGCGATGCCGAACAGCGTAACGGCAACGGAGTTGCAAAGGTCAACGGCGAGTGCAATCATGTCAGGAACACCTGCTCTTTCTGGAAAGCGTGTTCAAGGTACGCGTCCTTGATGTCGTTGTAGCGTCCGCGCGGAATGGGCAGCTCGACGCGGCTGGACATGACGAGCGTTTTCGGTGTGATCGTCTGGATGTGCTCTAAATTTACAAGGTAGGAGCGGTGAATGCGCAGAAAATTCCTGTGTTCGGCAAGGCTTTCGCACAGGCTGTCCATGCTGCCGGCGGCTTCGAGCACGGTGCCGTCAGTCTTGTGCAGCAGCAGGGAACGGCGGATGACCTCGCAGTATTCCAGCTTGTCCAGTTCAACGCGTGTGATGCCGGTTTGCAGCGCAGGATCAGGCTGCGCTGGTCGGCGCGGCGGCACTCGGCGATCACCGAATCCGTCAGACGGAAAAAGCTGTCCTCCCAGATGGGCTTGATCTGGTAGAAATAGGCACCCACCACATAGGATTCCACTGCAAACTCGGCGGAAGAAGTAAGAAAGATGATCTTGACGACGTTATCGTACTGCCGGATCTCCTTGGCGGCGGTAATGCCGTTTTCGGCCGGCATGATGACATCCAGAAACAGGATATCGTACCGGGTGCCCTTTTCGATCTCGGCCAGCAGATCCAGCGGGCTGTGAAAGACTGTGCACTGGATCTGGACACAGCGCTGGGCGCGATATTTTTCCAGCAGGGCAGAGAGCTGGTCCAGAACTGTCTGGTCATCGTCGCAGAAGGCGATCTGGATCATAACGGGTTTAACACATCCTTTGCTCGCGTCAGCCAGAAATTACAGCTGGGCCTTGCCCATGCAGTAGGTCTGCAGCACATCGTAGTTGTCGTCCAGCACCACAAGGTCGGCATCCTTGCCGATCTGGATGGAACCCTTGCGGTCATCCAGATGCAGGCAGCGCGCCGGGTTGATGGTGCAGGCGTTCAGTGCATAGTTGAAGGGCACCATGGCCTCCTCCACCAGAATGCGCAGGCCCTTGTTGATGTTCAAAGTGGAACCGGCCAGCGTGCCGTTGTCCAGATGGGCACTGCCGTCCGGGTAGATGGTGATATGGTTGCCGCCAAAGATGTACTCGCTGCCAATGGGGGTGCCCTTGGCCATCAGTGCATCCGAGATCATGATGGCGTAATCCGGGCCTTTGCTCATGAAGTAGTTGTTCAGGGCAGCGGGGGTGGAGTGGCAGCCGTCACAGATGATCTCGCCGTACATGGTGCGGATGCGGTAGGCTGCGCCCACCAGACCGTTGGCGCGGTGGGCGAAGGGGGACATGCCGTTGTACACGTGGGTCATGGAGCGGGCACCGTTGGCATAGGCCATCACGGCCTGCTCATAGGTGGCGGCACTATGGCCGATGCTGACCACCACGCCGTGCTCGGTCAGGTAATGGGTCAGTGCAAACCCTTCGTCGTGTTCCGGTGCAAGGGTCACATAGCGGATGTGGCCGCGTGCTGCCTGCTGGTAGTGCTTGAACTGCTCCACGCTGGGCTTTGCGATGTACTCCGGAGGCTGTGCGCCCTTGTACTTCATATCGAGGTAGGGGCCTTCAAAGTGGATGCCAAGGATCTCGGCACCTTCGTAGCTGCCCTCCATCACGTCGGCCACATTGGCCACGGCGTTGGTCAGCACCTCCACGCTCTGGGTGACGGTAGTGGCCAGAAAGCTGGTCACACCCTCAGAGACGATATGCTTTGCCCAGTAGCGCAGGCCCTCCGGCTTTGCGTCGTTGGTGTCGAATTCGTAGGCACCATGGCAGTGGATATCCATAAAACCGGGCACGATGCGCTTGGAGCCATAGTCCACATCGGCCTGCTTTTCACCATAGGGGAAGATGCCGGTGATCTTGCCCTGCTCCAGCTCGACTGCGGCAGAAATGAACTGGTCGGCGATCCATACTTTTTTGCTCTGGATGATCATATAATCAGCCCTCCGATATCATCATAAAACCTGCATATGCTGCACACGACAGCACAACCATTCTACAGAAAAGTATAGCATTTTCTGGCGGGAATAACCAGCCTTCGCGCGCCTTTTCAAAAAAATTAAGCTGGAAAATGAAAAAACGATCGCAGTTTGCACAAAGAAACAGCGTAAAATCAGAAACCCAGAGCCTTTTTGAGCCGTTTTGGCCGAAAAAAGGTTCCGGGTTTTGTGCATGATCCTTTCAGAGAGCTGTTTTGCAACAGCCCCTTAATATGAAGTAAGCCCCAGGCTTACATCCAAAGCCTGATCCACACGTTTCTGATCTTCCGGCGTGATCTGCCCGGCCCGCTCCCGCAGGCGGTGCTTATCCAGCGTGCGGATCTGCTCCAGCAGCACCACGCTGTCCTTGGCGAGGCCGGTATCCGCTGCCCGGATATTGATGTGGGTGGGCAGGCGGGCTTTGTCCAGCCGGGATGTAATGGCCGCAGCGATCACGGTAGGGCTGTGCCGGTTGCCGATCTCGTTCTGCACGATCAGTACCGGGCGCACGCCGCCCTGCTCCGACCCCACCACCGGCGAAAGATCTGCGTAAAAAACTTCTCCTCTGTGTACCTCCATGGAATCTCCCTCCCTGCATTTGGAGGATGCGCCCCGCTTATGTGATGCGTCCGGCGCATCTTCGTCTGCTCTCAGTATGAGCCGGCTGCGCGCCGGTTATGCAGCGCAGGGGATATTCCATTGTATGCACAAAGGCTTACAGAGTTTCCAGTGTGCAGAAGGCCAGCGCCATGCCGCCCTCGTGGCTCAGAGAGAGCCGGGCGGCAAGGCCATGGGCCTGCATCCATTCCGCCGTCTGGCCGGAAAAATGATAGGCAGGTGCACCGCTTTCCAGCCGGACAGCCTCGATCTCACACAGGGAGAACGGCTCCCGCAGGCCGGTGCCTGCCGCCTTTAAAAAGGCTTCCTTGGCGGCAAAGTTGGCTGCGGCGCTGGCAAGCCGGTGGGCGGCGCTGCGCCCGGCGGGCAGCGGTTCGTTAAGGCTCAGCGCAGCGCGTTCGGCCTCGCCGTACACCCGGCGGATAAAGGCTGCAGCGTGTGCGCCGGTAAGGCTTTTTTCCAGATGTGCGATCTCGCACAGGTCGCAGCCGATGCCATACAGCATAAAGGCCCTCCTTCTGCCGCATTTGCGGCGGTGCAGGCCGTCAGCCTGCAAAATCAGGACCGGAAATTTTATGCAAACTGTGCAAATCCGGTCTGTTTAGCTTGAAGTTTCCTCGCAATTCGTGTACAATGAATGTAGTTCTTCCTAAGGGGGTGTATTCCGTGAGTGGCGAGACCGCTATTTTTTCGATCCACGACAAAAAGGACTATGAGATCCATGAGATCGTACAGCAGGTGTACGATGCTTTAAAGGAAAAAGGCTATAATCCGGTCAATCAGCTGGTGGGCTATATCCTGTCCGAAGACCCCACCTACATCACGACCTATAAGAATGCCCGTTCCATGATCCGCAAGGTGGATCGTGACGATCTGCTGCAGGCCATGCTGCGCAGTTATCTGAACGTCTGATATCGCTTGTCTGCTCATGCCCCGCCGTCGCTATGATGGCGGGGCTTTTTCATAATAGAATGCAGATGCCGTTTACCGTTACAGCCTCTCCGGTGAAAACGCAATTCAGAAAAATCCGCAGATCTTTCTGAATTGCAACTATATAAAAATAAAATTTCCGCTGAAGATGGCCAGAGCGAAACGGAGGCCATTCCAACCGTTACGGCCGGAACGGCAGCGTAAAGATCTGGTTTACGACGACCTCATATTCCCACGGTTCCCGCGCCTTGCGCAGCTGCTTTTCCAGCTTTTCGGCCCCCTCAAACTTGTGGATGAGGTAGAACCAGTGTCCCTTCATGCGGCTCACCGCGCACCCGGCGCTGCCGAACAGTTCGGAGTATCCGTGGTAGAGGTCGTCAAGGTATCCGCGCAGCTCTTCCCGTGCGGCCGGTGCGCCGCCGCGTGCTTCACGGAAGAGCGCCGGGTCCGCAATGATGCCGCGCCCCACCATGATGCCGGACAGCTGCGGATACTGCGCTTCCAACGTGTGCAGGTCCGCAGCGGTGGTCACATCGCCGTTGTAGCACACGGGCATCCGGCACCCGGGCAGGGAGGCAGCAAAAGCGGCACGGTCGGCCTGCCCGCGGTAGAGCTGGCGCATCACACGCGGGTGGATGGTCAGCTCACAGATGGGATACCGGTTATAGATGTCCAGAATGGCAGCAAATTCTGCCGGCTTTTCCACGCCCAGCCGGGTCTTGACCGAGATAGGCCCTTCCGCATTGGCAAATACGGCGGCAAGAAAAGCGTCCAGCTTGACGGGGTCGCGCAGCATCCCGGAACCCTTGCCTTTGGCGGTGACGGTGCCGGAAGGACAGCCGAGGTTCAGGTTCACCTCGGTGTAGCCAAGGCCGCGCAGCTCGCCGATCATCCATGCGGCAAGTTCGCCGTCCTTTGCCAGCAGCTGCGGGATCACCGGTGCGCCGGGGTTTGCCGCAGGGGCAAGCTCGGCCATCTTCTTTTTAATGAGAACCCGGTTCTCCGGCGGGGAGATGAAAGGGGCATAGTAGCGGTCGGCATTGCCAGCAGGGCCGAACCATTTCTGGTGTGCCTGCCGCCACACCCGGTCGGTCAGGCCCTCCATGGGGGCAGCATAGTAATTCATGGGCAAATCTCCAAAGTGTTTGATAGGGATATTGTAACAAAAAACTCCCGTCCTGTGAAGTCACAGAACGGGAGAAGCGAGCTTTTTGAAAGATCAGTCTGCAAACAGCGGGGTGGACAGGTAGCGGTCGCCGGTATCGGGCAGCAGGACCACGATGTTCTTACCGGCATTCTCCGGGCGCTTTGCCAGCTGCAGGGCAGCATAAACAGCAGCACCGGAGGAGATACCCACCAGCACGCCTTCCTTGTGGCCGATCAGACGGCCGGTGGCAAAGGCATCGTCGTTCTCCACGGCGATGATTTCGTCATACACCTTGGTGTCCAGTACGTCCGGCACAAAGCCCGCGCCGATGCCCTGGATCTTGTGTGCGCCTGCTGTGCCCTTGCTCAGCACAGGAGAGGAAGCAGGCTCTACAGCCACCACCTTGACGTTCGGGTTCTTGCTCTTCAGGTACTGGCCCACGCCGGTCACGGTGCCGCCGGTGCCCACGCCTGCCACAAAGATATCCACCTTGCCGTCGGTGTCCTCCCAGATCTCGGGGCCGGTGGTCTCGATGTGGGCCTGAGGGTTGGCCGGGTTCACGAACTGGCCAGGGATGAAGGAATTCGGGATCTCCTTTGCCAGCTCGTCGGCCTTGGCGATGGCGCCCTTCATGCCCTTGGCACCCTCGCTCAGCACCAGCTCTGCGCCGTAAGCCTTCATCAGCTGGCGGCGCTCGACGCTCATGGTCTCGGGCATCACGATGATGATGCGGTAGCCCTTGGCGGCTGCCACAGCGGCCAGACCGATGCCAGTATTGCCGGAGGTAGGCTCAATGATCACGGAACCTTCCTTCAGCAGGCCCTTTTCCTCGGCATCATCGATCATCTTTTTGGCGATGCGATCCTTGACAGAACCGGCCGGATTGAAGTATTCCAGCTTGGCAATGATGTGGGCAGGCAGCTCCTGCTCCTTTTCAATGTGGGTCAGCTCCAGCAACGGAGTATGACCGATCAGCTGATCTGCGGCAGTATAAATCTTGCTCATTGTAGTTTCCTCCCTGATACAGTTATGGGCACATGTGCCCTGCTGGACGACCCGGTTCTAAAACCTTTATACCAACATCATTTGTGGGTTTGATGGTATTATAGACCCGTTCTGTGCGGTTGTCAATGGATTTTTTGAAAAAAGTGGGATTGAAATATTATTTACCCTGTTGTATAATAGGTTAAAAACTCAATCTATAACCAACAAAGGAAGTACACTATTATGATCGTGTCCACCAAAGGGCGCTATGCACTGCGCGTGATGATCGACCTTTCCGAGCATCAGTCTGAAAAATATGTCCCTCTCAAGGAGATCGCTGCCCGGCAGGAGATCTCGGAAAAATATCTGGAAAACATCCTTAAGGTGCTGGTGCAGAACGGCTTTCTGGAGGGCTTGCGCGGCAAGGGCGGCGGCTACCGGCTCACCCGCAGCCCGGAGCAGTACACCGTGGGCGAGATCCTGATGCTGACCGAGGGCAGCCTTGCGCCGGTGAGCTGCCTGACCCCCAATGCGACCCCCTGCTCCCGCATGGCAAACTGCCGCACCTACGAGATGTGGAAGGGGCTGGACGATCTGATCTCCAATTATTTCGGCAATATCACACTGGCCGATCTCGCCCGGCCTGATCAGGCTGGGAATGATTATGTGATCTGACGGTATTTCTGATAACATGCAAAAAGGCGCACCGGCTTGACCGGCGCGCCTTTTTTTGCACAGTTCTCGGCGAAATGTGCAATTTTTCTTATCCAGAATCACGGTTGATGGATTGGGGCTCCTGCGGTATACTTTACCCTTGATGTGTCCATTTACGCTTTTGATCGAGGAAAGGGGAACTTTACTACGAAATATATTTTTCAGTTTGCGCGCATTCTTGCGTTTTGTTTTTTGGGCGAGATCCTTCATGTAGTGCTGCCACTGCCGGTCCCGGCCAGCGTCTACGGTCTGGTGCTGCTGCTGGCAGCGCTGAACTTCAAGCTGGTAAAGCTGGACGATGTGAAAGAGGTTGGAACCTATCTCACAGGCATCTTCCCGCTGTTGTTCGTGCCCGCTGCCGCCGGTGTGATGGAACTGTGGGCAGAGATGGGCGAGATGCTGCTGCCCATCCTCGTTGCCATTATCCCGGTCACTGTGCTGGTGATGGTGAGTGCAGGCAAGACCACGCAGGCCCTGACCGGCCGCAAGAAAAAGGAGGCTGACAATGACGCAGCTGCTGAATGATTTTCTGTCCGGGCTCCGCAGCATGGGGCGTTCTGCTTACGCTGGCCGCGTTTGCACTGGGCACCCTTATCAATAGGGTGACAGGCAAAGCCATTTTTAACCCGCTGCTGCTGGGCAGCATCTTTGTGATCATCTTTCTGTCGGTGTGCAGCATCCCGTATGCGGACTACAAGGCCAGCGCGGCACCGGTGAACTATCTGCTGCTGCCCGCCACCGTGGCACTGGCCATTCCGCTGTATGAAAAGATCGACCTGCTGAAAGAGAATGCCGCCGCCATCATTGCGGGTATCTCGGTGGGCACGCTGGTGAGCCTTGGCAGCGCACTGGCGCTGGCACTGGCGCTGGACCTGACCCGTGAGCAGTATGCCACCCTGCTGCCCAAATCCGTGACCACCGCCATCAGCATGGATGTGGCCGCTGAGCTGGGCGGCATTGCTGCCCTGACCGGTGCGATCGTCATTGTTACCGGCATCGTGGGGGCGCTGCTGGCTGAGACGGTGTGCAAGATGTTCCACATCACCGACCCCATCGCTAAGGGCGTGGGCATCGGAACTTCGGCCCATGCCGTGGGCACCAGCAAAGCTCTGCAGATGGGCGAGGTGGAAGGTGCCATGAGCGGCCTTTCCATTGCGGTGGCCGGTGTGCTGACCGCAGTGCTCTGCCCGGTGTTTGTGAACCTGATCCGGTAAAGGATTTAAAATAGCCGCTCTGGCTTTTTTCAGTAGAATTTATTTATTGATCCGGGAACCTCAGTTTACAACAAAAATGAGATAGGCAACCCCTTTCGGGGAAGTCTATCTCATTTTTTTGTTGAGGCTGTTTTTATACGCCGCTGTGTTCCCGTTCATCCTTCAGGATGGCCGTCACGCTCTGCATGGTGCTTACTGCACGATGCAGTTCTTCGTCGCCAAGCTCTGCACGCAGGCGGGCGTAACAGCGCTGCATGAACGCGCGCTCCTCCGCCATCAGCTCCACAGCCTTGCTGGAAAGCTCCACATAGGTGCGGCCCGCTTCACGGTCGGTCTTCCATGCCACAAAGCCATTGTCCTGCAGCTTTTCAACGGCCTTGGAAAGCTCTGTCACCTTCAGGCCCATAACGGCAGCAAGGTCAGCCAGATAAACCTTACTGTCCGGGTGCTGTTCGGCCTGCATCTTGATGTAATATAAGATCAGGTAATCCGCCCGCTGGATGGTGCTGAACACCTTGTCGATATCAAAATTGTGCAGGAAGAACCATTCTTCCGGGTGATGTTTCAGTTCCACGCTCATCATGCATCCTCCCTGTTATTCCCGCTCATTGCGGCGGATATATTCGTGGGTGCCGCCAAGGCTCTTGTAGGCCGGGCGGATGATCTTGTTTGCGCTGAGCAGCTCTTCAATGCGGTGGGCGCTCCAGCCCATTACGCGGGCCACGGCGAACAGCGGCGTGTACAGCTCCATGGGGATGCCCAGCATATCGTACACAAAGCCGCTGTAGAAGTCCACATTGGGGCTGACACCCTTGAAAATTTTGCGCTCCTCCGCGATCAGCTGCGGGGCCATGTGCTCGATCTTGTTGTAAAGGGCAAGGTCCTTGTCGCGGCCCTTCTCGTGGGCCAGCTGTTCCACATAGCCTTTGAATACCACCTCACGGGGGTCACTGAGGGAGTACACCGCGTGGCCCATGCCGTAGATCAGGCCTTTGCGGTCAAATGCTTCGCCGTGCAGCAGCTTTTTCAGGTAGGCTTCCAGCTCTTCATCGTCCTCGGTGTCGTGCAGGTTTTCGCGGATGTTCTGCATCATCTGCATCACCATCAGGTTGGCACCGCCGTGGCGCGGGCCTTTGAGGGAGCACAGGGCAGCCGCCATGGCCGAGTAGGTATCAGTGCCAGACGAAGTGACCACGCGGGTGGTAAAGGTGGAGTTGTTGCCGCCGCCGTGCTCGGCGTGCAGCAGCAATGCCACATCCAGCACGCGGGCTTCCAGCTCGGTGTACTTCATATCCGGGCGCAGCATCCGCAAAAAGTTCTCTGCGGTGGAAAGCTCCGGGTCCGGCCGGTGGATGTACATGCTGCCGTCGTTTTTCGTAGTGGTTATAGGCATGGTAGCTGTACACGGCCAGCATGGGGAAGATGCCGGCCAGCTGGATGCTCTGGCGCAGCACATTGGAAATTTCCAGATCACCGGCCTTGGGGTCGTAGGATGCCAGTGTGAGCACGCTGCGGGCCATGGAGTTCATGATATCGTGGCTGGGGGCCTTCATGATCACATCACGGGTAAAGTTGGTGGGCATGGTGCGGCACTCGCCCAGCACGCGGCAGAACTCTTCCAGCTTTTCCTGCGTGGGCAGCTCACCAAACAGCAGCAGATAGCCCGCTTCCTCAAAGGCAAAGCGGCTGCCGGACGACCCGCGGATCAGGTCTTTCACGTCGTAGCCGCGGTAGAGCAGCTGACCGTCGGCAGGCTTTTTCACTCCGTCCACATACTGGAAGGCGCGGATATCGGAGATATTGGTCAGGCCTGCCAGCACGCCCTTGCCGTTTTCGTCGCGCAGGCCCGCTTTAACGCCAAACTCCTTGTACAGGTCCTTGCTGATGCGGTCATGTTCGGCGCACAGCGGCTGCTGCTGGTCGAAGTATCCCATTACGTTCTGCAGATGATCCATTGGTAGTTGCTCCTTTCCCATTGCCGTCAGCTTGCGCTCACTTGGCAGGCCATCAGGAAGCTTTCTCTGCGAACAGCCCGGAACTTCAGTCCCGCCCTGCTGCCTGTGGCAGCGGGGTACCACCCCCAGGACATTCGCCGGAGAAACTTCCTGCCGTCCTGCCCGAAAAAACCGTATTGATTCGGGACGGCATTCACTTACATTCAGAATACTCTTTCAGATTACAAAAAGGATATTTCGGTGTCAAGGTACTGTTTGTAAATAAAAAAAGAACAAAATCGGAAAGCTGCCGGGTGCGCAGTTGCCCTTTAGCGCAGGGGCGGTTTTTGAGACGGTAACGCACAAATAAGGCATCTTCCAGCCGGATCTCAGGGGACTGGCAACAAATAAAGCTACGACAAAACCGCATTTGTAAACGGTTCATCGTGGCTTTTTGTCATATCGGAGTGGCGAGACTCGAACTCGCGGCCTCCTGCTCCCAAAGCAGGCGCGCTACCAACTGCGCAACACCCCGGCATCCGGCGGCACTGCTGCACCGCCGGAATATAGTATATCGTTTTTGGAGCGGTTCGTCAATAGCGGCGTGGCCCTGCCGTGCCTTTAATTAAAGGAGCGGAAGCCCTTGCCGATGATCTCGCTGGAATTGACGATGGTGATAAAGCTCCGGGGGTCGTTCTCCCGCAGGAAGTTGCGCAGCTGCAGGGCCTGACGGCGGGTCAGCACCGTCACCAGCACGCTCAGCTCGTGGTGGGTGTAAGCGCCGTAAGCCTTTTCCACGGTAGCGGAACGGTTCATTTCCTTGATGATGAAGTCCAGAATGGGCTGCGGGTTGGCCGTCACGATGGTGCACACCTTGCGCAGGCGGATGTTCTCGATGGCACCGTCCACCACAAAGCTCTTGCCGATCAGGCCAAGGATGCAGTAAAGGCCGGTGCCCATACCGAACCGCCATGCCGCCGCCAGCACGATGAGGATATCGCTGACCATCAGGGCTTTGCCGATCTCCATAGAGGTATATTTTGCCAGAATCAGGGCCACAATATCCGTACCGCCGGTGGATGCACCGATGTCGAACACGATCGCCGCACCCAGAGCCGGCAGGAACACGGCGAACACCAGATCCAGCATGGCATCGCCGCTCATGGAAACGTTGACGGGATAGAGCCACTCGCACACCGACACAAAAAAGGACAGCGCAAAGGAAGAATAGATCGTCCAGCCCATGGTCTTGATGCCCAGAAAGACGAAGCCCAGCACCACCAGAATCAGGTTGATGATCCACATAAAGCCGCCCACGTTGATCCGGGGGAACAGGTCTGCCAGCAGAATGGACAAGCCCGAGGTGCCGCCAAATGCAAAATGATTGGGATTTTTAAAGTAAACGATGCCGACCGCCGTCAGGATCAGGCCGAGATTCAGCTCACCGAAGAAATTTAAATTCTTCAGCATATTTTTCCTGCTGAACGCTTCTTTTAAACTGTTCATGGGGTTCCTCCTATTTTAAACACGGCAAAATGCGCTGTATGCCATGCAAAAATATACTCTCCTTGCACGGCGGTGTCAAGGGATAGGGAAAAAGTTGTGGAAAACAACATGAATTGGGGATTTTTCGGATGAGAGAACTCCTTCAGTCAAAGCCTGACGGCTTTGCCAGCTCCCTCGGGGAGGGAGCCTTTGGCAAAGAGAGAAAGCTTTACCGTACTGTCAAGGGCCCCATCTCTGAGGGGGCTGGCACCGAAGGTGACTGGAGGAGTTAAGCTCCCCCTCTCGGGGGAGCTGGCGAGCGTATGCGAGACTGAGAGGGTTTTTCTCTTGAAGAAACGGCAGAATAGTGTATTATATAGTATTATGGAATATATAGGCACTTTGTGCCTTTGACAGGGGGAAAACACATGGCAGATAAAACTTTCTGACCGACATCATCGACGCGGATCTGGCCGAGGGCAAGATCAGCGAGATCCATACCCGCTTCCCGCCCGAGCCCAACGGCTACCTGCACATCGGCAGTGCCAAGGCCATCTACATCAACTGGTCCATTGCAAACCAGTACGGCGGTAAGTTCAACCTGCGTCTGGACGACACCAACCCTGCCCGCGAGGGTGAGGAGTACGTGAACAGCATCATCGAGGATCTGCACTGGCTGGGTGCCGACCCCAACGGCGGCATCTTCTACGGCAGCGACTACTTTGACAAGTGCTACGAGTATGCCGAAAAGCTCATCATGGAGGGCAAGGCCTACGTGGACGACCTGACCCGCGACGAAATGCGCGAGTACCGCGGTGCCGATGCCGGCAAGCCTTCCCGTCCCTCTCCGTGGCGCGACCGCACCCCGGAAGAGAATCTTGACCTGTTCCGCCGGATGCGTGCCGGTGAGTTCCAGGAGGGCGAAAAGACCCTGCGTGCCAAGATCGATCTGGCCAGCCCCAACATGAACATGCGTGACCCGGCTATCTACCGCATCAAGTACGCCGAGCATCACCGTCAGGGCAGCAAGTGGTGCATCTACCCGATGTACGACTTCGCACACCCCATTCAGGATGCCATTGAGGGCATCACCCACAGCATGTGCAGTCTGGAGTTCGAGAACCACCGCCCGCTGTACAACTGGGTCATCGAGAACATTTTTGGCACCGAGTTCCCCAAGCAGCGGGAGTTTGCCCGCCTGAACATGACCAACACCGTCATGAGCAAGCGCTATCTGCGTGAGCTGGTGGAGATGGGCATTGTGGACGGCTGGGATGACCCCCGCATGCCCACCCTGTGCGGCCTGCGCCGCCGCGGCTACACCGCTTCTTCGATCTTTACCTTCGTGCGGGAGGCCGGCATCTCCAAGTCCGACAACCTCATTGATATGCGCCAGCTGGAAGCCTGCATCCGCAGCGAGCTGGACCTGACCGCACAGCGCCGCATCGCCGTGCTGGACCCCGTCAAGCTGGTGGTGGACAACTACCCCGCCGACAAGACCGAGTATTTTGACATCGCCAACAACCCCAACCGTGAAGCCAACGACACCACCACCCGCAAGGTCGCCTTCACCCGGGAGCTGTGGATCGAGAACGAGGACTTCGCCGAGGTGCCGCCTCCGAAGTTCAAGCGCCTGACCGTCGGCGGCGAAGTCCGTCTGATGGGCGGCTATATCGTCAAGTGCGAGAGCGTCGAGAAGAACCCCGACGGCAGCATTGCTGTCATCCACTGCACCGCCGACCTCGAGACCGGCAACGGCAGCCCTGCCGATGGCCGCAAGGTCAAGGGTACCATCCACTGGGTGAGCGCCGCCCACGCCGTGGATGCCGAGGTACGCCTGTACGACAAGCTCTTCACCGAGGCGAACATGAATGCCATCCCCGAGGGCAGCGACTACAAGGATTATCTGAATCCCGACAGCGTTGTCGTCCGCAAGGGCTGCAAGCTGGAAGAGGCTCTGGCCGACGCAAAGCCCGGCGATAAGTTCCAGTTCGTGCGCACCGGTTTCTTCACTCCCGACTCGAAGAACCCCGGCGTGTACAATCGTGTCGTGACCCTGCGCGACAGCTTCAAGCCCGCAAAGTAACGAGCGGACCCCAAACATCGCAAAAGGAGCACTTCACAGACCATGAAAAAACACATGACCCGCAACATGATCCTCATGCTGGTGCTGGACGTCGTCCTCGGCATCGTGCTGGCCCTCTATATCGCCAACACCGGCACGGTTCCGGCTGCCGATAACGCCGACACCTACACCGACGGCACCTACACCGCCAGCGCGCAGGGCTGTCTGAGCGAGGTGGGCGTCACCGTGACCATCACCGGCGGCAAGGTAACGAATGTTGTGATCGACGCTTCCGGCGAGACGCCGGAGCTGGGCGGCAAGGCGGCAGAGACGCTGTCAGCCTCCCTGCTGGCGGCTGGCTCGACCGTCGGAGTGGATGCTGTCTCCGGCAGCACCATGACCAGCGACGCGGTATTTGCGGCAATGAACGATTGCCTTGCACAGGCCGCACAGTGATGAAGTTTTGAACGGAGCTGCTGCACGGCGTGTCTGTGCGGCAGCTTTTTTGTGAGCGAGGTTCTTATGATACTGGATATTCTGCCGCTGGCGGGCGGCACGGCCCGCCTTGTGCGGGTGTACGGCGGTGAGCCCTGCGTAAAGCTGCCCGGGGCTGTTCCTGCGCCGGAAGGGGAGGGCCGGTGGCCCATCACCGAACTGGGAGATTACTGTTTTTCCGAAAAGCCCCGGGGTCTGCCCGGGCCGGAAAAGACCTGCCGCTATGAGCGGGCCGAGGACGGCAAGCTCTGTCTGACCCGTGCTTTTGGCCGGGATGTGAGCGGCAAAGAGCGGTACAGCTTTGACTTCGACGCCCCCGCTGCCCCGGCGCAGGACGACGAGCTCCACCCCATCTGCGGGAACTTCCTGGAAGAAGTCACCCTGCCGGAGAGTCTGCGGGTCATCGGCAGCTGCACATTCTACAACTGCCGCAGGCTGCGCCGCCTGACTGCCGGGACAGGAGAGCTGACCATGGGCAGCGATGTCTTCCTCAACTGCTTTGCGCTGGAAGACCTCATCGTCCGCGCCACGCCCGAGCAGGCCACCGGCCTGTTCGCCCTCGTGGGCAGCATCACCGAGGCCGTGCGGGCGCTGTTCTGGCCGGTAGGGGAGGCTGCACCCCGTGCGGGGCTGTGGTATCCCGCCTACTGGGAGGACATCGAGGAGACGCCCGCCCACATCCTGCTCCACACCTTTTCGGGGCAGGGCTACCACTACCGGCAGTGCTTTCTCGAAAATAAGCTTCTCCCGGCGGAGTACGACGCCATCTTCCCGCAGGGCCACGACGCCGACGACGCTTCCGTGATGGCGATGCTCTGCTTCGACCGCCTGCGCTGGCCGTGGCAGCTGAGCGATGCCGCCCGGGATGCCTACCGGGACTTCCTCAAGACCAACACCGGGCGGGTGCTGACCCGTCTGCTCAAGGCGCAGGACACCGAGGGCATCAAAGCCCTGCTGGCGCTGGATGTGATGGACGCCGACGCTTTTGCCGAGGGTGCAGCCCTCGCGGCCAAGGCCGACAATGCCGAAGCTGCCGCCCTGCTGGCCGACGCAGAGCACAAAAAGCGTGCCGCTGCGCCCCAAAAGAAGAGGTATGATTTTGATTTCTGAGAAGGAAACGTTTTTTGACCCCCGCAAGCCCTTCCAGTCGGCCCGGCCCGAGACTCACGAAGAGTGGCAGGCCCGGATGGGCGGCGAGGTGCTGGCCGTGGTGCGCAGCGGGCTGTATCTGGACTTCCGCTTTTTAGACCAGGCCCTCTCGGCCCTGACGCCCACCGCCGACGAGCGGTGCGGTGTGCTGGCGACGGATGGGACCATCCTCTGCTACCAGCCAAGCGCCCTGCTGAGGCTCTACCAGAAGAACCCCAAATATCTCAACCGGCTCTATCTCCACACGGTGTTCCACTGCATCTTCCGCCATCTCTGGCTGCGCGGCAAGCGGGACAAACGCCTGTGGGACCTTGCGTGTGACATTGCGGTGGAGAACGTCATCGACGGTCTTGGCCGCAAGAGCGTCCAGCGCCCCCTGACGTGGGTGCGCCAACACGCCTATGAGGAGATCATCGCGCAGGAAAAAGTGGCTGCTGCAGCTCCCATCTACCGCTGGCTGGTGCGGCAGACGCCCGGCGTTCTCCGCCAGCTGGAAAAAGAATTCTACACCGACGACCACCGCCTCTGGCCCAAAGATGCCCCCGAACAGCCCCAACAGATGCCCACCCCTCTGCCCCAGAAGACGTGGCAGAAGATCGGCGAGCGGATGCAGACAGAGCTGGAACTCCGGGACAAAGAGGCCGGTGAGGGCGCGGATGCCATGCGGGAGCAGATCAAAGCCGCAAACCGCAGCCGCCGCAGCTACGGCGACTTCCTGCGCCGGTTCTGCGTCACCCGGGAGGAAGTCCACCTCGACCCGGACGAGTTCGATCTGAACTTTTACACCTACGGCCTGTCGGTCTACGGCAACCTGCCCCTCATCGAGCCGCTGGAGACCCGGGAGAGCAAGAAGATAGAAGAGCTGGCCCTCGTCATCGACACCAGCTACTCCACCTCGGGTGAGCTGGTGCGGGCCTTTCTGGCCGAGACGTACACTCTGCTGAAGGGCAGGGAGAATTTCTTCCATCGGATGAATCTCCACCTCATCCAGGCCGACAACGCGGTGCGGCAGGATATTCCCGTCAAAAACGAAGACGACCTCATCCATGCCATGAACCATTTCGAGCTGCGGGGCGGCGGCGGCACCGATTTCCGGCCCGCCTTCGAGTACGTCAGCCAGCTCTGCGCCGAGAAGAAGTTCTCGAACCTCCGGGGTCTGCTCTATTTTACCGACGGTATGGGGACTTACCCGGTCCGACGCCCGGCTTACGACACGGCATTTCTGTTTCTGGGCGACCGCTTCGACGACGCCAATGTGCCGCCCTGGGCGATGAAAGTGATACTGGACGAAGAAGAATTTACCGGCGAGGCCGCCCGCAGCGCCTCGGCCCTGTCCGAAGCGCTGGCGGAGGAAGACGACCTCTACCGTGACCTCAACAATTCGTGATAACGAGGGAAAGAATATGAACATCAAACGAGCCAAAGAAGAGATCGAGCATACCGTCAAAGCGTACCTCGCCAAAGATGCTCTGGGCGAATACGCCATCCCGGCCATCCGCCAGCGCCCCATCCTGCTGATGGGGCCTCCGGGCATCGGCAAGACCCAGGTCATGGAGCAGGCGGCGCGGGAGTGCGGCGTGGCGCTGGTGGCCTATACCATCACCCATCACACCCGCCAGAGCGCCGTGGGCCTGCCCTTCATCCGTCAGCGCAACTACGGCGGCCGGGACGTCTCTGTGACGGAGTACACCATGAGCGAGATCATCGCCAGCGTCTACGCCAAGATGGAGGCCACCGGCCTGAAAGAGGGCATCCTCTTCATCGACGAGATCAACTGCGTCTCCGAGACGCTGGCCCCCACCATGCTGCAGTTTCTGCAGTGCAAGACCTTCGGCAATCAGGCCGTGCCTGCGGGCTGGGTCATCGTGGCGGCAGGCAACCCGCCGGAGTACAATAAATCCGTCCGCGATTTCGATATCGTCACCCTCGACCGCGTCCGCCGGATGGACATTGAGCCGGATCTGCCGGTCTGGAAGGACTACGCCCGTGCAGCCCACATCCACAGCGCGATCCTGAGCTATCTCGAACTGCACCCCCAGAACTTCTACCAGATAAACGCCGACGTGGACGGCACCCAGTTCGTCACCGCCCGCGGCTGGGAAGACCTTTCCAACCTGCTCAATACCTATGAGTCGCTGGGCCTGCAGGCCGACGAAGAGCTCATCCGCCAGTATATCCAGCACCAGAAGATCGCCGAGGACTTCTCGGCCTACCTCGACCTCTACTATAAGTACCGTGACGACTACGGCGTGGAGGATATTCTGGCCGGTCAGGCCAAGCCTGCCGCTTTTGCGCGGCTGCTGCAGGCCCCCTTCGACGAGAAGCTGAGCCTCGTGAGCCTGATCCTGTCCGGCCTCGAGACGCGCTTCTCTGCCTCCCGGCGGGCAGACGCTGCGGCCGACAGCTGCTATGCCTTCCTGCGGGAGACGAAGAAAGCCTTTGCCGAGATGCCCGCAGAGCTGGCGCAGGAGCCGAACTGCTGGGCGCAGCTCTTTGACCAGATGACCGCCGACTACGAGGCCGAGACCCAGAAAAAGCGCACCGCCGGTCTGCTGGATAAGCCCACGCTGGAAGCCCGTTTGCAGACCGCCAAGACCCTGCGCGGCTGGGAGAAAGAGCTTCTGCGCGCCGCTGCACCGGACGCGAACACCGCTTTCAAGGTGCTGCGCACCCAGTTCGGCACCCTGTCGGATGCCCGGGACACCGCCCAGCAGACGGCCAGCGCCGCGCTGGAAGCGGCCTTCGACTTCATGGAGCAGGCATTCGCCGAGAGTCAGGAGATGGTGGTCTTCGTCACCGAACTGACCCTCTCGCCCGCCGCCCATGCCTTCATTGCCGAAAACGGCTGTGAGCGGTATTTCCAGTACAACAAAGACCTCCTGCTCGACCACCGCAAGGCGGCCCTGGATCAGGAGCTGGAAGCCGAACAGCGTCGGCACGGGATGCTGTAAAAGATATAAACGCAAACGAGGGGCCGCACAGCTGTGCGGCCCCTCGTTTTGTATGCAAAAAAGAAAAAGCATCTTGATAAAATCAAGATGCTTGGTGGTTGCGGGGGCCGGATTTGAACCAACGACCTTCGGGTTATGAGCCCGACGAGCTACCAGACTGCTCCACCCCGCGATATTTACTTTTCGCTGTCGGCCTCTCGCTGACTGCTCAAGTATAATACCACAAGGCGGGGGACTTGTCAAGCGTTTTTTCAAAAAGAATATGACTTTTTTGAAAAGGCCGCTGCCGGAAACAAAAAGCGCCCCATTCCGGGGCGCTTCGACAGAGCAAATATCACTTGCGGGTGCGGCGGCGCACGAAGCGGACGACGAGGGCGGCTGCGGCCAGAACGATCAGCACGGGCCAGACGCCCACGACCCAGACCGTCAGCTGCTGGATGCCGGAGACGAAGCCCGTCCAGCCATTGCGGAGGGCGCTGGACAACTGGGAGAGGTAGGTTTCCTCGGTGGGGGTGTATTCCTTCACCTCGTCCAGCGAGAGGTAGACCGTGGAGCAGGACACCTGCTGGCTGTACCAGTCCAGCTGCGACTGCCAGCTCTCGATCTGGTACTGGACGTCGCTGAGGGAAGATTCGATCTCCAGCAGATCGGAGAGGTTTTCGGCGCTGGCCTGAAGCTCCTGCAAACGTGTGCGCTGGGCCGTCAGGTTGGAGAGCCGGGCCTCGATGTCCATATACTGGGTGGTGACGTCCTGCACCTGCTCGCTCTTGTCCACGAGGTTGCCCGCCTGCGCGGCGGCTTCGAGGAAGCTCGCGTAGTTGTCCTGCGGGACGCGGACGGTGAGGGAGAGGGTGCGGCTCGAGCCGGTGTAAGAGGATTCATTGCTGGATTCCAGATAGCCTCCGGCGGCGCTCACGGCGTCGGTGAGGGCGGTGCGGGCGGCGTCAAAGTCCTTGCTCTCGATGGTGAGGTTGGCGGTGTAGATGAGCTTTGTGCTCGTCTGCGCGGCCTCGGCGCTGAGGGTGCCGGTGCCGCCTGCATCGCGGTCGCTCATGGCATCGGCGCTTCCACCGGCCGGGACGGCCATCTTGGGTGCGGCAAGGGCGCTGTTCACGTCGTCCATCGAGTAGGCGGCGTAGGAGGCCGTCTCAGGGGCAGAGCTGAGGGCCGCGCCGCCCGCAGGCAGCAGGCTGATGGGGGAGTGGACTGCCGCATACAGACCAACGCCGCAGAGCAGGCCGCAGGCGGCGATGCTCAGAGCCTTGCGGGGAAAGTGGATGGCTTTTTTCGGTTTCTTGGCGGGTCTCGGTGCCTCTTCTGTCGGCTGCATGGCGAGGAGCTTTGCTTTCAGATCGTCCGAAGCGTGAAGGTCGTCTACCTCCATCTTGTACTCATACCACCTCATCTTCGATCTCCTCCTTCAGCATCGTATGTAACTGTGCGCGGGCGCGGCGAAGCCAGCTGAGCACCGTGTTGGTGGGTGCGCCCAGCATCCGGCCCACCTCGGCGGCGGTGTACCCCTCGTAGTAGTGGAGGTAGACCGCGTTGCGGTAGTTCTCGGGCAAGGCGCGCACGGCGTCCAGCACACTGCCGTCTTCCATCTGGTCCGGAGCGGGAAGATTCTCGTCCAGCTCGGTGTCCTTCTGGCGGGCGGCGCGGGTCAGGTCGTGGCAGCGGTTGATGGTCACACGCAGCAGCCAGGCTTTCAGGTGTTCCTCGCTCTCGAAGCGGCCATTGTAGCACAGCAGCTTTTCGAAAACATCCTGCACCACATCTTCCGCATCGGCGGTGCAGCTGCAGTTGTGCATGGCGGCTCGGAACACCGTGTCACTGTATCGCTGCACGGCCAGCGCAAAAATCTCGTTTTTGGTCAGCTGTCCCATAGTTCTATGCTCCTTTGATGTCCTGTGTACAGCAGGACCCGGTGGAAAAATCATCTTTGATCGGGGACATTCACCCTGTATACGGATGAGCGGCCCCGATTATTGCAGTTTATGGTGCAGAGCGGAAAAATCTTCCGCCCGGCATCGCACAAGGTACCCAAAGTATAACATGAATACGCCAAAAACAAAAGGGCCATTTGCCGCCATGTTTTGGCAAATGACCCGGAGAGCTTCTGTTCAGTCATCGGTAGAGCCGCTGGAAGAGGGCTACCCGCTCAGAGAGATAGGTCTCGGCCCGGGGGTGGTGGAGCCAGCGCTTGCCCGCCTTGTCGCAGGCGAGACGGTGGCCCAGCGCGGCGGGGCAGGCGTCGATCTCTTCCACGTCCCGCATGGTGAGGGTGAGGCTCAGCGCCGCCGGAGCGTCCGGCAGAGGCGGGAGCGGGTCTTCCCAGACGAAGGGCGGCAGCAGCTGGACAGCGTACACCGTCCGGGTGCATTCCTCGGTGAGCAGCAGCGCGGCGGGCGCACCATCCGGCATGACATGCAGAGAGGAATAGAGCAGCTGCAGCTGCGCCGGGGCCAGCAGACGGGATGCGCCCTCTTCCTCATCGGGCAGAAGGGTGAGAAAATCCGCCGCCTCGTCGGCGTAGATGCGCCGGGCCGGAGCGCGGAACTGCGCATACAGCGCGGGCAGGGCGAATACGCCCTCCCGGTCTAAGGCCCGCTGCAGCAGGCAGTAAAACTCCGTCAGCGGGTGGGCCGGGTCGGGCTGCGGCATCCCGAAATCGGGGCGCGAAACGTGTCCTCCGCCCATCAGCCGTTGTAACCCAGCGTGGCCGCCATGACGGCCTTGATGGTGTGCATCCGGTTCTCGGCCTCGTCGAAGACGATGCTCTGGGGGCCTTCGAAGACTTCGTCGGTGACCTCCATCGCGTCGCGGCCAAAGCGCTCGCCCATCTCCCTGCCCACGGTGGTCTTGTGGTCGTGGTAGGCGGGCAGGCAGTGCATGAACACGGCCCTGGGGCCGGCAATGTCCATCAGCTGCTGGTTGATCTGATATGCGGCCAGGTCGTTGATGCGCTCGGCCCAGACCTCGACCGGCTCGCCCATGGACACCCAGACGTCGGTGTAGAGGACGTCTGCGCCCTTTGCGGCCTTGGCAGGGTCTTCCTCGAAGGAGATGGCCGCACCCGTCTCGGCGGCGATGGCCCTGCACTGCTCCACCAGTGCAACGTCCGGCTGGTACTTCTTGGGGGCGCAGGCGGTGAAGTTGAGGCCCATCTTGGCGCAGCCCACCATCAGGCTGTTGCCCATGTTGTAGCGGGCGTCGCCGAAGTAAACGAAGTTGATGCCCTTGAGGCGGCCGAAGTGCTCCCGGATGGTGAGGAAGTCGGCGAGGATCTGGGTGGGGTGGAACTCGTTGGTCAGGCCGTTCCACACCGGCACACCGGCGCAGCGGGCCAGCTCTTCCACGATGCTCTGGCCGTAGCCGCGGTACTCGATGCCGTCGAACATCCGGCCCAGCACCCGGGCGGTGTCGGCGATGGACTCCTTTTTGCCGATCTGGCTGCCCGACGGGTCGAGGTAGGTGACTTCCATGCCCAGGTCGTGGGCGGCGACCTCAAAGCTGCAGCGGGTGCGGGTGGAGGTCTTCTCGAAGATGAGGGCGATGTTCTTGCCGCGCAGGGCATCGTGGCGGATGCCGGCCTTTTTCTTTGCCTTCAGGTCGGCGGCGAGGTCCAGCAGACCTTCGATCTCTTCGGGAGTGTAATCAAGAAGCTTCAAAAAGCTGCGGTTCGTAAGATTCATTGTATATATTCCTCTCTATGCACTGAAACTTGAATATTTATACCCTCACAGACCCTATTATAATACAGAGCAAAGGTGGGGTCAAGAGGAAGCACTTGACGCACCTGTCAAAAATTGCAATGCTTTGTCGAATATGCTATACTAAAGACGCTGCCCTTCTCCATTCTGGCAACAGAAGGGAGGTGAGCCTGATGGTCCAGATCCTAACCGATATTATCGTAGCTGTCGTAGCGCAAGTGATTGCCGATCGCCTGTGCAAGTGGCTTGACAGCTGTCACAAGGGCCAGTAAGCACAAAGAAGCCCCCGGTATGCCGAGTACCGGGGGCTTCGCTTTTATGAGCCGATGGCAATAATCCTAACCGATATTTTGCCTACTTCTAGTATATGCAATCTGATGCAAAAGTCAAGGTGCTATGAAAAAATTTAACATCTTACAACTCCAGCTCCGCCTTCCGCCCGCTGGGCTGATAGGGGGTGAGCCGGACGCCGGCCTTTTGGAACATGAACCGGGCGGCCACGCTGGAATCGGTGTCGTGGTACTTGTCGCTGTAGTAGACGACCTCGGCGATGCCGGACTGGATGATGGCCTTGGTACACTCGTTGCAGGGAAAGAGGGTGACGTACACCCGCGCGCCCTTGAGGTTGTTGTGGGCGCTGTTGAGGATGGCGTTCAGCTCGGCGTGGCAGACATACATATATTTCGTGTTCAGCGGCTCACCCTCCCGCTCCCACGGCATGGCGTCGTCGTCGCAGCCGATGGGCATGCCGTTGTAGCCCAGAGAGAGGATCTTGTTTTCCGGGCTGACGATGCAGGCGCCCACCTGACTGCTGGGGTCTTTGGAGCGCATGGCCGTGAGCAGGGCAATGCCCATGAAGTATTCGTCCCAGTTGATATAATCTGTGCGTTTCATCGCAGAAAACCTCCGTCTGGTGTGCCTTTTTTGGGGGGCGGGGCAGGCCCCGGCCCCCTAAAGCATACCATAAAAGCCGGTTGATTGCAACAAAGCCCCCGCCCCGCCGCCCCGGGGTTCTCTTGCAAAAAAATACAATTTTTGGAAACAAAAATTGTGAAATTTTAATCTTGACAGCCAGGGGGGGGGGGGGTAGACTAGGGAAAAGCATTCCTGCCGGGCGAGGCCGACGCGAATGCAAAGAGTTGTAACAACAAACAAGGAGGATGAACAAGATGAAACTATTCAAGAAAGTTCTGGCCGTGGTGCTGGTGGGCGCTATGGCAGTCTCCATGCTGACGGCGTGCGGCAGCAGCAAATCGTCGAAGGTGAAGGATGCCCTGAAGGATTTCGACATCAAGATGGATGCCGCTATGGTTCAGGACACCGAGAAGATGATGGGCGGCCTTCAGCAGCTCACTGAAAAGGTCACCAGCGGTGCAGTCAAGCTGAATGATGAAACTCAGATGAAGAAAATCAGTGAAAAGTTTGGTGAGATGACCGACTACACCTTCAGTTCTTCCACTGGCAAAGGGGATTACGATCTCTACATCTGGACCAACGGTGCAGACGGCCGTCCGGCCAGCGGCGGCAAGACCGAGCGTTATCCGTACCTGATGAAGGTTCAGAATGTACATGTGAGCGAGAAAAATCTGCCGCGCCTTCTGGACAAGGAATTCATCCAGAAGGGCGAGTTCAGCGGCAACAGCGAGGCTTTGGATATTCTGAGAAGCCTGCTGAAGGTTGCTAATGTTGAGAAGGCCGGCGTCTCTGTTGGCAAAGTCTACGGCAAGGATGTTCTGCTGGTTACCGTTCCTGCCGGAACTACCATCCCGCAGACTGCTGCCCCCAAGACCCTGACCACCTGATCTCCCCAATAAAAACTGCCTCCGGCCCCGGCGAGCTTGCAGCCCGCCGGGGCTTTTTTATGCCCGGAAACGCCGTAGACTGCGCCTGAACCGCCGCCCGGCGGGGCAAAATGACAATATGCACAAAACAAAGCCGGGAAGTTTGGCAGGGTAAAAGCCGGAAATTTCAAATGAAATATTCAAAAATCGTTTGAAGTGTGGTATTATCTTTGTAAAATATGCCACAAAAACGGAGAGAATGCTCCGTGCGGCGGAAATGAGGGAAAAACCGATATGAAATACGCAAGCAACAACATCCGCAATATCTTGATCGCGGGCCATGCCGGCAGCGGCAAAACGACGCTGACCGAGGCATTGGTCTATTTTTCGGGCGCTGCCGAGCGTATGGGCCGGGTCGAGGACGGCACCACGATTTCGGACTTTGACCCCGAGGAAGCAAAGCGGAAGGCCAGCCTGTCGGCATCGGTCGTGCCGGTGGAGTA
>ENA-OQHL01000553-OQHL01000553.1-human-gut-metagenome-genome-assembly--contig:-NODE-553-length-24902-cov-4.218123_pt1 | contig 24902 bp, 25 predicted proteins | sample MGYA00242565_ERZ504723 | MGnify/ENA primary metagenome ERZ504723 (study PRJEB26092, sample SAMD00036211) | human gut metagenome | host: Homo sapiens | study: EMG produced TPA metagenomics assembly of... | reverse complement strand
TGGAAAACATGTTTGGTTTCTACTAAATTCTTCCTTTTTTTCTGCTGTATTTTATGCACTTTTTCGCTGTTCAAAATTTTATCCACATCGATTTTACATTGCACTTGAAATCTTTTTGTTGTAATATATAAGGGAGTGAATCTAATTTTTTCACGAGATCGCAGCGATCATCCTGGCCTTTCCTTATTGTGTCGGATATTTTTGCTGTGTTTTTCCGTCATGCCTGAAAAGTGACGTGTGTCCTCAACAGGCGGACAGTACTAAAACATTAAGATTAGGAGTCATCAAAATGGACATCGTAACAGAAAAATGGAATGAAATTATTGAAAATTTAAGGCTTGAGCATAGTCTTTCCGACGTTTCATTTAAAACATGGATCCTTCCATTAAAAGTCTATGATGTAATTGAAAATACCGTCTATATTCTCGTGACGTTAGATGGGACCGGTGATTATATCGATTACATAGAGAAAAAATACCTTCTTCCATTTAAAGTTTCTATTGCAGAAATTACCGGAATTGAATATGATGTCAAATTTATTCCGGACAATCCGAGTGAACTGGAAAAGGTAGAAGAAATTGCAAATGCTCACAGGAAAAAAGCGGCCGCACATACGAAGAAAAACGACAATCTTCTGATGATTGAGCGCGCAAACTTAAATCCGCGCTACACATTTGATACCTTTGTCGTCGGCAAAAACAACAACTTTGCCCATGCCGCATCTCTTGCAGTCGCAGAATCACCGGGCGAAGTATACAATCCCCTGTTCCTCTACGGAGGTGTCGGACTGGGAAAGACCCATTTGATGCACTCAATTGCTCATTTCATTTTGGAGAAAGATCCTAAAAAGAAGGTTCTCTATGTGACCAGTGAGGCTTTCACTAATGAACTGATTGAGTCTCTTAGAAGTGGTAAGACCGGCAATGAACTTCCGATGACTGCTTTTCGTGAAAAATACAGAAATGTAGATGTGCTCCTGATTGACGATATTCAGTTTATTATAGGAAAGGAGAGTACCCAGGAAGAGTTTTTCCACACATTCAATCACCTGCATGTAGCTGGAAAACAGATTATCATATCCTCGGACAAGCCTCCTAAAGATATCGAAACACTGGAAGCCCGACTCCGCACAAGGTTTGAGTGGGGGCTGATTGCCGATATCTCCGCCCCGGATTACGAGACAAGAATGGCGATTTTAAAGAAAAAAATCGAATCCGATCAGCTCGAACGCTATCATATTCCGGAAGATGTGCTGCAATTTATTGCCACAAACATCAAATCCAATATTCGGGAGCTGGAGGGTTCCCTCAATAAGCTGATTGCACTATACAAATTAAAAAACGAGGAGATCAATATCTCACTTGCGGCTGAGGCGCTCAAAGATCTGATTTCTCCAGATGAAAACCGTAAAATCACACCGGAACTGATCATTGAGACGGTTTCCGAACACTTCGGAATTTCCGTATCCGACTTAAAAAGTGCAAGCCGTGACGCAAAGACGACAAACGCTCGCCATATTGCTATGTATTTATGTCGTGCCATGACAGACACTCCGCTGAAAACAGTCGGATCTCTCCTCGGCGGAAGAGATCATTCAACTGTGAAACATGGTGTGGATAAGATGTCGAAAGATATGGAAAACAATGATTCACTGAAAAATACGATCAGCATTATCCAGAAAAAAATCAGCCCTCTGTAGTATTTTTCCGAAAGTCATCCTCATCAAAATCAAACCCGTTCAACATGAGTTTCCCATTCGAAATCCACGAAACCGCACGGGTTTACATAGGTTTTACACATATCCACACATCCTAAGGCGACTAATGCGGATATCTTATATATAAAAATTCATCTAGTCCAGCGAAAGGAGTTATACACATGAAAATTATTTGCACAAAATCCAATTTGGCAAAAGGTGTGGGAATCGTATCAAAAGCAGTTCCTTCCAAAACAACAATGCCAATTCTGGAATGTATCTTAATTGATGCAACTGCCAGTATGATCAAACTGACAGCCAATGATATGGAACTTGGAATTGAAACAATTATCGAGGGGGATATTGTTCAGCCTGGTATGATTGCCTTGGATGCCAAGATTTTTTCTGAAATTGTCAGAAAACTTCCTGACAGTGAAATCGTTATCACAACGGATGATAATGATCAGACGCTTATTACCTGTGAAAAAGCGAAGTTTCAAATTGCCGGAAAGTCAGGAAGCGATTTTGCTTACCTCCCATATATAGAAAAAAACGAGTCCATTTTAGTTTCACAGTATACACTAAAAGAAGTGATTCGTCAGACGATCTTTTCGATTGCCGATACAGAGAGCAATAAATTGATGACAGGAGAGCTGTTTGAGGTGGAAGATCACATTTTGAAAGTAGTTTCACTGGACGGTCACAGAATCTCCATTCGCAAAATCGAACTCAAAGCAAGCTATGACCATAAAAAAGTTGTCGTTCCAGGAAAGACACTCATGGAAATCAGCAAGATTTTATCAGGGGATGCAGAAAGCGAAGTACAGATTTACTTTGCCGAAAATCATATTGTATTTGAATTTGATCAGACTGTTGTTGTATCCCGTCTGATTGAGGGGGAGTATTTTCGAATTGAGCAGATGCTATCCAGCGACTATGAAACGAAAGTACATATCAATAAGAAAGAGCTCTTAAGCTGTATTGACCGCGCTACACTTCTTGTAAAAGAAGGAGACAAACGCCCGATTATTATTCAGATCGGTGACGATACAATGGAGCTGAAAATTCAGTCTCAACTTGGTTCCATGGATGAGGAGATCTTCATTACAAAAGAAGGGAAGGATCTTCTGATTGGTTTCAATCCCAAATTCCTCATTGATGCTCTGCGCGTCATTGATGATGAGGAGGTAACGCTGTATTTTATGAATTCCAAGGCACCATGCTTTATTAAGGACGAGAAGGAGACTTATGTCTACCTGATTCTTCCGGTTAATTTTAATGCAATATAAGGAAAGAGGTTATCAAATGGAGATCATTACACTTCGGGATGAATTTATCAAGCTTGGTCAGGCTTTGAAGGCGGCCGGTCTCTGTGAGTCCGGAGTGGAGGCAAAGGAAGTCATCCAGGACGGACTTGTGAAGGTCAATGGAAGTGTCGACACCAGACGCGGACGTAAGCTGTATGACGGCGACGTTGTATCTTATGACGGCCAGGAAATTAAAATACAGAAATAGTGAACAGGTGCGGCATGATCATCCAGTCATTAAAATTAAAAAATTTTAGAAACTACGAACTTTTGAATCTGACATTTCACCCGGTCACTAATATTTTCCACGGGGACAATGCACAGGGTAAGACCAATATACTGGAGGCGGTTTACCTTGCGGGGACGACGAAGTCCCACCGTGGAACGAAAGACCGGGATATGATTTCTTTTGGAGAAGAGGAGTCGCATATAGAGGTGAAAGTCCTGAAAAACGGAGTTCCCTTCCGGATTGACATTCACTTAAAGAAAAACAGTCCCAAAGGGGCTGCTATCAACCGGATGCCTGTTAAACGGGCAAGCGAGCTTTTCGGGATTATCAATCTGGTTTTTTTTTTCACCGGAAGATCTGAATATTATCAAGAACGGTCCAGCACAGAGGAGGCGATTCATGGATCTGGAGCTCTCCCAGCTTGACAAGATTTATCTGAACAATCTAGCGGATTATAACCGGGTGGTGAATCAGAGAAACCGGCTTTTAAAAGAGATGGCTTTTCAGGAGAAGCTTAAGGATACGCTGGAAATCTGGGATATGCAGCTTGTCCGCTATGGGGAGCGGGTCATGGAAGGCAGAAAGAAATTCCTCCGGGAAATCAATGAAATTGTGGGGGATATCCATGGGAAACTTACCGGAGGGCGAGAGCGTCTCGTGATGGAATATGAGCCGTCCACGGGAGAACTTTCTCTGGAGGAGGCAGTAAGAAGAAACCGGGAGCGCGATATTCGGATGAAGAGTACTTCAGCGGGACCGCACCGGGATGATATCTGTTTTAAAATCAAGGATATGGATATCAGGAAGTTCGGATCTCAGGGACAGCAGCGCACTGCGGCGCTGTCCCTGAAACTTGCGGAGATTGAGATCGTCAAGCGGGTGATTCACGATACTCCGGTTTTACTTTTGGACGATGTGTTGTCTGAACTTGATAAACACAGGCAAAACTACTTGTTAGACAGTATACACGATATTCAAACTCTGATTACCTGTACCGGTGTGGAAGAGTTTGTGAATCATCGTTTTTCAATCAATAAAGTGTTTCTTGTCCAGAATGGACAGGTAACAAATGAAAATTAATAGGAGGATCAGTATGAGCGCAGAATATGGTGGAGATCAAATCCAGATCTTAGAAGGGTTGGAGGCGGTCCGCAAAAAGACCGGGAATGTATATCGGCAGCACTTCTGCAAGAGGACTTCACCACCTTGTGTACGAGATCGTAGACAATGCGGTGGATGAGGCGCTTGCAGGATTTTGTGATACGATTGAAGTGAAGGTCAATGCGGATAATTCCGTGACAGTCATTGACAACGGAAGAGGCATTCCAACCGGCATCAACCATAAATCCGGGCTTCCTGCCGTGGAAGTCGTATTTACGGTACTTCATGCCGGCGGAAAATTCGGAGGCGGAGGGTACAAGGTATCCGGGGGGCTTCACGGAGTAGGTGCATCCGTTGTCAATGCGCTTTCAGACTGGCTTATAGTAGAGGTAAGAAGAGAGGGGAAGATCCATGAACAGCGTTATGAAAGGGGAAGGGTTGTTACTCCTTTGACGGTGATAGGGGAGTGTGATCCTAACGAGACAGGAACAAAAGTTACTTTTCTGCCGGACGGAACGATTTTTGAGGAGACAGTATTCGATTATGGAGTGTTAAAACAGCGTCTTCGTGAAATGGCTTTTCTTACCAAAAATCTGAGAATTCAACTAAAGGATGACAGAGAAGAAAAGAGGGAGGATTCTTTCCACTACGAGGGAGGAATACGGGAATTCGTAAGCTACTTGAACCGCAGTAACCAACCGCTCTATGAGCAGATTATCTACTGCGAAGGTACAAGAGACGATGTGTACGTGGAAGTGGCGATGCAGCACAATGATTCCTACACGGAAAGTACATATGGCTTTGTAAATAATATTACGACGCCGGAGGGCGGTACACATATTGTCGGTTTTCGAAATGCCCTGACCAAGACATTCAATGCCTACGCAAAGAAAAACAAGCTCATCAAGGAGAATGAGCAGAGCTTGAGCGGGGAGGATATTCGGGAGGGAATGACGGCTATTGTAAGCGTTAAGCTCCCGGAGCCACAATTCGAAGGACAGACAAAGCAAAAGCTCGGAAACAGCGAGGCAAGAGGGGCGGTGGACAGTATAGTCAGCAGCCAGCTTGAGATTTTTCTGGAGCAGAATCCGGCGGTGGCTAAAAATATTATTGAGAAGTCGGTGATGGCGCAAAGAGCAAGGGAAGCGGCAAGAAAAGCAAGAGATTTGACAAGAAGAAAGTCAGCTCTTGAAGGGATGTCTCTTCCAGGAAAGCTTGCGGACTGTTCGGATAAGGATCCGAAGAACTGTGAAATCTATATCGTAGAGGGAGACTCTGCCGGTGGTTCTGCCAAGACGGCCAGAGAACGGAGGACCCAGGCGATCCTGCCGTTGCGCGGTAAGATTTTGAACGTGGAAAAATGCACGGCTTGATAAGGATTTTATGCCAATGCGGAAATCAAAGCGATGATTACCGCATTCGGGACAGGAATCCGATGAGGATTTGATATTACGAAACTGCGTATGATAGATATATATGACGGATGCCGACGTCGACGGGGCGCATATCAGCACGTTGCTTTTGACATTTTTGTACCGGTTTATGCCGGATCTGATCAGAGAGGGCCATGTATATCTTGCAAAACCGCCACTTTATAAGCTTGAGAAGAATAAAAAAGGTATGGTATGCATACAGCGACGAGGAACTCAGCAATATCCTTGAGGAAGTGGGACGTGACCAGAACAATAAAATTCAGAGATACAAAGGTCTGGGTGAGATGGACGCCGATCAGTTATGGGAGACGACCATGGATCCTAAGCAGCGGATTTTGATTCGTGTGACAATGGATGAGGAGACGTCCTCGGAACTGGATCTGACCTTTACGACCCTGATGGGAGACAAGGTTGAGCCGCGGCGTGAATTCATCGAGGAAAATGCAAAATACGTGAAAAATCTGGATGTATAGGAAAAGGAGATAAGCAATGGAAGATACTATCTTTGATAAGGTCGAGGAGATCGATCTTGAGAAAAAAATGAAGGAGTCGTACATCGACTATGCCATGAGCGTTATCGCCTCCCGTGCGCTTCCAGATGTAAGAGACGGCCTGAAACCGGTACAGAGACGAATCCTGTATTCAATGATCGAGCTGAATAATGGTCCGGATAAGCCGCACCGTAAATGTGCCCGTATTGTAGGCGATACGATGGGTAAATATCATCCGCACGGTGATAGTTCTATTTATGGAGCACTCGTTAATATGGCTCAGGATTGGTCTACCAGATATCCACTTGTGGATGGACATGGAAACTTTGGTTCTGTAGACGGTGACGGGGCGGCGGCTATGCGTTATACGGAGGCAAGGCTCAGTAAGATTTCTATGGAGCTTACCGCAGATATCAATAAAAATACTGTGGACTTTGAGCCAAATTTTGACGAAACGGAGAAAGAGCCAGTCGTACTTCCGGCAAGATTTCCGAATTTGCTTGTCAACGGAACGTCCGGTATTGCCGTCGGTATGGCAACCAATATTCCACCTCATAATTTGCGGGAAGTGATCGGTGCGGTAGTGAAGATTATTGATGATCAGATGGAGAATAAGGAGACATCCATCGAAGACATTATGAAGATTGTAAAAGGGCCGGACTTTCCGACCGGAGCGACGATCCTAGGTACGAGAGGAATCAACGAGGCGTACCGCACCGGACGGGGAAAAATTGTAGTTCGTGCTGTCAGCAATATCGAAACTATGGCAAATGGAAAGAGCCGTATTATCGTGACAGAGCTGCCGTACATGGTAAACAAGGCAAGACTGATCTCCAAAATCGCAGATCTGGTGAAGGAAAAGCGGGTCGATGGTATCGTGGATCTGAGTGACCAGTCCAGCCGGGAAGGAATGAGAATCTGTATCGAGCTGCGCCGTGACGCCAATGCAAACGTCATTTTAAACCAGCTCTATAAGCATACACAGCTCCAGGATACCTTTGGAGTCATTATGCTGGCTCTTGTAAACGGCGAGCCGAAAGTGCTGAATCTTCGAGATATGCTTGGGTATTACCTGAAACATCAGGAAGAAGTCATTACGAGACGCACCCAGTATGAATTAAATAAGGCAGAAGAGCGTGCCCACATTTTACAGGGACTGCTGATTGCGCTCGATCATATCGATGAAGTGATCAGTATCATTCGTGGTTCTCAGACTGTGCAGATTGCAAAGGCAGAATTAATGGAGAAATTCCAGCTTTCCGACGCACAGGCACAGGCAATCGTGGACATGCGTCTGCGTGCCCTGACCGGATTAGAAAGAGAGAAGCTGGAGAAGGAATACGAAGAATTGATGAAGCGGATCGGAGAGCTGAAGGCAATTTTGGCAGACAGACACTTACTGCTTGGTGTGATCAAAGAGGAGATTCTCGCAATCAGTGAGAAATACGGGGATGAGAGAAGGACTCACATCGGATTTGATGTGTATGATATTTCCACGGAAGATCTGATTCCGAGGGAGGACGTCGTCATCACCATGACAAAACTTGGTTATATTAAACGAATGACTTCGGATACATTTAAAAGTCAGAATCGCGGCGGACGTGGAATTAAGGGAATGCAGACGCTTGATGAGGATTATGTGGAAGAGTTGTTTCTCTGTTCAACCCATCACTATATCATGTTCTTTACTAATACAGGGAGAGTATACAGGCTCAAAGGATACGAGATTCCGGAGGCAGGACGGACCGCAAGGGGAACAGCCATTATCAACCTGCTCCAGCTTCAGCCGGAAGAGAAGATCACCGCAGTCATTCCAATTAAGGAATACGAGGAAGGAAAGTATCTCTTTATGGCGACCAAGAAAGGCTTAGTAAAGAAGACGCCGATCATGGATTATGCCAACGTTAGAAAGACAGGGCTTGCGGCCATCACGCTTCGGGAGGACGATGAGCTGATCGAGGTAAAGACGACGGACAATGAAAAAGATATATTGCTCATCACCAAATACGGACAGTGTATCCGTTTCCACGAAACAGATGTCAGACCGACGGGACGTACTTCTATGGGCGTTCGAGGTATGAATTTAAGTGATCAGGATGAGATCATTGGAATGCAGCTTAATACTCAGGGAGATTATCTGCTGATCGTTTCGGAAAAAGGAATGGGAAAACTGACAGACATGAACGAATTTACATCCCAGAACCGTGGAGGAAAGGGAATTCGCTGCTATAAGATTATCGAAAAGACCGGAAATGTCGTCGGAGTTAAGGCAGTGAATGAAGATGATGAGATTATGATTATCAATACGGAGGGAATCATCATTCGAACCGAGTGCACGGGTATCTCCAAGTTAGGACGAATCACTTCCGGAGTCAAACTAATCAACCTGGATGACAATGTCAGTGTTGCAAGCATTGCCAAAGTCAGAAAGACCGAGGATAACGGAGAGGAAGAGAGTCAAGACGAAAACGAAGAAGTGACAGAAGAATAAAATCGAATCAAGTAAAAGAGAGAATCACGGGATGACCTTAGGGTCTCCCGTGATTCAGATTGTAGAAAAAGTCCCCGGCATACGCCGGGGTTTTTTGTTTCATAAAAAACGTTCCGCGGGAACTGTTTTTCCATAATTTGTCAGAAATTGTCGATAGTTGATTGAAATACTGGTATAATGTTTAGTAGTCAATTATACCTTTGGTGCAAGATCAAATCAAATATCATCTGATGGAAAGGTGTGATGAAACAAAAGATGAAAAAAGTCAATTTAGAGAAAAATGTCTATCAGGCAATGTTGGAACGACTTCATTTTATTTTTCAGGAGTTTGATAATATTTATATTTCCTTTTCCGGTGGAAAAGACAGTGGTTTATTATTAAATATCGTGCTGGATTTCCGGGATCAATACTATCCTTCGCAGACAATAGGTGTTTTTCATCAAGACTTTGAAGCACAATACAGCGCTACAACTGCTTATGTGGAAGAAACATTTCAAATGTTGGAAAAGCGTTCTTCTGTTGAATTATACTGGGTCTGTCTGCCTATGGCAACACGAACTGCTTTAAGCAGTTACGAAATGTACTGGTATCCATGGGATGAAAAAAAAGAAGATATCTGGATTCGTCCTATGCCAAAACATGATTATGTAATTAATTTGGAACATAATATTATGACGACTTATCATTATAAAATGCATCAGGAAGATCTGGCCAAACAGTTTGGCAGATGGTATAGACTATCTCATGGAAACAAAAAGACAATCTGTTTACTGGGAATAAGGGCAGATGAATCCTTGCAGCGGTACAGTGGATTTATCAATAAAAGACACAGCTATAAAAATCAATGCTGGATTACTCAGCAATTTAAAGAAGTTTACAGTGGTTCCCCTTTATACGACTGGTCCGTAGAAGATATATGGCATGCTTACTATTTGTTTGATTATCCCTACAACAAATTATATGATTTGTATTATAAGGCAGGTTTAAGTGTTTCACAGATGCGGGTGGCTTCACCATTTCAAGATTATGCCAAAGAGGCGTTGAATCTTTATAGAGTGATTGATCCTCAGATCTGGGTCAAACTTGTTGGTCGTGTACAGGGCGCCAATTTTACTGCTATATATGCAAAAACAAAAGCACTAGGATATCGTCATATAACGCTACCAAAGGGACATACATGGAAGTCCTATACACAATTTTTACTGGCGACACTGCCACCCAGATTGCGCCGGAACTACATAAATAAGTTCAACAAATCGATTTTATTCTGGCATACGGTAGGAGGCGGACTGGAGGAAGAGACGATCGAAGAATTGATAGAGCATGGTTATCGAATCAAAAGAAATGGTGTTTCCAATTATACAATTTTTAAAAACTCAAGGATTATCTTTCTTGATCATATTCCTGATGATACCGATGACATCAAATCAACAAAAGATATTCCAAGTTGGAAGAGAATGTGTTTCTGTATTTTAAAAAATGATCATATTTGCCGTTTTATGGGATTTGGAATGACAAGAGAGCAAAAAAGAAAACTAGATTATTTCAAAGAAAAATATAAAAGTGTGGAGGAATTAGATCATGAATAAAAGTCCCGTTTATAATATCAAAGCAGTACCAGTAGAAAAAATTGTTGCAAATGATTATAATCCTAATACAGTCGCATCACCAGAAATGAAACTGTTATATGACAGCATTAAAGAAGATGGATATACGATGCCCATCGTATGTTACTATGACAAAGACAAGGATCAGTACATTATTGTTGATGGTTTTCATCGTTACCGCATTATAAAAGAGTACCCAGATATTTATGAACGGGAAAAGGGCCTCTTACCGGTATCCGTTATAGATAAATCACTTGACCGACGTATGGCAAGCACGATTCGTCATAATCGTGCAAGAGGAAACCATGATGTAGATCTTATGAGTAATATCGTCAAAGAACTCCATGAATTAGGGCGATCTGATGCATGGATAGCCAAGCATTTAGGTATGGATCGGGATGAAATTTTACGGTTAAAACAAATCACCGGACTGGCTGCATTGTTTAAAGAAGTCGATTTTACACAGGCTTGGGAACCAGATGAAAAATCTTTACTGGACATTGACGATGATTAGAAATCAGAGTATATAAAATCCCCAGAGTTGCCACTCTGGGGATTCGTTTTATGCCCATTTTCTATTTTTATATTTCACATACAGCCCTGCTCCGATGACTGCTGTCACAAATTCGGTTGCAGGAAAGGACATCCATACCCCTGTCATCTCCCAGAGCCTTGCGAAAAGAAAGGCGATTGGAATAATCAAAATCAGTCCCCGCAGGAAAGAGATGATCTGGGCTGGAAACGCTTTTTCCACAGAAGTAAAGTACATGGAGAGGATGATATTAAATCCGGCAAAGACTAGGGATGTAAAGTATAGTCTTAAACCTGTTACCGCAATCGTATGTAAAGTGGCATTGTTCTCACTGTTAAAGGCCGATGCGATTGGATCGGCAAACACAAACAAGATCAGATAGATGGCAGCCGACAGAACTAGCATGGATCCCATAGCATACCGGAGAAACTGCACGATCCGTTTCTGCTCCAGCTTGCCGTAGGCGTCGCTTACGAGAGGCTGAATACCCTGGGAGATTCCGGTATAAAAAGAGAGAACCACTAAAGAGAGATTGGCGATGATACCATAGGCTGCAACTCCGGTATTTCCTTCCAGACGAAGGATTATCATATTAAATACGATCATAACGATGGCTGAACTGATTTGGGCAAGCAGAGACGGAAATCCAAGGGAAAGATTCATCCGGATGGAAGCTGTATCAGGTAAAAGCCGTTTCATATGGAACCAGCGTTTTTTCCCAAGCCAGTGTGGGGACATAATGATCAGTCCGACAACAGGGGAGAATCCGGTTGCAAGTACTGCTCCAAGCATCCCCATTCCACAAGGAAAAATGAAAATATAGTCAAACACCACATTAAAGAGGCTCCCAGAGACCGTGGCGATCATGGAAAGCTTCGGATTGCTGTCATTTCTCACAAAGCAGAGAATGATATCGTTGAAGATAAAGGCTGGGGAAAACAGCATCAGCACCTTCAAATAAGTGGTCGTCATCTGCCAGATTTTCTGATTCGCACCGAGAATGGTGGAAATCCGTCCGGCAAAGAAAACCCCGCCCGCCATAAACAAAAGGGAGAAAAAGACACCAAGATACACGGTATTTGTAAAAATCTGATCCGCCCCTTTTTTGTTGTTCTGGCTTTTCAGAATCGTAAATTTTGTAGCGCCTCCCATTCCGAGCATGAGTCCGGTTCCATGAATGAAATCATAGACGGGAATTGCAAGATTCAGGGCCGCAAGCCCATTTGTCCCGATTCCTTGCGCTACGAAAAACGTATCTGCAAGAATATAACAGGAAATAGCAATCATCCCCATAATACTGAAAAAAGAGTATCGGATAAATTCCACGAACGGTGTTGTCTTTATCATAAAAACCTCCTGAACTTTGAACTGCCGTCCAAAAAGACAAAAAAAGCGCTGTCATTTTGTATCTCCAAAGGCCTATCGATACAAAATCCAACGCTTCATTACCCGGCGGCAAGTCCTTATTTCTCTACTTACGATAGCAAACGAAATTGAAAGAGTCAAGAAAAAGTTTTAGTAAGTTGACTTTTTTTTCTGCCATCCTGTTTAATTACAATCAGAAATAACAACACAGGGAGGGAAGAAAGATGCAGGAAACAAATATTTTGTTGGTAGAAGACGATCGAATGATTATAGAAAATCTGACAGAATTTTTAAAGACAGAAGGATTTCAGGTTTGGAGCGCCGACGGACAGGAGAAGGCAATGAAGATTTTAAGAAATCAGCATTTTGACCTGATTCTTCTGGATATCACACTGGCACAAGGTAATGGCTACAGCACATGTACCCAGATCAAGTCACACTATGAGATTCCCATTATATTTCTGACAGCTCTGGACGATGAGTTTTCGGTGGTAACAGGGCTTGATATGGGGGCGGACGATTATATTAGTAAGCCGTTTCGGCCTAGAGAGCTGGTATCACGGATGAGGACTGTACTCAGAAGAAACAGCAAGACTCCTAATTTTCTTTCCTGCCGGGAAATTCGGATCGATCCGGTCAAAGGGATTGTAACAAAACGGGGAGAGGAAATCTTTCTTTCAGCACTGGAATATCGACTTCTGCTCGTCTTTTTCCAGCACAGAGGTATGGTGATGTCCCGGTCCATGCTGTTAGAAGAGATCTGGGATATCGCAGGGGAGTATGTAAATGATAATACCCTGACCGTTTATATCAAAAGGCTCAGAGACAAGATTGAAGATAATCCGCAGGAGCCGAAGATCATTAAGACTGTCCGGGGGCTGGGATATAAGATGGAGGAGTGATGTAGATGAAATTATTTCGGAATCAGGAAATTGGATGGTACCTCTCAGGATTCTTTGTGACAATCGGTACGGTATGTATTGCGTATCTGATTGTAGGAAAAAATCCGCTATATTATCTGTTGGCGGAAGGAATCCTGTGTAGTGCCTTGTATTTGCTCTGCATGAAGCGCAGATATGAGGATGTGGAAAAGCTCACACAGAAAATCGACCGGATTCTCCACGGAGAGGATCAGTTGGAACTTGGGGAATATCAGGAGGGAGATCTTGAGATATTAAAAGATGAGATTTACAAGATGACAGTACGACTGAGGGAGCAAAATGAGCATTTGAAGAAAGAAAAGACATTTCTTGCCGATGCCCTTGCGAATATTTCCCATCAGATTCGTACGCCTCTAACTTCCGTTAATCTGATGCTGGAACGGATTAGAAAGCAGGATCTGGAGGAAAGACAGAAGAGGAAGATATATCGGGAAATGGCAGAGATGCTGCAAAGAATGGAATGGTTGATTCTGGGGCTTCTAAAAATTTCCAAATTGGATGCGGGAGCTGTGGTATTGGATAAACAACGGATCCAGGTGGAGCCATTCATAAGAGAGGTCGTGCGCTCCCTGGAAATCCCAATGGAACTGCGAGAGCAGAAGCTTATTCTAAAGGGAACTTCAGATGCGGCCTTTTATGGAGATGCGTCCTGGACGATGGAGGCGGTTGGTAATGTCCTGAAAAATTGTATGGAACACACCCCGATTGGCGGAACGATTCATATTGCCTGGGAAGAGAACCCGCTTTACACAGAGCTTTCCGTGACAGATTCCGGAAACGGAATCGATGAAAAAGATTTGCCGCATATCTTTGAACGGTTTTATAAGGGCAGAATATCGGAACAGCAGAATTTTGGCATTGGTCTTTCGCTTGCCCGAAGTATTCTTACCCAGGAAAAAGCCATTATCACAGCAAAAAATAATAAAGAGGGGGGAGCCAGATTTCTTGTTCGTTTTTATGGGGGAAAAGAAAAAATGGAAAAGTGACAAATTTGTTATGAAAAAGTCATCGAAGTGTCATGTGGGGCAGGTATACTTATTTTTAGAAACGAAGAGGAGGAAGAAGGATGGAAATTCTAAAAATAGAAAACCTGACAAAAGTGTATGGAAAAGGTGAAAATGAGGTTCATGCACTGAACGGCGTATCTTTTTCCGTGGAAAAAGGCGAATTTGTCTCTATCATCGGATCATCCGGATCCGGCAAATCTACATTACTGCATCTGATTGGAGGTGTGGATCGCCCGACGTCCGGCAAGGTCTATGTGGACGGTAAAGATGTTTATGCCCAGAAGGAGGACGCCCTTGCCATCTTTCGAAGACGACAGGTAGGACTTATTTATCAGTTTTATAATTTGATTCCAGTGCTGAATGTGGAAGAAAATATTACGCTCCCGGTACTGATGGACGGAAGAAAAGTAAATGAGAAACGATTTGAGGAGCTCATTGATATTCTGAAAATGAAAGAGCGGCTTCATCATCTGCCGAACGAACTTTCGGGAGGGCAGCAGCAGAGAGTGTCTATTGGAAGGGCTCTCTTGAATGCGCCGGCGATTTTGCTGGCGGATGAGCCGACAGGAAATCTGGACTCGGAGAACAGCAAGGAGATCATGAATCTGTTGCGGTACTCAAACCGTGCCTATGACCAGACGATGCTTGTTATCACACATGATGAAAATATCGCTCTTCAGGCAGACCGTATCATTACTCTGGAAGACGGGAAGATCATAAGGGATGAGGTGGTCCGGTAATGAGTATCTTCGCAACGATCACAAATAAGACAATGAAACAAAATAAAGCCCGAACGATTTTGACGATCATTGGAGTAATCTTGGCGACTGCTATGATCTGTGCGGTTGTCACACTGGGAGTCAGTCTCCAGCAATATATGTATGACTATGCGGTCAAGACAGACGGAAGATGGCACGTTGGAGCCAAAGGACTTTCCATGGAGGAAGCCGAATTGTTCCAGAATGATGAGGATGTGAAAGACTCCGTTTCCATTTCTGAGGTCGGGTATGCTAAGATCGGGGAGAATGATGAGGATCTCTTCGGGCAGTACCTATATATTCAGACGATTGACGAGAAGGCCGCGGATATGCTTTCATTGAAGCTGACACAAGGAAGGCTCCCGGAAAATGAGCAGGAGATCATCGTACAAGGTGGGCTCGAGCAGAATGGAAAGGAAATTCGCATCGGGGATACTGTTTCTTTTCCGATAGGCGACCGTATAGATGAGGATGGAAACGCGCTTTTGTTTAATGCAATGCTTCAGTATGAGGAAGGTGGGGAGATAACGGAACATTTTCAGGAAAGAGAAGAAAGACAGTTTCAGGTGGTAGGATTTTTGGAACACTGGGGAGATACACAAAGAAACGGCGCGGGTATCGATGCCTTCATCGGAAAAGGAGATCATCCCTATGCTGTCAATCAACTTTATATGGAGTTAAAACAGCCAAAGGAGGCATTTACTTTTATAGAAAAACATCACAATGAAGCATTATTACAGGAAAATTCGAGTGTTCTTAAATGGATGGGAATATCGGGAAATGAGTCTTTCCAAGGCATGTTAAGCGGAATGTTGACAATTCTCATTATTATTATCGGAGTGGGTGCTGTTTCCTTGATCTATAACGCTTTTTCTATTTCCCTAAGGGAGAGGACGACGCAGTTTGGTCTGCTGTCTTCCATAGGAGCGACAAAAAGGCAGTTGAGAAGATCCATGTGGCAGGAAGCGATTGTGGTAAGTGCGATTGGAATTCCATTGGGAATTCTCTCCGGAATCGGCGGCATCGGAATGACTCTGCATTTTATCGGCGGATCGTTGGCACAGTATGTTCACGGGGATACGGATGGGAGAATCACGCTTCATACTTCTCCGCAGGCAATCATTGTGGCGGCGTTGATTTCGTTTTTCATTATCTGCATTTCCGTGTGGATTCCAATGGCTAGAATTAAGCGGATTACACCACTTGAGGCAATTCGCGCCAACAAAGACGTTCGAATCCGAGCAAAGGAGGTTAAGAGCCCGAAGATCATCCGCAGGCTTTTCGGAGTGGAAGGGATGATGGCTGATAAAAACTATAAGCGGGACCGCAAGAAATATCGTGCTACTGTATTTTCTCTCACTGTAAGTATTGTTCTTTTTACGGCGGCCACTTTGTTTTCCAGTTACATGGATATGACAGGTGCGTTTATGTTGGAAGCTCCGGAATACGAATTATCATACAGGGTCTCCGATTCGGAGTTGGATGAGGGAGAAAGAGAAGAGATTCTGGGGATGATGGAGCAGGGGGAAAAGGTGGAGAATGTTGAACTGCACGGTGAAATGTACAGCCTCGTATCAATCCCGAAAGAGGAGCTGAGTGAGGAATGGAGCGATCTTCTGATAGGAGAAGGGCTGGAGTCATATTATAATATGACAGAAGAAGAGGCGCGGGTATATAATGAAAAAAATCAGTATGAACATGCTATGATTATCAGTTTGTCGGATGAAAAGTTTAAGGAATATGCAGATTCCCAGGGAATTGATGCCTCGCCATACTTTCGAGAAGGAAACAAAGACGTGCTTTTCTACGACAACTACCGGTATTACGACGGACAAAGCGAAAAGTACAGAAAGATTCACACCATGAATGGGGAAAAAATAAGTATACAAATTCTCCCGGAAAGCCAGTACGATGACAGTGTGAAAGAACGACCAGAGACAATCATGGAACAGGCAAGCATGATTACACTTGCGCAGCGAGTTAAGAGTATGCCGGATCTGATTTCAGACCCTCAGGAAGTTTGTGCGGTTATTATCCCGGAGAGTAAAGCTGGGGAACTGGTCGGGGATAATGGATACAATCGTTCGGGATTTATCTGGGATTACCAGATTAAGTCTTCTAATTACAAGGAATCTTATGAAGACCTGACATCACGGATGGAAGACCGGGGAATGGACAAAGATTCTTTGATCAATATCGCACAGCAGTATGAACAGGACAGAGGGATTCTTCTTGCAATCAGGATTCTTTCCTTTGGATTTATTACCCTGATTTCGATGATTGCGGCGGTTAATGTGTTTAATACGATATCCACAAATGTCATGCTGAGAAAACGAGAATTTGCCATGATGAAATCCATGGGAATGACAATGAAAAGCATGAAGAAGATGATGAATTACGAGTGTCTGATTTACGGATTCCGGTCTATCATTTATGGAGTGGTGCTTTCACTTACAATCAGCTTTGCCATGTATATGGTACTAAGCCAGGGGGCAGCGGTTGATTTCCGACAGCCTTGGGGTGGAATGTTGATTTCCGTACTATGGGTGTTTGCTGTCGTGTTCATCACAATGCTTTACTCCATGAGCAAGATTAAAAAACAGAATATTATTGATGAACTGAAAAAAGATGTATAAAAAATAGGAAGAAAGCTGCTGCATCCGTTGAAATTTTGCAAGGATGCAGCAGCTTTTTAAGATAGACATACTTTCTAAAAGCAGTCAACTGTGTACCAAAATAAAGGAAGAGGGAACCAGTCCAGCGGAACGGAAAGCTCCATATAACGCCCATAAGGAGTTAAAAGCAATTTTTGAGCATCCATTTTACTAAGGTGAACAGCGTCTTTGGCCGCATGGCTTTCGACCCGGACGTGGTTTTGGCAGACTGTAATTGTAATTGGCTGGTGGTCCATAACTGCAGAAAAAAATCCATCTGAAAGTCCGCACGTACGGGATTTTACAGTAAGAAACATATCAAGGACTGCCGCAAAATCAAAGATATTATACATATTGGAAGGCTGAATCTGATAGTATTCCGCAAAGTCGGAGACTTCCTTACATAAAGCCACTTCATATTCCGGAAAAAGGAAGGAAGAGGATTTTAAATGAAATTGATGAAAATAGGCCTTAATCACTTTTTTTGTATCCTGAGGGGATAAAAGAGCTAATTCACTGACGGTTGAATGATCTTCGGAGGAGATCAGATAACCAATCAAAGTCCCATTTTTTTGAATACCCCAAGGATGTTGATGGTAACTGGTAAAAAGAGACTGCAATGTATCCAGGTTTCGTTCTACATAAACTTCCCGGGAAGCAAAAATCCTGGGAAGAAGTTTCTCCCATCCGGCAATTTCAAAGAATGGAGAAAAAAGAATTTCGTTGTTGTCAGTATCTTTCAGTGCATGGCGAATATTGCTTATATTAATATGATATCTGTATTGGACCCCACCGGATGTATAACCAAAATATTCATATCGCTGTCTTTGCCCTCCAAGAATACTGATGTGATATTGTCCAGACATCTCTTCAAGCTGCAGTTTCATCAGTTCTTTCATATGACCTTCTCCACGATATTTCGGGTCGACAACCATAATTCCAAGAAAATTTGCCAGCAGTGTCTTTCCAGATGCATGGACAGTTTGGGGAAGAACAGCATTTTCCGCCACCAGTTTTCCGGACTCCGTTTCTGCTACTTTTGTAATACGGTCAGAATGATCACCTTTATAGTAAACTTTTGGTAATAATTCTTCAATGTCAAATCCAAATGTATGATTTGCAAGGTCAACATATTCATTTCGCTCTTCCGGCCGTGCCTGCCTGTAAATCGTCATGTGATCATTCCTCCTTTGTACTATGCAACATAGCGTTGTCTTTTTCCAGTTCACGCAAAATGATAGAAGCTGTTTTTCTTACTGTGCTGGTCACTATTTTTGTACACAGTTCTTTTCGCTCAGGAGCATCTTTGGCGTATCCACGAATCAAAACTCCGCAGCACGGGGATTTGAAAGAGTCACGGAAGAAATCGTGCAGTTCTTTTGTAAGGGCGAAGCAGCGCTGGATCTTCGGATCCCCTGGTGTGCGCCTCCCGAAGAAATAACCGATACACATCGTACCTCCTGCCAGAGCGCCACAAATACAACCGCCGCCCCCAAGTCCCCATGGAAATCCGCTGCTCATGGCGATAGCGTCATCCGACAGATCAATCCCAAAATGCTTCCGAATCGCATAGATTACAGATTCCGAGCAGGCAAAGCCTTGATGAAAAATATCAGCAGCGTCCTGCTCAAGCTTCTCCATATTCATTGTAGTATTCATCTACCTTCCTCTTTTCTGTTCTCATTTTCTCTTATTATACAATTTGTAAAGAGAAAAGTAAAATTCTTAAATTTATTGAAAAACAATAAAAGTATATTGAAAAACAATAAATACCATGTTATGGTAGAGAAAATGAAAAAGCAAAAAGGAGGATTTCAGAAATGATGGGCAAAAGATCGGAGGGAAAGATGGTCCTTGTGACCAGGTGGATTTTAAATTTTATGCTGGTTTCCGGAGTGCTTGTATTTGTCTCCTTACCGTTTCTGTTACAATACGCAGGAGACCATTATGCCCCTATCATTAAGGAACACTATGTTCTGTATCTCATTGTATATCTGATCAGCGGGGTAATGGGAATTATTATTGTCTACTGTCTAAGAAAGATGATTGGAACCGTGATACGTCGGAACTGCTTCGTAGATGAAAATGTCAGGGAGCTGAACATTATGGGGATGTCAGGATGCGTTATCACAGTGACGTTTCTGATCAAAGAAATTCTGGCGTGGACGGCTGCGGGTATCGTGATTGTGATTGTCTTTTTCATTGCGGCGCTCTTTAGCTTTGTACTGGCAGGAGTCTTTGCGGAGGCGGTCCGTTACAAAAAGGAAAATGATCTGACGATTTAGAGGGGGATGGTAACATGGCAATACGAATGAATCTGGATGTAGTCATGGCAAAACGAAAAATTGGACTGACGGAATTATCCAGGGAAGTGGATATTACAATGGCGAATCTGTCTATTCTAAAGAATAATAAAGCAAAAGCGGTTCGCTTTACGACTTTGGAGGCCCTTTGTAAGGCGCTTCACTGTCAGCCCGGAGATTTGATGGAATATGTAGAAGAGGAGGAATCAAATGAAGGATAATGCATATGAAAGAATCATGGACAGCAAGGCTGGGAAAATCCTTGCGGGAAGTTTGGTGTACGGGATTATGTTTGAAATCCTGTTGTACCGTAATATGAATGGAATCGGAATACCGGTCCTCATGCTGACGACCTGCCTGTTTCTCATTGGATTTTTTAGGATATTTGAGATGCGGATCAAACAGGAGACGGTGTTTTATATGGCGGCCATGGTACTACTCGGAATATCTACCGTACTGACCACGTCGGACTTTTTTCTGATATGGAACTGGTTTGGAAGTATTTGTATGTTCTTCCTCGTTTTGATTCATCAGTTTTACGATGACCGGAAGTGGAGCTTCGCACAATATCTGAAAATCTATCTGAGGATGTGGTTTGCTCCCTTTGGTAATCTGCTTTCCCCATTTAGGGCGCTGATCCGGGAAAAAGGACGGAAAGCAAAACCCGGTGAGAAAACATCGTCCGGTTACGTCACCCAGATCTTTATTGGATGTGTGGCGGCGATTTTGCTTCTGATCATCATCTTGCCGCTTTTATTTTCCGGGGACATGATGTTTGCGTCTTTTATCCGTATTTTTACAGGAAATATGGATGGATTCCACTTTCCGGCAGAAAAACTTTTTTTGTTCTTGTTTGGATTTGTACTTTGTTTTGCAGTATTGCAAGCATTTGCCAATTATGATCCAGATTTGTGTAAGAAGGAACAGGAGGATCGACCTGTCCAGGTGTCAGGGATTACCTGCATATCCATTCTGACGGCAGTTTACGTGGTGTTCTGTCTGATCCAGATCGGAGCTTTATTTTTTGGACGCGGCAATGGGCTTCCGGCTGGCTTTACTTATGCTGAATACGCAAGAAGTGGTTTTTTTCAGTTGCTCGGAGTCTGCCTTCTTAACCTTGTGATTGTTCTTACTGTAATCCATCTGTTCCGGCCGGGAAGAACCATGCAGAAAGTTCTCACCGTATTTTCGGCCTGCACCTATATTTTGATTGTATCATCCGCCTACCGTATTTGCATGTATATAGGAGCTTACCAGATGACACTTCTGAGGGTTCTGGTATTGTGGGGATTATGTGTCTTGTCTTTCATTTTGGCAGGTGTTATAGTAAATGTGTATAAAAAAGACTTTCCGCTGTTTCGCTACAGTGCCATGATCTGTGTGCTTTGTTATCTCATTCTTTCCTTTTCAAGACCGGATGAATGGATGGCGCGTTATAATCTGAAAAACAAGGAAGACTGGATCGAATCCTACGATGAGATCCGATATCTTTTTTCCGAGGACTTTTTGCTGGCACTTGACCAGATCACGATATCAGGAGATACTGGAAATCTTATTTCCTATTGTCAGGAGGTAGTGGATAACTATGACAATGAGCCTGGATGGACCTACCACATCGGAGAGGCGAGGATAAAACAGGCAGCGGAGTGGTTTTTAAGTGAATATGTGAAGAACACACCATAAGGAGAGAATACATGCGTACAGTAAATGTCAGTGAACTCACAAAGAGCATCAAAGAAATGTGCATAGAAGCAAACCATTATCTCTCAAAAGATATGGAAACGACTTTGAAATGTGCCCGGGAGACGGAAGCTTCCCCGTTAGGGAAGCAGATCCTGAATCAGCTTTCTGAAAATCTCAAAATTGCGGCGGATGATATGATCCCGATCTGCCAGGATACAGGGATGGCGGTCGTCTTTTTGGAGATCGGACAGGACGTCCATCTGGAGGGCGGCAGTGTGGAAGATGCGGTGAATGAGGGCGTCCGTCTGGGGTATACGGAAGGATTTTTGAGAAAATCTGTAGTCCGGGATCCGATTGAACGGGTCAATACCGGTGACAATACTCCGGCTGTTATTCATTACCATATTGTTCCGGGAGAAAAGGTCAAAATTACAGTGGCTCCAAAAGGATTTGGAAGCGAGAATATGAGTCGCGTCTTCATGCTAAAGCCTGCGGACGGTATAGAAGGTGTTAAGGAAGCGATTTTAAAAGCAGTTAGTGATGCGGGGCCGAACGCCTGTCCACCAATGGTCGTAGGTGTTGGAATCGGAGGTACGTTTGAAAAGTGTGCATTGATGGCCAAGGAGGCACTGACACGAGAGACGGGAGCTCATTCGGAGATTTCTTATGTGAAAGATTTGGAAGAAGAAATGCTTGCAAAGATCAACGGCCTTGGTATCGGACCGGGAGGACTTGGAGGAACCACCACAGCGCTGGCAGTCCACATCAATACCTATCCGACCCACATTGCGGGACTTCCGGTAGCAGTCAATATCTGCTGTCATGTGAACCGGCATATTGTCCGGGAAGTTTAGGAAGATATGAGACAGACGAAGAAAATCAGAAGGGAAGGATCGAAAGATGGAAAAAAGGATTGCGGCACCAATAGATAAGGAAAACGTCAGGACGTTGATCGCGGGAGATTATGTATATATTACAGGAACGATTTACACGGCAAGGGATGCCGCCCACAAGAGAATGAAAGAGGCATTGGATCGGAGCGAATCTCTTCCGTTTGATATCCGGGGACAGATCATTTACTACATGGGACCTTCCCCAGCACGAGAGGGGCATCCCATCGGTTCCGCGGGACCGACCACAGCAAGCAGAATGGATCGGTACACACCAGAACTTCTCGACCTTGGGCTGGGAGCCATGATTGGAAAGGGAAAGCGTACAAAAGAGGTACTGGATGCAGTTGTAAGAAACCAATCTGTCTATTTTGCGGCAGTAGGAGGAGCTGGAGCTTTGTTGTCCAAATGTATCCGATCTTCCGAGGTGATCGCCTACGAAGATCTTGGAACAGAGGCGATCCGGAAATTATATGTAGAGGATTTCCCGGTCATTGTGGTGGCAGACTGTAAAGGGAACAATCTGTATGAGACCGCAATCGAAAAATACAGGAATGCATAAGAGGAGATAAGACATGAAACGTATTGTAATGATGGTACTTCGGAACCTGATTTTTGTTCCTTATGGATGGATTAAGCTTTGCTATTATGCCAGCCATGTCGATAAATATACGGAGGAAGAGCGCTACCGTCTTTTGAAATATATTGACAGTAAGGCAAATAAAGGCGGAAGCGTCCACATTGAGGCACATGGCGTTGAGAATATTCCAAAGGAAAACGGATTTATGTTTTTCCCGAATCATCAGGGGCTCTACGATGTGCTGGCAATCATAGATGCCTGTCCGGTCCCTTTTTCCGTAGTAGCGAAAAAAGAAATTGGTAATATTCCGTTTTTGAAGCAGGTCTTTGCTTGTATGAAAGCATATCTCATTGATCGGGATGATGTCAGACAGGCCATGCAAGTTATCATTGATGTGACAAAAGAAGTCCAAAGTGGAAGAAACTACCTGATTTTTGCGGAAGGAACCCGCTCGAAAGAGGGAAACAAACCGGGAAATTTTAAAGGTGGAAGCTTCAAGTCAGCCACAAAGGCGAAGTGTCCAATTATACCGGTTGCGCTGATCGATGCTTTTAAACCATTTGATACAAACAGTATTAAGCCGGTCAACGTACAGGTTCACTTTTTAAAACCGATTCCTTATGAAGAATATAAAGATATGAAGACGACGGAAATCGCCGCAGAGGTAAAGCGTCGCATTGAGGAGACGATTGCGACATCAGCGGAATAAGAAATGATATACCAGAGTATTAGAAAAAATGCCGTATATGGGATTCACTTATGAAAAAGAGAAATCCGGTGTACGGCTTTTATTATATCAACAAACTAGAACCTGGCAGGCGCAAAAAGATGAGATGACTCTTGGACAGGAAGGCGGAAACAAATATCTGAAATCATACAGTGTTTCATTCACTAAAAAAAAGAAATCTTACTTCATGCTGAAAAACCTAAAAAATGCGCTTGACAATATACTGGGAGTTTAGTATAATAACTCATGCGTTACGAAAACGCACAATTTTATACTGACAAAATTCAGTATCCGGAGAAATACTCAAGAGGCTGAAGAGGCGCCCCTGCTAAGGGTGTAGGTCGGGCAACCGGCGCGAGGGTTCAAATCCCTCTTTCTCCGTTTTCTTTATGGCCTTATTTAAAGGGCAGATAAAGAGAAAGATTATCAAATCAAAGAAAATAAAAAGGTTTCAAAAAACACTTGACACAGAGGAACAGATGTGATAATCTAATATAGCTGTCGCGAGACAGCGCCCAGAACTTTGATAACTGAACAATAGACAACGATCCCTGAAAATTCAAGAGAATTATTCAGAACAGGAACTTTAAGTTCCACAAACCAGACAACAGTAACGGGATAGATTAGCGAGAGTTGATCTTGACCAGAAGCAAGCAATGGTAAGGAAGCTCCTGCGATACTGGATTCGCAAGCAAGACTTGCTCATCAAGTCATCGAGGAGCGTAAACGAACATAGGATCCGAAAAGACCGGATCCAAGTTCTTATTACGAGAGTTTGATCCTGGCTCAGGATGAACGCTGGCGGCGTGCCTAACACATGCAAGTCGAGCGAAGCGCTGTTTTCAGAATCTTCGGAGGAAGAGGACAGTGACTGAGCGGCGGACGGGTGAGTAACGCGTGGGCAACCTGCCTCATACAGGGGGATAACAGTTAGAAATGACTGCTAATACCGCATAAGCGCACAGGACCGCATGGTGTAGTGTGAAAAACTCCGGTGGTATGAGATGGACCCGCGTCTGATTAGGTAGTTGGTGGGGTAACGGCCTACCAAGCCGACGATCAGTAGCCGACCTGAGAGGGTGACCGGCCACATTGGGACTGAGACA
>ENA-OQHL01000548-OQHL01000548.1-human-gut-metagenome-genome-assembly--contig:-NODE-548-length-25171-cov-3.545200_pt1 | contig 25171 bp, 21 predicted proteins | sample MGYA00242565_ERZ504723 | MGnify/ENA primary metagenome ERZ504723 (study PRJEB26092, sample SAMD00036211) | human gut metagenome | host: Homo sapiens | study: EMG produced TPA metagenomics assembly of... | reverse complement strand
ATCCTCACATATCATACTCTGGGCCATGGTAGCCAGACGATCATCAGGTTCATTCTGCCTCATAATACTCAGCCTTAGCTTCAAATTTTTCTCAGCAACAAATTTATTCTCAGCAGTCAGCGGCCCGCCAATGCAGCCGCCACTGCAGGCAGAACACTCTACATAATCGACATCGCGCATCTTATTCAGGGAAATTTGCTCCAGCACGTCGTACACGTCATTAATACCGTGTACAGCCAGACCGTTTTCAATTCCTGCAGCTTCCAGTTCCCCACCATAACTGCCCCAACTCATACCATAAGAAGATCCAGCAGTCACCTTTTTATCCGGCTGAATCTCTCCGCCCATGATTTTTAATATTTTTCCATAAATCTCTGAAATACTTAAACTGCCGTTGATTTGTGTATGCCGGACATCAACGGACTGCCTGATATTAGCATTTTTAGAAGGGCAAGGTGCAATAAACCAGACACCTATTTCTTCAGACTTTAAGCCGGTACGCTGCATAACTTCATTTTTTACATAAATAGCCGCAGCTTCTGTTGGAGGAAGTACAGGCACTACCTGTTTGATGAGTTCCGGAAATTTGACCTGAATCAGCCTTAAAACCGCCGGACAAGTGCAGGAAATCAAAGGTTTTCTGCCACCGTTATAATTTTTCAGGTAAGCAGCTATTTCCAAAGAAATATATTCAGAAGCTACTGCTACATCAAAAATTTCATCAAATCCCAGTCTATGTAACCCTTCCCAAATAGCCGCCGCACTTGTTTCAGGCGGAAACTGCGCATATAAAGAAGGAGGAGGCAAAGCGATATTATATTTAAATTGTTCAGTTTCTTCCAGTTTATCCGTTTCCGCCACGATAGCATGATAGCCACAACGCCGTAAACACTCGCCGCAGTCAATACAACGTGCTTCTATAAGTTCTGCTTTACCATTGCGGACACGAATGGCCTCGGTCGGACAAGCTTTAACGCACGTTACACAGCCTTGACACTGAGACCGTAAAAGGCGTATGGAATGAAAATATCCTCCAGCCATCGTATCACCCCTCTTATAAGTCTTCACTGATATGTTTGAATTTCATCTTTATATTAGTACCTGAGCCAACTGTCGATTGGATATCAAAATCATCTGAACACTTCATCATATTCGGCAGACCCATACCGGCGCCAAACCCCATTTGTCTTACATGATCCGGTGCTGTAGACCAGCCTTCCTGCATTGCCAGTTTAATGTCAGGGATTCCCGGTCCCTGATCAGCAATATATACAACCGTCTCTTCAGGAAAAATTTCAGCATCAACCTGACCACCGCCGGCATGAATGATTACATTCATCTCAGCTTCATAGGTTCCAATAGCAATACGTCTGATTATATCTGCCGGAACGCCAATTTTCTGCAGCAACCGCTTTAATCCGGCAGAAGCTTCACCAGCCCTGTCAAAATCGTCACCGGCAACATCATAATGCATTTTTACTGATTTAGAATCACTCATTGCTCTTCCGCCTTTCTGGAACAGCCTCTCAAGCCATTACTATAAAGAATCCCGCAGGCTTCAAACAATGTATATTCTGTCGACATAATCGGGAGTTTGTTTTGGGCAGCTTCTTTCAGCATATCTTCTCCGGGCAGTTTCCCTCTTACCAAAATCACACCGCATAAATCAGTCATATCCGCTGTTCTTATAACCTGCATATTAGCCAACCCTGTGCAAAGCAGAGTTTTACATTTTGTAAAGGCTAAGACATCGCTCATAAGGTCAGACCCGCAACAGGTTTCAACCTGCCGACCAAGATATTCTTCACCTACGCAGATTTTAGCGTCTAAAAGTTTTCGCACGTCATTTAAATTCATTCCGCTCCCCCTACGATTCCATATTTCCCTGAATTTATTGTAACTTGCCAAGTTTTTCCTGTAAAGCTAAATCTAAATCTTCCTCTTATGGTTATGCTTTTGTTAATTTTCTGTTAAATTCTGAACAGACCATTATTAAAATTGCAAAAAGCCAAAACAAAAGCCCCATTTGCATATTAAAATAAACATGGTCAGTCAAACCGCCCACTAAAATACCTGCAGACGCCATTAAATAACCTCTGCCAAAACCCTGAAGCCATCTGCTTTTACCAAAACGGGCCAATTCAGCAGCTTTCCAGATAATACAGAACCATAAAAGCAAGAATACTGCCAATCCATGCCAACCCAGTTCTGCCGTAATATTCAGTAATAAATTATGACAATGATACATAATGACGTCAGGATTGTTAAGATAAAAATCATATTCCGGATAAATAAACTGATATCCATACCAGCCAACACCCCACGGATGTTCTTTAATAATAAATAACGTACTTTCCAGATAGGCAAATCTAAGAGCAACAGAAGTATCTTCAGTCCCAAAAATAGAAATTATCCTATGCCATACTGCGCCACGGGCAAACCACATTCCCAAAATACCAATGCCTATGAGCGGCAATAAAGCCCGACGGCAAAAGCATACGCAAAACAACAATAATCCAACAGCTAAAGCAACCCAATTCCCACGTGAATATGTGTAAAGCAAACAAAGCCCGGCTATTAAAATTCCGCTGCCAAGTACCAGCTGCCACATTTTTTCTTTACTTGTACTAAGCAATCCTGTAATCAATGAAATAACCAGTACAAGATATCCGCCCAAAATATTCGGATTGACCAGAGTGGAAATAACACGTGTTTTCAATTCCGGAAAAGCATCATTATCAACCCAGGCCTCAGTAGGTACAACCCCAGTAAAATGCTGTACAATGCCATATACCGAAACAAACAATGACATTCCCAAAAACACACTTATTATTTGCAGAGGCCTGGGCCACTCATGCCACTTGTGCAAATCCAAGTCACTAGCTGCAGATGTTTTTTATCAACAGCATAATGCAAAATCAGCCAGACCAATAGCGCGTATTGACCGACAACATAAATAAAATTGTAGGTAGACAATACCTCATCAGCTGAATTATGCAGCGACCAATAACCAAGTAATAACAGTAACCATAATAAAATCTGTACAAAACGTGGTAAAACAGGCTTCCTTTTTTCATGGCGCCGCAAAAACGCAACAATAAAGCCACTGAAGCCAGTGACTGCCACCATTGCCGAAGAAACTTCCTGCTGCAGCGGGATAACAGCTATTGTCGCCAACAACAGCCAATATACATATTTTTCTAAATTGGCATATTTTACGGCCGCAGCAGTCATCAATGACACCCAGCTTTCGCTTTCAAAAGCATATTCTTAAAATTCCCTACCAAATAAAGGGAACCGCATACACATATTACACTGTCTGCATCAGCTCCGGTTACAGCGGCTTCATACGCAGATGCCAAACTGTTCATAGCTTCAGCCTGATTTCCAATAAGGCTGGCCAATTCTTCAGCAGATGCTGCTCTGCCACCTTCGTCTGCCTTTACCGTATAAACTGTATCCATAGGTCTGAAAAGCTTCCCTATGACTCTTTTCATATCCTTATCACCCATCATCCCAAAAACAAACGTCCTTTTCTGCTGCGGATAATATTTATCGAGAGCATTTCTTAAAGCATCTGCTCCAGCCGGGTTATGAGCTCCATCCAAAATCACGTCAGGATTTTGAGAAATACGCTCTAGTCTGCCTGGCCAAATAGTGTTAGCAACACCAATATGCAAAGCTAATTCATTGATCCTGTCATCCTGTTTGGAGACAAGTTTAGCAGCAACTACAGCTAAAGATGTATTCGCTATTTGATGTTCGCCAGGCAAATTAATATTGTAGTCAGAACTATAATACTCACCTGCATGCAAAGTAAAAGTCTGCCCCTCCATAGTGCTTTTCACTTCTGTGCCCCAAAAAGCACTGCCATAAATATACAATTTGGACTGCTTGAACATCGCGACAGCTTTAATCGGTCCCAATGCATCATCTCCATCTGCGGCCGTTACTACCGGAACATTTTCCTTAATAATTCCTGCTTTCTGCATCGCAATCCGTTCTACAGTCGCACCGCAGCGATCAGTGTGATCCAAACTGACATTAGTAATAACAGAAACTACCGGAATGATAACATTAGTTGAATCCCAAAGTCCCCCCATGCCAACTTCAATGACTGCATAATCTACATTTTCCAAAGCAAAATACATAAAAGCAGCAGCAGTCAAAACCTCAAACTGTGTCGGCTGCTCACAAATGCCCTTTGCCACCACACTGTCTGCCGCCTTTTTCACAATAGTAATCAGAACTGCAAAACTATAATCATCAATATCCTGCCCGTTGATAACAAGTCTTTCATTATACTTTACCAAATGCGGTGACGTAAATTTACCTGTTTTCAAATCAGCAGCAAGCAAAATATTCGCTATCATACTGCTGACAGAACCTTTGCCATTTGTTCCTGTAACATGAATGGTCTTTATTTTTCTTTCAGGATTCCCTAATTCCCGCAATAATCCTTCAATACGTTCCATTCCCAAACGAATGCCAAATTTCCCCAAACTATCCAGATATGCCAATGTCTCCTGATAATTCATTTTAACCTCCAATTAATTACGACAGTAAAAACACAAAAAGCGGCGCGGAGTATCCGCGCCGCTTCGGCTGTTACTTTAAAGTTGCCAAATAAGTCAGACGTTCTTTCACGGCTTCCATTTTACCGCTCAGTTCCTCTGCTTTAGCCTTTTCCTTTTCAACTACATCAGCCGGAGCCTTTGCCAAAAAGCCTGCATTATTTAGCTTACCGGTAACACGTTTGATTTCTTTATCCATACTTTCCAGTTCTTTATTAAGACGCTGGGTTTCTTTTTCTACATCGATCAATCCTGCCAGAGGCAAATATACCTCGATTCCGGCAATAACAGCGGCCATAGCATTTTCAGGCTTGCCAGCCCCAATATCATCAATTATAAGCTCATCGATACTGCCCATCAAATTGATATAATTTTTATTGGCTTCAACGATCTCACGCAGTTCTGCATTCACTAACAAAATAGCCGGCACCTTTTTGCCTGGAGCAGCATTGACTTCCGCACGCATATTACGAATAGCTTTAATGCTTTCCATAATTGCCGTCATACCAGTTTCTGCTTTATCATCAAACAATCTCTCATCAACAATAGGCCACGGTGCAATCATGATACTGTTACTTTCGTGCGGCAGACACTGATAGATTTCTTCAGTGATAAACGGCATGTACGGATGCAGTAACTTCATAGCCGATGTCAGCACCTCTGCCAGGACATGCTGTGCCGTAGCTCTTGCCTCAGGATCTTCCTTATTATAAAGCCGCGGCTTAGCCAGTTCAATGTACCAGTCACAAACTTCACTCCAGATAAAATCATAAATAAGACGCCCTGCTTCACCCAGCTCAAATCGGCCCAAAAGTTCAGTAACATCTTTAACCGTATGCTGCAGCCGCGAAAGTATCCATTGATCAGCAAGTGTATATGGAGCCTGCTTGGCTTCTGCATCATAACCTTCCATATTCATCAAAGCAAAACGTGATGCGTTCCAGATCTTATTAGCAAAATTGCGTGTTGCTTCTACGCGTTCCCAGTAAAAACGCATATCATTACCAGGAGTATTGCCTGTGATCAGCATAAACCTTAAAGTATCAGCGCCGTACTTTTCAATAACTTCCAGCGGATCGATACCATTGCCGAGTGATTTACTCATTTTACGTCCCTGGCTGTCACGCACTAAACCATGAATAAAGACTTTATCAAAAGGAATATCCTTCATAAACTCCATACCCATAATCAGCATTCTCGCAACCCAGAAGAAAATGATATCATAACCTGTCACCAAAACACTGGTTGGATAAAATTGCTTTAACAAATCTGTTTTTTCAGGCCAGCCCATAGTAGAGAACGGCCATAAAGCTGAACTGAACCATGTGTCCAAAGCATCTTCATCCTGATGTACCGCACCACCGCATTTCGGACATTTATCAATATCAACGCGCGATGCAATAACTTCGCCGCAAGCATCACAATACCACACAGGAATCCGGTGCCCCCACCAAATCTGACGGGAAATACACCAATCACGAATGTTTTCCATCCAGCCGGTATAAGTTTTGGTAAACCGTTCTGGAACAAACTGTGTTCTGCCGTCTTCAACACAATCTACAGCCGCCTTTACCAACGGCTCCATTTTTACAAACCACTGTTTGGAAACCAACGGCTCTATTACACTGCGACAGCGCTGACAATGGCCTACAGCATGATTATGCTCTTCTATTTTTACTAAGTAACCTTTTTCCTGCAGTTCGTGTACCAGATTTTTACGACATTCATAACGTTCCTGGCCTGCAAATTTGCCGGCCTCTTCAGTCATATAGCCATCCATACCGATAACTACGATACTCTCTAAATTATGACGCATACCCATTTCAAAATCATTAGGATCATGAGCAGGAGTAATTTTTACAGCACCTGTACCAAATTCTAAATCGACATAACTGTCAGCAATAATGGGGATCTGACGTTCGGTTAAGGGCAGCTGCAGCATTTTACCGACCAGATGACCATAGCGCGGATCTTCAGGATTGACTGCAACAGCAGTATCACCCAGCATCGTTTCAGGCCGTGTAGTGGCTATCGTAAGATAAGTTTCCATCTCACCAACAACAGGATAGCGGACATACCACAAATTTCCGGCATCATCTTCATGTTCAACTTCAATATCACTTAAAGCAGTATTGCAGTTAACACACCAGTTAGTAATACGGCTGCCCTGATAAATAAGCCCTTTTTCGTACAAAGAAACAAAAACCTCACGAACTGCCTGTGAACAGCCCTCATCCATCGTGAAACGTTTGCGTTCCCAGTCGCAGGAAACACCCAGGCTTTTTAACTGCTCGATGATACGGTCACCATATTTATCTTTCCATTCCCAGACACGTTTAATAAATTCTTCACGGCCCAAGTCATACCTGGTCTTTCCTTCTTCTTTTTTTAAAACTTCCTCTACTTTGATCTGAGTAGCCAACCCCGCATGATCATAACCGGGCATCCATAAAGTATTATCGCCCATCATCCTATGCCAGCGGATCAAAATATCCTGTAAAGTATTATCTAACGCATGTCCCATATGCAGCTGACCGGTAATATTCGGTGGGGGGATAACAATACTGAACGGCTTTTTATCTGCTTCTACCTCAGCATGGAAATAACGGTGTTCTTCCCAATATTTATACCATTTTTTCTCGACCGAAGCCGGATCATAAACTTTAGGAATATTGTGTTCTTCTGCCATTTTACTGCCTCCTAAAAATAAATAAAGTCCTGTTCCAAATTAAGAACAGGACGAAAAACTCCGCGGTACCACCTATTTTCCCAGACTTAAATCAAAGTTTAGTCCGGACACTTGAAACGCGTAACGTGCGCTAACGGATAAACCTACTTTGATTTCAGCCTACCGACTCACGGACGACTTCAAAGCCATAAAGCTAGGTACGTTGCAGCCTGGCATACCCTCTCTGTGAGCTCTGTACTTTTACTACTTCCAGTCATCGTCATTTTAAATATAAATTTAGGTAGCTATAATATTATCAATTGCCGCTCACAGTGTCAAGCATTTCTTCTCGAATCAGCTATTTGTAAAAACAAAATTCTATTATTACTCAGAAACGCCAGCCTGAGACAGCTCAGGGTTTTCAATACCTTCGATGCCGCCTATGTTGCCACGCAGAACGGCCCCCGGCTCAACAACTAAACTTCCCGCTTTAATATCACCGTTTAAAACTCCAGAGGCTAAAATCTCTAAAGTGCCGCGGGCCACTATATTACCTGTAACATTCCCGGCCACAGTAACATTTTCCCCAAAAATATTCGCTTCTATCACACCGTTGGGCCCGATTAAAACATCGTTCTCCGAAACAATAATGCCTTTAAAGTGGCCATCAATACGCGATGCGCCCTTAGTCTGCAAATTGCCGCACAGGATCGAATTTCTTCCAAGCAAAAACTCAAATTCTTCCAAAGGCAAGGTGCTGACTGCTACTACATCTTTTTTATTTTTCCCAAACATAGTTTTCTCCTTTTATTATCTTACTAATTCCAACGGATCTGTTGTCTGCCCGTTGACCAACACTTCAAAATGCACATGCGGCCCAGTACTATACCCGCTGCTGCCAACATAACCGATGACATCACCTTTACTTACGCTTTGCCCTGCCTGAACTGCCAATTTACTCATATGACCATAAGCTGTTTCGTAACCATATCCATGCTGAATCCTTACATAACGGCCATAACCGGACACCCAGCCAGCCTCTTCAATAGTGCCAGACGCGCTGGCATAAACCGGAGCTCCATAGTCATTGGCAATATCAACTCCCGGATGCCAGTCATAAGAACGATTACCGAAAGGATCGCTGCGTCCGCCAAAAATATGAAGTAATAGTCCCTCCATTAGTTGGCCAAAGTGTCGGCAGCGCTGCTTTGCGCTGGTTCAACTCGCGTAATCTGCCAAGTAAATCATTCAACGTAGCTTTTCTATCTTTGACCTTTTCCTGCAGCACCTTGTTCTGCGCAGCATAGATATCAACAGCTTCTACTTTAGCCGCCTGAGGTCCGCCTTGTCCAAGATACTGACTGCGGTCGATCCCGGAACGTGAAGGCTGCACTGCGCCTTCACCAAGCTCTCGCCGAACCGCCTCTTCCAGTTTAGGAAAGCTCTGCCATTTCTTTTTCAATAGCTTCATTTTCCTGCAAAAGCTGACCTATTTTCTGTTCCTGAACAGCTTTTTCACTCCTGTAGGTCAACAGTTCCTGTTGATCCTGATGTGCCTTGTACAAAATATGCGAAGACTGAAAAAGAACACCTGCACCAAGTAAACAGAGCAAACCGCAAACAATACCAACCTTTTTCAACAGGCTGAGGCGAAAATGGATGCTCCTGGGTTCGTGCCCTTTATGAGGTATCAACATAATCGTATATACTGAATCAGACTCTTTTCTTTGTCTCTTTATCGGTTCCAATATTCTGCGCTCCTTTGATCCCTGACAACTTCAAACTTTTAAACTCAAACATATATTATTTTCTCACATCAGCCATAAAAATACTATACCTTTAAAAATTTTTTATATAAAAACGCTATAAAAAATTCAGTAAACATGCCATTGCCAACACATCTGCCATATTTGTGAACAATATGAAAAATAAAAACGCAGGCAAAAGCCTGCGTTTTTAAAGTAAACATCAAACTACAGCACAGTCATTACATTCTGCTGCCGATCTGGTATATCAGCAAAGCCATGCAATATGCCAAGCCTGTTTGATATAGGAGGGCAAAGAAAGTCCAATGCCAGCTGCCCATCTCGCGCCTGATCGCGCCAATAGCAGCAAAACACGGAGATGCCAGCAATGTAAAAATCATAAATGCATACGCACTGGCAGGCGTGAACATGCTTTGAATAGTGGTAATCAAAGTCGGATCTTCTTCGGTAGCTTCAGCAACTCCAGCCAAGATACCAAATGTAGAAACAACTACTTCTTTAGCTAAGAAGCCCGTAATTGCTGCGAAAGCAGTCTGCCAGCTGTCAAAGCCAAGTGGAGCAAACACAGGTGCCAGATAATGACCGATAACAGCCATCATACTGTCCTGAGCATCAACCATTTCAAACGAAAAATCAAAGGATTGCAATAACCACACCAATCCGGAGGCCAGGAAAATTATCGTGCCGGCTTTAACAATAAAACCGCGGGCACGTTCCCAAGTATGAATAAGAATATCTTTTGCCCGCGGCCAGTGATATGCAGGCAATTCCATAACAAAGTTCGCCGGTTCACCGGCAAAAGCCTTGGTTTTTTTCAACAGAATACCTGAAACTACAACCATCACTATACCCCAGAGATACATCGAAGGACCGACCCAAGACTGCTCTGGAAAAAAAGCTGCCGCAAACAGAGCAAACACCGGAAGTTTAGCATTACAAGGAATAAACGGCGTCAGCATAATCGTCAGTTTACGATCACGTTCATTTTCAATCGTACGTGCTGCCATGATACCGGGAACACTGCAGCCGGTACCGATCAACATCGGAATAAACGACTTGCCTGAAAGCCCGAATTGCCTGAAAATACGATCCATAATAAAAGCAACACGTGCCATATAGCCACAGTCTTCCAGGAAAGACAAAAATAAGAACAAAAGGCAAATCTGCGGTACAAAGCCAAGTACGGCGCCAACACCGCCAATGATTCCATCAAGTACGAGCCCTGACATAACTTCAGAAGCGCCAGCTGCTTCCAGCAAATCACCTGCGTATTCACTGATGCCTTCAAATAATTCTTCCATCCAGCCGATAGTTTCATCGCCCAAGGTCTGGATACAAATATAATAAACAGCCCACATGATGCCTAAAAATATAGGTAATCCCAAAACACGGTTAGTTACAATACGATCTATTTTTTCTGAAACAGTATTTGCATAATCAACATTGGCACTTTTATAACAGCTGCGCAGCATTGAGTCTATTTTCTGATAACGTCCGGAAGCGATGATACTTGCCGCATCATCATCAGCCTGCTGTTCAAAACGGGTAATCAAGACCTCTAGTTTGTCAAACACACCTTGAGATAATTTCAGTTTTTCAAGCAGCTGCCCATCACGTTCCAATACCTTGACTAATTGCCAGCGGCGTTCTATATGCGGCATAGGCGCTACCATTTCGCCAATTTCCTGCAATACGCGTTCAACTTCTTCTGAAAAGCTGTTGGGGTCTTTTCTGTCACATTGTGTTTGAGCAATCTGCACCGCCCTTGCCACGAGCTGTTCCACACCTTCACCGCTGGTAGCTGTAATCGGCACAACCGGGCACCCTAACTCTTTAGAGAGCAGCTCCGTGTCCAGTACATCACCGTTAGCTCTGACAAGATCCATCATATTGAGCGCAACTACAACTTTACAGCCCATTTCCAAAAGCTGCATCGTTAAATACAGATTACGTTCCAGGTTCGATCCATCAACTATATTAACTATAACATCAGGATTTTCTTCCAAAAGATAATTACGGGTTATTACTTCCTCCGGAGAATACGGAGATAAAGAATAAATACCCGGCAGATCCATGACCTCAAAGCCATCATGTTTTTTAAGTTTGCCGCCCTTACGTTCAACGGTTACACCAGGCCAGTTTCCAACGTATTGTTTACTGCCTGTAAGATTATTAAATAGTGTGGTTTTACCGCTGTTTGGATTGCCCACTAGTGCTAATGTCTTACTCAAAATAGTCCCTCCTCGAATCAACTTTCACTAACTTTAAATCAAAATTTATTCCACCAGAATGTTCTGCGCATCTGCTTTGCGCAGCGAAAGCTCATAGCTGCGTACAGTTACTTCTAATGGATCTCCCAGTGGCGCGACTCTTCTGACGGTCACCGGTGTCCCCTTTGTCAAACCCATATCAACAATTCTGCGTTTCAAAGGTCCGGTGGCACAAACTTTTTTGATAGTTACGGTAGAACCGATAGGAACTTCTTTTAATGTCATCATACTTTTGCCCTCCTCACATTAGCTTACGCTAACTAGCCCACTTTTAAAAAGTTAGCTTTCGCTAACCTCTTAAAGTTTACTACTGCTAACTTATTTTGTCAACAACAATTTATTGCTTCTGATATTTTCACAATATTTCAACAAAATTATTTACCTGTACAATGATTTTATTATCCCTTTAAACTTTTAAATTTAAAGTTTTTTCAAAAAAACAGGACAGCATGTTTTAATCTGCTGTCCTTATAATGATTGAATAATAATATTTATATTTTTTTATACAAAATACGAATGGAATTCAAAACGCAGAGTATGGAAACACCAGTGTCGGCGAAGACAGCCGCCCACATAGACGCATAGCCTGCCAACCCAGCAGCCATGATAATAATCTTAATTGCCAAAGCAAAAAATACATTCTGCCAGGCAATTCTGGTTGTTTCCTTCGCTAGGGCAATTGCCTGAGGAATAGCCTGCATTTCCGAGTTCATAAATACAACATCTGCTGCCTCAATAGCAGCATCAGCACCACTGCCCATGGCAGCGCCAACATCGGCGCCTGCTAAAACGGGAGCGTCATTTATACCATCACCGACAAACATCACTCCACCATATTGTTTGCGTAAGCGGCCCAACTCATTGAGTTTATCCTGCGGCAGAAGCTTAGCTCTTACTTCGTCAATTCCAGCAGCACGTGCCACTGCCTGTGCGCTTTCTGCCGCATCACCTGTAAGCATGGCTGTAGTTAAATTCATCTTTTTAAGGGAGGTAACAGCAGCTACCGCATCCTCTTTCAATGTATCATCAATAATTATTTGTCCTAAATACTTTCCGGCTCTGGCAACCAGCACTTCCGTACCATAATTATCTTCTTCCCTAACAGAAAAATCAATTTCAAACCGTTCTAACAATTTTTTATTGCCACACAAAATTTTTCCATCTGAAACCTCGACAACTAATCCTTCACCGGCAATTTCTTCAAATGTTTGCGGCCGTTCGAGTTTCAACTCACGTTCTTTGGCCGCATTTACTATACTTGTAGCAATCGGATGACTGGAAACAAGTTCTGCGGAGGCACAAAGCTTCAACAGCTCATCTTCTTCCATGCCACTTACCGGAACCAGCTTTTGAACAACAAAATTCCCTTTGGTCACAGTACCTGTTTTATCCATAACCACTGCTTTAACATTTTTCAGGGCTTCTATTGTAACGCCGCCCTTAAAAAAGAATTCCATATTTCGAGCCGGCTCCAATGCCTGAAAAAAACGCCAAAGGCACGCTCAGCACCAGTGCACATGGGCAGCTGATAACCAGAAATGTTAAGGCTGTATAAGTCCAATATTCCCAATTTCCTGTTATAAAGCCGGGTATCACAGCAGTTAAAACAGCTACTGCCACAACAAACGGAGTATAGATACGCGCAAAACGTGTTATAAACCTGTCTAACTGTGGTTTGCTGGCAGCAGCATTTTCTACAGAGTCTAAAATTTTGGTGACCATAGATTCAGCCAGGACTTTTTCTACTCTGATTTTCAGCATCCCTGACGTATTAATACAACCAGAAATAACTTCATCGCCAAAACTGCGTTTTACCGGCACAGGTTCTCCTGTCACCGGAGAAGTATCAAGCAGGCTTTCACCTTCTATAACTACTCCATCCAAAGGAATACGATCACCGGCACGTACCAGTAAAATGTCACCAACATTGGCTTCCTCTGCCGGGATAACACGCACATCTTCACCAATCAGCAAATTAACTACTTCCGGACGCATATCGACAGCTTCCATAATCTGACCACGACTTTTTTTCAACCGCACGATGCTCAAAATATTCTCCGATACGATAAAACAGCATAACTCCAACAGCTTCTTCATATTGATTGATAGCAAAAGCACCTAAAGTAGCTACTGTCATCAGGAAGTTTTCATCAAAAACCTGTCCCTTCGTACTATTTTTTAAAGCGGTTAAAACAATCCTTCCGCCCAAGAGAATATATGCGGCAACAAGACAGTAAATATGATAAGCTTCCGGCACGAGTCCGGTAATTTCGCTGATTATAAACAAAATTCCGCCAAACACTATTTCTGCCAGTGAACGCTGTTCATCCGACATTGAAAGTATTCCACCGCTTTTTTTACGCTGATTAATATTTTCAGCCAATACCGGCTTTCCTATACGTTCAACTACTTTTACACCTGCTTCGATCGTACTGCAAATTGCCTGGACCTGTGGCAGCAATTGTGCGTGATTCTTCGCTGTCAGCCGCAGTTGTTTCGTAGCATAAGTTATCGTTGCAGCAGAAACATCCGGCAAATCATTGATAGCCTTCTCCATTTTTGCGGCACAATTGGCACAGCCCAGGTTCTCTAACAGGTATACCTTGCTTTCAAAGTTGAACGGCATCATCCCACTGCGTGGCACAACTTCTACATCCGATTCTATAGAAGCACAGATTTCACGAATGGCCGGCAGCAATACCTCGTGATTTTTGGCCGATAGACGCAGCTGTTTTGTTACAAAACTTACTGAAGCATATTCTACTCCAGGCAATTCTTTAATCTTATATTCCATTTTGGCGGCACAGTTGGCACAACCCAGATTTTTTAAAGCATAAACTCGTTTTATACAATCAGCATCAGGCATTCTGCAGATACAATTTTCCAAGCTTTCACCACAAACATCGCAATATTCCTCATGTGGATGGCAGAGCTCACATTGACAGTCATCTGCATGCCCGGGCACATGATGATCATGCCCACAGCCACAGGCTGCATCATGGTCATGGCCGCTTTCTCCTTTGTGATAATGTTCGTGTCCGCAGCCACAGGCTGAATTATCGTTATGGCCGCTTTCATCTTCGTGATGATGATCATGTCCGCAGCCCTGACTGTTATGTTCATGTAAATTTTCTAAAGCATGCTGTGTTTTGCTCATTTTCCAGCCTCCTTACTTTTACTGTAATCTTATTATAACACATGAGCAAATATTCATATATAGTTTTTTGAAAAATTTTACAAAACTTTTGAGAAAAATAATACAGGCAGCTTCCATTCATTTAATATGGAAACTGCCTGTTAAAATAGCCTTAATCTTTCTCAAAATACCTGCTTCAGTTACTGCAAATTTAGAAGGTTACCTGTAAACGATTCCAAATAATCTGAGAATCACGTCCGCTTTCTTTACCTTCCAAATCATAGTAATCCAAATTATAAACCATATTCTTGGCCAAAGTATAATTTATACCAACACCATAACCTTTAAAGCCTTCTTTAGTGAAGTATCCCCAGTCACCAGCTTTCATCGTATGAGCAATAAATGTACCTGCCCCCTGATCATAATAATTTCCCCAAAGTCCCCAGGTCCCCTGTTTGGCGGCCTTGGCACCCTTATAAGCAGCACTGATGACAAAGCCGTCCGTATCAGCACCTTTTTCAACAGCTTTATCAGAAATATCAGAATTAAGATACATCGCCCCTAAAATAAAGTCACCAAAATTATAATTTGCCCCTGCATTCCAGACCGCGTTATTAGAAATTTTCGTAAACCCGGCATCTAAATCTTCAAATCTATCATAACCGGCAGCTAAATCCAAGCGGCCGATTTTACCAGATAAACTGGCGCCATAGGCCTTATCTGCCATATAACCGGAATCTTTTTCAGTAATTTGCCCCCAATAGCCGCTAATTTTTACATTTTTACCATATGTTAACTGAATAACTTCTGCAGTATCGTCATAAAGGTTGCCATTAGCTAAAAATACTGGCGCTTTCCCTGCCATAACATTAAATCCACCCAATTTACCTGTAACATAGGCTTGATTGAGTTTGGTATCTTCATCACCGGAATCATTAGCAAGATTCTGGTCATTTTGAATACGGGCCGTATAAGTCCAGTCTTCATTTACACTGCCATTTACAAACAAACGAGTGCGCAGACGATTTTTTGCAACACTGCCTTTGTCTTTCTTAAAATCTCCGTCACGCCCTGCATATTCATAACGGATTTGTCCTGTAATCTTCACATTATCCGCTTTTTTCTCTAAAGCTGCTACGCGTACTCCCAAGCTGTCCAGTTCATCGGCAAATTCTACAGCCAGGCGGTCAACATTAGCGCCTTTAGCCATAGCTTTGGCTACGATCTGTGCCATTTCATAACGTGTCATCAGACGTTCGCCGCCAAAATTACCATCGCCATAACCATCAATAATTCCGGCTGCTGCCAGTCTGTTAACGGCATCATAAGCCCAATGCCCGGCCGGAACATCAGAAAAAGGATTAGCGGCATACACTGAAGCAGTCACTCCCAGTACCATTGCCATAGCAAGCACCAAAGTTTTTTTCATCATAATCAACTCCTAAAAAATATATATGCTAAGCACACTTTGACCGATTTTATATTTTTAAAAGCGTACTTATTTGGCTGTGTTTAAATATGAATAAATAAGTATTTATTCATCAAAAAATATTTTTATATTGCAGCACCCATTAAGACTGCTGCAATATACTAAAAAATTATTTAACAAAATGACAGGCTGCAAAATGACCTTTCTTAATTTCTTGCAATTGTGGTTTTTTCGCTTCTGCAAATTTCCTGGCAATACTCGCAGCGGCTCTGAAATGGGCAACCCAGCGGCAAAGCCAATGGACTCGGAATATCGCCTTCTAACGGCTGAATTTTTTCTCCAGGTTTGAAATCCACTTTAAAGATAGATTTTATCAAAGCTTTAGTATAAGGATGGACACCATTAACAGACAAACGACCTTTTTCCAATAATTCCACTACATTACCAAGATACATGACCGCGACCTGATGGCTCATCAAATCAACCAGACCAATATCATGACAGATAAAAAGATATGTAATATCTTTTTCCCGTTGCAGCCGTACCAGCAATTCACAAATTTTTTCCTGTACAGAAACATCCAGCGCTGAAGTGGCTTCATCGCAGACAATAATCTGCGGTTCCAGAGAAAGTGCCCTGGCTATACCCAAACGCTGACGCTGACCTCCGCTCATACTATGAGGAAAACGGTCTTTGAATTCCACTGGCAGCTCCACCATTTGTAATAACTCTGCAGCTTTTGCGTCAACTTCAGAATTTTTCAGTAACCCAAAATTCAATAAAGGCTCACATAAAATATCTTTTACCCGCATTTTCGGATTAAAAGCCGCTGTAGGATCCTGAAAAACCATTTGTATTTTTCGGCGGTTCTGGCGAAGCGCTTCTCCCTCCAATTTCAAAATGTTCTGTCCTTCAAATATTACTTCGCCCTCTGTCGCCGGATGGATCTGTAAAATAGTTCTGACCAGAGTACTTTTGCCGCAGCCGCTTTCACCAATAATGCCAAGAGTCTGTCCCTTGTAAGCATTTAAATTTACTTTATCACAGGCAGTGAGAACCTTGCCGCCATCTACCTGAAACTTTTTCGTCAGATTTTTTACTTCCAATACTATTTCTGGCGGTAATGCAACTCCATCACGGTCGCAGTTACAGTTCTCATGCGGGTGTAATTTTACGTTCTCAGGCATAATAACGCTTACCTCCCACAACCGGAACAGCCGCCAGCAGTTCCTTAGTATATTCATGCTGTGGATCGCCGATAATCTCTTCCCGCAGTCCGCTCTCCACAACCATACCATTCTGCATCACAACGATTTTATTTGACATATACGAAGCTACACCCAAATTATGAGTAACTATGATCACCGCGGCATTGTATTCGTCACGAACATCAACGATCTGCCTGATGATCTGCGCCTGCGTTGTGACATCAAGCGCGCTTGTAGGCTCATCAGCCAAAAGCAGTTTCGGGCTGAAGGTCATCGCCAAAGCTATACCTACACGCTGGCGCATCCCCCCTGATAATTCGAACGGATAACTGCGCATTACATTGTCAGGATTGGGCATCCTTACATCATCAAGCATCTTAATAGCCAGATCATAAGCTTCCCGTCTGGAAATCTGCGGCGCATGAGTCAGAATATAATCAATAAACTGTTCGCCGATACGGCGAATAGGGTTGATCATATTACCGCTGTCCTGAAAAATCATAGAAATCTCAGTCCCACACATTTCACGCCATTGCTGCGGCGTATTATCCAGCAGGTTTCTGCCGTCAAAAATGATATTGCCGCCGCTTACATGTCCATTACCCGGCAAACAGCCCATAATAGCACGTATCACCGTTGTTTTACCGCTGCCGCTCTCGCCAACGATAGATAAAATCTCACCCTTTTTCAATTCTATATTGGCACCAGTTACGGTAGCCTTGCTGCCGTAACTGATATCCAAATCTGTAACTTTTAAAAGCATTACAGTGTCCCTTCTTCCCACAGATTATTTCTGGGCAGGCTTGATCTCCTTCGTCAGCCAGTAATAATCACACGGTAAAATTTCTGCATTGGCAATAGAATTATTACTGATCATATTTGTCTGCGGATAACCAAAAATAATCGTTGCCGCATCATCAAGAATAATTTTCTGCATATCGATTACTAATTGACGACGTTTCGCCGGGTCAAATTCTACTGCCAGCTTATCGCTCAGAGCATCATAGGCAGGATTGCTGTAACCGCTGCCGTTCTGCGGATTATTACCGTTAACATTTGTTTTCCAGTACTGATTGATAAAGACCTCGGGGTCGCCTGCCTGCAGAGTAAGAATATTGGAAATCAGCAAGTCATATTCACCTCGCACACCAATCCCGTCCAAAACATTGTAATCAACATTTTTCAGGTTAACCTTGATACCAACCTTTTTAGCATCGGACTGGGTAGCTTCAGCAAACAAAGGCAATTCTGCGCGACCGCTGTAGAAAATAAAGTCCATCTCCAGATTTTTACCTTCTTTATCAACATAGCCATCGCCATTGGTATCTTTCCAGCCAGCCTCTTCCAACAGTTTCTTAGCACGTTCTACATTATAGGTATTAGGATCTTTTAACTGATCAAATCCATAATCGACAGAAGGCGGCATCAACGGCCCGCCAGAAGTAAATGTGTCCTTCAGTAAAACCTTACAGTAGGTTTCACGGTCCAAAGATGACAGCAACGCTTCTCGAACACGTTTATCATACATCGGCTTGCCTTCCTTAACGTTCATACGTGCCAATACGTCACGCAGGGAAGCAATAGCACTGATATTGTACTTATCTTTGTTGCTGAACAACGACATGTCGCCTGGAGCAATATTGATTGCCATATCAATCTCACCGGACTGCAGGGCCATAGCGCGTGTATTGGGATCATCAATAGTCGGGATCTCAACATGCTTAAACGGTACTTCGCCATCCCAGTAATTAGGATTAGCATCCATAACAGCTTTAGCTTTACTGTACGTATTGACCATATATGGACCGGTACAGATAGGCCCTTGCTTAGCATAATCACGGTCAGTTACACTGGTGTCAATAATAATAAAAAGCGGATCACCAAGCATTCCCGGTAATGTAGCAACAGGAGTGTGAGTTTTGATCATCAACGTCTGCCCGTCAGCACTGATATTGTCATATTCAAACATTGCTCTGGCACGGGCGGCTTTTTCAAAAGTACGTTCAATAGATTTTTTTACAGCCTCTGCAGTTACTTTGTTACCGTTTGAAAATTTTGCTTTATCATTGATTTTAAAAGTCCAGGTAAGCTTATCGTCACTGACCTGCCAATTTTCGGCCAGCCACGGAGTAGAATTCATTTTTTCATCAAATTTTACCAGACATTCACCTAAGCCGTAACGCATAACAATCCAGCCAAAGTAGTTATCTGTTGGTTCCAGACTGTCGGCAAAATTAGTAACGCCAAATTTCAAAGTGTCTTTGGCTGCCGCAGCTTTTTTGTCATCGCCGCCACAACCGGCTGAAGCAAATGCCATCAAGCCTATCATTGCAACAGCTGCTGTAAATTTAATAGTTTTTTTCATCATACATCTCCCTTTCAAATCCTTTTTATTTTATTGACTGTATATAAAACTTTATTCAACAGCTGAACTTAATCTTCCTGACGCGGGTCAAGCACATCACGCAAACTGTCGCCCCATAGGTTAAAGACTACTACCGTCAGAAAAATAGCCAGACCGGGAAAAAACATCAGCCAGGGAGCCGTTTGCAGCTGCTGACGTCCTTCATTGAGCATCAATCCCCATTCAGGAGTCGGCGGCTGCGAACCGAAGCCTAAAAATGAAAGCCCTGCCAGTTCCATCATCATAGCACCGATATCCGAAGCTGCTGTAATAATCATTAACGGTAAAATATTAGGCACGATATGTTTCCACAAAATATGTGTCGGTTTGCCGCCGTTGACAACTGCCGCTTCGACAAAATCACGTTTTTTTATCTTTAATACCATACTGCGTGCCAAACGAGCGTATTTAGTCCAGGTAACGATAGTCAAAGCGATAATCGCATTGATCAGACTGCCGCCAAGGATACCGGCAATAGCAATGGCCAGTATCATCCCGGGAAAGGAAATCATCATATCAGAAATACGCATAATAACCGTATCTACCTTACCGCCAAAATAACCGGCCAGAACACCCAGCGAAGTGCCTACTGCAAAAATGACCGCTACCAACAGCAAAACACTACTCAGAGAATAGCTGGCACCATACAAAACCCGACTGAAATTATCTCGCCCCAGCTTATCAGTTCCAAAAAGATGTTCACTCGAAGGTGGCAGATAATGCATTTTCATCGTAGCTTCCAACGGAATCGTAAGGAGCTAGCAACGGCGCCGCTAACGCAATCCTATCAAAGCAGCACCAAAAACTGGAAAAGGCAAAAGCACGATTATTCTTTAATCCGTTAATAAGATTCTCCATGCTATCTACCTTCCTTTCGCAGGCGCGGATCAAGCCGGTTATAAGAAATATCAACAACTAGATTGATGACCATATACATAAGGGCGATCCATAAAACAATCCCCTGTACAAGCTGAAAGTCACGATAAATAATTGACTGGACCGCTAAATAACCAAGTCCCGGCCAGGAAAAAACGATCTCTACTACTGCCGCACCACCCAGAAGGTTGCCGAATGACAGCCCCAGCAATGTGATCAAAGGCAGCATCGCATTCGGCAATACTTCCCGCCAAAGGATATAGCTTTCACTCATGCCTCTTGCCCTGGCACCGACAACGTAATCCTGATTGAGTTCTTCCAAAACCGTCGTCCTTACCTGACGTGTATATTTGGCTGCCATAACTATACCCAACGTCGTAGCTGGCAAAATCAGAGTCTCCAGACTTACTCTGCCACCGACAATTGGCAGCCAGCCTAATTTTAAACCAAAAATCCACAATAGCATCAGCCCCATCCAAAAATTAGGGATTGAGACACCAAAAAAAGTCAGACCTCTCACAGCATAATCAAAAACACTGTTGCGTTTGACAGCAGAATAAATACCCAAAGGCAGTGAAAACACCAACATAAAAAGTGTAGAAGCCAGCGCTAATATCAATGTCGCCGGCAGTGACTGCATCAATTCTTCAACAACAGGTTTTTTAACCATATAGGAAAACCCAAAATCACCCTGTACCGCTCTTCCTAACCAATCTAAATATTGAAAAATAAAAGGCTTATCCAAACCCAATTCATGTCTCAGCGCATCAATCTCAACCTGACTGACAACAATATCCTCATTACCGGCAATCATTTGCCTGACCGGATCACCTGGCGACAGCATAACCAAAGCAAATGTTACAAAGCTGATACCCAAAAGCACCAATACGATTTGCCCGATCCTGCCCCAAATCTGTTTGTTTTTCAAAGCTTCCCATCTCCTTACAAAAAAATTCTCCTGCAGCCATGAACCACGGATGCAGGAGATCATAAAAGATTGTTTAAACAGGCAAGACTGCCTATTTAAGTCAAATTTCAGGAACTAGCTGCTGATCCGTCACCCGCGGATATGGCAAAAATCAAAGGTTGCGATCTGACTTACGCAATATGCGCTTACAGTGGCGTGACCAGTGCCGGATTTACACCGGACTTCCCTAATTAACCTTGAGGCACCTTTGATAAAATTATTAAGTGTATTGATATTAGCACAAACCATATACTTAGTAAACACTTTATTTAATCTTATAAAATCTTTTCTCTAAGCTTTCTCAATGAATAAAATAATATTAAAGACTGAATCCCAACAAATATTAAAAACGATATCCATAAGCCATCATTGCCAAGTAAAGGCACTAACAGTCTCTCCACAGGGCCAAAAATACAGCTAAAGCAATCAGCATCATATTTCTTATAGGAACCGTATAAGTAGCACCTGTAAACATTCCATAAAGAGCTAGGCCTATGCCAGCTATCAAAGGATAAATAAGAACATAATATTTGTAAGTTTCTGCTAACACAGCTACTTCCTCTAAGTCTGTAAAGCAATTTATTAAAAATGTACTGCCAAATGTAAATCCAAGCATTAACAGAAACACCAACACAAACAACCATTTATAGGTCATTTTTAAAATCTGCCAAAATAATGCCCTGTTTTTCTGTCCCAGAGCCCTTCCTGAAAAAACAGAAGCACCATTAGCCATACCGTCGACCAAGAACGACATGATATCTTTCAGCTGAAACAGTACGGCATTCGCTGCCAGCACTACAGTTCCTAATGCAGCACCGGCAGCAGCAATAATATTGTTAACTGTCAGCAGGCAAGCCGTACGAATCATTAAATTAGTATTGACCAAAAGTATTTTCGTTAGCTCCTCAGGCTCTATAACGGTTTTATAATCAAAATTTTTATAATCAAAGTTACCATAAAGATACATTAGCCAACAGCCTGCGGCAGCGCCATAGAGCTGACTTAAAAGTGTAGCCCAGGCTACTCCTTCAATATCAAAATGTAATACAAATACAAACAATACACTAAGTATCATATTCAGGACATTGCTTGAAACCTGCATAAATACAGAAGCACGTACTTTTGTCTGCCCCATCAGCCATCCTAACGACACATAATTGAACAGTACCAGCGGCGCTCCCCAAATCAAAATTTCATAGTAAGCCGAACAGAGTTCTGCTACATCCGAAGCCGGAGCAACCAATGACAGATAAGCTGTCAAAATAGGTTTCTGCAAAATTATGCAGCTGCAGCTTACTATCACAGCAATGAACAACGGTCTTAAAAAAGCCAGTAACCCTTCTTCTCTGGAACCAGAACCCAAAGCTTGAGCGGCATATCCAGAGGTACTGACACGCAGAAAACCAAAAAACCAGTAAATATTATTGAAAAGAATTGCACCTAAGGCTACAGCCGCTATATACTTAGGATCAGGAAGCTGTCCCATTACAGCAGTATTAACCGCTCCCATCAGCGGCTGTGTCATCGTTGAAAGCATAAAGGGTATTGTAATTCCCAAATATTCCCTGTCTGTCAAAACATTTGTACACACTGATATATTTCCTTCCGTCGAGATCCTCTAGTATTTTAGTTATTATTCTAAAATGTTTTTGAGTTTAATTGATAATAGGTATTGTATGAACATACTATCATATGTTATACTGATTAGCAAGAATAAAATTAAAATAATCGTATCAAAATTTACAAAATAAAACTTGATAAGCAAAGGAGTTATAAAAATGTCAGATACTATGGATATTTGCGGTTTAAAAGCAGAACGAGGGCAGAAACTGCAAACTTACATTCCTGTCCTTGACTCTAATACAAAAATACCTATCACTATCATCAACGGTCAAAATGATGGTCCTACTCTTTTAATAACAGCCGGCATCCATGGTGGCGAATATCCTGGTATCGCAGCGGCAATAGAAATATCTCAGGCTATAGAACCAGAAGTTATCTCCGGATGCCTGATTATAATACATCCCGTCAATATTCGAAGCTTTTGGGAACGCAGTGCTTTCGTTACCCCCGATGATGGTAAAAACCTCAACCGGGAATTCCCCGGCGATGTCAACGGAACACTTTCACAAAAAACAGCCTGGCTGCTCAGTCGACATTTTTTCCCTTTAGCTGATTTTTATGCTGATCTGCATAGCGGTGATATCCATGAAGAATTGTATCCATACGTATATTATCCCGGGCTGCCCAACTCTGAAATTTCTGCAAAAGCGCGCGAAGTAGCCTTGGTTCTGGATATGAAATTTATGGTTCGTTCAACTGCTACAACAGGTGCCTATAATTATGCCGCCATTTCAGGTGTCCCTTCTCTCCTTATCGAACGAGGCGGAGCCGGATTATGCCGGCGTGAAGACATTGACGCCTATAAAAACGATCTTCATAATATCCTTTGTAAGCTCGAACTTCTTTGCAGTCCACAGCAACAACAAAAACATACCCCTGTTGATGTCACTGACGTTATTTATCTTGAAACTGATCAGGCTGGCTGTTGGTTCTCCAGTTGCCGTTGTGGCGACAAAATAAAACAAGGTGATAAACTAGGTTACCTGACTGATCTTTTCGGCAATACCATTACTGTCTATAATGCCGAACAAGATGGTATTATTCTCTATCAATGCTCTGCTCTAGCAGCTCCTAAAGGCACTATTTTAGTAACCTATGGTAAAGTTAAGAATAATTAAAATAATGTTGCTTGACAAAGCCCCAGCTAACCAATTACAATCAAAGTAATCTCTTTGCACTGCATATCGCTACAGTACAAACTGAACAGGCGGTAAACCTTTGGTTTTAGCGGCCGGGCCCATCGGGCAGCAGATTCGTAAACAAACATCTGCGGGACAGTAGTAGTTCCGCAGATGTTTTTATTATATCTGTGCCGCTGCAAGAGTAACCCCAGGGAGGTTATCCACCATGCAAGACAAAATTGCCCAGTCCGAACGTCTGGCCATGCAAGTTTCTATTAACAGTATCATCGTAAATCTAATTCTTTCAGTTGGTAAATTAGCAGCAGGGATACTGGCTAATTCTGCCGCAATGATTTCTGATGCCGTTCATTCCGCTTCCGACGTCTTCAGTACCTTTATAGTTATGGCCGGCGTCAAGATATCCAATAAAGCTTCTGATGCAGAACATCAGTACGGACACGAACGTTTGGAATGTGTCGCCGCCATCATTTTAGCGATAGTTTTAGCACTGACAGGTATTGGTATAGGTTACGCAGGTTTAGAAAAAAGTACTTCACGCTTCAGCCGAAGATTTGAAAATACCGGGCAGCCTTGCTTTGATCGCCGCAGTAATTTCCATTATCGTTAAAGAAGGTATGTTCTGGTACACTAAAAAATGCAGCTGCCAAAATAAATTCCAGTGCTTTAATGGCAGATGCCTGGCATCACCGCAGTGACGCATTATCCTCAATAGGCAGCTTTATCGGTATTCTAGGCGCCCGTATGGGCTATCCTGCTTTAGATCCTCTTGCCAGTGTAGTCATTTGCCTGATGATAGTTTACGCATCATACGAAATTTTTCAAAGATGCCATAGACAAGATGGTCGACCGCTCCTGTGACGAAGCCACTATCAATACGATGACAGCTCTGATAAACGCTCAAAAATGGCGTTGACCACATAGACGTACTGCAAACCAGAAAATTTGGCTGCCGCATCTATGTAGATGTCGAAGTAAGCGCTGACGACGACCTGACTTTACTGGAAGCACATACTATCGCCGAAAATATTCATAAATGCAATTGAAAGTAATTTTTTCCGGAGGTAAAACCATTGCATGGTCCATGTAAACCCATGCAGCGAAGTACACC
>ENA-OQHL01000545-OQHL01000545.1-human-gut-metagenome-genome-assembly--contig:-NODE-545-length-25452-cov-7.443909_pt1 | contig 25452 bp, 23 predicted proteins | sample MGYA00242565_ERZ504723 | MGnify/ENA primary metagenome ERZ504723 (study PRJEB26092, sample SAMD00036211) | human gut metagenome | host: Homo sapiens | study: EMG produced TPA metagenomics assembly of... | reverse complement strand
ATATTTTATTTGTAAAAATGGAAAAAGAAATAGTATATCTAAATTTATTTTTGTTTTTTTGTGGTTCCCAACATGAATTTTTTTTCGTTCTGTTGTCCTAAAATAATACCTGTAGTTAAGCTTGATTACTTAGTAACTGTTAACACAAATAATCATAGAAAGGAGAATGTCTTGAACATAACTGACGTAATTATTGATGCTCGTAAAACACTGGGCACCCAAATGTTGCTTGTAGATGTTCGTCCCGTGTTTGAATACAAAAACGGCAAAAAAAGTGACAATATTACAGGCTATAAGTATGAGATTTGTTTACCTGAGCGTATGTTCGAGAAAATTTCAGTAAAAATTCTTGGTTCTCAAAGAATTGAAAAACCAGAATGTGGAAGCATCGAGGTTGATTTTGTAAACTTAGAGTTATACATTTACTGGATGGCAAACACATATCATATTGGTGCACGTGCCAGCGATATCAAAAACGTATCTACTAAATAATATAAGTTGTTGCAGGGCAGACAATTCTGCTCTGCAACAACTTCATAAAAAGGGGCGTAGTATTACCCCCTTTTTATGTAGCATGTAGCATGTAGCAGTCAGTTATATAATTCATGATAATTATAATCCATGAACGATAACAGCCAAACGCGTAAATATAATTTAACGTTAAATAATCCCATTAAATATGGATTTACCGATGAAAAAATAAGAGAGACTTTGGAAAGTTTAGTCAGTGTCGATTATTACTGTATGTGTCATGAGAAAGGGAGTACAGAGCATGTCCATATCTTTCTTTATGCCAGAAGTCCTATACGTTTTAGAACCATCAAACGTAAATTTCCTACCGCACATATCGAAAGAGGTCGTGGAACGGTTCAAGAAAATCGTGTATATTTCCAGAAAACTGGAAAATGGGAAAACACTGAAAAGGCTAAAACAGTTATAAAAGATTCCTTTTTTGAGTTCGGTGAAATACCTGTAGAAGCTTCTGAAAAGGCTCCTAAACAGTTTGAATTATTACAGTTAATCAAAAATGGGGAATCTACTATGGATATCATTAAAAATAACCCCCAATACGCTTTTAAAGGTAAAGATATTGATTTGTTACGAGATATTTATTTAAACGATAAATTTTCAAGAACAAATAGGAATGTAACTGTTACATATATATGGGGTAACACAGCTGTTGGTAAAACAAGATATATTTATGATAGTTTTGATGCTATCGATATTTGCAGGATTACGAACTATCGTAATGGTAAAGTAAATTTTGATGCCTACCATTCACAGGATGTCCTAGTCTTTGACGAATATCGTTCTCAAATACCAATATCCGAAATGCTATCTTATCTGGATAATTATCCTTTAAGATTACCTGCTCGTTATTCAGACAGAACCGCTTGTTTTTCTAAGGTCTATATATTATCAAATATATCATTACAAGAGCAATATCCGCATATTCAAGTTTCCGAAAAAGAAACTTGGTCTGCATTCCTGCGACGATTTGATAATATTATTGAAATGAAAAAAGGCGGAATACAAATTGAGCATAAAAAGGAGGAATTTATGTTATGACATTTTTAGAAAACCCTATCGTCGTTCGTTGTATTGCTTTTGGAAAAAGCTTAATTTTGTCTAAAAAATGTCGTAGAATAGCAATTTTTTCACTTGCTATTCTACTTATTTTAGCAAAATTTCCTAGTAGAACAATACCTCAACAGATTTCAACTATTAATAATACAACAAACCCTTTTGAAATATGGGGGCTACAACTACTAATAATTATATTGGCTTTAGGATATATTAGCCAATCACACATGGCATTGTTTTTTCAATATGCCTTTGATTCAATCGGATTAAAAAATTCTTCTGGAAAATTTCCAATTTTATTGTATTACCAAAAAAATTCACGTTTTTTTTATGCTGAATTTATGAATGTTGGAATTCCTCTGGAAGTCTGGGAAAAAAATAAAACCAAGTTAGAATCTTCCCTAAATATATCCATTTCAGAAATCAAAATAGGTTCTGGATACAATAGAACCATCATACATGGTGTCCGTGGAAAATTTGATTATACTAAAAAAATCTACTGGTCTAACAAATTTTTAACATCCGATAATCAAATTTATCTCGGAGAATCTCTATTTAAACCTGTATCTGTCGATTTGTCATTGTATCCTCACATATTAATAGGCGGTGCCACAGGTTCTGGAAAAACTTGGTTGTTAAAATTGATGTTACTTCAAGCAATAAATAAACAATATATGATAATTATTGCGGATTTCAAGGGAAAAGTTGATTATCCGAAGTCTTGGGAGCATTACTGTTCTTTTGCAACTGAATTAAATGAAGTTCAAAAATATTTACATGATGTTTGTAATGTCCTAGAAAAAAGAAAAAGTTTATTTTCCAATTTAGGTTATTCAAATATAGATATTTATAATCAATGTCAAAAGAACCAATTGCCACGTATCATATTTGCCTGTGATGAGCTTGCAGAAATATTGGATACAACAGGCTTAACCACAAAAGAAAAAGAACCAATAAAGCAAATTCAAAAACACATCAGTACTATTGCTCGCTTGGGTCGTGCCTTTGGTATTCATCTATTTTTAGCTACGCAACGTCCTGATGCTAATATTTTAAATGGTCAAATAAAAAACAATATATCCTATAAAGTGTGTGGACGCGCTGACCAAGTTTTAAGTCAAATCATATTAGATTCATCTGATGCTTCTATCAGAATTCCATCTGATGCACAAGGCTTATTTTTAAATCAGAATGGTACAATTTTTAAAGCATATATATTTGACGAAGATAAGGATATATTAGTCGATGACTAATGCTGAACTTATTTTGTTATATCAAAAGTTATTTAATCATGATATAATTAGCAGTGGTAAAAGTTCTCTTGATAAAAAGATTATGACTTTTAAACAACGTGAATTTTTAACCGAATTTTATAATTCAACAGGACATCACTTTTGGATAAACAAAAATTCTGGAAAGTATAATGTTTATGTTTATGCAGAAGATAAGCCTAAAAAAAGAAAGCTTATCTCTGCTGTATCTAAACATAACTTAGACCAAGCTGTCTTAAATTATTATCATGTAACAGAAATTACTTTTGAATACGTTTATCATGAGCATTTACAAATAAAATATTCAAATCGCTCGACAGGTACAAGAGATAGAGAAGAATGCGCTTGGGAAAAATATTTTGCTGACACTGATTTTATTCAGCATCCTATTAGTTCCTATACGCTTGGAGATATTGAAGATTTTGTCTTTAACCAAATGGCTGTCTATAAATTGGATTCAAAAAAAGTACAGAAAATCACGTCTATACTGTATCCAGTTTTTCATCGTGCTTATGCTAAAGAATATCGGAAAGATAATCCTATGTTATCTTTCCAGATTCCAAGGTATTATTTTACACCATCGACCGAAAAACGAGTTAAAGATGCAGTTTTATCTGACAAGGATTTTAATATTCTTGAATCCTTTTTATTGAACAGCCTTGAAACAGAGAATCAAAAATATTCGACATTATTTGCTATTTATCTTGATATGTTGACAGGTCTTCGTGCAGGAGAATTAGTTGCTTTAAAATGGACTGACATTGAAGATAACTACTTACATATTGCACGTGCTGAACAAAAAACTCGAAAACGAGATGAAAACGGTAAATTACTAAAGGGTAGTAATTTTATCATAGCGAATACCAAAACAAAAAACTCTGTCCGAGATATTCCATTAAACGAACGAGCGAAGAAAATCTTAAAATTATTACGCCAATGGCAATTAAATTTAGGATTTGAAAATTCTGAATATTTATTTATCAATGAGTCTGGCGAACATCTAAATGCCCCAATAATTGAACAACGCTACCGAAGATTATGGAAAAAGTTAAAACTATCTTCTGGAACTGGTGGAATCCATGAATTACGAAGAACATTCGCCACCAAATTAGCATTACAAGGAATTAGTATCTACATTCTTCAAAAATTAATGGGACATGCTGATATTCAAACAACTCAAAAATATTATATTCGTGTAGATGCTGATATCGAAAATTCTTTAAGTTTCGTCGAAAATATATAAGTGGTTGTCTATGTTAACCCCAAGGCAACCACTTTTTTATAATTTCATGGAAATAAAAAAGCCCTAAAACCTAGGAAAACTCTAAGTTCTAAGACCTTTGTAGAAGAGCGATAGACGGGGCTCGAACCCGCGGTCTCGACCTTGGCAAGGTCGCGCGTTACCAACTACGCCACTATCGCATATAATGACTGTTCCTTTTTCAGAACAGTCATTATTTTACCTTATTCACAGTTTGTTGTCAATCATTTTTTACTAAAATTCCGCAACAACTGTTTTTCCTGCAACTGTTTTTTCTCCAGTTTTATAAGCTACTTTTGGCAGATTAGAATCTTCTAAGACAACAACCATAATATCTGGGCTATATCCTTCTTTCTTGATCAGATCGATATCAAACTCTACCAACTTATCTCCTGCCTTTACTTCTTGTCCACTCTTGACAAAAGACTTAAATCCTTTTCCATCTAATTTGACTGTATCGATTCCGATATGAATTAAAAGATTTAATCCTTCTTTTGTCTCGATTCCAATCGCATGTAAAGATGGTTCCATTAATGCTGTGATCTTTCCATCTGCTGGTGCAACAACGACACCTTTTTCTGGTTCGATCACAACGCCATCTCCCATAGCACAAGTTGCAAATGCCTCATCTTTTGCCTGTGTCATTGCAAGAACTTTTCCTGTTGCTACCGCAACTAATTTACCATGTCTGATTTCTTTTTTCTCTTCTTCTTTGGAGGAAACTATGGGTGTCACCTCTTCTTCTTTGGAAGGATCTGTTCCATGCTGTGCATAATATTCCACATATTCTTCAAAATTACTCTTGATCACAGATACCTGTGGTCCATAAATAATCTGAATTCCTGTTCCTTTTTTGATGATTCCTTTGGAACCAGATTGTTTTAAGTACTGGTCAGTCACCTTAGTTTCATCTGTTACTGTGATACGAAGTCTTGTAGCACAGCAGTCAATATCTTCAATATTTTTGATTCCACCAAGTCCTTTTAAGATCATAAAGGAAATTGGATCCTCTGGTGCGTCTGTATCTTCATTTGCTGCACCTTTTTTTGCCTGGTAATCAGCTTTTGTATATAATTTTACCTCTTCTTCGTCATCATCTCTACCTGGTGTTGGAAGATCAAATTTCTCAATGACAAATTTGAACACAAAGTAATATAATACTGCATAAACTGCAAATACTGGAAGAATCATCATCCAATTACTCTTTGTCTGTACCCTGTAATACACCGTATAACATAAAATCAATCAGTCCACAAGAGAATGTTGTTCCGATACAAATCTTTAAGATATGCATTAATGCAAATGATAAACCTGCTAATCCACAATGTAAGATAAATAATCCTGGTGCGATAAATAAGAATGTAAATTCAATCGGTTCTGTAATTCCTGTAAGGAATGATGTTAATGCTGCTGAGAATAGTAATCCTCCAACAATTTTTCTTTTTTCTGGTTTTGCACAACGATACATTGCATAAGCTGCTCCAGGAAGTCCAGCCATCATAAAAGAATATTTTCCTGTCATGAATCTACATGCTTCTACTGCAAAATGTTTTGTATTTGGATCTGCCAGCTGTGCAAAGAAGATATTCTGTGCACCTTCTACCATCTTTCCAGCAACTTCCATTGTTCCTCCAAGAGATGTCTGCCAGAATGGTAAATAAAATACATGATGTAATCCGAATGGAATTAATGCTCTCTCTAAGAATCCAAAGATTGCTGTTCCAAAATATCCAGAATGCATAACCAGATTACCAAGTGCAAAGATTCCACTCTGAATCGTTGGCCATACAAAGAAGCAGATAATACCTACACCGATATGTGCGATTACACTAATAATTGGCACAAAACGCACTCCTGAGAAAAATGCTAATGCTGCTGGTAATTGCTGTTTATAAAAGCGATTATGTAATGCTGCTGTTACAAGTCCTACGATAACTCCAGCAAATACTCCCATCTGAAGAGAATCAATACCACAGACACTCGTGATCTGTCCGTTTAAGACACTCTTTGCATATGTTCCGTCCGCTAAAATCTTTCCTGATAATTTTAACATCGCATTAATTGTTGAATTCATTACGAAAAACGAAATACCTGCTGATAAAACTGCAACTGCTTTTTCATTTTTTGCCATTCCTAATGCAACAGCTAATGCAAAGATCAATGGTAAATTTCCAAAAATCGTATTACCTACCTGTGACATGATCATTAACAATGCATGAAGAATCGTTCCCTCTCCTAAAATTCCCTGTAAATGATATGCTGCAATTGTGTCTGCATTTGTAAATGAAGATCCCAGTCCTAGTAAGATACCTGCAATTGGTAACACAGATACTGGAAGAAAAAATGATTTTCCGATCTGTTGTACTACCGCAAATGCTGAACTTTTCTTTTTCTTTGCCATTTTAATCCTCCTTTGTGACAAATTGATACATGGTTACTGTCTGATACACTTCTCCTGCGTCAAATACTGGTGCATCAAACTCTTTTGTGTTAATACTGTTTGGGAAATAATGTGGTTCCATGCAAAATCCACATCCTTTTCCATAGATCACTCCCCCTTTCCCTTTTGTTGATTTCATTGTATTTCCAGTGTAAAACTGTAATCCTGGAAGATCTGAATAAACTTCCATTTTAATACCCTGTTCTTCGTCCAATGCTTCCGCCATTTTTCGGAAACCACAATCTTTATTCCGAATTACAAAATTATGATCATATCCTTTGCCTTTTTCTAGTTGTTCATCTTCGGCATATAGATCATTCTTGATCTTTTTCCATTCACGGAAATCCATCGGTGTATGTTCTACTTTTCTGATTTCTCCTGTGGGGATCGTATCTTCATTGATCGGTGTAAATTCATCTGCATAAATCCTTACTTTTGTATTTTCGATCGTTCCGCTTTCATGTCCACCCAAGTTAAAGTAATTATGATTTGTCAGATTGATCAGCGTTTTCTTATCGCTGACTGCATGATAGGAAACGATCAATCCATTTGTTTCCGTTACCGTATAAATGATATTTGTTACCAATGTTCCCGGAAATCCTTGTTCCCCATCTGGACTTACATAAGTAAACTTCACTGCATGATCATCAATGATCTCACTATCCCATAAGACTTTGTGAAATCCATGTTCTTTGTCACTGTGAATGTTATGTTTTCCACGATTTTTTGCTACATGATACTCTTTCCCATCAATTTCGAATCTGGCATTTGAGATACGGTTTACATTCCGTCCGACAGTTGCTCCAAACATAATTCCATTCTCAAAATATTCTTCCAAGGTGTCATATCCAAGGGCTACATCTTTGATGTTTCCCTCCTTGTTTTTTACAAGGAGAGAAACAATATTTACACCAAAATCAGTAACTTTAACTGCAAATCCATTTTGATTTTCAATCGTGTATAGAAATGCTTCTCTTTTATCTTCTAAAAAGCCAAAACTTTCTTTTGTTACACCCATATCGGCCTCCTGCTTAGTGTCCATGTTCCATTAAGTCCATAACAACAGGATCTGTAGAATGAACTCCTTTTGCTTTAAGTTCTTCAATCTTTTCTTTAAACTGTGGCAGATATTTTGCATGTGCAACTAACAGTTCATCTAAAACTTTTGTTGTATTTTCATTATTTTCTACTAATGGATTTAATACGAATGCTTCTAATGCTTTTCCGTAATCTCCTGTCAATGCCGCTTCAATTGTACATTCTTCCATTGCTTTCATCATCTGAAGCCATCCTTTTTCTGCTGATGGAAGCTTTCCAAATGCCATTGGCTGTGCTCCTGTCGCTGAAATGATGCTTGATACTTCCACGATAGAGTCATCATCTAAGCATGAAATTGCTCCATTGTTTTGTGTACTTACTACCATATGGATCTTCTTATTTGCATAAATTGCACGGATACATTCGCAAGCTGCATCGCTGTAATATGCTCCTCCACGTTTTCCAAGTTGTTCTGGTTTTTCATGAAGTTCTGCATTTTTATAAATTTCAAACAACTCATGTTCTACCTGTTTCATTTGCTCTGCTCTAGTACCACCTTCATTGAATTCTTCAATCGCATGCTCAAGCATTGCTTGTTTCATGTAGTAATATCTGTGGTATCCACAAGGCACCATATTCATGCTGTGAAGTAATTCCAATGGAAATTCAGCTTGATAGATATTGGCTGGTGTTCCACCACCTTTTTCATTGATATGATCGATCAAAATTGGTGTCATATCATTTCCATTTTCATCAAATACTTTATGCCAGTGAAAATGGTTAATTCCTGCATATCTATAATTTAACTGGCTGATATCCTTCCCAAGGAGCTTTGGTTCTGCCATCATTGCAATCGTTGGCACGTTGCAAAGTCCGATACATTTTTTCCATCCAAAATGTTTAATTACAGCTTCTGTTACCATTCCACTTGGATTTGTAAAGTTGATCAGCCATGCATCTGGGCATAATTCTCTCATATCTTCTATAATCTGTCCGATCACTGGAATGGTTCGAAATGCTTTAAACATTCCTCCTGCTCCATTTGTTTCCTGACCAAGCATTCCATACAATGATGGAATTCTTTCATCTTTAATTCTGGCATCTAAAAGTCCTACTCGAAATTGTGTTGTAACAAAGTCTGCATCTTTTAATGCTTCTCTTCTGTCTAATGTTGTATAAACTTTTACATCATATGGAGATGCATCCCACATTCTCTGTGCCAGTGCTCCTACAATCTCTACTTTTTCTTTTCCATCTTCAATATCGACCAGCCAGATTTCTTTAATTGGAAGTTCTTCATATCGTTTGATGAAACCTTCCATCAGCTCTGGTGTATAACTACTTCCTCCACCAATCGTTACAATCTTCACTGTGCCTTTCATGGTTCTATACCTCCTCAAATATGTTCGTTTTCTTTGTTCTGTTTACATCATACAGAGTCAGCTTTTTTCTCACAATGGATTTAGTAGATGCGGATATTTTTTCCCAAAAAAAGTTTCAGAATCATGAAAATTTTTGAAACTTTTTGAAACTTTATTTCAATTCCATCCAGTATTCTTTGTTTGCTTCGATCATTTCATCTAAAATTTCTTTTGCCACATTTGCAGATGGAATTGTGCGGTTTAAAGTAAATGCCTGCAATGCTTTTTTATATGATCCTTCGATCACTGCTTCTACGACCAACCCTTCACAAGCATCCTGCTGTTCGATCAGTCCTTTATAAAATCTTGGAATTTCTCCAACTCTTACTGGTTCTGGTCCGTCTTTTGTAATATATGCAGGAATTTCAACCATGGCATCATCTGGAAGATTCTTGACTGCTCCGTCATTTTTTACGATGACAAGCTGTCTGCTTCTCGTGTCATATGCAAGTGCTTTTACCACTTCTACAATAAATTTTCCATGAACTCCTACATAAAATTGTGTCAAATCGATTTTTTCTCCATTTTCTATTTTCTTAACTGCCTCACGAATCTTTGTTTCTCTTCCATGAATAACCTGCATTCCCCTTGTATTATTAATATCCATGTAATCTACAATGTCATCTCCAAGAAGATAATACTGCCAGTATGTATTTGGCAGATAATCTGGAAAATAGTTGACGATCTTCTTTGCATTCGTAAATGTATGTAACCAGTCTGGATCTTTGACCAAGGCATCTTCATAACTTGCCTTTGATACATAACCATACTCTGCCACATGTTTCTTTAATTTTTCTGTGACATCTTCGCCATTACACTGTACTTTTGTAAACCATCCATAATGATTCAATCCAAAATAATCCACTTCCAGATTGCTAAGATCTGTGCCTAGGATTTCTGCCATTCTTGCCTCTACCTCAACTGGCATATCACAGATATTTAAAATTCTTGCATTTGGACGTAATGTCTGTGTTGCCTTAGCAACAATCGCAGCTGGATTTGAATAATTAACGATCCAATAAGTTTTTGATGCATATTTCTCACAAACATCGATCAGATGTACCATTGGTCCGATCGTTCTCATTCCATATGCCATTCCCCCGGCTCCACATGTTTCCTGTCCAATGCATCCATGTTTTAATGAAATCTGTTCATCTTTTACTCGCATTTTCAGTCCACCGACTCGCATCTGTGCCATAATAAAGTCTGCATCTGTAAATGCCTCTTCTTCATCCGTACTAATTTTCAATTCCAAAGAAGGTCTTAAATCTTTTACAACTTCTTTTACGATCAGTGACACTTTTTCTTGTCGTTCCTGATCAATATCATATAACCATAATTCTTTGATTTTTAATTCTTCCTCTTCCAAAAGATTTTTTACAATCCCTGCGGTATAAGTACTTCCACCACCACATATCACAATCTTAAATTCTTTTTTCATTGATTTTTTCCTCCATATCCGTCATATTATTTCATGTGCCCTGATTATATTTCTTGAAAATTTCAGGCTCAATAGTTCACGCTATTTTTGGAACATCACAACTATTTCATGGACAATCTGCATAAATTTATTCCGGTTATTTGTGCAAATTCACAATAAAAAAAGAAATATTTGAAAACTATACTTTTTTAGGAGAATGATTGATATGATACTAGAACAAATTAAAAATCCTGATTTTTTTAATAATTCTGAACAGAATATGATTTATTTTTTACAAAACAATTTAAACTCTTTTGATCAAGTCACTTTAAACAAAATGGCAAAAGAATCCTTTTCTTCGACTTCTTCTGTTTTACGTTTTTGCAAAAAATTAGGATTTGATGGATTTAAAGATTTCAAATTACAACTGATCCGAGAAGCATCTATTTCTGGTCAGGATCTTAATTTTAATCTACCTTTTTCTCCAGATGATTCTGTTGAAGATATCGGTCTTCATTTATCTGAAATTCTTGCAAATGGAATTAAAAAAACACGGAATCTGTTAGATCCCGTGCAATTAGAAATGACTGCTTATAATATAAAAAAGAGCCACCGTGTATTCCTGTTTGGAAAAGGTGACTCCAGAATTTCTCTTGAGAATTTTAAAAATAAAATGATCAAATTAAATGAATATTTTATTATTGGTGATGAATATCAGAATAATTTTTATACAGTTGGCAATATTACCTCTAATGACCTTGTGATCTTCTGTACTTATAGTGCTATGCATCATGATTACAATTCTTATCTTCCAGTTTTAAAAGATCATAACGTTCCGATCATTACGGTTACAAGTAATATTCATTCCAAACTGGCTGTGAATTCTGATATTGTATTACAACTTCCTGATGATGAATCCTTTGATGAAAAAGTTGCCAGTTTTGCCTCTCAAACAAATATGGATTTTATTTTTGATTACATCTATTCTATCATTTTCCAGAAAAATTATATGGAGAATTATCATTCGAAACATGCTAAAGATGTATATACAAATTCCATGATCTATAACAAACTATAATTTAGTATCATTCATCCTGAATATCTCGATCATCCATAAATCCTATGGATTCTTTGAGATATTCAATATTCTTTTCACGGTCCATATTGTAAATACAGCCAAAAACAACATCCATCATATACTGCATCGCAATATGAGATGAGAACTGAGAGATACGATCTCGTAAGTTTTCTCTGCTGCTGATCGTTAATGCACCGGCAACATACTGTGGATATAAATTCCCACCTGCTTTCCCAACATACACAACAGGCACCTTCTTTTGATGCAGCACCTTTAAAATTGGCTTTACAAAGGTTGCTTTTCCAGAATATGAGAGAATGATCGCTGCATGTTTCGGATTACTTGCTAATGCTGTCAGTCTTTGTTTATAAAATCCATGTGGACATTCTACACTACTTTTGCCTGCTGTTAACATCTTATCCTGAAAATTTTCTGCAACATTCATGTTATGTGAATGGGTATAAATGTCTATAACTTCCGCTTTATGTAATAATTGTGCCACTTTATGCAATTCTATAAAATCCATATAATCATAGGTATCATAGATTGCTGTTTCATATAACTTACTCAGTTTCTTTGCGATCATCTGTGGTCCATCTTTTCGTTCAAATGGATAATTTACATCGATCATCTCAATATCTGATTTCATTTCTGAGATATCTTTTGCCAATATGACTTTCAATTCATTGAATCCTTTTAACCCAATCTTTTTGCAAAATCGATGAATGGCTGATTTTGACACAAATGTTTTTTCTGCTAATTCAATAACCGACATATCTAAGATATCTTCTTGATTTTTTAATATATAATATCCGATTTCTGTCTCAATTGGTGTTAATCCGTTTGATAATTCAATCATATTTTTTAATGTCATACATGACCTCTCTTTATCTTTTATTTTACAGGACAAGCGACCCCGACATATTCCATCCGATTTTCTTTCACACTTTTAATATCCGCATGCTCACCACAAACACGACAATTCTTATTCTTTGATGGGAATTTAACAACTCTTGTATTCATCGTTAATCCATCCATCACAAGCATCTTGCCTGTCAGCAATTCCCCGATTCCTAACAGATACTTGATCGCTTCTAATGCCTGAATACATCCAATGATTCCTGCGACTGCACCAATGATCCCTGCCTGACTGCAGTTTGGCACAGAACCGCTTTCTGGTATCTCCTCAAAAATACATCTGTAACATGGCTGGTCTTCTTCTGGAACATAGGTCATAACCTGACCCTGAAACTGCAAGATTCCTGCATGACAAAATGGTTTCTTTAACAACACACATGTATCATTGATCAGGAACTTTGTCTCAAAGTTATCCACAGCATCAATGATAAAATCGTATTCTTTGAACAATTCTTCTGCGTTATCCGCATATAAATATTCTGGATAGGTGTTTACCTTGATATGCTCATTTAATTCAAGCATTGATTTCTTTGCTGATTCTGCCTTATTTGTTCCTTCTCTTTTGCTTGTGTGAATGATCTGTCTCTGTAAGTTTGACACGCTGACATCATCTGCATCCACAATTCCGATCGTTCCAACACCTGCTCCTGCAAGATATAAAGCCGCTGGTGCACCTAAGCCGCCAGCTCCGATGATCAGAACTTTTGATTTCTTTAATTTCTTTTGTCCGTCACTTCCTACCTGTGGCAGGATGATCTGACGATCATATCGTTTAACCTCGTCTGGTGTTAATTCTTCTGTAGACGAAAACAGATGCAGTCCGTCCTTTGAAACGTCCTGCATCTGTTCTTTTTGGGATGTCACATGTAATAACCATTCTCGGTAACCGCCGGATAAGTTCAAAGCTTCATACCCTTCTTGTCTTAACTGTTCGGCAATTGGGGCGCTTTTCTCTCCATAGTTGCAATATACGATCAGCCTCTTATCCTTTGGAAGTTCCTCGATGTGAGAGAAATCACCAGCCCATTCGTAAGCCTTCGGTATATGTCCATGCTGGTATGCGATCTCACCTCTTACATCTAGGTAGATATAATCATCATCGGACAGTAATTCTACTTGCTGTACCGTGATTTCCATATTCTTTCCTCTTATTCTAGTCTTCAGCGAATAATGCTGTAGATAAGTATCTGTCTCCTGAATCTGGAAGTAATGCTACAATTGTCTTTCCTTTGTTCTCTGGTCTCTCTGCAAGGATCGTAGCTGCTTTTAATGCTGCTCCTGAAGAAATACCAACTAAGATTCCTTCGCTGTGTGCGAATGCTCTTCCTTCTGTAAATGCATCTTCATTCTCGATTGTGATAACTTCATCATAAATCTTTGTATTCAGTGTGTCAGGTACGAATCCAGCACCGATTCCCTGAATCTTATGTGCTCCAGCTGTTCCTGTTGATAATACTGGAGATGTTGCAGGTTCAACTGCTACTATTTTAACATCTGGGTTCTGTTCTTTCAAGTATTCACCAACACCTGTTAATGTTCCTCCTGTACCAACACCTGCTACGAAAATGTCTACTTTACCGTCTGTCTGATCCCAGATCTCTGGTCCTGTTGTTGCTTTGTGTACAGCTGGGTTTGCTGGGTTCACGAACTGTCCTAAGATGACTGCTCCGTCAATCTCTTTTGCAAGTTCATCGGCTTTGGCGATAGCACCTTTCATTCCTTTGGCACCTTCTGTTAATACTAATTCAGCACCATAGGCTTTTAATAAGTTTCTTCTTTCAACACTCATTGTGTCAGGCAGTGTAAGGATCGCTCTGTATCCTTTTGCTGTTGCAACTGCTGCAAGACCGATTCCTGTGTTACCACTTGTTGGTTCGATGATCGTTGATCCTGGTTTTAATTGACCTTTCTTCTCCGCATCTTCGATCATTGCCAATGCGATACGGTCTTTGACAGATCCTGCTGGATTTAAGTACTCAAGTTTTGTAAGGATTGTTGCATCTTTCACTCCTGCTTTGTCTGCATATCTATCTGCTTTAAGAAGTGGTGTTCCTCCGATTAATTCTAATGCGCTTGCTGTAATCTTACTCATAATTCTAAACCTCCATAAAAAGTTGTTGTTTTTATTCCGTTTTATTTCCTATTTTTCTACTAGGTTTTCTATGTTTTAGATTATACAACCACATATCTTTATTGTCAACATCTTTTGCATTATTTCTGTTATAGGTTTTTCTTTTGATTTGCTATAAGTTCTCTTTATATTTTTAATCCACAGATTCTTATGATCTGGAGATTAAATGTTCTTGCAGAAACACTCCAATTCCATCGTGATCATTGTCTTTGGTAATATGATCTGCAACACTTTTTGTTTTTTCACTTCCATTTGCCATGACGACTCCGACTCCTGCATGCAAGGTCATATCATAATCATTATCTGCATCTCCAAATGTGCAGAGATTTTCCATCGTAAATCCATGCATCTCCATCAGTTTTTGTAATCCAAAGGATTTTGAGATTCTAGGATCCATAAATTCAAACAGGTGTTGCGTCGTTTGAAGACTTGCACATTTGAAACGTTCATTTTTAAAGGTTTTTGCTCTCTCAATAACTGCCGGCATAGTTTCTGGTTTGCATACAATAAGAAGTTTTAAACGATCTTCTTTTAAATATTCGTCAAAATCAATGACCTCATATGGAAGCTGATCACCTTTAGATAAAATTTTGATAAGTTCATCTTCTTTCGGAGTATACAAAACTCCATCCCCATGAATTGCAAAATTCACATCCATATCTTTATAGTGATCCATGATATTTGCGATCAGGTTTCCTGGAAGGGCAAAATTTTCTTCATAATAATCGGTTTTGTAATCATAAATCTCACCTCCATTGCTTCCAACGACCATATCAACAAGCCCGCCAATTCCCCATTTTCCAAACAACCTTTTTACACTTGGAACATCTCTTCCTGTTGATATTCCAAACAAGATTCCTTGTTCTCGAACTTTCTTTATCGCATCAATTGTTTTGGTGGTAACGATTCCCTTGCTATTTAACAGTGTTCCATCAATATCACACATTATAACTTTTATATTCTTCATAACGTTTCTCCCTTGATTTTGTCCATAAATATTATTTTCTACCAATTTAACATATTCTTTCAAACTAAATAAGTCCCAGAACAAAACTTTGTGCTTTTTCTGGGACTTATGAATTTTATATATTTAGAAATCAGATAACAATTATTTTAATTGTAACATCGCAAACATACAAATTCCAGCAAAAATTAGAACTACGATACTTCCTGAAATATCTCTCAGAAAATGATTTTTTCTTTTTCTCTGGTTTTGCTGTGCTGTAGATACTGCGATCTGTGGTAATAATTTTGCCCAGTAAGCATATAATCCGCCAGGTACAACAACGTTATCATAGTAAAATGGTGAGTATAACAGATGATGTAATCCAAATGGGATCAGTGCTCTTTCAAGGAAGTTAAATACAAAGATTCCGATTGGCAATGATACTGCGAAAAACAATGGTAACTGGTTAAATACTGTCCATCCACCTTGTAAGAATACATTCCAGCATTTGTACCACATGCTTGTTGGTGCTGCCAGACTTCCCATGATCGCCTGTGTTGTAAACAGAGTACCTATTCCTACTGAGATACCTGCAAATGCGAACAGAAGTACTGGTGTAAACATCGCACCTCCAAATTTTTGAATCTTCTGCATCATTTTTCAAATCACTCCTTTTCAAAAGTTTATTCATACAATTCTTTGATTTATCTTGTTTTAAATACCGGTATTTCTTAACTACAATCCAATCATAACAGGATGGTAAATTTTTCTCAATAGATTGTACGTCTTTAGAAACAGTGCACATTACTTTATGATTTTTCACATTTTGTGTGATTTGTCACGCTTGCTTGTAAAGCACGTATTTAAGCCATTTTTTGTGCCTTTTTATTCAATCAGATTGCTAAAAAGTGAAAAAGGAACCAGTTGTGAAACTTGTTCACAACTGGTTCCTTTTTGTATATTTGAATCTGATCGATCACATTTGCATTGCTTCTTTCATACGATCTAACGCTTCTTTGACTGTACTTCTTGGACATGCTACATTGATCCTCTGGAAGCCTTCTCCGTTCTTTCCAAAGATTTTTCCGCTGTCTAACCATAGTTTGGCTTTATGAATAATCAGATCTTCTAATTCATCTACTCCAAGTCCTGTCTCTCTGAAGTCAAGCCATACGAGGTATGTGCCTTCATGATCGATCATTTTGACTCCTGGAAGATCTTCTTCTACATACTGTTTTGTAAATTCGATATTCGCCTGTACATAGGATTTCATGGCATGATACCATTCTTCTCCTTTTTCATATGCAGTCTGGCAGGCAACTAGTCCCATAACTCCCATCAATCCTGTTCCGGCTGCTTTTAATTCTGCCTTAAATTGACGTTTTAATTCCCTGTTTGGAATAAAAATATTAGAAAGTGACAGTCCTACGAGATTAAATGTCTTGCTTGGCGCAGTGCATGAGAGCGTGATATCTTCATATTCTTTTTTGATCGCAGTAAATACCTGATGTTGTCCTTTGAACACAAAATCTGCATAATCCATATGATAACGATCATCCGCACCCAAATAGAGGTCACTGCTTACAATATTCCTTCCGTTATCTGTGATTACTTCCGAAAAGGGATAGTATACCGGGGACTGAATGATCACGCTGTCTCCCGGATCTGTAAAGGCTTTCACAGCCATAGCAAGGGCAAAGACAACGCCCGGTGTTTTTACCAGCCATGTTCTTTTGACTTCCCAATTATGATGTATTTTCATCCAATTGGCTACTGCCTGAAAATATGGAGTCTGCACTTCACTGTATCCAAAGATTGCTTCTTTTGCACGTTCTACTAAAACATCTTCTATATAAGAGGATGTTTTAAAATCCATATCCGCAACCCATAATGGAAGCACATCTTCTGGCATTCCTTTACGCTTCGCAAAATCATATTTTAAACAATCTGTATTTCTTCGATCCACAGGTTCATCAAAGTTTAAGTTTCTCTCAGGCATCTTATTCACCTCGTACTTCTGCAAATACCTCTTCCAGTTCATTTAATAAATCTTTGACATTCTCAATTCCGACAGACATTCTTAACACACAATCCGTGATCCCGTTTTGTTTGCGGATATGTTCTGGAACGTCTGCATGTGTCTGTGTCATTGGATATGTGATCAGTGTTTCCACCCCACCAAGACTTTCTGCATATTTGATCATTCTTACTTTTTCAAGGATATTGATCGCATATTCTTTCTTCGTAAGTTCAAATGTAAGCATTGCTCCAAATCCTCTTGCCTGTTTTTTCATGATCTCGTATCCTGGATGTTCTTTGAATCCTGGATAAACAACTTTCTTTACGATGTCCTGCTCTTTTAACCATTTTGCAATCTCGATCGCATTTTCCTGTGCACGGTCCATACGAACTCCTAAGGTTTTGATCCCTCTCTGGATCAGGAAACAATCAAATGGTGCTAATCCGGCTCCTGTTGTCTTGATCAGGAAACGAAATCTTTCGCTGATATCTTCTCTGTTTGTAACTAAGAAGCCGGCTAGTGTATCGTTGTGGCCTCCAAGATATTTTGTTCCGCTGTGTACAACAATATCTGCTCCGAGATCTAATGGATTCTGGAAATATGGAGATAAAAATGTATTGTCAACGATCAGAAGGATATTATGTTTCTTTGTGATCTCAGCTAATGCTTTGATATCTGTGACATTCATCATTGGGTTGGTTGGTGTCTCGATATAAACTGCCTTTGTGTTTTCTCTGATATATGCTGCAACATTTTCCTTGTGACAGTCCACACTAGAAAATTCGATTCCGTTTTTCTCAGATACGTGGTTAAATAGACGGATGCTGCCACCATACAAATCTGCATCCACGATCAGATGATCGCCCGGTTTGAATAATTCCATCATCAACGTGATCGCTGCCATTCCTGAGGAAAATGCCAATGCATCGATTCCATTTTCCAGAGAAGCAACTGTCTTCTCCAGATGTTCTCTCGTTGGATTCTGCAGGCGGCTGTAATCATAACCTGTGCTTTGTCCGACTCCTGGATGTGCGTATGTTGCTGACTGATAGATTGGATATGCCATTGCACCAAAGTGGTTTAGTGCCCCTTCTGCTTCTTCTAAATGAATACATTTTGTCTCTATTTCTCTTGCCATATATATCTCCTGTTTCATCCTATGTTTTATTCTATCTCAAATTTGTTCTATCCAAAAAAATGTAAGAACAGCATATAACTCACTGTTCCAAGTAAAATGCTTATCAGCGTATTATGTTTCCATCTATAGCTGACTGCGGTAATTGCCGCTGCGATCAATTTCCATAAACCATCTGCCATAAAGTCATCCCCGACATCTTTCAGGCAATACACGATCAGTACTGCCATGATCGAAGATGGCAACACCATTCCTAATCGTTTGATCTGATCTGGAAGCTCTTTTCCTTCCTGAAATACAAGAAAAGGGAGGGATCGAAGTCCAAATGGGATCAACTGCCCGATCAGTCCGCCCATCACTGCTCCAAACATCCAGTAACATCTGCTGAAAAATGCAACGAGAAACATCTCTTTTCTGCTGTTTTCATCTTTGTCTTCGATTGCGCAGTTTAGCGCATATGTTTCATCTGTCATCGTATGGATCATATAAAGTTTCTTTCTTCCCATCTTACGGAATGTCTCCAAAAATGAAAGGCTGTAGAAACTCTGTCTGCTGTTCATTAACAATGCCGTCACTGCGATCGTCACAATGGATGCCCCACTGCTTAAAAATGTGATCAGGACAAACTGAAAAGCTCCTGTATACACGGTAAGGCTTGTAAGAAGCGAATAATACCATGCAAATCCAGCATTCTCCATCATCATTCCATATGCCATACTGACAAATACATAACTACACATGATCGGTATGGATTTCATAAATGCCTGTTTTGTTACATTTTTTACGCCTTGCATAAATCCTTCACTACTTCCCCTGCGATGATCAGTCCTGCGACGGATGGTACAAATGCTGTACTGCCTGGAATCGCTCTTTTCTCTGTACATTTGTGCTGTGCTCCTGGAGGACAAATACAGTTTGTTCTGCAGCTGTTTGCCATATCATCTTTTGGTTTGATCGGCATTTCTTCTGAATATACAACTTTTAATTTCTTAACTCTTCTCTTCTTTAATTCTCTTCGCATAACCTTTGCAAGAGGGCATACTTTTGTCTTATAGATATCTGCCACTTTAAACTGGCTTGGATCTAATTTATTTCCAGCTCCCATACTGCTGATGATCGGTACATTCTTTTCCTTTGCTGCCATAACTAATGAGATCTTTGCTGTTACTGTGTCAACGGCATCAACGATGTAGTCATATTCTTCAAATGGAAATTCCTCTGCATTTTCAGGTAAGAAGAAGCATTTGTGAACGTTGACTTTCGCATCTGGATTGATCTCTAAGATACGGTCTCTCATCACTTCTACTTTGTATTTTCCGATTGTTTTTCTTGTTGCGATGATCTGGCGGTTTAGGTTTGTTAAGCAGACTTTATCATCGTCAACAAGGTCGAATTCACCGACACCGCTTCGTACTAAGGCTTCGCATACATATCCACCAACACCACCGATTCCAAAGACAGCAACTCTGCTGCCTGCTAATTTATCAAGTGCTTCTTTTCCAAGTAATAGTTCTGTTCTTGAAAACTGATTTAACATTTCTTTCTCCTTTTATTTAGAATAAAAAAGCGGATGCTTAGCATTTCTATTCTTGTTATGCTGCGCTTCCGCTGGTATTTTTGTATTTCCTACTATTTCTATTGGTTTTATTATATGCAAACGATGATTGGATGTCAAGACTGGTGTTACTATTTCAGAAAAAAGCTGCTGATATACCCATTCTTCCAAGATCCTTTGATAGCGATTTTACTGCTTGCTTCTAAATGCATTTTTTCTCCATCAAATTTATATTTATCGATACTATCATTACTTAGTATATACAAATAGTCCTCTTTTGTTTGACATTGAATTACATTATGCTTGAATTTATAAACTTTGCTTTCTCCTGTTTGTGGGTTTAACAATGAAATTGCTTTTCCCATTCCACTGGTTAGATCACAGTGTGTAACAAACAATTTATTTTTATACGGTAAAATTTGCTGTGGATTTATTTCTTTTAATTTGAGCTTGCTGATCTTGTCTTTTTTTAAATCCATCTGATACAAGATTTTATCTGTATTTCCTGAAGAAAAATAGAGATTTTTATCATCTGAATAGAAAAACACGGATTCATCTTCGCTGTGATTTACCTTTATTTCTTTTACCTTCTTTAATGTTTTCCGATCGATCTTCATCAAATAATTAATCGTTCCTTCTTCCTGATCGACCTGTTTTTCTACATAAACATAATTCCCTGCACAATGTAAATATCCAAACATTCCAACAGATTCTTCATATCGCTGTATCTTCCCCGTCTCTTCGTTATATTTTGTCAGAGTCGATACACCGTTTATCCAGTTTGTTGTATAGATATCACCATCCTTCTCATCAAAAGCAAAAAGTCCCGGCCGTCCTATTTTATATAACTTTATTTTTTGTGTATTATGATCAAGCTCCATTACTTCTTCCCGCTCATTTACATATGGAACTCCTTTTGGGATCATATACACTTTATCATTCACTGTCTTTGGAATATCATACTGACTCGCAATATTTCCGATCTTCAACTTCTTTTGTCCTGTTTTTTGAAGTTGGTCATTATAATATAAAATATTGCTTTTATCTTTGTTCCCTATTGAGATAATGATTCCAAGTTGATAGGAATTGTTTTTGTTGTGTTGTGGTTTGTAAAAATATATGACAGCCGATACAATGATTAGAATACTTATTAGAATTATGCTTCGTTTTTTCTTCATATCAAATTGCTCCTATTTTTCATATTCTTAAATCAACTAGCCTTGTTTTTTCTCATTGATTATATCAATTACAATACTCAAAACCAAATACAATAAAAATAGAACTATATTCTGCGCTATAATTTCTTGTCTTGTATACGGAATATATTTTTGTGAGCTACTTAAAAAGGTAACAATTCCTAGAAATATTAACAATTGAATTATATTTTTACGAAATGTTTTTAATCGCAAATTTTTTTTTCATCCTTTTGCTCCTTTCTCTTAACCAACAACATATCTTACTTTATTCATACTCATTACTGATTTATAAATTTTATAATATACTTTTATTCCTTTTTTTGATATGCTTTTTACCATACTTTGAATTTCATCGCCACATGGATCTGCATTTAAAATATCCTTCCTTATTGCTCTGTATTTCTTTAGAAATCTGATCGTAAAAAATGATCGTTCCAAGCAGTGTACATAAGAATATTCCGCTAAATATTTTTATTATATTCTCTCAAAATCAAAGTCATCTAAGATCCCTCTTAACTCTTCTCCGTCTTCTTTTGTCAGTTTCTCCCCTAATGCACTTACTAATCGTTTTGCAGATCCGTCAAACCAACGATCCAAAACTTCCTCGGCTTGATATTTTCCATATGTTTCTTCATTGATCAATGGCTGCACATATGCTTTTCTTCCTTTCTTGGTAACTTTGATATATCCCTTCTCTTCTAGACGGAACAGATATCCGCGGATACTTGTTCTTTTATAATCTTTATTGAGTTTTTCTTTGACTGTCTCTATCAGATCAAGAAAAGAAACTTCTCCTTGATAATCCCAAATGCATTGCATGATTCGTTCTTCTAGTCTGGTTAATTCTTCCATTTTCGTATTCCTCCTTTCTTTTATGTTCTATTTTTGGGTTACTTTTATTTTAACATTGTTTTGTACTTAACACAATATATTTACAGGTTATTTTTTCAATAATAAAAAATCGCTGAATCCATATAATTCATATGAACTCAGCGATTCACCTACTATTCTCCGATCAACACCTTCTTACCTTCAAAGGCAAATCCATAATGTCTGATCTTTGATTTTGAAATTCCTCTCTCTATTAACTCTGTATCATAATGCTTTTCTTCTATCTGCAATAATGCAGACTGCACAGTATCTTCTAATTTCAGTTCTTCCTGTGCATTGTAAACTTTAAATTCCAACACAAATGCAAGTTGATTTTTCTGGCGTGGAATCAACATAACGTCGTATCTTCCATATCCACTTTCCCTGTTTGATCTCACTTCATATTGATCCCGCAATTCTACCAATAATCCTAATACAAAACCATGATAGAATCTCTCTGGCTGTGTTCTGCCAGAAGGATGACTTCCTGTATCAAAACTGCTGAATGTGGCTAATGCGACTTCATTCATATAGGCATTCATTTCTTTGATGTTTCCACAAAACATTGCCTTAATAAATGCATTATAGTTCGATCTTGTATTCTGAAACCATCCAGTAAACATCTCTGAAAACATTCCTAAGGTCTCTAGATTCGTAATCTTTAAATGATACCATGGTACATGAAGGATTCCTCTGTATTCGATCTTATCGATCTTCAGATAACCGCTTGCAACCATCAGACTCCAGATCGCATTTTCTTTTGTCTCCAACTGATCAAATACGATCTGCTCATCAAAATTCAACACGATTTCTCTTTCATTTAAAAGTTCTTCCATGAATTCTTTCACATCTGGCTTGGACGTCTGAATCAATCGATTTATCAGACCATTGGAACTTGTAGATGCCCAATAAGCAAGCAACTTCTTTTCTTTCAGATAATTTGTAATGGACCATGGATTGTAAATATCTCGCTGTGAACCAAAAGTAAATCCATCATACCATTGCTTTACGGCATCCTTTTGATCTGCTAATTGGAACTCTTCCAATGCTGCAAAAACTTCTTCTTGTGTAAAGCCAAAACATGTTGCATATTCTTCTGATGTTGTTGTCACAACTTTTAAGTTATTCAGATCCGAAAAAATAGATTCTTTGGAAACTCTGGTAATCCCAGTCATCATTGCTCGATTTAAATATGGATTTGTCTTAAATGCTGCATTAAACAAACTTCGGATAAATGCAGTAAACTCATCCCAATATCCATGAATATACGCTTCCTGCATCGGGGTATCAAATTCATCCAAAAGAATGATAACTTTCTTTTCATAATATCGATAAAGATAACCAGAAAGATCTTTTAATGCACATTGTGCTGTCACATCATCCATATATGGATCAACTGACTGGAATTGTCTTACCTGGACTTCTGTCAATCCTTCCCATCCTGCCAACTCAATATATTGCTGATACACATCCGTTATGATCTTCTTTATCTTTAATACTGCATCCTTATAATTTGTCTGCTTCACATCTGCAAAACTTAAATAAATGACTGGGTATGTTCCTTGTAACTGTTGATATTTTTCCTCTTTCCAGATATTCAGCCCTTCAAACAGCTGTCCCTGATCTCGATACTGGTTGGAAAAAAAACATTTTAACATATCCATATTTAACGTTTTTCCAAAACGTCTCGGTCTTGTGATTAACGTGATATCGTCTTCTGATTCCCACCACTCTTTGATCAGACTTGTTTTATCTATATAGAAACAATTGCTTTGTATGATATCTTCAAAACTTTGTTTTCCAATTCCTATTACCTTTGTCACGTCGATCACCTTCTTTCTAATTTATATATATCTCTTTTTTCTTCTTTTAGTATACAAAAAATGGGAATCTCAGGCAACCTTGAATATCTGTCTGATCACGCATCCACGACCGTCAATGCCGTCACCGCTCCAACAATACATAAGATTCCCACAACATCGATCATTCCAAAGGCCTGTCCAAGCACGGTTGCGGAAAGAATCGTTGCAACCAGCGGTTCCACGCATCCAAGCATACTTCCCTGAACTGGTCCTAACATGGAAATCCCATGGAGATAACAGGAAAATGATACTATTGTTCCTAAGAATACAACACCAATCGTCATCGACACTGTGACAATATCCCAATGACCCGGTACATTCCATACTTTTGTAAATGGAGTAACTAAAATACCCCCTATGAGCATTCCCCATCCTACTGTCTCCAATGTTCCAAATTCTTGTATTAATTTCCTCGGCTGGACATTATATACTGCAAATGCGCCTGCTGATAATAATCCCCAGAATAATGCTGCGTGGGTAATCACTAAATTTTTCACACTTCCATGTGTTGCAAGTAAAAAAATTCCGATTACCACTATGATCAATACAAATACTTCTTCTTTCTTAGGAAACCTCTTTTCCACAAATGCAAATAACACCATGATCAGTATTGGGGCTGAATATTGAATCACGGTCGCAGTTCCTGGATTGGATTCTTGAATTGCAAGAAAAAACGTCATTTGACACATTGCCATTCCTATAATCCCGAAAATCATCTGGCTAATTGCTGAGTCTTTTCTTTTCCATACAAAAAAAATAGATTTCCCTTTGAATTGATACAAAAATAAGAGCATTGTGATCCCTGCTCCTAAAAGTCTGACTGTTACAAGCCATGTGGCAGTCAAATCTTTTGCATCAAATAAATATTTTCCCATTACCCCCGACATGCCCCAACAGCATCCTCCTACAACTGTAAAACAAATCCCTTTTATATTTTGATTCATATCTTAACCTCACATCTTAACATAAAGAAAAGTGTTAGTCTGATATAAATCATACCACAATAACACTTTTCTATGTCTAATCATTTTTATGATTGTTGAAGAAACCATTGTAATGCTTGTTTTATGCTTTCATCCCAAAACTCCCAATCATGATTTCCTTCCCATTCTCTGTATGTATATGAAATTTTCAACACATCTAACTCTTTTATAAAATCCTGATTTTGACCATAGATGTCATCTTGTTTTCCGCAAGATACATATATATATGGAATATTTTTTCCCTGTTTTTTTCATTTTTTTTGGCTTGGTAAATAAGATCATTTTATTCTGTATTTTTTTACCTGTTCCCTATGATTTCAAAA
>ENA-OQHL01000544-OQHL01000544.1-human-gut-metagenome-genome-assembly--contig:-NODE-544-length-25485-cov-5.003431_pt1 | contig 25485 bp, 25 predicted proteins | sample MGYA00242565_ERZ504723 | MGnify/ENA primary metagenome ERZ504723 (study PRJEB26092, sample SAMD00036211) | human gut metagenome | host: Homo sapiens | study: EMG produced TPA metagenomics assembly of... | reverse complement strand
GCGGGATAACCGTGGTCTTGCAAACAAATCAAGCCTTTATGCGCTAATCCGTATTCAGGAGCGTTCGCCCATTTACCGCTGTTCTTACGGGAGAACCAATCATCAGACCATGCATCGAACTCTACGGTTTTGTGCCCGTTCATAAAGTAGGTGACATGTCCGTTGTCAAAAATAATCTTAGAGTTGTTCCATTCGCCGGCCGGATGTACTTTTATCGTGTTGAAGTCCGGTAAATACATCGCGTAATCCACTCCGCAACGTTGCCAATCTTCCAATGGCTCCGCGAAATTGATATCATCAATCAATTGATACTCGGGACCGGTAACGTAGGGAACCGGGAATTGAGGACGTTCTACCACATGATATAATAAACCGCTATTTCCTCCTTTCGAGATTTTCCAGTCCCACGAAAGCTCAAAATTCTCATAAGCCTTGTCGGTGACGATGTATCCGCTGGCATCGCTACCTTGCCCGTCCGCTTGGATGGTTCCGTTTACAACTTCCCAAGGTCCGGTCAAGGCAGTTCCGTTATAATCCCGCCAGCCATCCAAGGTTTCCCCATCGAATAGAAGTTCCCAACCTTCCGCTTTCTCTTGTTCGGTCAATGTGTTATGCTTCGTGTTATCACAGGCGATTAAACCGAAAGCAGCTGCCATTGCGAACGATACGATTGTTATTTTCATGTACGTATAGCTTTATTGTTAATACAAATTTGTCGGTGTTTTATATATGAGACAACTCTGGGGCAAGGGATACGTAAGCTCTTTTTCCTTTTTTATTTATTTTAACGGAAGTGTATGGCAATCGGTCATTTATTAGTCGGCAAACGCAGTAGTACTGACTTTGCCAAGTAATATATACAAACATCGCCAACGCAGTATATCTGATTTGGATACACTAAATACATTATATGATGTAGCCAAATGTTGCTGTAATAGTTATGGTATCAACGACTGAAGCTTTTCTTTACAGAAAATACTACAATAAGCCAGTAATCGAATACTTTATTTAAAGTGTTGATAACCAGCATTGTGAAAATATCATGATGTTTATGCTGAAACACGTACGTGTTTTCGAAAAAAGTCGTACATGTTTTAAAAAAATTCATGTACGTGTTTTTCTATAAAATGATAGGGATACAATTATACATGTTTAAAAGTTACAATAACTCTACTTTACAGAGCTTTGTCATAAAAGATATCGCCGACATTTATTGAGTGAGTTAAGAAAAGGTTGAAATGTGATAGCAAAAGGCGTTGGGGTACCATGAAAATTTACTACCACCATTCTATATGTACACTGTAAGTCCGTATAATATATGGAATAGCGGTAGTAATTGTAACAAACGAGAGTAAAAACGCCCGTTGTTTTTGCTGGATTTATTTGATTTGCTTAAACGCTTTTCCGAGCATATCCGTGATGTCGCTGGCGATCATGCTCTCTTCCGAGCGGAAAGCGGCGGCGAGATCACCGGCTGTACCGTGCAAGAATACTCCGACTACAGCGGCAGTTTCCGGAGAATAGTCTTGCGCCAATAAGCTGAGGATGATGCCCGTCAGCACGTCTCCGCTACCGGCGGTGCCATGCCCGGATTTCCGCAACTATTGAAATAAATGTTTCCTGCCGGAGAACAAATAGCGGTATAAGCACCTTTCAATACGATACAAATCTTATGTTCGGCGGCGAAAGATTGCGCTTTCATCAAACGGTCGTATGAGTTCGTGCTTTCACCCGCTATCCGATCGAACTCCTTCGGATGGGGAGTGAGGATGCTCCGTGGCGGGATCTTATTGAATAAGTCCTTGTTGGATGCCATTATATTAATAGCGTCCGCATCGATAACGACTGGTTTTGTGCTGGATTGCAGGATACGTTCGATCGCTGCTGCGGATTCTAAATGCTGTCCGAGTCCCGGTCCCATACCGACAGCGGAGTAACTACCTATCTCGGGAACCGTAGAGAAATAATCAGGATTTGCGTCTAGACTTAACATCGCTTCCGGGAAAGCGGTCTGGAAGATTGATTCGCCTCGGGTCGGGATATGCACGGTCAATAGTCCGGCTCCACTCCGTAAGCATGCCTTCGCGGATAATAGGGCGGCTCCCATTTTTCCTTTACTTCCGGCGATCAATAAAGCATGTCCGAACGTTCCCTTATGGGCGAAACGTTTGCGAGACTTTAACGAATAGGATATATCTTCTTCCGTAACCAATGAGTAAGGGGAAGCCGTCTCATAAATTGCGTCCGGATGGATTCCGATATCCAGTATTTTCCACTCGCCTACGTATTGTTCATTCTCCGGAAAAAGAAACGCCAGTTTCGGGAAGCCGAATGTCAAGGTTAAGCTGGCCTTGATGATCGCCTCCGAGTCATTCTTACGATTATCTTCCCCGAATAAGCCGGAAGGAATATCAATCGCTACGACTTCCGCCTCGGATTGGTTGATATAATTGACCATAGCGGCGAAACCTCCGGTGAGAGGACGGTTTAATCCCGAACCGAACAAGCCATCGATCACCACGTCTCGGTCGGTTAGCGTCGGCGGCTCAAAGTCACGGACCACTTCCGTAAATTCGATCCGTTCCATGTCGAGCAGACGCTGCTTGTTTTGCTCACACTCTACGGACAGATGCTCTGTCGGGTTGAATAAATACGTCTCTACCCGGTATGATTCCTCGTTCAAAAGGCGGGCGATGGCCAAAGCGTCGGCTCCGTTATTGCCTTGACCGGCGAAAATCACGATGCGGACCTGCTTGGAGTAGCGCCGGCAAAACTCATGGACGAACGTCGTAGCGGCACGCTCCACTAAGTCGATCGAACTAATTGGCTCGTGTTGAATCGTATATTGGTCGAGCTCCTTTACCTTGTCTGTAGCGAATATCTTAATCATAATTCTAGATGTCTGGGGTTTTATTCTGCTTACAAATGTATAACAAACTTTGGTATGTTGCTACACTTTTTTGTGCATCGCCGAAAAAGTTGTACATTTGTCCCCTCGAAAACCGAAAGATTTATGGACAGAATTCGTCTAAAAGACAAAGAATTTGAACTGTTTATTCCGGAGTCGGATATTCAGGCGGCTATCGCTAAAATGGCCGTTCAGATTAAAGCGGATGTGGAAGGGAAAAATCCTCTATTCGTGGGTGTGCTAAACGGGGCTTTTATGTTTGTCGCCGAGCTGATGCGTGAGCTGGATGTTCCGTATGAGCTGACATTCGCTCGTTATTCCTCGTATCAAGGAACTTCCAGTACGGGCATATTGAATGAGATCATGCCGGTGCAGGCTGATATTCGCGGACGTATGGTGATCTTATTGGAGGATATTATCGATACGGGCTTTACGATGAGCTACGTGATGGAGAAGCTTCGGAGCGAGGGTGCCGCCGATGTAAGATTGGCAACGATGCTTTTCAAGCCGGAATCCTTGAAATGCGAGTTGACTCCGGATTATGTAGGCTTACAGATACCCGCTGATTTTATCGTGGGACATGGTTTGGATTATGATGAGTTGGGCCGCTCATATAAGGATATCTACAAGGTTGTGGAATAAAATAGTATACATTATATATAATAAAGGAACAATAGTATGTTGAACGTGGTTATTTTTGGTGCTCCCGGTTCAGGTAAGGGAACACAAAGTGAAAAGATTGTAGAAAAGTATGGCATCAACCACATCTCTACCGGAGACGTGCTCCGTGCTGAAATGAAAAACGGTACAGAACTGGGCAAGACTGCTAAAGGTTATATCGACCAGGGCCAGTTGATTCCCGATGAGTTGATGATTGATATTCTGGCAAGCGTATTCGACAGCTTCAAGGATAGCAAAGGCGTGATTTTCGACGGCTTCCCCAGAACAATCGCCCAGGCTGAAGCATTAAAGAAGATGCTCGCCGAACGCGGACAGGAAGTCAGCGTGATGCTCGACCTCGACGTGCCCGAAGAAGAACTGATGAAGCGCCTCATCAAGCGCGGACAAGAATCAGGACGTGCAGACGACAATGAAGAGACAATCAAGAAGCGTCTAGTGGTTTACCACTCACAGACAGCTCCGCTGATTGACTGGTACAAGCAGGACGGCAAATACCAACACATCCAGGGCTTCGGCGTATTGGAAGAAATCTTTGCCGATGTTTGCAAGGCTATTGACGCAGTGAAATAACAATAAAACAGAATATGGCTGAATCGAATTTTGTTGACTACGTAAAAATATATTGCCGCTCCGGAAAGGGCGGACGAGGTTCTACGCATATGCGGCGTGAGAAATACATACCCAACGGAGGCCCCGACGGAGGTGACGGAGGACGAGGAGGCCATGTCATCTTGCGGGGTAACCGCAACTACTGGACGCTACTCCATCTGAAGTACGATCGCCACATCCTGGCAGGTCACGGAGAATCCGGTTCCAAAAACCGCAGTTTCGGAAAAGACGGAGCGGACAAGGTGATTGAAGTGCCCTGCGGCACAGTGGTGTACAACGCCGAAACGGGTGAATATATCTGCGACGTCACTGAGCACGAACAAGAAGTCATCTTGCTGAAAGGCGGACGCGGAGGTCTGGGCAACTGGCACTTCAAAACCGCCACACGCCAGGCTCCCCGCTTTGCACAACCGGGCGAACCGATGCAGGAGTTGACGGTAATCATGGAACTGAAGCTGCTGGCAGACGTCGGTCTGGTAGGTTTCCCCAATGCAGGAAAATCCACTTTACTGGCATCCGTTTCTGCGGCGAAGCCCAAAATCGCCAATTATCCGTTTACAACGCTGGAACCCAATCTGGGCATCGTGTCCTATCGCGACAGCAAATCGTTTGTGATGGCGGACATTCCCGGCATCATCGAAGGAGCCAGTGCCGGCAAAGGCTTAGGATTGCGTTTCCTGCGCCACATCGAGCGCAACTCATTGTTGCTGTTCATGGTGCCTGCCGACAGTGACGACATCCGTAAGGAATACGAAATCCTGTTGAACGAGCTTCGCACTTTCAACCCCGAAATGCTGGACAAACAGAGAGTGCTTGCCGTCACCAAATGCGACATGCTCGACCAGGAACTGATGGACGAGATAGAGCCGACACTGCCCGAAGGGATTCCGCATATATTCATCTCTGCTGTCTCCGGCATGGGCATCTCTACGCTGAAAGACATCCTTTGGGAAGAGCTGAACAAGGAAAGTAATAAGATAGAAGGCAAAGTGGACAGCATTGCCCATCGCGCCAAAGACCTCAGCCACCTGCAGGAAGAATTGAAAGAAGAGGGTGAGGACGAGGACCTCAGCTATGAATACGTCAATGACGACGAGGACATAGAGGACCTCGAGGACTTTGAATACGAAGGAGATTGGGAGGAAGATAAAAAATGATTCCTCTTACAGAAGATAGGAAAATGTTGGGATATGAGCTGCTTGCCTCATATCTCGGCATTTCTTGTTTTGTAACCACCCGCCACGGTGGATGCAGCCAAGGTAACTATGCCTCCCTCAACTGTACACCTTACACGGGAGACGAAGCCGAAGCTGTACGCCGCAACCAGGAAATAGTATGTTCTTCCCTGCCCCAACGCCCCCAAGAACTGGTCATCCCGTTTCAGACCCACGGGACAAAGGCACTTGTCATTGACGGAACTTATCTGCATGCAACAGCAGAAGAACGCCACTCCATGTTGCAGGGCATTGATGCACTGATAACCCGTGAACCGGGCTGCTGCATCTGCATCTCTACGGCAGACTGCATTCCCATCCTGCTCTACGACCGGAAGAATGCCGTGATAGCCGCTGTTCATGCCGGATGGCGCGGCACTGTGAATTACATCCTCGGCCACACACTCGACAAGATGCGTGCCCGCTATGGCACAGAGGGCAAAGAAGTGATAGCCTGCATCGGCCCCGGCATCTCCCTTTCCGCCTTCGAGGTAGGCGACGAAGTCTATGAAGCATTCCGCAAGAACGGTTTCCAGATGGATTACATCTCCGAATGGAAACCCGCCACCCACAAATACCATATCGACCTATGGGCTGCCAACCGACTGCAACTACTGGACTTCGGAGTACCTTCCGCACAAGTGGAGACAGCCAATATATGTACTTTTACCCAATATGAAGAGTTTTTCTCGGCACGCCGGATGGGTATCAAATCCGGAAGGATATTGTCGGGAATCATGTTAACCCATTCAAACGGATTGCATTAATGTATCATATCACACTTTCTAAAGAAATCAAGCAGAATTGCCCCGAATTCCGCGGTGCAGCCGTATTTGCCGAAGTGACAAATACCCCATATTGCGAAGGGTTGTGGCAAGAAATCGCAACTTTCACCCAAGAGCTAAGAGCCCGTGAAACCACGGACAGCATCAAGTACCAACCCGTCATTGCCGCCACCCGCGAAGCCTACAAACGTTGCGGCAAGGACCCCAGCCGCTACCGTCCCTCGGCCGAAGCACTGAGACGGCGACTGCTGCGCGGATTGGAACTCTATCAGATAGATACGTTGGTAGACCTTATCAACCTTGTCTCCCTACGTACGGGCCACTCTATCGGCGGATTTGATGCCGACGAGATACAAGGGACCGACCTTGAGCTGGGCATAGGACGTGCCGAGGAATTGTTCGAGGGTATAGGCCGCGGCATGCTGAACATAGAAGGGCTGCCCGTCTACCGCGACCGTATAGGCGGTATCGGTACCCCGACCAGCGACCACGAACGCACCAAGATGAAACTTGAAACCCGCCATATCCTTGCCATTGTCAACGGCTACAACGGGCAGGAAGGTCTGAAAGAAGCAGCCGAAATGATATTGGAACTGTTGGAGAAATATGCTTCCTCTACCAGTGGGACTATACAATATTTTGAATAAATGAGAATCCGTATTCTTGTCCCTCTCCTGCTCATAGCCCTTGGTGCCACGGCACAAGGGAAGAAAACGGTCTTTTCCACCATGGAAACCAACCATATCCGCGTTGCCACTCCGGGACTGTTTTCGCAAAGAGAACTGATAGAGCTACCTTTGGAGGACATTCCGGACACGGAATACTCCTTTCCCCTGCCTGGAGGAAAAGTCATCTCCCCTTACGGACGGGGGCGGGGACGCCACAGTGGCATAGACATCAAGACCTACGCCAAAGACACCATACGGAGTGCCTTCAACGGCGTAGTACGGATGTCCAAGCCTTATAGCGCCTACGGCAATGTCGTCGTCGTACGCCATGACTTCGGACTGGAAACGATATACAGCCACAACTTCAAAAACCTTGTACATTGTGGTGACACGGTCAAAGCCGGACAGCCCATCGCACTGACCGGACGCACCGGACGCGCCTCTACTGAGCATCTGCACTTCGAGACACGCGTCAACGGGCAGCACTTCGACCCCAATATTATCTTCAACATGAAGGAACAGACGCTGAACCGACAACGTATCGGATGCTCAAAAAAAGGAAACGGCATCGTCGTGCAACAATTACCGACAATCTACCCGAAGCCACTGCAAAAAAAATACCCAATGGAACTGTTTAAGTATCCAAACGTTTCACTACATTTGCAGAACGTTTCACTAAAAGAACGAATTGAACTTTAAAACATATCAATGATAGAAAAACTGATTGTTCTTGAAGATATTGACCCGGTAATATTTTATGGCGTAAACAACGCCAACATGCAGCTGATAAAGGCCTTGTATCCCAAGCTTCGCATCGTTGCCCGCGGTAATGTCATCAAAGTATTGGGTGATGAGGAGGAAATGTGTGCATTCGAGGAGAACATCACCAAGCTGGAGAAATACTGTGCCGAATACAACTCTTTGAAAGAAGAGGTCATTATAGACATCATCAAAGGCAATGCCCCCGCAAGCGGAAAAATCGGGCAATGTCATTGTATTCAGCGTAACCGGAAAGCCGATTATCCCGCGCAGCGAGAACCAGCTGAAGCTGGTAGAGGCATTTGCCAAGAATGACATGCTGTTTGCCATCGGTCCCGCCGGTTCAGGAAAGACCTATACAGCCATCGCGCTTGCCGTGCGGGCACTAAAGAATAAGGAGATAAAGAAAATCATCCTCAGCCGCCCTGCCGTAGAAGCCGGAGAAAAACTCGGTTTCCTGCCCGGCGACATGAAGGACAAGATAGACCCGTATCTGCAACCACTCTATGACGCCCTGCAGGACATGATACCTGCCGCCAAGCTGAAAGAGTATATGGAGCTGAACATCATCCAGATTGCCCCCCTCGCCTTTATGCGCGGACGCACACTGAACGATGCCGTCGTCATTCTGGATGAAGCGCAGAACACGACCACCCAGCAAATCAAGATGTTCCTCACCCGCATGGGCATGAACACCAAGATGATTGTCACGGGAGACATGACGCAGATTGACTTGCCTTCTTCCCAGACTTCCGGTCTGGTGCAGGCACTGAAGATTCTGAAAGGCGTAAAAGGCATCAGTTTCGTGGAGCTGAACAAGAAAGACATCGTACGCCATAAGTTGGTAACTCAGATTGTGGAGGCCTACGAGAAGTTCGACAAGGAAGCGAAAGCGGAGCGTGAACGACGCAAAGCCGAACAAGCCGATAGTAAGATTGAACAGAAACAGTAAATTCTCAAAATCGTAAATATTACAAAGATGAAAGCATTAACAGCAACTGAATTTAACTTTCCCGGACAGAAAAGCGTGTACCACGGAAAAGTTCGTGATGTGTACAACATCAATGGTGAAAAGTTGGTCATGGTAGCTACCGACCGCATCTCAGCCTTTGACGTAGTATTGCCGAAAGGTATTCCCTTCAAAGGACAAATGTTGAACCAGATTGCAGCAAAATTCCTGGATGCCACAACCGACATCTGCCCCAACTGGAAAATGGCTACTCCCGACCCGATGGTGACGGTAGGTGTGATGTGTGAAGGATTCCCCGTAGAAATGATTGTACGCGGTTACCTCTGTGGCAGCGCATGGCGTGCCTACAAGAGCGGTGTACGTGAAATCTGCGGCGTGAAGTTGCCCGAAGGGATGAAGGAAAACCAGAAATTCCCTGAACCCATCATCACCCCGACCACTAAAGCCGAGATTGGCGAACACGATGCCGACATCTCCAAAGAAGAAATCCTGGCACAAGGTCTTGCCACACCCGAAGAATATGCCGTATTGGAGCAATACACCATGGCCCTCTTCAAACGCGGTACCGAGATTGCTGCTGAACGCGGATTGATTCTGGTAGATACCAAATACGAATTCGGCAAGCACGACGACAAGATTTACCTGATGGACGAAATCCATACGCCCGACTCCAGCCGCTACTTCTACTCCGAAGGCTACGAAGAACGTTTTGCCAACGGCGAACCGCAAAAGCAACTCTCCAAGGAGTTTGTACGCGAATGGCTGATGGACAACGGTTTCCAAGGCAAGGAAGGACAGCAGGTACCGGAAATGACCGACGAAATCGTTACTTCAATCAGCGAACGTTACATCGAACTGTACGAACACATCACCGGCGAGAAGTTCGTAAAAGAAGATACCGGCAACATCGCCGAACGCATTGAAAAGAATGTAACCGAATATTTAAAGTAAATGGACTATCCCCAAGAACACATCAAGCCCTACGGTAATGACGGCAAGAAGAGCGAACAAGTGGAAGAAATGTTCGACAACATCGCTCCTGCCTACGACAAGCTGAATCACACCCTATCCATGGGCATCGACCGCAGCTGGCGTAGGAAAGCAATCAAGTACCTACGTCCTTTCCGCCCCCGGCGTATTATGGACGTAGCTACCGGCACGGGCGATTTCGCCATCCTTGCATGCCGCGAATTGCAACCCGATAGCCTGATTGGCACCGACATCTCGGAAGGCATGATGAACGTGGGACGTGAAAAAGTAAAGCAGGCGCACCTCTCGGACAAGATTTCATTTGTCCGGGAGGACTGCACCTCCCTCTCGTTTGCCGACGAAAGCTTCGACGCCGTGACCGTAGCGTTCGGCATCCGCAACTTCGAAGGGCTGGACAAGGGACTGTCCGAGATGTGCCGCGTACTAAAGACCGGCGGACATCTCGTCATACTGGAGCTCTCCACACCAGACCGCTTCCCGATGAAACAGTTGTTCACTATCTACTCCAAAGTTGTCATCCCCCTGCTCGGTAAATGTATTTCGAAAGACAACAGCGCCTACACCTATCTACCGGAAAGTATTCGCGCCTTCCCGCAGGGAGAAGTGATGCAGGAGGTAATCCGCAAGGCAGGCTTCAGCGAAGTGCACTTCAAGCGGCTGACTTTCGGGATATGTACACTTTATGTGGCAACTAAATAAAAGAAGAAACTTATATAAAAAAGAGACCTTATGAAGCTACACACACCTCTATTTAATTATTTATTTCCCTCCTTTGCGTTGCCGGTTTCACAGCTTGCGATGATTCGGGAAGTGATGATATGATATGGGATTTTGCTCCTATCGAACTGCATATCGCAGTACAAGATGCTCAAGGTAATGATTTGTTGAATCCTGAAACTCCCGGCAACATTGCCAAGCAAGGAATCAAGGCAATCTATAATGGAAAAATATATGAAAAGGACGTTCCAATAAGCCAAACCAAAGCTTACCTTGCACACTTCAACGGTCTGCAAACAATGAAATTTGAAACTGGCAAATACTTTCTCACTTTTGGAGAATTCAATGGCGACGATACATTCGATAACGAAAAAGTGATAATAGACTGGAACGATGGTACTCAAGACGTCATCACCTTCTCTAGCAAACTGATCTGGAAATCAAAAAATAAACCCGTATTCGACAGAAAGTTCTGTTTGAACGGAAAAGACAACGGATTGCAATTCGGAGGTTTTGTTATCATCAAAGAACCGGTAATCACCTCCTCAACTACTTCCGACCAATAATGTACTCCATAAACAAACGAATATAGTTCAATCAATAACTAAAATATTATGCAGAAATACGGTTTAATAGGTTACCCGTTGAAACATTCCTTTTCTATCGGATATTTCAATGAGAAATTCAAGGCAGAAAATATTGATGCAGAATATGTAAATTTCGAAATTCCACGTATCGAGGATTTCATGGAAGTTATCGAGGAAAATCCCAACCTCTGTGGACTGAATGTGACTATCCCTTACAAGGAGCAAGTCATCCCCTACCTGGACGAACTGGACAAAGACACAGCCAAGATAGGCGCCGTCAATGTCATTAAGATTATCCGCCTTCCCAAAGGCAAAGTGAAACTGGTTGGCTACAACTCCGACATCATAGGATTTACACAATCCATAGAACCACTTTTGCAACCACAACACAAGAAAGCCCTGATTTTGGGTACCGGCGGTGCATCGAAAGCCGTATATCGCGGGCTGGAGAACCTGAGTATAAAAAGTACCTTCGTATCACGCGCCAAGAAAGAGGATAAATACCTCACATACGAAGAACTGACACCGAAAATCATGCAAGAGTACACAGTGATTGTCAACTGTACCCCAGTAGGCATGTATCCCAAAGTGGATTTCTGTCCCAATATTCCTTACGAACTACTGACTCCCAACCATTTGCTCTATGATTTGTTATATAATCCAAACGAAACCCTTTTCATGAAGAAAGGCCAGGCACAAGGAGCCGTCACTAAGAACGGTCTGGAAATGTTACTGCTGCAAGCCTTTGCTGCATGGGAAATTTGGAATAAATAATGAAGAAAACCATAAAATATTCGATTCTCGGTCTGGCTGCCCTCTGCACCGTAGTACTGTGCGGAGGGTACTATATGCTGGGGCATGCTCTGAAACCCGAAGGCCTTATCACACGCAGTCGCAACATTGCCGAATCCTACAACTTCATGTTCGAGCAATATCCCGAACTGCAACCGTGGGTAGACAGTTTGGTGACCGTAGGAGCATTGAAGGACTTCTACATTGAGAACGACCATGGAGAGACGCTACACGCACTCTACGTTGCCGCCACCCACCCCACCCCAAAAACAGCAGTCATCGTACACGGATATACAGATAATGCCGTGCGCATGCTGATGATAGGCTATCTGTACAACAAGGAGATGGACTTCAACATCTTGCTGCCCGACCTCTACGGGCACGGGATGAGCGAGGGAAACCATGCACAGATGGGCTGGAAAGACCGGCTTGACGTACTGCAATGGACCGAAACCGCCGACGAACTCTTCGGGCGCCGCCATACAGACAGCGTAGCATCCCGCAGCACAGAGATGGTAGTGCACGGTATCTCCATGGGAGCCGCCACCACCATGATGGTATCCGGCGAAGTGGAGCATGGTCAATACCAACAGCCTTTCATCAAGTGTTTCGTAGAAGACTGCGGCTACACAAGCGTATGGGACGAGTTTCGCGGAGAACTGAAAGCACAGTTCAACCTGCCCGCCTTCCCTCTTCTGCATACAGCAAACTGGCTCTGCCGGCAAGAGTACGGATGGGACTTCCTGGAAGCCTCTGCTTTGGAGCAAGTAAAGAAATGTACTTTGCCGATGCTCTTCATCCACGGCGATGCCGACACCTTTGTGCCGACGTGGATGGTCTATCCCCTCTACGAAGCCAAGCCCGAACCCAAAGAATTATGGATTGTGCCCGGTGCCACGCATGCTATGTCTTACAAGGATTATCCGCAGGAATACACCGAACATGTAAAGAAATTCGTAGGAAAATACATACATTGATGTGATTTTACCTATCTTCGCCGCAACAAATATTGGTAGTATGAGACGATTTATTTCCATAACATTCTTCTTATGCCTGCTCTTATCCTTGCAGGCACAAGAAGTCTACACCACTAAGAATATTCCTAAAGTACACCTTCAGGACAAGACACGCTATGTGTGCAACCCAGCCGGAATCCTATCCACGGAGGCATGTGACAATATAGACCGTATGCTCTATGCATTGGAGCAGCAAACTGGCATTGAAACGGTAGTTGCCGTTGTCCCGTCCATCGGACAAGAAGACTGTTTTTATTTCTCACACCAGCTGCTCAATGAATGGGGAGTAGGGAAAAAAGAAAAAAACAACGGTTTGGTCATTCTGCTGGTAACCGACCAACGCTGCATCCAGTTTTATACGGGATACGGTTTAGAAGGGGACCTTCCTGATGCCATCTGCAAACGTATACAGACCAAATACATGATTCCCTATCTGAAAGACGGTAATTGGGATGCTGGAATGGTAGCGGGTGTAAAGGCAGTCTGTTCACGTCTTGACGGCACTATGGTGAATGACACGGAAGAGGAGGATGACCTCTCCGTAGGAGGTATCCTACTGGGGCTTATCGGTTTCCTCGCAGTGGCATCTATTATAGGCATCCTTGCCCAACGCGCTGCCAACAAATGCCCCAACTGCGGACAACATAAATTGCAACGTAGCAGCAGCATACTCATCTCACGCCGCAATGGAGTGAAAACGGAAGATGTGACCTACACCTGCCGCAATTGCGGACATAAAGTAGTGCGCCGCCAGCAGTCATACGATGAAAATTACCGGGGAGGAGGCGGAGGTGGTCCGGTCATCTTCGGTGGTGGAGGTCTCTTCGGCGGAAGTGGCGGAGGAGGCTTCAGCGGTGGTAGCTTCGGAGGCGGTATGGGAGGTGGCGGTGGAGCCGGTTCCCGGTTCTAACGCCGAGGATGTGTCATCTGTGTGCCATCAACCGTTTTGACACACCTTCGAGGATACTGGAAGAAAATAAAACGTTTACATAGAATATAATTAAATGATTAATAACTGCCTTCCCCTCCTCCCCTCTCTCTATCGGAGAGGAATCGGAGGTGAGGCCTAAAAATGAAAAGTATGAAGAAATCAACCATTATCATTATCGTTGTTATAGCTCTTCTCGCCATTTGGGGTGTAACCGGCTATAACGGACTCGTAACCATGGACGAAAATGTCAGCGGACAATGGTCGAACGTAGAAACCCAATACCAACGCCGTGCCGACCTGATTCCGAACTTGGTGAATACCGTGAAAGGATATGCCACGCACGAGAAGGAAACACTGGAAGGTGTAGTAGAAGCCCGCAGCAAAGCCACTCAAATCAAAGTGGATGCGGCAGACCTTACTCCGGAAAAGCTGGCTGAATATCAGAAAGCACAAGGTGCGGTGACTTCCGCCCTCGGTAAATTGCTTGCCATCACGGAGAACTATCCCGACTTGAAGGCAAACCAGAATTTCCTGGAACTGCAGGCACAGCTGGAAGGTACGGAAAACCGTATCAACGTAGCACGTACCAACTTCAACAATGCAGCCAAGAACTTCAATACAGCCATTCGCCGTTTCCCCAAGAATATCCTTGCCGGTCTCTTCGGTTTTGAGAAACGAGCTTATTTCGAAGCGGCAGAAGGAGCGGAACAAGCTCCCCAGGTACAATTCTGATAAATACACAACTCTATAGCGAGGCACAAAGGCGAGAAACTTTGTGCCTCGCTTTGTGTTGTAGAAGATTAGATGTATCTTTGCACATTCAATTGAACAAACCTATTATCTCATGAGTAATCAACGATACATGATGCGAGGCGTCAGCGCATCAAAGGAAGATGTGCACAACGCCATCAAGAATATCGACAAAGGTATTTTCCCGCAGGCTTTCTGCAAAATTATCCCCGACATTTTGGGCGGTGACCCGGAGTATTGCAACATTATGCATGCCGATGGAGCAGGCACCAAGTCCAGTCTTGCCTATATGTACTGGAAGGAAACCGGCGACCTGGGTGTGTGGAAAGGCATTGCACAAGATGCACTGATTATGAACATCGACGACCTGCTTTGTGTGGGTGCGGTAGACAACATTCTGGTATCCTCTACCATCGGACGTAATAAACTGCTCATCCCCGGCGAAGTAATCTCAGCCATCATCAACGGTACGGATGAACTGCTTGCCGAACTCCGCGAAATGGGAGTAGGCGTTTATGCCACCGGTGGCGAAACAGCCGATGTGGGCGACCTTGTACGTACCATTATCGTAGACTCGACAGTGACCTGCCGCATGAAGCGCTCAGATGTTATAGACAATGCCAATATCCGTCCGGGCGATGTGATTGTAGGTCTGGCATCTTACGGAAAGGCTACTTATGAGAAAGAATACAATGGCGGTATGGGCAGTAACGGACTGACCAGCGCACGCCACGATGTATTCTCCAAATACCTGGCAGAGAAATACCCTGAAAGCTATGACAAGGCTGTACCCGAAGAGCTGGTATACAGTGGCAAGCTAAAACTGACAGACAGTGTCGAAGACAGTCCGCTGGATGCAGGAAAGCTGGTACTTTCCCCCACCCGCACCTACGCACCGGTAGTTAAGAAGCTGCTCGATGCGCTCCGTCCCCAAATCCACGGTATGGTACACTGCTCGGGCGGCGCACAAACCAAGGTACTGCACTTTGTGGGAGACAACTGCCGTGTCATCAAAGACAATCTCTTCCCCGTTCCACCGTTGTTCAAGACCGTCAAGGAGCAGAGCGATACGGACTGGAGCGAAATGTACAAGGTGTTCAATATGGGGCATCGCCTGGAAGTGTACCTCTCTCCCGAACATGCAGAAGAGGTGATTGCTATTTCGAAGAGTTTCAACATCGATGCACAGATTGTAGGCCGCGTGGAAGAAAGCGACAAGAAAGAACTGATTATCAAGAGCGAATTCGGAGAGTTCAAGTATTAAATATATGGCAGACAACAATACCATACTCGAAAAGCTGGAAGGGCTTGTCGCCCGCTTCGAAGAAGTGTCGACCTTGATTACAGACCCGGCAGTGATTGCGGACCAGAAGCGTTACGTCAAGCTCACCAAAGAATATAAAGAACTGGGCGACCTGATGAATGCCCGCAAAGAGTACATGCAAGTACTGGGCGGCATAGAAGAAGCCAAAGAAATTATCGCCAACGAAACAGACCAGGAAATGCGGGAAATGGCACGCGAAGAGCTGGATGCCTGCCAAACCCGCCAACCGGAACTGGAAGAGCAGATAAAGCTGCTGCTCGTCCCCGCCGACCCGCAGGATGGCCGTAATGCCATCCTCGAAATTCGTGGCGGCACGGGTGGTGACGAAGCGGCAATCTTTGCCGGCGACCTCTTCCGCATGTACACCAAGTACTGCGAATCCAAGGGATGGAGAATGGAGATATCCAGCGCCAACGAAGGTGCAGCCGGCGGTTTCAAGGAAATTGTCTGCTCCGTGACGGGCGACAATGTATACGGCACACTGAAATATGAATCGGGCGTGCACCGCGTGCAGCGCGTACCGGCCACAGAAACGCAAGGACGGGTACACACCTCAGCTGCCAGCGTAGCCGTGCTTCCCGAAGCCGAAGAGTTCGACGTAGTTATCAACGAAGGTGAAATCAAGTGGGACACCTTCCGAAGCGGTGGTGCCGGCGGTCAGAACGTGAACAAGGTGGAATCCGGCGTGCGCCTGCGCTACAACTGGAAGAATCCCAACACAGGCATAGTCGAAGAAATCCTCATCGAATGTACCGAGACGCGCGACCAGCCCAAGAACAAGGAACGCGCCCTCTCGCGCTTGCGTACCTTCATCTACGACAAGGAACACCAGAAGTACATCGACGACATCGCCTCCAAGCGTAAGACGATGGTCAGTACTGGCGACCGCTCCGCCAAGATACGCACCTACAACTATCCGCAAGGACGCATCACGGACCACCGCATCAACTACACCATCTACAATCTCGCCGCCTTCATGGACGGAGACATCCAAGACTGCATCGACCACCTGATTGTGGCGGAAAATGCAGAAAGACTGAAAGAGAGCGAACTGTAAGGCAGTGATAAGTAACCCGTAACTAAAAAATAATATGAACAAACAGCAATTATTCGAGAACATCAAGCGCAAGAAGTCATTCCTTTGCGTAGGTCTTGACACCGACATCAAGAAAATACCCGAACATCTTCTGAAAGAGGAAGACCCTATATTCGCTTTCAACAAAGCCATCATCGACGCTACTGCCGACCTCTGCATCGCCTACAAGCCCAATCTGGCATTTTATGAGAGCATGGGCGTGAAAGGCTGGATAGCTTTCGAGAAAACCGTAAACTACATCAAGCAGAACTATCCCGACCAATTCATCATCGCCGACGCCAAACGCGGTGACATCGGGAACACCTCTGCCATGTATGCCCGTACCTTCTTCGAAGAGCTGGATATAGATTCCGTAACCGTAGCTCCCTACATGGGCGAAGACAGTGTGACCCCGTTCCTTACGTACGAAGGCAAATGGGTAATCCTGCTTGCGTTGACCAGCAACAAAGGCTCGCACGACTTCCAGCTGACGGAAGACACCAACGGCGAACGCCTCTTCGAAAAAGTGCTCCGCAAATCCCAGGAGTGGGCCAGTGACGAACAGATGATGTACGTAGTAGGCGCCACACAAGGCCGCGCCTTCGAAGATATCCGCAAGATTGTTCCCGAACACTTCCTATTGGTTCCCGGCGTAGGCGCACAAGGCGGCTCCCTGGAAGAAGTCTGCAAGTATGGCATGAACAAGACTTGCGGCCTGATTGTCAACTCCAGCCGTGGCATCATCTACGTGGACAAGACAGAGAACTTCGCCGCCGCCAGCCGAAAAGCAGCCCAAGAAGTGCAGGCACAGATGGCGGAAGAGTTGAAAAAAGTGATTAACGACTAACGCTTAATGTTCGAAAGAAAGATTATCAACGACCCTGTCTTCGGGTTCATCAACATACCAAAGGGGTTGTTGTACGATGTTGTACGACATCCTCTTTTGCAACGTCTAAACCGTATCAAGCAACTGGGGTTGTCCTCTGTCGTATATCCCGGTGCGCAGCATACACGGTTCCAACACTCTTTGGGAGCCTTCTACCTGATGAGTGAGGCCATCCAGCAACTTGCCACCAAAGGAAACTTTATCTTCGACAGCGAAGCCGAAGCTGTGGAAGCCGCTATCCTGATGCACGACATCGGCCACGGCCCCTTCTCCCACGTACTGGAAAATACCATCGTGCAGGGCGTCTCCCACGAAGACATCTCCTTGATGCTGATGGAACGTATCAACAAGGAAATGAACGGACAGTTGACACTCGCCATTCAAATTTTCAAGGATGAATACCCCAAGCGCTTCCTGCACCAACTGGTAAGCGGGCAACTGGATATGGACCGCCTGGACTACCTGCGCCGCGACAGCTTCTATACCGGAGTGACCGAAGGCAACATTGGCTCCGCCCGCATTATCAAGATGCTGGATGTAAAGGATGACCACCTGGTAGTAGAGTCCAAAGGCATCTATTCTATTGAGAACTTCCTCACCGCCCGCCGCCTGATGTACTGGCAAGTCTATCTGCACAAAACCTCCGTTGCCTACGAGAAAATGCTGATTAGCACCCTGCTCCGCGCCAAGGAACTGGCAAGCCGCGGCATAGACCTCTTTGCCTCACCCGCCTTGAAATTCTTTCTATACAACGACATCAGCCGGGAGGCATTCTACAACAATCCCGAATGTTTGGAGAATTTCATTCAGTTGGACGATAATGACATCTGGACTGCCCTCAAGGTATGGAGCCGCCATTCGGACAAGGTTTTGTCCACCCTGAGCGCCGGCATGATTAACCGAAACATCTTCAAAGTCGAGATTTCTACCGAACCTATTAGTGAGGAACGGAAAAAAGAACTAACTTTGCAAATCAGTGAACAACTGAACATCCCTCTCTCCGAAGCGAGATATTTCATCTCTACCCCCAGCATCGAGAAGAATATGTACGACGAGGCAGATGACAGTATTGACATCCTCTACAACGACGGCAGCATCAAGAATATTGCCGAAGCATCGGATATGCTCAATATCTCTCTTCTGTCCAAGAAAGTAAAAAAGTACTACTTATGCTACCAACGTTTGCATAGATAAGTATAAAATATTCACCTCAGGACAAGGAAATATAAAAAAAAGTCCGTTATTTGCGTTTTGAAACCATCTAACAAGAATAAGACATGGAGTTCTCTGCTAAACAAATTGCAACATTTATCCAAGGAGAAATTGTTGGAGACGAGAATGCTACCGTTCACACCTTTGCGAAAATCGAAGAGGGAATACCGGGAGCCATCTCCTTTCTATCCAACCCCAAATATACCCCCTACATATACGAAACCCAATCAAGCATTGTTCTGGTAAACAAGGACTTTGTTCCGGAACAAGAAGTGAAAGCCACCCTGATTAAAGTGGACAATGCGTATGAAAGTCTTGCTAAATTGCTAAATCTTTATGAGCAAAGCAAGCCAAAGCGGGTGGGAATTGACTCTCTGGCCTTTGTTGCCGAGACAGCTAAAATTGGCAAGGATGTTTACATTGCGCCTTTTGCCTGCATTGGCGAATACGCAGAGGTGGGAGACAATACGGTCATTCATCCGCACGTCACGATTGGCAGCGGTGCCAAAGTGGGCAATGACTGTATTATTTACGCTAACTCCACCATCTACCACGATTGCCGGGTAGGAAACCACTGCATCCTGCACTCCGGTTGCGTTATCGGTGCAGACGGTTTCGGCTTCGCCCCCACTTCCGAGGGCTATGAAAAAATACCGCAAATAGGTATCACTATCCTGGAAGACCATGTGGAAATCGGTGCCAACACGTGTGTGGACCGTGCTACTATGGGAGCCACCATCGTACATAGCGGCGTGAAACTGGATAATTTGATTCAAGTGGCACACAATGATGAAATAGGCTCCCACACCGTAATGGCGGCGCAAGTAGGTGTAGCAGGTTCTACCAAGATAGGAGAATGGTGCATGTTCGGCGGGCAGGTAGGCATTGCAGGTCATATTCATATTGGCAACAAAGTGAACCTTGGCGCACAGTCTGGTGTTCCCAGTAGCATAAAGGACGGTAGCCAGCTTATCGGTACCCCTCCTATGGAGCTGAAACAATATTTCAAGGCATCCATCGCACAAAGAAGTTTGCCGGAAATGCAAGTGGAACTGCGCCAGCTCCGCAAAGAATTGAATGAACTTAAACAACTATTAAATAAGTAACCAATGTTAAAACAAAAGACTCTAAAAGATAGCTTTTCGCTTAGTGGAAAAGGTCTTCATACGGGACTTGACCTAACCGTTACTTTCAATCCTGCTCCGGATAACCATGGATACAAAATCCAACGTATCGACTTGGAAGGACAGCCTACCTTCGATGCCGTTGCAGACAACGTATCCGAAACTACCCGTGGAACTGTAATCTCCAAAAACGGAGTAAAGGTGAGCACAGTGGAGCATGGTATGGCAGCCCTCTATGCATTGGGTATCGATAACTGCTTGATACAGGTAAACGGACCGGAATTTCCCATTCTGGACGGAAGCGCCCAATATTATGTCAACGAAATAGAGCGCGTAGGCACTGTAGAACAAAATGCCGTAAAAGATTTCTATATCATCAAGTCCAAAATTGAATTCCGTGACGAAACAACCGGCTCTTCCATCATCGTGTTGCCGGACGAGAACTTCAGCTTGAATGTATTGGTATCATACGATTCCAACATCCTCCCCAACCAGTTTGCAACGCTGGAGGACATGACGAAGTTCAAGGATGAAATCGCCGCAAGCCGTACTTTCGTGTTTGTACGCGAAATTGAGCCGTTGCTGCAAGCCGGTCTTATCAAGGGCGGCGACCTTGACAATGCGATTGTTATTTACGAACGCGAAATGTCCCAGGAGAACTATGACAAGCTGGCCGACGTGATGGGTGTTCCTCATATGGACGCCAAACAATTGGGATATATCAACCACAAACCTTTGGTGTGGCCCAATGAATGCGCCCGCCACAAGTTACTTGATGTCATCGGTGACCTGGCCTTGATAGGCAAGCCCATCAAGGGCCGTATCATCGCTACCCGCCCGGGACACACTATCAACAATAAGTTCGCCCGCCAGATGCGCAAGGAAATCCGTTTGCACGAAATACAAGCCCCTACCTACGACTGCAACCGCGAACCGATTATGGATGTAAACCGCATCCGCGAACTTCTGCCTCACCGTTACCCGATGCAATTGGTGGACAAAGTCATAGAAATAGGTGCCAACTACATTGTAGGTGTCAAGAACGTAACTTCCAACGAACCTTTCTTTCAGGGACACTTCCCGCAGGAACCCGTAATGCCCGGTGTGTTGCAGATAGAGGCAATGGCACAGACGGGAGGTTTGCTTGTTCTGAATTCAGTGGATGAACCGGAACGTTACTCCACCTACTTCATGAAGATTGACGGTGTGAAATTCCGCCAGAAAGTGGTACCTGGAGATACCCTCATCTTCCGTGTAGAGCTGATGGCCCCTATACGCCGCGGCATCTCTACCATGAAAGGCTATGTGTTTGTAGGCGAAAAAGTTGTCTGCGAAGCAGAGTTTATGGCGCAAATAGTTAAGAACAAATAATAAAATTTACGATTAGACTATTTACGATTTACGATTCAAATTATTCGTGAGAATTATCACATTCGGATAAAATCGTATATACAGTAAATCGCAAGTATTCTCAATCGTAAATCGTAAATAGCTAAATCGTAAATAATATGATAAGTCCCTTAGCGTATATTCATCCCGAAGCCAAAATCGGGGAAAACGTAGAGATTGCTCCTTTTGTTTTCATTGACAAGAATGTGGTAATCGGTGATAACAACAAGATTATGGCAAATGTCAACATTCTGTACGGTGCACGCATCGGCAATGGAAACACCATTTTCCCGGGAGCCGTTATCGGTGCTATTCCCCAGGATTTAAAGTTCAGAGGGGAGGAAAGCACTGCTGAAATCGGAGACAACAATATCATACGTGAAAACGTAACTGTCAACCGCGGTACAGCTGCCAAAGGCAGAACCATCGTCGGTAACAACAATCTCCTGATGGAAAGTGTACACGTGGCCCACGATGCTCTGATAGGCAACAGCTGTATCATTGGCAACTCTACAAAAATGGCGGGTGAAATTGTCATCGACGATTATTCCATCATCAGCGCCAATGTACTGATGCACCAATTCTGCCATGTGGGCGGTTATGGAATGATACAAGGCGGCTGCCGTTTCAGCAAGGACATCCCACCGTACATCATTGCCGGACGCGAGCCTATCTGCTATGCGGGAATCAATGTGGTAGGGTTACGCCGCCGTGGCTTCTCCAACGAGACCATTGAGAAAATCCATGATGCCTATCGTATTATCTATCAAGGCGGTCTGAACAATACGGATGCCTTGAAGAAAATCGAGGATGAAATGGAAATGACACCGGAAATAAGCTATATCGTAAACTTTATACGTGAATCAGCCCGCGGCATTATCCCCGCAGGAAAATGAAAAACGTATGATTTACACAAAGTCAGAAATCATAAATTATAAATCATCATGATCTACAGATTTACAATCATCTCTGATGAGGTGGACGATTTTGTCAGAGAAATACAGATAGACCCGGAAGCTACCTTTTATGACTTCCATGAAGCGATTCTAAAGTCGGCAGGCTACACTAACGACCAGATGACTTCTTTCTTCATTTGCGATGATGACTGGGAGAAAGAGAAAGAAATTACGCTGGAAGAAATGGATGACAATCCGGAAATGGACAGTTGGGTGATGAAAGAGACCCAGCTGAGCGAACTGGTTGAAGACGAGAAGCAGAAACTTCTCTATGTATTCGATTATATGACTGAGCGCTGCTTCTTCATCGAGCTTTCTGAAATCATTACCGGAAAGGAAATGAAAGGAGCCAAATGCACCAAGAAAGCAGGTGAAGCTCCCAAGCAGACCATTGATTTTGAAGAGATGGCAGCTGCTGGCGGTTCCCTTGATTTGGACGAAAACTTTTACGGCGACCAGGACTTCGATATGGAAGATTTCGACAAAGAGGGTTTCGGCGGTTTGGACGAAGCCGGAAACTCCTTTGAAGAAGAGAAATATTAAACAGACATACCATACAGATTTCTTTTAGGCACGGATTACACGGAAACACACGGTTGTTATTGAATATTCCGTGTAATCCGCGTAATCCGTGCCTATTTTTTTACCCGCATGCACACCCTAATCGTACTTATCGGTCCCACCGGAGTAGGCAAAACAGAGCTCAGCCTCCGATTGGCAGAACATTTCCATACTTGTATCGTCTCGGCCGATTCGAGACAACTCTATGCAGATTTAAAGATAGGCACGGCTGCCCCTACACCGGAGCAACTGCAACGGGTACAGCATCACTTCGTCGGTACCCTGAAGCTGACAGACTATTACAGTGCCGCCCAATACGAAGCGGAAGTGATGAAGCTGCTGGAAGACCTGTTTACAAAGCATAACACCGTACTGCTGACCGGAGGCTCAATGATGTATGTAGATGCAGTCTGTAAAGGAATTGACGACATTCCGACCGTAGATGCCGATACACGCCAGCTCATGCTGCACAAATACGAAACAGAAGGTCTGGAAAGACTTTGTGCGGAACTTAAGCTGTTGGATCCAGAATATTACAAAATAGTAGATTTGAAGAATCCCAAACGCGTAGTCCATGCTTTGGAAATCTGCTACATGACGGGAAAGGCCTACACTTCCTTCCGCACTCAACAAAAGAAAGAACGCCCCTTCCGTATCATCAAAATAGGATTAACACGTAACCGGGAAGAGCTTTATGAACGCATCAACTGCCGGGTGGACCAAATGGTGGAAGAGGGTTTAGTGGAAGAAGCGCGCATGGTCTACCCGCATAAAAGTCTAAATTCCCTAAATACAGTAGGCTACAAAGAAATATTCAAGTACCTGGATGGTGAATGGACATTACCCTTTGCCATCGAAAAGATAAAGCAGAACTCACGCATCTATTCCCGTAAGCAAATGACCTGGTTCAAACGAGACGAGGAAATCCACTGGTTCCACCCGGAGCAGGAAGGGGAAATACTGGAATACTGTCATTGTTCCATTAAAGGCGTATAAGCCTTTCGGACAAGTGCTTCCACATCTTGATAAAGCTTCTGCATTTCTTGAGAATCAATGCTTCCTTGCTGTCTCCAGCTGTCCAACAATAGGCATGTACGGCGAAACACCTCTGCCTCTACCGTAACAAGCTGCTGCATATAGCCATTATTCTCCATATTGTACAGTTTTTCCCAATTCAGATAACGATTAGTTCCCATCCCCTGATTATAACAAAAGACATTGTTGGAAAGCCGGAGTGACCAATCACTGAGCGGAGCGGCGGCACACGCCTTGTTCCAACATACCATCGGAGGCAGAAGTCTATCCGCATCCTTCACCCAAAGCGGCACGGCAATACCCGTAGGAGGATATCCCAGCATTGTCCACATCGTAGTAAGTTCCACCTTCTCACCCGGTTTTACGCCCTGCACCACAATGGAACAAGAAGTACTGTTACGGGGAATAAAATCCTGGTCGACAAACCAACCGGAACCTTGCGGGCGATTAAACTTCCCGCTCTTCAAATCAATATCGAGCATGCCATTGCGAAACGAACGTGAAAGATCATTGAAGATACCCTGCGGCGTAATTCCCCCCATTGCAGAAGCTCTCATCAGTACCCGGTCTGCCTCCATATAGCGCACATAACCCGCCCCCCGATTCACTTCACCGGCAAAAGAGAAGTTGGTACGGGCAATGTAGCCGTAAGGAGCATCTTTGGGATTATTGGCATCATACATCGTATATTTATAATAATCCACCTCAAACATGGCGGCAGCGCCTTGAGCGTCGATTACGCCAAAATTGGCCTCTATCAAGCTGGGCTTGGAAATGGTATCGAGGAAATGGCAGAAATCCTCCACCGTGGCACAAACCTCCAAGGCACGGTAGATAATCCTCCCGTTGGCTGCCCCCGTTCTTCCCCATCTTTCACTTCCACCAGATTGTAGGATTGGGTGTTCATCAAGGCAAAACCAACGGAGTTTGTACCCATCCATGCCTCTTTCAAGGCAGGAAAGTTAGCACTATTCACATCGGCAATGAAGTTATACTTCTCCCCTTTTATATAAGCAACATGATTTCGCAGATAGTCCGTATCACGGTTTTTCCATAGCAACGGACGGCCGTCAGGAGTAACCTTTCCAGAAACGACGGCAGATGTACAAGCCAGAACCGGCTCAGCAGTGAGTGCCGCAAGCAGTCCCCATATTAAAAAAAGATGTTTTATCATAACCTTGCCTTCCTTAGATTTATATTCGCAAAGGTATGATAATCTGTGAAAGGGCAAAAGAAATCCTCTGAAATCCTTATCCCCTATTCATCAGGAAAGAATTATTCGCTGACAAGTTTCTGCAACTTATCCTGCATATACCGAAGTTTCGCAGTTCCAGTACCTTGTTCTATATGACGGATAATGCCTTTCTTATCCACCAGTATAGTGACCGGCATACCACTCACATGAAAGGTCTCGAAAAAAACAAGTCATCGGCTATCTGGGTAAAGAGGAAAGGACGGCTCTCTACAATTTTCTTTATTTGTGCAGCACTGTCAAAAGTCGTAGCAAGATAGGTTACATCAGGATAGACTTCTATCCATTTGTTCA
>ENA-OQHL01000543-OQHL01000543.1-human-gut-metagenome-genome-assembly--contig:-NODE-543-length-25492-cov-5.204613_pt1 | contig 25492 bp, 30 predicted proteins | sample MGYA00242565_ERZ504723 | MGnify/ENA primary metagenome ERZ504723 (study PRJEB26092, sample SAMD00036211) | human gut metagenome | host: Homo sapiens | study: EMG produced TPA metagenomics assembly of... | reverse complement strand
CTACTGATGCATTTAATGAATTCACATGTCCTACCATTGGTAAAACAACATTAATATCACAACTTTTCTTTACCAATCTTGACATTCCAAATCCCTCTGAACCAATAACTAATACTGTAGGCATATTGTAATCAACACTTCTATAATCTTGACTGTTTTCTAATTCACAACCAACGACCCAAAATGCCTTCTTTTTTAAATCTTCTAATGTTCTTGTTAAATTTGTTACCTGTGCTACTTTTACATGATGAATAGCTCCTGTTGAAACTTTCGCAACCGTTCCATTCAATCCAACACTTCTATTTTTTCCAATAATAACACCGTCAACACCAACAGCATCACATGTTCTCAAAATAGCACCTAGATTATGAGGATCTTCCAAACCATCTAACATAAGTAATAGAGGTTGTTTATTTTCAGGAATATCTTTTAAAATTTCATCAATTGTATAATAGCGATAATTTTCAATATAGGCCATTACTCCTTGATGAACAACCTTTCCTACCTTCTTATCAAATTCTTTCTTATCAACAAATTCTAATGGAATTTGATTTCTTTTACAAATATCAAAAATTTTAGGATCCTTATGCCCATTTAACATATAAATCTTATAAACACTTGCACCCTTTAGCGCCTCCATGATAGGGTTCTTTCCATATATATATTGTTTCATATTTTTCTCCATTTTTCGTCTCAAATTTGTCTCAAATTTGTCTCAAATTTGTCTCATTTACATATCTTTTGAATTCATCAAATATCTCATAAATTCTATCTTTACATTCATTTAAATATAAATGTCCTATTAAACATTCAAATCCTGTTGAATAACGATGTTCTTTAGTATCTCTTTTAGAAGTTTTTGTATTTCTCCCTCTTTTAAAAATACCAACTTCTTTTTCAGTTAAAAAATCAATTTCTAATAAATGTAAAATAAATTTTTCATGGGACAAACTACTAACAAAATGAGTTGCTTCTTGGCACAACTCATTTACTTTTTTTAGTTCACTTTCTTTTACTAAATAATCTCTAACTAAAAGTTCTAAAACACTATCTCCTAAATAAGCAAGAACTAATGGATTGATAAAATCTGGATTCATTAAATAATCCCCTTTTGAATTAATTTCTGCACGATATTGATCAGCTTTTTCAAAATCTTTAACAGCTTTAACGTCTAACCATTTTGAATATAATTCTAATTCATCTTCATCTAATTGTTTTGGTTTAAAAACAAATCCAATGACATCTGTCATCTTAAGTAAAGTATTATATTCTTTTAAAATTAAAGTATTGTCTTTTTCTTTTACACGCATTGCTTGATTTAATACTTTAACTTGATTTAAAATTTCAGTTAAAGCTAAAGAAGTATTTAAATCATCCGCTAAAGCATCTACCATATGATCAACAGTGTCTTTATTAAAGCCATCACCATCAAGATGATTTACTTGTACATAAAGAGATGTTTGTTTTAAAACGTTTTCTACTTTAGCTACTTCTTTTTTTACACCTTCAATAATCTCATTTGTCATATTTAAAGGGTTTCTATAATGGCTTGATAACATAAACCATTTATAAACATTGCATCCAAGTTCTACAATTAAATCTTTAGCCCAAACAACATTACCTAAAGATTTAGACATCTTTTCATTATTAATATTGATCATTTGATTATGCATCCATGTATCTGCAATAGGATGTCCATTTAAAGCTCTTGATTGAGCAATTTCATTTTCATGATGTGGAAATTTTAAATCTTGACCTCCACCATGGATATCAATACGCCCATTTTCAAAAATATCATTGATCATAACAACACATTCTGTATGCCATCCTGGTCTCCCTTTTGACCATGGACTATCAAATTGAATACCTTCATCTGTTTTCTTCCATAAAGCGAAATCAGTTGTTTCTTCTTTAACACCTTTATCTTCAACACGTTCACTTGCACCTGCTACAAGGTCTTCAATTTTAATACCCGATAATTCGCCATATTCCTTTACTTTAGAAACTCTAAAATAAACATCTCCATCAACTACATATGCATAACCTTTATCTACTAATTTTTGAATAAAAGAAATAATTTGATCCATTGTTTCTGTAACTCTAGGTGCATAAGTAGGAAATTCTAAGTTTAATCCTCTTCTAACATCTTCATAAGCCTTAATATATTTATCAGTTAATTCTTTTTCAGTAATACCTTCTTGTTTAGCTGCTTTAATAATTTTATCATCTACATCAGTAAAGTTTGAAACAAAAGTCACTTTATTCCCTAAATATTCAAATGTTCTTCTTAAAACATCAAAAACAATCATTGGTCTTGTATTTCCAATATGAACATAGTTATAAACTGTAGGTCCACATACATAAATACTTACTTCACCTTCTTTTAAAGGTTTAAATTCTTCTTTTTTATTTGTAAGTGTATTAAATAATTTCATAATGTTCCTCCTCTAATAAAAAAAGCATACACTATCTAGACACTGCCGTGTTCTTCCACCAGATAGACGATGCTTATCATGACCTTAACGCAATCAACGTTCTTTCTTTTCAAAAGACTCAAGTAAGTGCATTTCTATTCAATCATTTAGACAATTTCCACCAGCATGCCCTCTCTATAAAATATCATCAATATACTTCTCTTACCTATAATTTTTTTATTGACCTTATTCTATCACAAAATATTTATTTTACAATCCAGAAGACTTCGTAAAAGACTCTAAATAAACAATCATTTTCTTTAAATTCTTTCTAAAATCTTTTCGATTTGCTTCATAACCATAAACATACGTATTCTTATCATCAAAATATACTAAATGAATAAACTTCAATCCAGTTTTTACATAACTTCCCTTATATTCATAACATTTAAGTCCACTTTCTAAAGCTGGCATTTTAACTTTTAATGATGAAACTCCTGAAGCCTCTAATTCACCTTTATAAAGTTCAGATAATTGATCAGTATCATTATCATATTCATTTTCTTCTACTTTATAAAATAATATTTGATTTTCTTTAGTAAAACGTGTAACTCCATCATTTGGATTACCCTCACTTAATTTAAAATCAGAAGGATAATAAAAAGAAACACCTACACCTGCCTCATATAAAACACCATCTTTATTTGCTGAAACAGTTGTATCTTTTCTTCCACAAGCAACTAATGAAACAACACAAACAAAAACCACCATTAATTTTATTATGCTTTTCATATCATCACCTCGTCTTCTTATTATTCTACACGACTTTATTGATTTTGACAACTCTATGGAAAAGACCATTTTGTTCTTCATTTTGTTCTAAAAAAAATGCCAGTTTAAACTGACATTAATTGCTTTTATTTCTTATATCATTCCAAAAACCAGGAACATTATCAGAAGCATTAGATTCACCTTTAATATAAGCACAATACAATTGTACTTTAACATCTTGTTTGGTAGAATCCTTTACACCTTTCATACGATTATAGTTAATGCCATTTTCAGCCTTTGTATACATTGCACGCCCCACTTCTTCTTTAGCATTTGCTTCTCCGCTTTTAGACCATAAATATTTATGAGACCATATTTTACCATCATAAAACCATGGCTTACTATCTTTTGTTTCTTGATAGATAACACAGTAAACATGATACATTTTTTCTTCATCTGCACTTCCTTTATAAGAAGTATGCCCCGCTCCAAAAATCAATATATATGGATTTTTTTCCAATCCTGCTTTTGATTTTAAATCAGCAGCCTGTTCTTTAGTTAATTTTTTATTTCCATTTTTAGAGCCATTATCATCACCAAATTCACCATCAGTCCCATAAGTTCTAATCAAAGTTGTTTGTGATGCAATCAATGCATCTCTTACTTTATATAATTGTTCAGATTCTTTTGCTTGTTCAACATATCCTAATACTGATGGAACTGCAATAGCTGCAAGTATAGCAAGTATGACAAGTACAACAATAATTTCTACTAATGTAAACCCCTTTTTGTTTCCTTTTTTATTCACGTCAACAACTCCCTTATATTTCATATAATACCCTTATTATCAATACTTTTCAAGATAATAAAAGAAGTACCACCAAGTGATACTCCTCTATTTTTAAAGTAATGACGCAAATAAACGAATGTATTGTTCTGCACTTGCATCCCAATCTAATTTTTCAGCCATTGCACGTTGCACTATTGCATCCCATGCATCTGGATAATCATAGAAAGTATGCAATGCATAATCAATTGTATCCATCATCTCATGTGCATTATAGTTAGAAAAACTGAATCCTGTACCAGTTTGTTCAAATTCATTATATGGTTGAACACTGTCAGCTAAACCACCTGTTTCTCTAACAATAGGAATTGTTCCATATTTTAATGACATCATTTGTGACAAACCACAAGGTTCAAATAATGATGGCATTAAGAACATATCACATCCTGCATAGATACGATTTGATAATACAAAATCATATTTACATTGGAATGATACTTTATCTTGATGCGCCCATGCTGCACCTTTTAAAGCATCTTCATACATACGATCTCCTGAACCCAAGATAACGATTTGAACTTTTCTTTGACACATTGCTTCAAATTGATTAATAATCAAATCTAATCCTTTTTGTTCAGTTAACCTTGTTACGATACCGATTAAAGCAACTTCTGGATCTTCTGGTAATCCAACTTGTCTTTGTAATGCTAATTTATTTTCCAACTTACCATTTTTAACTGAACGAGCTGAATATTTTTTAACGATTGTTTGATCTTTACTTGGATTGATAACATCATAATCAACACCATTTAAAATACCATATAAATCATGTTTTCTCATTTCAAGAATAGATTGTAATCCTTCACCATATTGATCAGTTAAAATTTCTTTAGCGTAAGTCGGAGACACTGTCGTAATAACATCACTGTAGAAAATTGCCGCTTTCATCATATTTAAACATCCATCATTACGACAGTTCCCGTTATAATATAAATAACTATCTAACGCAAAGTATTCTTCCAATAATTTTGGATCAGCTTTTCCTTGGAACAAAATATTATGAATTGTGAATACAATTTTAATATTTTGATAATAATCATAATAACAATATCTTTCTTTATAAAGCATTGCAATCATTGCTGTTTGCCAATCATTTAATTGTAAAACATCAGGTTTAATATTTAAATGACTAATTAATTCTAGAACTGCAAAATCAAAAAATGCAAATCTTTCATAATCATCATCATAACCATATAATCCTGGTCTACCAAAATATTGTTCATTATCAATGAAATAGAAAGTTACACCATCTACTTCAGCTTTAAATATACCACAATAGCGTTTTCTCCATCCCATATAGATATCAAAATTTGTTACATATTCAATTTGATCTACAAATTTCATATCTTGATATTTAGGAATAACAACAATACTTTCAACATCTTTTTTTGCTGTTTCTTTTGGTAATGAACCAATAACGTCAGCTAAACCACCCGATTTGATAAAAGGAGTCGCTTCACTGGCAACATACATAACTCTCATTAAACGCGGTCTCCTTCTTTAATATAAAGTGGACTTGTTTCTGTTCCTTTTAATTCTAATTTCTTTTCAACTTTTGCACGTTTATCAATAATTACGTTTTCTAATACTGCTCCAGAAGCAATCTTAGATCCAGAGAAGATAACACAATTTTTAATAACTGCACCTTTTCCAATTGTAACTTCACGTCCAAGAATACTATTTTCAACAGTTCCATCAATTACTGCGCCATTAGCTACGAATGATTTTTTACATTAGCGTTTGCTAAATATTTTGTTGGAGGTGTGTCGTTTGTATTTGTATAAATTGGCCAATTTGATTTAAATACACGTGATGAAATATCAATATCTAACATTTCCAATGAATATTTGAAGTATGCTTCTGTAGAATCTAAGCATCTAGCATATCCTTTATATTCATAAGTATGAATTTGTTTTTCATCACATAAATATCCTAGAATATCTTTTAAATCATAGAAAGCAGAAATCTTATGTGCTTTTTTCATGATTTCTAATAATTCTTTTCTATTGATTACATAAGTTTCTAATGAAATATTTTGTCTTTTTCTTGTACCTTTATTAATTGTTTTACCAGTTAATAAACCATCTTTATCTATTTCTAAAACATCACAACCAACCCAAGCAACATCTGCATCTTTTGCTTTACGATAAGTCATTGTGATTGTTGCTCCTGATTTTTCATGAGCTGTAATCACATCATTATAATCCATTGTGGTAACGATATGAGCAGGTGCAATCACAACATAATCTGCATTACTTGTTTCTAAGAAATGAATATTTTCAACTAAGTTGTTAATATCATGATTGTATTTAGGATCGTTAGCATATTTTTCATTATAAAGTAATGAAACACCACCAGCTTTTTGGTTAAAGTTCCAAGAATTACCATTTCCTAAATGTTTAAATAAAGAACGTGGTTTCTTTTGAATCATAACCCCAATTGCATCTATTTTAGAATTTGACATATTTGATAAAACAAAGTCAATAATTCCATAACGACCAAGGAAGCTTACAGAGGCCACTGGTCTTCTTTCTGTTAATCCCGTAAATTCTATATCTGAATGTAAGTTTACTAAACCAATAACTTTTGCCATCTTTACTTCCCCCTCTTATCTACTATTATCGCTCACTAATTCAACTTCTTTAGCTTCTGAATTAATGACAGTTCCAGCTTTAACAACTACATTTTCATCAATAATGGCTTTATAGATTTCTGCCCCTTCTTCTACAAGAACACCAGGCATCAATACAGAGTCAACAACTTTTGCGCCTTCTCCAACATTGACATTATTGAATAAAACAGATCCTTCAACAGTTCCGTTAACCATACATCCTTGAGTAACAAGAGAGTTTTTAACTTCTGCTTTTTCACCGATAATTTGAGGTTTTCCTAAAGTGTCTTCAGTATAGATTTTCCAATCTTTTTTGATATTATATAAATCTAAATCTTTATCTTTAAGTAAATCCATGTTAGCTTCCCATAAACTATCTACAGTACCAACATCTTTCCAATATCCATCAAATTCCCAAGCATAAAGCTTTTTATTATCATTTAACATTGCTGGAATAATATTCATACCAAAGTCATGTTTACTATCTTTATCTTTTGCATCAGCTACTAGATATTTACGTAATTGTTTATAAGTAAAGATATAAATACCCATAGATGCAAGAGTTGATTTTGGATGTTCTGGTTTTTCTTCGAATTCATAAATAGTTCCATCTTCATGAGCGTTCATAATACCAAAACGACTCGCTTCTTTAAGTGATACATTTAATACTGCAATTGTAGCATCTGCACCACGTTGTTTATGAGCTGCTAACATTTGATCGTATTCCATTTTATAAATATGATCTCCTGATAAAATCAAAACATATTCTGGATCATAACGATCTAAGAAATCTAAGTTTTGATAAATGGCATCTGCAGTACCTGCATACCAAGTGGCTCCTACTTCGTCTCTTTCACGTGCTGGTAAAATAGCAGCCAAAGAATTAGCTCCATCTAATCCCCATTTAGTTCCAGCTCCAACATAAGTTCCAAGTAAAACTGATTCATATTGTGTAAGTACACCTACAATATCAATACCTGAATTTGCGCAGTTACTTAGTGGAAAGTCGATGATACGATATTTTCCCCCAAAGTGAACTGCCGGTTTTGCGACTTTTGCTGTAAGTTCTTTTAAACGTGTTCCACGCCCTCCAGCTAAAATCATAGCGACAATTTCTTTTCCCATTTTTAACTCCTCCTATACAAAATGTAAGCGCTTTAATCTACATCTTTATCTTATCATATTTCACTTTATAATTCACGGAATTATTTAAGTTTTTAAGCAATAATAGATCAAATACTTAGGGTAATATTATTGTACTCCTTTTTTGACATAAATTTAAAGTATAATCATAAATTATTTTGAGGTGAAAACATGGCTCGAATTTCATATACCGAAAAAGAAGTCGAATTATTGGCGAGATTGATAAAATCTGAAGCTTTAGGAGAGGGCGAAGAAGGCATGCTCCTTGTAGGAAATGTCGTTGTCAATCGTGTTGTCGCAAATTGTGACATTTTTAGAAATGTCAGAACTATTAGTGAAGTTGTCTATCAGACAAATCAATTTGCTGGAGTAGGACAACCGCTATTTAATGAACCTGTGAGTCAAAATGAAAAAGACATTGCCTTAAGATGTATTAATGGCTATCGAAATGAACCCGCCACGAACGCCTTATGGTTTAAAAATCCTGGCACAAATGTTGATTGTCCAGAAACGTTTTATGGAAGACTATCTGGAAGATATAAAAAACATTGTTTTTATAACCCAGGGTTAAAAGATAATTGTGACTTATAGGAGGTCTCTATGGATTATTTTGATGATTTAAACCCTTACTTAGTAAAAGAAGATGATAATGAAAATCTTACCAGGCAACAAACTGTTCCCCCTACTCAACCTGTAGAACAAACATATGTTGAAAATATCTTACGTGTTAACGTTGGTAAAAAAGGAACATTCTATTTTAGTTATACCGGTTCTAAAACATGGAATGATAAGATTTATACAGGAACATTGCAACAAGCTGGTAGAGATCATTTTATTATCGTAACTGATACTGGTAAAACAGTAATGTTATTACTTGTTTATTTATTATGGGCAGAATTTGATGAGCCTTTAGATTATCAATATAAAGTAAAATAAGTGCTTACGCACTTATTACATATTTTCGTACTGTTGATACAAAATGTAATGATCCTGTTACAACAATATTTTGATGTTTAGCCTTCATTATTTCAATAGCTTTTTGATAGGGAATATGTCCCCCTTGACTTCTTTCATCATCAAAATCAGCAATCACAACATCAAATTCTTTCAACATATCTAACATCTTTTGACAATCTTTATCCATCAAAGCACTAAAAACAATTCCAACATCTTCCAACTTTCTTTCTTTGATTGTTTGAATTAATGCCTCTATTCCACTGATATTATGAGCACCATCTAAATAAAGATGTCCAAATTGTTCAAAACGACAAGGCCATTTAAAATCATCGATCACCGCTTGAATATCTTCATCATTTAAATCACAAAGATAATCAACAACATTTAAAGCAAGCGTTAAATTACTTACTTGATATGTTGGTAAATGTAATACATATTCTTTTTGATGAAAATGTAGATGATAAGGATACTGATATTGTTTTTCTACTTGTAAAGGATAAAAAGTACTTTGATGTTTTGTACAATAATCTTTAAAATAACTTAATATTTCTTTATTTTGTTCAGTTGTAAATAAAGGAACATTTTTCTTTAACAATCCCCTACTTTATGAGTGCTATTTCTAACAAAGTATCACCTAACATAAATTGATGATCATAACCAATATTTGTTATCACTGCAATCATTACTTTTTAATCTACATTGTTTTATCATGAAGTCCTCCTATACCACATTCAATAATATGATAATCTAAATCTAATTCATTAAAATAATACAACATAATCAACGTATCTATTTCAAACATTGAAAGATGTTCTTGTTGTATTAAAGGCAGTAATCGATTAATGAATCTTTAATAAATCATCATCTGATATAGGTTTTCCATCAACTGAAATTCTTTCATGATGTTTAATAATATAAGGTGAAGTAAAAGTACCTACATGATATCCTTGTTTCATTAATAAATCTTTTATAAATGTAACAGTTGACCCTTTACCATTTGTTTCCTGCTACATGAATTACATTTTTTAAATCAATAGGTATTTGATATCTTTCTATTATCTTTTGAAAATCTTCAAAAGAGCGTTTAGCTCTTTGAGATTCTATAAAATGAATGGCTTCATCTACTGTTTTAAACATCTGGATTACTCCAATCAATTGGTGTCATATCATTTTTTATTAAAAAAGCATTTGTTTTAGAAAATGGTTTTGATCCAAAAAATCCTCTATAAGCTGAAAGTGGTGAAGGATGTACACTTGTAAGAACTAAATGTCTAGAATCAATATATTTTTTCTTTTCAATAGCATTCTTTCCCCAAAGAATAAAAACCAGCGGCTTTTCTCTTTCATTTAAATAACGGACAACATTTAAAGTAAAAGTTTCCCATCCTAATCCTTTATGTGAATTAGCTTTACCTCTTTCAACAGTTAAAACATTATTAAGTAATAGAACACCTTGTTTAGCCCAATAAGTTAAATCCCCATGATGAGGAATAGGTAATCCTAAATCATCGTGTATTTCTTTATAAACATTAACAAGACTAGGAGGAATACGAACATCTTTAGTTACTGAAAAAGCTAGTCCATTTGCTTGATGAGGTTCATGATAAGGATCTTGTCCTAAAATAACAACTTTAACATCATCAAAATCACATAAATTAAGTGCTCTAAAGATTTCTTGTTTTGGTGGATAAATTGTTTTAGTTTCATATTCTTTTTCAATGATTTGATGTAACTTTTGATAATATTCTTTTTGAGATTCAATTTCTACTATTGTTTTAAATCTATTCATGATCTTCTCCTAATACAAACTTTTCAATAACTTCACTTACTGCCCCTTCATCATAATCCTTCTTTGTTACATACTGTGCCAATTCTTTAATATCATCACTTGCGCAAGCAACAGCACATCCTAATTTCGCAGTTTTAATCATTTCTACATCATTATAATTATCCCCAATACCAATCGTTTCATCCATATCATAGCCTAAATAATCGACTAACCAACGCATTCCATATCCTTTATCAACACCTTTAGTATTCATCTCTAAATAACGTCCACTAGAAAAAGCTATACTACATGTATCTTGAATACTTTGAGGTAATTTTAAAGCTAGTACTTTTAAATAATCCATATCTCTTTTTTCATATAAAATCTTAGCTATTTTTTCATTCTTTAAAAAAGAAATATCAAAATCATCAATCACTTCAAATTTAGCTTTTTGAGCAATCTTTCTTTGAATTTCATCTTCATCAGCATGAAAAATATAACAACAATCTAAAGTAAATACTAAAACACAAACATCTAAATCTCTTGCATTGTCAAATTTTCTATTTTGTCAGTGTATTCCTTGGTGGTAATGTCCGACATCGTGCCGACCCTTCGGGGATAGACCTCATCGAAGATAACCACTTGTTCGATGGCTTCCTCGATGGTCATACCAGGATAAGCGTCTATGTACGGAGTTCCTTCGGGCAACATTAAGCGTTTTTGCACCACGCCGTTCAGTACTACAGTCTCATCAACGGGGCGGTAGTCAGATGGGATATTCTTTGTTGAGCCGAAAGCATAGATACGGGTGGCGTAGGTGGACCGGGATTCTGATCGTGGCATTTCCTGCACATTTTTCCCAATCTCGAAATCCACCGCATCGCCAGACTCACAACGTCCGAAATGGATGATGTTTTCAGTCACCCAGCATTCGCAATCCCATTTCTTTGCCATAGAGAAGCAGGCGTCAAGGATGTTGATGTTGTCATAAGTCATCAGTAGCGCCTTATTCTCTACAGTGCTGTTAATGGAGAAAACAAAATCTTGTCCTTTGTATTTGTAACCAAGAGCTTTTAAATTTCTAAGGACTATACCGGCTTGAACATCAAGTGAAGCGGTGAGATTCCAGGACGCTTCCTGCCCGGCCACTTCGGGGGTATATTTAAAGATTTTGTTTTTCCATTTCCAGTAGTGGGCGTCAAGCTGCAACTCATAGTCGTAGCCTGCGCTATCGGTGTTGAATTCTGGCTTCTGCAAGTCACACACCTCGAACAGCCCGAAGTCGCACTCCACGTATGAACCAAGTTTGAAGAATATAGGACTCTCCAAGGAGAACTTTAACGTGATGTAGTCCTCCTTCATAAGAGTAAACTTACGCTTGCAGCCTTCATTGGGAAGGGTAGTAAGCAGGATAGCACCGGATATGTCTTTGATGTCGATTTGTTCCACGTCTTCAAAGTTCGGAGATAAAAAAAAAGTGCCCAATTTTGAGCACTCACATTCACGACAATAGAACCAATGTCGTGAATTAGGTTCTGTTTGCCGGATTCGGTTCGTTGAACTTGGCTGAAATTTTTCCGAAAGTTCGGTCTAAACCCTGTGCGTAAGTGACACTCTTGCCAGTATAAATAAGATGGTAAACTTCGCTACTATTAGCCGGGATTTGAATATCAATCTTGTCTTTATAAAGCTCATCGAAGAAAGCTTTTTTCTTTGATTGATAATCGGACTGGGAATTTCCTTCAATTGTGAACGAAAGTGTTATTTCCCTCTCATCGACTTTAGGATTATTGATTATTACCCGTTTCCCATGTTCAAGTCGGCTTTTGTTCTCAATAAAATCCTTCATGGGAGCGGATGCCCCAATAACATCAAGAAACCCCTCTCCCATTCTCACACCCCATGTTGTATAAGCGTTTTCGCCATTAATTAATAATTCATCCATAGACTATAATTTTGCTGTATTCTTTTTAACTTCTGCTATATCTCTTTGCATCTGTTGAATAGGTTTGACGATTGCCCCTGTATTTTCTGAAATCTGTACCAGTTCAAGATAAGATTGCGCTATCAAATTCCTCGTATCATCAGCAATATTTCTTGTTTCCGTATTTATGGAAAGTAGAGCATCTGCTTTTACTGTTAGTAGATTAAGTGATTGAGATTGAATGGTAGATTGATTCTTTATCTCTTCTCCTGCAATCTGCAATGCTGTAAACCTACCGCTTAATTCTCCTGCATCTTCATGTGTCATTTCAGTACCGAACCCTCTGGAAGTTGAAGGTTGGGATGTTGATTCTTGCGAAATCTTGTCATATCCAGTGGCTGCGGCAAGCTCGTCACGGAGCTTCATCGCTTCTTCAATGTAGCCCATATACTCGCTGTTCAACGCATTTCTTTCGGATTCCGTCAAAGAACCATCCTCCATACCCTTTGCAAACTTCTCATACCACTTCTTTAGCTTGTCCTGATAAAGTGTGCCTATCTGCTCGGAGAGCATAGCTTGCATGAAGTATTCCGAAACATCCTCGGCTGCATCTTTGGACGACGCTTTCATGTCCATAAGGGTATCTATGAAATTACTGTACACACCATCGAATGTGGTTTGTGTAAGCTGCTCGTTTATCTGATTATGGATTTCCTCAATACGTTCCTCCCCCTCGATAATCTTATCAAGATAATCTCTCACATCGCCATCTAATTTAGCCCAAAAAGTAGGTGCTTCTGACTTTAGTTTCTCCAACTGTTCAGTAGTCAGGTCAAACAATCCTGTCATGCGTCCGGTACCTATAAAATCCTTGGCGTCTTTGACTGACATGTCGAGTGCGTCGGCAATGTCCTGCCAGTCGCTTGACGAGGTATTCTTTGCCATGCGCTTGCCAATGGAATGAGAACCGGCAGACGCACCGGAGTTTAATCGTTCACGCCCAAGTATTCTGTACGCCTCAATGCTCTTGTTGACAAGTTCAAGAGCCTCTTTGCCTACCTTGTCCGCTTCTGCTCCGTAGGATGTGTTGATGTATTCCAGCTTCTTGTCTATCAGCTCATCCCATATCTCATTGAGTTTGTTATATTCCTCGACCATCTCGTTATAGTGAGAATAATCGGCACCATCCAAACCCGGTATTAATCCTCCCAAAGAAATAACAGAAGTCAAAGCCCCTTTAACGGTTTGTAGACTACCGGTGATGATAGACATAGGCTTCATCAAGTCGATATTTCCAAGTCCGTTCAGCATCTCACCAAAACCGGACATTGTTCCTTCCATCCATTCAGGTGTTTTTATACCAAGCGTTTCCATGATACCGATAACTTGATTACCGGCATCGACATATTGCCCTATCTCATTAATTCCTTTATGTAAAGCATCCGTGGCTTCATATAGGGCTTTCTGCTTGCTGTTCTTTGCACTTTCAAGGGTGGCTTTGGCATTCTTCTTTTCTTCATCAGTACCTTCTTCCAAAGCTTTGTTATACGCTTTCTGTGCTTCACGCTGTGCATCCGTGACTTCTTTGAGGGATTTGAAAGAAATAGACATAGTTTCAAAAGAATCACGTTCTGAAACCTTATCATCAATCCGTTCAATAGCATCTACCAGTTCTTTAAGGCTTTCAGGAGATAAATCCTTTTGAGATGATATAAAGTCTTTAAGGTTCGCTTTCAACTTTTTCAAAGTATCAGTAGAAACCTTGTCAAGATTACCAAAGACTTGTTCCCAATTCATATTTTTCTTGAATTGTTCAGCATCAAGTTTGAATATATCTTCATTCTTGATTTCTGTACGCTTCTCAATGCTTCGGTCTATTTGGGCTATTTCACTAGCATCACCTTTGGTTTCCGCTTTCTTACGGGCTTCCTGTAATATTGAAATATCATCATTAAATTTCTTTTCAATGGCAAGACGTTCATCGGCATAAGACAAATAGCGCTCTGCCAAATTCTTATATATCTTTTCATTACTGATAATGGCTGTCTTGTATAGTTCATCATAATAGTTTTGCTCATCATCAGACAGCTTTATATCGGTGGCATTAAAAGACTTGCCTTTATTCTTCGGATTAGCTTCCCATGCAGCGCGAGCATCCTCAACTTTCTTCCGCAAAGCATCTTCTTTTTGTCGGTCAATAGCCTGCATCTCCTTTTCAAAGTTGAGTTCCATTTCAGCGATAGTCTTGGCAGAACCTTCATCCATAGCTTTGATTCGGGCTTCATCAACTTCCATCTGCAAATCTTCGGCAGAACGTTGCTGTTCTAATGATTGCTTATCAAGGAGGGCATCATATTTATCAGTCTGCTTACGAAGTTTCTCGGTTTGATTATCTTGTTTGGTTAATGAACTTCCGGTAATACCGCCCAAATCTTTATAGGCTTTCTCTTTTGATAGCATATCTTCACGGGCCTTTTTTACCTGTTCCGATGTTGCTTGTTGGTCTTTAAGTAATACTTCATAACCTTTCTTTGCCTTTTCCCAATCGGCTTTAGCTGCTGCAAGGTCTTGTTGGTAAGTAGTCTTATTCTTTTCGGTTTCAATACGGGTTTGTTTTGTTGATTTAGCCGTATCTATAAGATTTTTAATGTCTTTTACCTCATAAATTGCTTCATCAGACAAAGAACCTTCCACGTCAATTGGAAGTTTCATCTTTACTTTTCCATTCCCATCTTTTCCTTTGATTCGTTTTTCAAGTTCAGAAATATATTCGTCAAACTTGCTAATATCAACATCTTTCAAGCTTGATATGAATTGCTCTGATATACCCTTTCCTCTCTCAACAAGAAATTCGTCTCTGTAAAAACGAAGTTCCTTTAGTTTGCTAATTTCCTGCTGGGTTAGTTTCCCACCATTAATTTGTTTTGCGGAAAGTGTGTTTTCATAATCAGAAACCGCTTTATTAGCTGCTTCAAAATCTTTTGCAACTCTTTCTCCGGCTCGTTTTGAATCTTCCTCGGCAATCTGCCTTTTAAGTTCAAGAATATCCGCTAACTTGATGCTCTCTATGTCGTACTGGGAGAATATCTTCGGGTATTCCTTGCGTAATTCTGCCAAACTTTGCCCACGTTGCAAATCAGCCAAAGCAATATCACGAGAGCTTTGAATAAGACCCTCTATTTTTTGTTTACGTTCTTTCTCTTGTTTTGCCGACTCTTCTTGTTTCTTGTTGAAACGCTCTTGTGCCTTTTCAGCAATGGATGTATTATCTGCCAATGTCCACATAGCAATCCCAAGAGAAACTATGGCAGTTCCAGCTAATACATAAGGATTCATTGCGAGAACTTTGTTATATGTAGCTTGAGCAACAGTAGCAGCTTTGGTTGCTGCAACCTTTCCCCATATAGCCTTTGTAAATCCTTGCTCAACAATGGAGTTCACCAATAGCCCAGTTCTATAAACACCATATATTGAAACGAGAGCCAATACACTTTGCCCTATAACTTCGTAGTTCTTAACTACAGTATCAGCAACAGATATACTTCCTGAAATCAAATCTTGATTAGCAAGTCCTATCTCAGCCAAAGCAGTAGTTATTGTATCTTCAAAGTTTGACATTTGTCCCTCAATAGTCTTTGCAATAGCTTCCGTAGAGCCTTCAACGCCTTTCATTGAGCCAAATTGTTCAACGGCTTTCATTACAGATTCAACTGTTCGGTCACATTCAACTGTCATATCACGGAACGAAAGCTTAACTTTATTCCCTTCTGTTTGAACACGAACACCGAACTCTTTCCAACGCTCTGGATTATTTATATCAAGTATCGCCTCTGTTAGCTGGTCGAAAGGTTTTGCTACTGTATTGGTAAAATCTCCCATTTTTTTCATGGCATCCATCGAAGGAGTGACACCACGATTGACGAATTTTATAAAATCATCCGTCAGTTCATCAAGTTGGAAGTTTGTTTTTGCGGCAAAGCTATTTATGTCAGATAGATATGCTTTCGCCTTATCTGAACTACCATCCAGAGCATTGGTCAAAACAGATTCGTATTTCTGAAACATCCCAGCAGTTGAAACAACATTTGAAGCAACTTGTTTCAACATAGCAATTCCCCCAATAGTAGCAAGCATCTTCTTAAATGATACTCCAACCTCATCATTGGTAGTTATAACAGCCTTACTTTCATCCTTGAACAAAGCGTATTCATCCTTTAGAGCTTTGGTAGATAATCTCGCAAGAGCCTGTTGTGATTGTAATTCACCAAGAGCATATTTTTGTTCCCCTAATGCTGCCTTTGCACGGTTTAATTCATCTGATAAAGATTGTCTTTTAGGGTCGTACTTTCCTAATTTCTTATATTGTTCTGTAAGCATTGAAACATCATTCTGTGTCTCACGTATGATGTCTTTTTGTTTAATGATCTCTTCGGATAAGGAATTGACAGCTTTTTCGCCATCGTATATACCTTTTTTGAATCCCGTTTCCATCTCTGCTCCAGCTTTAGCGGCATTAGTTACCAACTCATCCAACCTTTGATTAGATGCAGCAAGTTGGACATTTAAAGCCTTGAAAGCAGCAGGAGACTGCGTGCCATCCATGCTCATTAACTCTTGTTTTAACTTCACAATTTCATTACGGAGCCTTACAACTTCTTCCCAGTCACTACCTACCTTAAAATATAATTTCGCCATATCTATTTCTTTTTCCTACGATTAGCCAATTCCTTACCACTGATTCTATTCACTTTTTGACCACCATATACTGCGTGTAATTTATCCCGTTGCATCATCAGCAGATTCCGATAAGGGATAACCTCAAACACTTCTGTATAACTCAGATGAAGCGTGTCAATCAAATGGGCTATCTGCCCGAAGAACGTTGCGTTTCCTACTGTTTCGGTCTTGCTGCCAGCATCGACACGTTCCTCATCGAGCTGACACACTGAAAAGCCGATATATCCATCATAGAGAAACAGACTTCCAAGGCATCTTTGACTTCTTCAAAAGTGCCGTTCTCCAATTCTTTGACCAAACTATCATTCCCGCAGATGAAGCATGAAATACCTTTCAGCATATCTTCAGTAGCTTCAGGAAGCTCTTTAATAGCCTCCATGATATTATCTCCTCGCAGGGCGATATTGGAAAAATGATGAATGGCACGACAGATAATTTTAATTGTAGGAGGTTTAATGGTATAAACCATCCCTCCTATCTCCACATTCTTGAAATCCAGCCCTAACAAAGCATCAGAAACTGTTTTTGCTGCTTGATTCATATTCTTAAACTAAAAGGGGGAATGGTATATATCCATCCCCCGGTTATCACTCTTGTGCTTTTACCAATGTTATCTCTTTTTTAAGAGTGGTATCAACTTCAGAAGGAGTGGTTTTAATATCTCCTGACTGAGTGACGTACCCCACTTTCGACACTTCATAGTGAACGGTAGCCCCAGCATTCACCTGCTTTGACTTGACCGTTGCACCGTCCAGCTTTACGGTCGCATCGGAAGGAGTAGGTACAATGGTTACTGTAGTTCATGCCTGCAAAGCTTTAATCTGCCCCTCTTCGTAGTTATACTCAGAAGAAACGCCTTCAATTCCCGGTTCCTGCACCAAGCCTTTTATAGCGATTGCAATTGCCTTATCCGTATTGGCTTCACGGGAAACAATACGGCATTTGGGGAAGATGAACCAGACATCATCATCGGTCAGACAGAACAATGTTTTGTTAATGACCACTTTATCCAAAGCACGCTTCCAACCCACATCTTTAGATGTTGCCTGAATAACATCGCCACCCATGAACGCTTTCTTTGTCTTCCAGTCATACTGTCCGATAGAGAAAGCGGGCGATACTTCTCCCGGCACATCATCGTAACGGTAATTCTTTCCTGTTAATTGGTTCTTGTACCCAGTGACGGAGGCTTCCGTCTCCTCAATCTGCCACGTTTCCCCGTGTACATTCAAGACCTCATCTTTGGCAGCGATGGCTGCTTGAATCAAAGTTTTTGCAATTTCGGGGGTAATGTCTGCCGTTACCTTATCAATGTCGGCAAACAAGATTCTTTTTATTCCTACTGCTGAAATCATAATCTTATAGTTTTACATTTAATACTTCAAATAAAATTCTCACATTCACATAATGACATTTCAAAGCTGTGTCCGCTTCCGTACCAATTGATTCAATAGAGTAACGATAGGTTGTACTGTCATAGGTGCTTACTACATCATCAAGCAGCTTGCCAGCCTTTCTTTCAAGTTCGTTAAGCCGGATTGTGTTCGCTTCATTCTCGCTTAAATTGGGTACACATAGATTCACTTCTGCGAAAGATTTCTTCCAATACTTTCCCGGCTGTTGTTTCTTCGTGTGGATGACAATCCTTTCGGACTTCAATTCACCCGTCAGCGTTTCACCATCAGGCACTATATCTATTCCGAAAGCCTTGCAGTCCCGATAGAGAATGTTTCCTATGTCGGTAGTTACTATCATACTATCAAATATTGGACGTTTTCGTCATATTCGAGAAATACGTGACAAACCAAATCTCCAAGTTGAACCGTTCCGGCAAATCTTTTTCCAGCCAAATCAGCATCTGATACGTGTTGCCCCGTTCCGTACATATAAATATCCACAAAGCACAATTCTTTCTGATATTCATCTACAATAGCCCACAAGCAAACAGTACCTCGTTGTACTTGAACAGACAATATCCTCGACCCGATAGGCAGACATAGTTTTGAATGGTCTGCAACAATCAATTCATACTTGAATATTCTTTTCATTTTTCAAATTCTTCTTTTAATCGTTTCTCCGCATGAAGAGCGGCACCACTTAAAACATCATACCCTTTAGATTCTACGAATGATGCGTATTCCACTTCGTTTTTCAATGTCAAACCGTCTTTATCGACATCGTAACCATTGGACGTTCTCAAAGTGAGTGTATGGTCTTGATAATCGCCATTTTCCTCTGCGTACTTCACGGCTTCATCGCCTACATCAATCATCTTCTTTTCGACCTCCCATTCTCCTTCATCGAAAAAGGAGTCAACATCTGAGAAATCGAAATCTACATCCATAATTCCGAGTAGTTAAAGTAGTTTGTACTCTTTATCGTGTAGACTTCGCCTTGACCTCTTACGCCATCACCATCCATGCAACGTACTTCATCACCAGCCTTGACAGTAATTCTCTTCTCACACACCACATGATAATTCGGACGATACACAGAGCCGTTATCAGATGAAAACTCTTTGGTAGTGTTATCATCACAACGGCACTTGCATACCTCCTGCCAGTATTCACCACCTGTTCCGGGAATAGGTCTGCCAAACTCATCCTTATCCATCGGGGTGATAACTTTTACCTGCAATATGTGTGGAGCGAATATCATAAAAAAGTCACTTTAGGTTTGTTACTCAGTTCGTCTTTCAAACCGTACTGTTTACACAGAAATGAATAGTAATCCTTAATGCCTTGAATGTTCCAAGACATAGAAAAACCGCTTTCGCTGATGGAAGTGGCACGAAGCAATAGAGAGGGGATGAACTTCGCAATTGCCACCGACACCCGTGTTTGGCAATCCTCGTTCATCTCACTCCCTCCGCTTATCTTTGCGTTCAGACATATATCGAAAAGGTCAGCCTCCGACAAGTTAATGCCGAAGGTCTGGAACTTCTGCTGTATGTAGTCGTTTACCGTCATCTTAATATGGTGTAATCAGTTTGCTATATGCGGTATAGCTATAATGCGTACAATGTTTAGATTTATAGATGTATCTGAACGGACATTTGGGAACATTAATTCGTATCCCTTGAATAGCCGCTTCCTCTTTCATCGAACACATCATAGCCGGGTTATTTGCAACCAAGAAGACGGGGGGTGTCATGGTCAGTACAACACAATCAGCCGGAACCGTTTCCAAAGTGATAAACTGAATATCCGGCAGACCAACATCAACCGATGGATTCACGTATTCACACTTAGGAGATTCCACACTTGATGCCTGCACGCTCAACGAAACCAAAGACATCATTAAAAAGCCACACATGGCAAAAATAAAATTCTTCATTTCTTTTCTGATTTATAAAATTAGACAATGGAAGGGTAGAAGCACTACCCTATCCTTTTACTCGATACCTAATGCTTCTTTCAGTTTGGCTGTTGATTCTTCATCCAGTTCTGCAACCTTAGCCAAAAGAGTTTCCTCTTTCATATTGCCGGAAGCCTGCGCACCGATAGACTTCAAAGCGTCAACCAAAGCCTTCTTCTCAAACTCCTTTTCAAAGAGGGAGATTTTCACCTCCTTCTTTTCTTCAGGGGGTTTCACTTCGGTATTTTTTGCCTCAATCCGTTCAGCAAGTCTGCGGCTTTCCATATCCAGCACACGGGCTTCCTCACCGACTTCAATCACTTCACCGGGAGTATAATACTTTCCGGTGAACTTGTCGCGGAAAACTGATATAACCTTTACTTTCATATCCTACCCCCCCCCCTTATGCTGATTGGATGGATGCAATTTCGCTCAAATCGAAATTGGTTATCAAATCTGGATTGGAAATCTGCGGAATCCACTCTGCCGTATATTCCATGTAGCGACCGTTTTTGTCACGGTAGTTAGAGATAAGCATCTGCCCCTCTGACGGGATATAAGTACGTCCTTGTACCGGGTCTGTCGCTTCATACGGGGTATGATGGCGCATATAACCAATGTTGTCAGAAGGTAACAGAGTAATACGGTTATCCGCGTAAATCTGCACATTCTTTCCCGTCTGGTCTTTCACGTAGTCCTCCTTGATTTCGATGCGAGGTAGACCAATGCCGGTGAACACTTCGGAAGCCAAAGAAGAGGAAACCAATCCCGTACTCAACTTCATTTCGTTGCTGCCGAGAATCATCTTGTACTGCTCACCAAATTCAGATGAACCAAGAATAAGCTTGTTGAAAGATGCACGAGTCATAACCATCTTGGCATAAACGCCATAGTCCGGTGCCAAGGAATGAAGTTTCTCTCTCAAATAAGAGATAAACATATTCTTTCCGTCCACAACCACATCTCCACTTTTCGGCTTGATAAAATTGAACGGAAGGGTAATCTCCAGCAGTTTATTATTGGTCTGACCGGAAGTGATTGCAGCGTCTTTGTTGTAAACGGTGGCTTCACCAAGCATCAACAGCGCACCGACAATAATATCCATACGCTTGTGGGCAGCAAGGGTAATCTGACGGTAGTCGTCTGCCAGGAAGTTTACAATCTCTTCCATTGCAGCCTTTTGGTCGGCTGGCTTAGCTGCATTGAACTTGTCAATCAAATCCTGCAATTCGGAAAGACGGTCAATAGACATCTGATAAGCATCACCCAAATAGGCAATCTCACCATATCCGGAACCGATGTTCCGACGTTCACGGATGGGTTTCTCTCCAAAACGTGAATTGATAGAGCCGGCCATAACTCCGGTTACAGAACCGATATAATCCTTGAACACACGAGTAGTTACTCTGCGGAAAGTAAGATACTGCTGCCAATAGATTGTGTCCTTGCGTGTCTGGTTCACACGTCTGATGATAGCGGAAACAATGTTCGCATCATCGAATAATGTTTGAATCGTTAAAAACATATCCTACCTCCTTACTCGTTAAATTCAAACCATCCCTTCATGTTGGCTTTATCGTTCTCGGAGAACGGCATAATCAATTTTGAGGGTTCAATTTCTGCGGCTGTACGAAGCAATGAAACCAATGTGATTCCGTCCTCAACCTTTGTACGGTTAAACAAAGCCGAATTAGCTACATGCTTTTGTTTTAAACCATCAACTGCAACCGCATTGAATAATACGGCATCTTTGGCGATATTCTCACCAAAAGCAGCCTTAATAGTCAATACATCATAACCGGCATTAGATTTATCAATTGCCGTTACTTCTGCACCTTTCTTACCGCTTCCGACAAACATACCCACATAAGCCAAAGAGTTCTTGGCTACTTTAATAGACAAAGCCTCTCCACCAGTGGTATAGGCTTCCGCAACTCTCACATTGATTACCGCATAAGCGAACTTGTTTTTCAAGTCCGCACAAATTGGTGTAAATCCGGGAAGAAAACTTCCCACTACCAGGTTCTGCGTATCAAGTTTGAACGGACCACGTCTACGAATGCCGGTCTGGACATCGTAGCGTTCCTCTTGCTCAACGGGCGGAACCAAGTCATACTTAAATCCTGCTGACATAATTAATTCTTGTTTTGTTCAACAATAGTTTTCGTCCCCTCATCAATCATCTTAGCGATAGATTCAGATTCTTTCTCAATCTTCGCTTCCGCTGATTCGGGAGGGGTTACGCCTTTGAAGCCGTCATTTGCGAACTCCTGCTTCAAATCCTTGAAGTATGCGTCCAAGTCCTCATCGTCCTTGATGGCGCATCGTTTGGCGTAGTTTTCGGGAATACCATACTCCTTTGCCTTTGCCAAAATCTGCTCCTGCCGGGTAGCTTGTAACTTCTCTGTCTCGAATTGAGCGAGCTTATCAGAAAGAGGTTTAACGGCTGCACTCACTGCGTTAGCAATAATAGCCGCCATGTCGTCCGTCTTATCTTCCAGCTTCAGATTAGGGTTAGGATTGGGATTAGGATTCTCAATTGACTTACCGTCTTTAAGGTTATGTTTCTTCTCGTAGTTGGAAACTGCGGTCTTGGAAGCATCCCCGGCACGGAAATCACCATAGGAGTTAAGCACGTCCGAAAAACTGATACCCTCAACAATGGAGTTTACCTTTGTCTCGTCCGTTACACCCTCTGCCTTTTTAGTAGCGATTCGGGTTAAGATAGCAGTGTCCACCCCAGCGAATTTCTGTTGTAGCCCTGCCAAGATTTGTTCTAAGATTGTCATACCGTATGAATTTGATTTATAAATTTCTACGGTAAATTTCGTTATTTATAAAGAAGGTGAAAAATTATCAGATAGGTGATACACAACAATGAAGCGGTTGTTGTAAAATGATATAAAAAAGGCGTGAAACCGAATGGAATCACGCCTAAATAAAGTATTGTAACTTATGCCGGTACAGCCATTAATTCACGCCCTACTGAACGTATTGTTTCTATAATATCTTCAAAACGTTTCTTAGACGGCTTCTTTGTTCCACTTACATATTGAGCAAACAAACTCTGAGAAATACCTAAACGTCGTGCTATGGCAGCAGCATTCAATTCAGGATGAGCTATAAACAAATCATAAAGAGGATTAGATTTCCTTTCCCGAAAGAATCCCTCAAAACTCAAATCTTCATCAAGCTCTCTCCAATGTATTCCGTCATGGCTCGTTGTGAAATTTGCGCGCTGCGCAGGAGTAGCCCATTTCAGCCTTTGGAAATCTGAAAACTTCTCACATGCCTCCTTCCCGTCAGTGGTACGTATCCATACCTCCGTATCAGTCAACCATACCTTTTCAACTATGATATTTTCCATAACCACTTATTTTGATTTATTAAAAAATTTATTCCAATGCTCTGCTATTACTTCTTGATTTTCTTCTATAACTGATTCTACAAGTTTCAGTTCAGATGACTTCAAGCCATTATTTTTGATTAATGTAACTGGAAATAAAGTGAATTTAGCACTTACATCCCCTTTGATTACATGAACATGTATAGGCTCATGGTCATTAGCGTAAAACATAAAACGAAAACCAAATAAAATAAATATCGTTGGCATACCTTTCTCTATTGATTACCCTACAAATATAGGTAATTATTTAATTACCCACAACTATTCAAGCAAAAAATTAGCGGCAATTCTTTGATGTTGCCGCAAAATATTCTATTTTTCTTGTACTAAAATTATAATCCCCATAATTTTTCTGACTAAGAGGCATTTTTCTGTCCCTTATTTCCGATTTGCTCATTCTTTGCCGTTTGCTCCTCCTTGATTTCTACAAGCTCCTCTTCTACCCTATCAGCATTCCCGGCAAACATAATCCCCTCACGTGTGGACCAAATGCCACCACTGACAGCGGAAACGGCAGTAGTCACTTTGTCATTCAAATCATCAATCATCATGTTTACTTACAGACCAAGTTTTAATTAGCATTAATAAGGCTCTCTCTGCTTTCTTATTAAAAATAGCCTTATTTAATCCTCTATAATAAAAATGCGTGTGAGTTCCATCCTTATTTAATTTATGACTTTGTTGACCTTGCTTAGTATATAAAACTACTAAATCATTAGCTTTTATATCTTCATCTGGAAACCAAAACGGGTACTCCACATGACTTGATATACCATCACCAGATTCCGTATCGGTAGATTTAAAAGTTATATACATACCTAAGTCACAATCCAATAAGACTTTAAAAACGACTCTTTCATCGTCTAATTCACCTCTATTTTTTATATTATTTACTTCTAAACTCATTTCTTTACTGATTTAAATTTATAAATTAACCCACCAACCATAATCGATATACCTAATATGGTAGTAATCCACCAAAATGTAGCTTCTCTAATACTAAAAGATATACCGAACAAAGCAGACCCTACAGTTAAGCAAAAAGCATAAAGAATCTCATTTTTTGTTTCGTGATTCAAATTGTTCTCTAAAATAGCTTTTTCCTTATCACATTTATGGTATTTTTCATTATATTCCTTAAGCTCCTTGTTTAATGACTCGCACTTGGATTCTACCTTTACATTTGAAATCTCAAGTCTTTCTAATTCTGCTAACAACATTTTTTGAGTACCAGGAGAATTTAAATCGTCCTGCGACAAGTCACGTTGTAGATTTCTAAATGCTTTATGTGTACCTAATTGTTCAAAGTCTTTAGATTGTTTAGATTTTCCTCCTGGTTCAATATCTTTTTCTTCTTCTATTCCCATGATAATACCACATTTTACAATTTTCCTGCTAAATTTTTCACATCCTCCGCAGACTTCACCTCATGTACGATATCGCCTACCTTTACGAAGCCTACTATATCTCCGGTGTTTGACTTCTCAAATAGTTCAGTTACTGGAACACCCAAAGCATCGGCGATTTTTTCCAATGTACCAATAGTGGGGTTGCCAT